>ERZ772960.3267-NODE-3267-length-11023-cov-17.252188_pt1 | contig 11023 bp, 8 predicted proteins | sample MGYA00580678_ERZ772960 | MGnify/ENA primary metagenome ERZ772960 (study PRJEB29015, sample SAMEA2737930) | human oral metagenome | biome: human oral; feature: human-associated habitat; material: dental | place: China | collected 2059 ...
TGCGTTGCGATGCCAGTGCACACGATATGTATTATATGAATCTTTCGGATAAAAAACTAATGTTACAAAAAGAAACCGAAGAAGTGAAAAATGCACAAAACGATTGGGATAAGCAACATTTAAACTTCCGTCCATTAATATCGCGACTTTTTACAGATAGTAGTTTTGTAGATAAAAACATAAACGTTGGACAATTTGTGCGCGATTTGTTTAGTCTGGCAGGTATTGTTCAGAATTCTGAAATACGCCATTCGTTATCGTTATACGATATTTTTACGCCCGACGAATTATATTCTCTCTGGCAACGGTCTAATGTTTGGTGGTATTTACATTATGCAGGAGCTCCACAAAATGGAGGAAACCAACCTTTTTCGCAGCGAAATTTGCTACGAAAAATAATAGCCGAAGCCGATTCATGTTTATCGCTTCCACATCCAGGGGCAACTCTTCGCTTTGGACACGATACAATGATAATGCCTTTAACCTGTTTATTAAACCTTAACAACTATAATGTACAAGTGTTTAATCTTGACAGTTTGGAAACAAAAGGTTGGAACAGTGCACATATATTTCCAATGGCAGCAAATATTCAGTTTGTTTTTTATAAGAATTCAAAGAAACCGAATGCAGATGTTCTTGTAAAGGCATTGCTAAACGAGGAAGAGGTAACAATGCCATTGCCCAAAACTTCTACACCTTATTATTATAAATGGAAAGACTTTAAAACATTCTATTTGAAACTGCTCAATAGCTATAAAGAGTCAAACAACTGATAGGCATCTCTCTGCGAACAAGAACAAAATAATAAGAGGGTGCCCAAAACGCTTTTTGGAACACCCTCCTACTCAAACATCAGCACAATTAAATAAACTAATAACTAATTATAGTCTAATTAATTGGCACATAAGCTAATAGTCCCATAACTTCTTATTATCTTTAAAGGTATTAATATCATCATCGAAATTATCAAAGTCTGCCTCAAAATCAGACTGGAATTCCTTTGAATCTGCGTGGTCGTTCTCATTACCACTGCCAGCCAATAGATGGTTTTCGTATTGTATTTGCATGCACTCCACTTGGAGTTTTATATATTTCTTTTTCATGATAGTACTCCTTTCTTACTTAACTATTACTTTTACTCCATTTATTACATACATGCCCGCAGGTACATTGATAGTTTCTGTACTGCCCGCTTTCACATTTACGCTGCTTGCCAAAGTTCCCGTTACGGTGTAGATGTTCACTTTGCTATCTACTGTTGCTGCAAAGGTAATGGTTCCATTGCCTGCCTGTACGGCTAAGTTTGGACGAGGCTGCAAGTTTGCAATGCCAGTAGCTTCATCTTGGCTGTCGTCATAGATAACCGACATACCGCTCAAATCTTTAGCATCTGCTCCACCTGTATATTCGTAGAACGCACGGAATGGATAAACGTATAACCAAGGGAACTCAGCATCTAAATTCTTTGAACACAAGTACATATTTCCAGAGAAATAGAATATCTTTCTGTTTTTATTGAGTTTCTTTCCAGAGTAAGAGCCATAGTTCGTGAAGTTTACATCGTATTGTCCAATCTTGCCCTTTGCAGCTTCACCTTTGAAGAGGTAAGTATCGTTTGCCATCGATGTGCTTGCAACGACATCAGAACCTTTCTGAGTTGCTATGAATGAAATCTTATCGCTTGTAGGAGCCGACAACACTTCTACCATATAAGGTGTGTTGGCTTTTGTCGAAGTTCCTGTAAGAGGTATAAACTTAGCCTTTGCCTTATAGTTGTTTGGTTTTGATGCTTCGTTCTGGCTGAGCGTGATACAGCTGTTTTCGTTCATTTTGCTCAATCTGAATTTACATGAGCCATCTTCGTTGGTATGCACTCCATCGTTGTTTATGCTGAGTGTGAATGGCAACATAACAGAAGCAAAAGTAGTCTTGCCATTCTTTGGTACAGTTATTTCGCGGGTATAAGTTGCGGTTTGTGCAGCATCTACACGAATGTTGTATGGTGCATAGAAAGGTTTCTTGTCGGTAATAACGATGTCTTTGCATGCACGGAACTCGCCTGTGCCTGTCTTTGTTGCGAAGTTATTCTTTGCCGGTGCAAGATTTTCGGGCAAGTAGAAGAGTGCGTTCTTGCCGAGCAAGCTCATTGCTTGGTCTAAATCGTCCTTTCCGCCCTCAATGGTTGCCTTGCGATAAACCACAGTCATAAGGTCGCTGGCATCAACATAAAGTACTTGCTCAGGTGATTTTATTTCTGCAGGACGAGGAGTAGAGCCACTACCTAAGATTTCATTGTCGTTCAAAAGGATTTTATTAATTTGGTCTACGGTCAAATAGCCCATCTTGCCACTTTCGCCCATTTCGGTAGTACCAAGCTTCAAGCCATATTGTGGCTTTTCAACATCCTTGCCATTTTCCTCATAGCATGTTGAGGTGTAAATTGGAACCCATGTAAACTTAGGTTTATACTGTTTGAGTACCAACTGAATGTCCATTACATAGAATGCGTGGCTACGGTGTTCAGTTGCTGTGGCTGGCGAAATGTTGTAGCGTGTTTCGTCAGCAGTAAACAAATAGCGCACTTCGCTGTCATCTTTCACCAATGACAATCCCTTGAACTCGCCACCAGTTGTTTTTTGTAAGCTTCTTTTGAGAATGGGAATTCATTAAAGTACTTGATGTCTGTACTGTGGACTTCATTGCCCAACTCGTCAGCATTGTTAAAGCGGAACGCTTTTGTACCACTCACAAGGGCTTTAATCTTCCGTTTGTAATCGGCATTAGGGTCATAAGCATCATCGTACAAACCCTTGAAGTTTTGGTCGTATGGAGACTCGATGAAGACATAGCGTGCATTGCCGTCCTTTTGCTTTTCTGTTCCGGTGTAATAGGTCTTATCGCCATAAAGGCTGTATAAGTTTTCAAACGTAAACTTACAAGGCTGTTGTTGTCCTTCTTTCACGCTAAAGTCTTCGGGCACATAGAAAGTAAACTTGCCACCACGTACAGAGAAGTCGTTGGCAGTAAAGGTCTGTGTCATAGGATGTGCATCTGCCCAGTCGTGGCACACAATATCAATGCTGTGTATGAATGGGTTAAGCGCCTGCATCGTTACATCAACAGACACCACTGCTTGCTTGTCGGCACCTGTTAATCCCGACACTTCAAACTTAACAGCGTCGTTGTTTAAGTTCTTGAGTTCGTAACTGCCAGCATCGTTGGCGTTCTTAATGTCTATTTTCTGTACGACATTCTTTCCTGTCTTGTCGTAGATCTTTAAAGTGTAAGGTGCACCTTTAGAAATGGTAATGGTTCCAACATTGGAAGCATGTGCAGCAGAGTTTTGTGAACCAAATTCTAATTTCTTTCCACTACCAAGGCGTAGGTATTTATTACCACAAATTATATTATCACCATCTCTGCGTATTACACTTGCCATTTTTTTATTAGGAGTAACAGATATTGCACCTGAATTATTTACTTGCAAATAAGTATTCCCTATACGCATATAGCCAGCATCATCAATAAACCATTTGGCTGCTTGTGCAGCATTAGTACTTGTGCCTCCAGTTTCTGTCAGGTAATAAGTGGATCCCCAAAAATTCTTATAACGTATTTTAAACTCTGAATATTTTCTTTCTTTAGCGTATGCACAGTTGAATTTTGCGCCTACAATGCGATAGCCTAACAAAAGATTATCACCATGTGTAGTAGTTGCAGTTGTAGGTGTTTCGACAAAATAAGTGTCGTTCCCTAATCCAAAATGAGTTTTATTATCCATTACAAAAGCCGAGATATGCTTGCTGGCAGCAACATCGGCAGCCTCTTTTTGGGCATTTACTGCGGCTTGCTGATAAATAATCATATTTGCAGTAAGGTCAGCAACATTTTTATAATCATAGCTGTAATAAGTCTTACTACCATTCTTTGAATTTGGCTGAATAGGGCCAATGTCGAGTTTCGATGTGGTAAATGGCATTTCATAATAGCTCACGGGAGATTGAATGTCGCTAACCGATACAGGAGCTACGTGTTCTGTAAAGTCGCCTTCAGCAGTGAAATGAAGTTCAAAGTGCTTAATAGTTACGCCAAAATATGCATTTGCATTTCCTTTATCCAAACAGAAATAAAGCTGGTTGCCCATGTCATCTTTTGTCATTGATGTACGCTTGATGGTGTATTCCTTGGTTTCTTCGTTATATTTCCCTATCTGTTCAGAGGTCGTTTTAGGGCTTCCTAAATCGAAATCCTTGTTGGTTTCATACATTTTTTTCGTTACTTCGCCCAATTTCATACCTCTTACAGTCTTTCCATTAAGGTTGTTCTTCATTACAAGCGTATATCCTGTAATGCGATAACCTTTAGGTAAAGAGACTTCCATGTAGAGGTTACGGGTCATTCCTCCAAGTAAAACCAATTCGTTATTTTCGATTGCGATGTTACCGGCAGGTCTCTTCAATTCTCCACTTGGTGTAAGATCGGGGTAGTCTGCAACTGTTAACGACAATGGGAGCTGGTCGTGGCGCCAAAGAGATGACCAACCATTCTGAAATCCTACCTCGTGGTCTTCTGTCAATGCAGCCATCAACTTGCCCGTCTTGGGACTAATGGTTACATTTTGTGCTTGCGTGTGTCCGTATAGACACAATAAGAAGAGGAGTACAATGGTACGATACCATCTTCTTTTTTTCGTTTGATAGTAATTGTTTTTCGCTTTCATAATAGTATTTATTTTGATATTACATTTGTCTTAATATCGACTCGCGATGTTATTGCAAAATTAGAGAGCCTTCTTTTTAATCAATTTTAATATCATAAAAATGTTAAATAAGACATAATAAAAACGTAAAATTGCTATACCGATACTCTATTAAGCGAGCAGAAAAATATCGAAAATGAACAAAATAGCTGTATTAAAAAGCGTTATAAAATACTGGAAAACAATTTGTTGCTCATTTAAGATACAATGTTTACGATATTGAGCAATCATTTTAAGACAAAATTTGTATATTTGAAAAATAATTAATGAGAAGTGTATATATGGTAACAGAAAACTTAATGCAAAGTATCTTAAATGCTTCGTGGGGCATCTATCTTGTGTTTGTCTTCATCTTTATATTTATGAAAATTCCGAAACGTAAAGTTTTTGCTCCCTATCGGCGTTCGCGTGGATTTATGGTTGTGGCTTTTTTCTTTCTCTTTTCGCAAATTTTCTTTGAGTGGAAACTGCCTAAAAATACACTTTCGGCAGAAGTTCTTTCTGCCATTGACATACCTTTCTTCTATATAGAGCTTATTTTTTTGTGTTTAGCTTTCTTTCATCTGCTTGATCATTCTTTCGGAACCTACAAGCGCGTACTGTTAGATTTGTTATCGTGGTGTATAGTATGTGCCACTTGTTTGGGGGCACTTATTGTTGAAAACCATACAGTTCAAATCTTATTGGTTTTTGCGGGGAGCTTTATGCTCATTTTTTTTACTCTTATTTGTGTTTTCCGCTTAATGAGAATGTATAAGGCTGTGCGTATTCAACTTGAAAATTACTATACCGAACCAATGTATAACTTCGTGCTTTGGATACGCAGAAGCATTATGTTCATCGTTCTTTTCGGAATTGTCAGTGTTATTATGCTCTTTGCCCCTTACCTTTTTAAGTTGGTTTATTTTGTGGCGGCAACCACTATGAATGTCTATATTGCCGAGTCGTTTATGAACTATTCGTTCGTGTTTGAAACGGTAGAACGTTCGTTTAATTTGAGTTTCAACCAACAAATCTTATTAAAAAGCTCTCAAATTCATAACTCAAGCGACAGCAAGACAGATATTTTAACCGACACCCAAAAGGGTTTAATGCACATTTGGCTTTCCAATGAGGAATATTGCAATCCGGAATTGACCATCGAATCGGTAGCCCGTGAAATAAAAACCAATCGCAGCTATTTATCGAAATATATTAATGAGACTTACAATTCCAACTTCAGCAGCTGGATAAACAGCTTGCGTATTCGTAAAGCCAAGCAAATTATGCTATCCGAAACAACACTTACTATTGAAGAGATTGCCTATAAAGTAGGTTTTTCATCAAGTAGTTACTTCATTCAAATTTTCTTACGATTAGAAGGAACCACCCCTTTGCGTTGGCTTAATGCACGAAGAAAGGTTTAAGTATGTGTACTACACATCGTCTGCTTCGGAACTTTGTTCATCAGCAGATTGTATTCTAATATCGCGGAATGAGGTGGGCGACACACCGAAAAAGTTGCGGAAAAGTCGGTTGTAGGTGCTTCGTGAGTTAAAACCAGCCATCAATCCTGTGTCGTTAATGTTCATATCGGAACGTCCTACCAACAATGCAGCTGCATAGCGTAGACGATAGCGTGTAATGAATTCCGATATGGTGAGTCCGTCGGCATACTTTCTGATGGCGCTCCCTAAGTAAGTCCGGTTTGTATTTAACAGCGTAGCCATCAGGTCCCGATTGAAGTCGGGGTCGCGATAAGGCTTGTCCCTATCCATCATTTGGCAAGTCTCTATAAACAATCGTTCTTCCATCGTCAGCTTTTCTTCGGACAAAGTTTCCAACGAGGCAAGGTTCAAGCGTTCTGTCAGTTTAAAGCGTTGCACAGTTTTGAACATTATTCTTTCTCGTTGTCTCAGCTTTCGTGTGTAAATATAATAAAGCACACCTATCAATATTGATATCAGCAACGCACTCAAGGATATGGCTAAGTTCATGTTAGACTGATTTCTGTTTGCCCGTTCGTTCTCTAATTGGTAGTTCACGCTCATTTCGTTGAGTTGGTTACGCATATAATTTTCTTCCAGACTATCGCGTTTTTCCATCAAACTGCTGTATAGCTGCGATGCTTCTTTGTATCGCCCGGCACTGTTTAAGATGTAGGCATGGTCGATAAGCAAACTGTTCATACCCATAGCATCTTTGATAGAGGCACTTATTTTCAAGCACATATTGCTGTATTCCAAAGCTTTTTCATAGTCTTTCTTACACGCCCAAAACTGTGATATGCTATGATAATAGGCAGATTTTACCCTTATGGTCTGAGAGTTTATAGTAGAAGCAACTTTCTGTAGATAGCTATTGGCTGCATCATAGTTACCCATTTGCATCTGCGCATCGGCTATTGTAAGATAGCAATAAGCATACCACGGTGTCAAGGGCGATAAAGATTTGCCCTCTTTCTTTATCTTTTCGGCATGCTCCTTTAGCTTTTCCTCCCATTCCTGCGCAACTTTGAGCATCTGTGAATATTGCCTTTCATTATAAAGAGCATCAGTATAATTAGAATAAATCAGTATGAGCAAGCGGTTGTTATGTTTCAGTTTCTTGGCATATTCAACGGCAATGGCAAAGTGTCGCAGCGATATAATACCGTCGTACATGTCTGCATAGATTTCTCCCAATAGGTTGTTTGCCACAGCAAGCCCATATCCGTTTTTCCGTTTTTTAGCATCGTCAAACAATTCTTTAGCCTCTGAAAGTGCCAGAATGATTTTCTCTGTATAAAAATGCTGCTCTATCATGAGCGACCACAATTCATAATAGTAGTCTGTATAGCCGTAAGCTATCATTTTATTCATGGCGTCTGGCAATTCCTTGTGCAGCTGTTTGTCTTTGTCATAATTATAATAGTAGCACATCAAACGCTTCAATCCATACATTTCATCGACTGTTGAAGCCTGTTTTTGTGCCTCTGCAATATAAATCTTCAATAGATCGTATTGTTTTTCATCGTCTTTTCCAATGGCATTGTCGCAAGCATTGCGCAGATAAACCAATCGTTCCTTTGCCGGCATTCGCAACATTTCACTATGAACAGTGGCAGTATTTACATCAGCAAACGCAATGGAAAATCCTCCTATAAGGATATAGAGCGTGCATAAAACAGTTTTTAAGGAATGGGGAGGGTGAAGTAATAAATCATATACAAACAGTTTCATATCGGTAACGTTTTCATATTTCTACAGTCTGATTAAGCTTAAAACACATTGATATTCTATTTCTATAAGTTCTCTCATATTTGACATTTAGAAGATAACGATGTTTCCAAACTACATAAATAGCTATCTGACTACAAAGATAATAATTTTATTTTAACCATTATCTATTTTCTTGCTTATAATTTCTTAGACTGTTATATTGTTTCTACAACAATTCGGGCAGTTCGTATAGTTTTGTGCCGTTGCTACCTTTTATTAATATGTAGTGATTTTTAGGCTGACAGCGGGCTATTTCCGCTTTTACTTCCTCAACGTCCTTGAACTTTTTAAACGTAGTATCGGTTTTTCCGAAGTTCTCGCCCACAAGCCACACATTTGTAATGCCTGCTGCAAGTAGCAAATCTACTATTTTTTGATGTTCTTCGGCAGTAACATCTCCTAATTCTCGCATATCTCCAAGTATTGCCATTTTATTTTTTACAGCCATTAATCGGAAGTTTTCTATGGCAGCAGCCATACTTGAAGGGTTAGCATTGTAGGCATCAACAATAAGTTTGTTGTTTTGTGTTTCGGTTAGCTGAGAACGATTATTGCTCGGCACATAATTTTCTAATGCGTGGCAAATTTGTTGTGTTGAAACGCCAAAATGCAAACCTATAGCAATGGCAGCCAACATATTATCTAAATTATATGCACCTACAAGATGGGTAAGAACTTCTTTCCATTCGCCTCCAGCCTCATGCCAACGGAAGCGAAGAAAGGGTGCACAATCTACAATTTCGCCTTGTATATTTGCAGTTTCGTCTTGACCATACGAAACAATTCGTTCAAAATTGCGTTGTTCTACCATTTCGGCAAGGTCGGTATTACTTTCGTTTAGGAAAAGCAAACAATTGTGTGCTTTCAAATAATCGTAAAGTTCACCCTTTGTTTGTTTCACACCTTCAAAACTTCCAAAACCTTGCAGGTGCGCACGCCCCACATTGGTAATCAGTCCGCAGGTAGGTTCTACATATTCGACCAGTTTCGTGATGTCGCCTCTGTGCGATGCTCCCATTTCTATTACGGCAATTTCGTGTTCGGGACGCAGACGCAGCAAGGTTTTAGGCACCCCCACATCGTTGTTGAAGTTGCCTTCGGTATGCAAAACATTGAATTTCTCTGCCAGTACAGCCGATATTAGTTCTTTTGAAGTGGTTTTTCCGTTTGTGCCCGTAATACCTATTACAGGTATTTGGAACGTGCGGCGGTGTGCCCTTGCTATTTCCTTGTAGGCTACAAGCGCATCGTCTACGAGTATAATGCGGTCGTTTCCCACTTCAGCATACTCTTTTTCGTCGATAATGGCATAGCTGCAACCTTTTTCCAATGCAGCTTTTGCAAATTTATTACCATCGAATGAAGCTCCTTTCAGTGCAATAAATATGCTGCCTTCGGGGCAATTGCGACTGTCGGTTGTTATAACAGGGTGCTGTTCGTATAGTTTGTACAATTCTTTGCTGTCCATATCTTCGAGTTTTTAATATATGCAAAGGTAATGGAAATAGTAGAGACATCAAAGGAATAGGGTGCTTTTATTCGAGTCTATACAGAAAAGAAAGCATTCTTAAAAGCACTATGCCTATAGAAAAAGCATTATCGGCAAGTATCTATCAATAAACACAAAAATATAGAAACGCCTTATATGATTTGTAGAAGTGGAACGACATAAAAAAACTTGAGAAATGCAGTTTATTTTCAAAACAGAAGAAGATATAAAAATAATACATTAACTTTGTCCTATCAAACAAGAGAAATGTCAGTGTAATACGGTTCGTGTTTGGACACAAACTAATTTAAAGTAACAGATGTTGTTACAAAGAAAAACAAAAGATAAAAAATGTATGAAACCAATCTATTATAAAAAAAGCATTATCGGGCTACAATTGCTTATCTTCTTTGTTTATGTAGGCTTTCTTTTGATAGAATGCTATAAAACAAACAACGAAGTTGTGTTCGTTAATATCCCTATTAGATATAATAATGAGCAATGTCCAATCCAAAATGTTGGAATTAGATTTACTAAGGGTGGAAAAATTACTCCAGCCAGTATGCAATTCTCATCTGATAAATTCCCTGATAAAGAATTTGAAGTTGATAATTTTGATGGAGTATTATTTTTTAAAAGTATTTACTGGAATAAGGAAGAACGTCCTACATCTTTAGGTTGCTGTATAGAACAAAAACACTTGCAAGATAAAGAACGAGAAATTCCATGTTTCTTATCAGCACAAAAAAAGGATATATATCACTACATTGCACTACTTTCTTATGTGAAAAGCGAACACATCTTTTTTCTAATTACACTTATAATTGCAATGTTAGCAATAATGCTCTTTTTTGTTATAAAAGTTAATTATTCGCCTATATTATTCAATTTAGCTGGAACTGCAGCTATATTTTTCTGCTTTACACCTCCAATAGCTTTGTTTTTGATACTTATAATATACTTTCTTCCTTCCAAAGAAAGAATGAAGAAAATAATAATGGGTAAAAAATAAAATTTTTGCGGATAATGAACACAACCTATTTTGGCAGGAAATAGACAGGCTTTGAAATTGATTTTTAACCACAAAAAAGCACAAATTCATCGACAAATAAATAGGCTTATAAATAAAAGTTCCACAAATTCAATAGAATTTGTGGAACTTAAAATTAATATTTGTTCTTAAAATAATTAGTTGTAATTTGTTTGTAAGAAGAAAACCATATATGGTTATATTTCTCTACAATTAAGAACGATGATTATTGTCGCGATGTTGGCGACGTTCTCCTCTTTCTCCACGTGGGCGACGCTGAGGTTCTACATATCCTTCTGGCTTTTCGAGCAAACAACGGTGTGAAAGTTTATATTTACCAGTTTTAGGATCAATATCAAGAAGTTTAACCGAAATTTTATCGCCTTCTTTTATTCCAGCTTCTTCAACTGTTGCTAAGTGTTTCCAATCAATTTCAGAAATATGAAGCAAACCATCTTTACCTGGTAAAATCTCAACAAAGCAACCATAAGGCATAATAGAACGAA
>ERZ772960.3270-NODE-3270-length-11019-cov-3.458592_pt1 | contig 11019 bp, 10 predicted proteins | sample MGYA00580678_ERZ772960 | MGnify/ENA primary metagenome ERZ772960 (study PRJEB29015, sample SAMEA2737930) | human oral metagenome | biome: human oral; feature: human-associated habitat; material: dental | place: China | collected 2059 ...
ACTTATATCTACATGGGTGAAGAACTTACAAAAGATGGTTTTATTTTAAAGCATAAAGGTTTCTATACTTCAGAACAGTTAAGCAGAATAGAAACTGGAATATCAAATTATGATGAAATCAAGGGAAATTTCATAGATTTAGATGAATATAGTGAAAATAGATAGGAGGAAAAATGGCAAAGTTTCAACATGGTACAAGTTATAAAGAAATGCCTTCAGGCTTAAAAATATTTGCAGAAACTCAGACACCAACTGTAATAGTTGGAACAGGAACTATTAACATGGGAGATATGAGCTGTGTTAATAAACCTATTCTTATTCAAAATTCAAAAGATGCAGCTACTTATTTTGGAGGAGCTAACAACATAAAAGGATTTACAATCAATGAAGCATTATACCTAGCTTTTAATGTATATAATGTAAAACCTATTATTGTTATAAATGTTTTAAATCCTAGTGAGCATAAAACTGCTCATACTGAGCAAGATATTGTTGTAAAAGATTTTAAAGCAACACTTGAAAAAATTGGAATTATAAATGATGAAAATTTGATTGTTAAAAATGGTGAAACATCTACATTGATAGCAAAAGAAAAATATTCTTGTTCATTTGATAATGAAGGAAAGTTAATAATTACATTAGCAAAAACTGAAACATCAATTAAAAAATTAGAAGTTTCATATAATTTCTTAGATGTTAGCAAATTAAAAGAAACTGATGTAATCGGAAGTATAGATCCACAAACATTAGAAGCAAAAGGACTTGAATGTTTAAAGGAAATATTCCCTAAATATTCAATGATACCTAGTTGTGTAGTTGCTCCTGATTTTTCAACAGCAAAAATAAGAGTAGCATTAGATGCTAAATCAGCTGTTATAAATGATAAATGGGCATCTATGTCAATTCCTGAAATGCCTAACACAACAAAATATGGAGAAGTTATAGCATTTAAGAAAGAAAAAAATTATATAGATGGTAAAAAAGAAGGGAAAGTTTTAGAAACTTTCGAAAGTATGATACAGATGAAGGCTAATTACAAATATTTGAAAAAAGAAAAAAATTATATAGACGCTGACCAAGCAATCACTTGGGGTTGTCCTTATCTTGAAGATAAAGTATTTCACTTTTCAACAGTAATGGCGTTACATATGCAATCAGTAGATGCACAATTTGATGGAGTTCCTTGTGAAAGCCCTTCAAATAAAAATATCAAAATGCAAGGTGTTGGATATTATGAAGGAGCTACATTTAAAAGAGTTAATTTAGATGAAGCAGAGGCTAATTTATTGAATGAAAATGGAATTTCTACAATAATAAGACAGCCAAATGGAACTGTGTTCTGGGGAAATAGAACCTCTGTATTTCAACCTGGTGGAGAAACAGATCCAAAAGATGTTTGGATACCTGTTAAAAGAATGTTCAAATATATAGGAAACACTATAATGTTGAACAACACTGTTGAAGTTGATAAAGGAATGACACCTTCACAAGCCAAAAGCATAGAAACTAATATAAATGTTTGGCTTAACTCTCTGACTAATGATAATAAGTTACTTGGTGGAAGAGTTGAATTTAAACCCGAAGAAAACTCTGAGCAAGATATGATAGCAGGGAAATTCAAATGGCATATTTATTTAGGAGCAATTATTCCAGGGGAAAGCTTGGAATTTAGATTGGAGTATGACTCTAAATATTTAAAATTATTATTTCAAAGATAGGAGGACTAGATGATAAGGTCAACAATAATTGAAGATGCAATTATAAGATTAAATGGAACAGATGAGTTAGTTGGAATAGCAACTATAACATTACCAGATATAGAACATAAGACTGAAACTATAAGTGGACTAGGTGTAATAGAACATGATGAACCTATCCCAACAGCATTTAATGCTATGAAATTACAGCTAAAATTTATGAATAGATGTAAGGACATAGCATTTGAATATGGGAGTAATGTTAATTTAACAGCAAAAGCAGCAATATTAGTTGAAGACTCTGAAACTCATAATAATGATGAAGTTGAAGCCATTTATTCTTTTAAAGGAAAAAGAATAAAGACAAGTGGTGGAGATATAGGAAAAGCTGTAAAAAATGAAACAGAATTAGAGTTTTCATTGACTTATTATAAAGAAGAAATTCAAGGAAAAGTTATACATGAAATTGATGTATATAATAAAAAAGCTGTTGTAAATGGTAAAGATTTATATGAAAAAGTTAGAAGTATTTTATCTTAATAGGAGGAAAAAATGGGAGATTTTAATAAAGAATTAAGAGAGGCAAATGCAGAAATAAATAAGAGAAATGGAGTAATTGAATCAGCAGTTGATGAAAAAAAAGATGATATTGAAGAACCTAAAAAAGAAAAAGGTTTAGTTAGAAAAGTTAAACTTTCTGATGGTAGAGAAATAACATTTGATTTTGGAAAATTAACTGGAAATTCAATTATTGAAATAAAGAAAAATTATGGAAAATTAAGAAAAAAATCAGCAACATTAGTGGAAGAACTAGATGATTTTTATTATATGTTAGTTGCAGAATATGTATCTGCACATTCATATGAAACATTCTTAAAACTTTCATATAAAGATTTTGCAAAGGTAAGAGATGAAGTTAGAGATTTTTTGCAGGAAGATTAATAGAAGATCTTGAAAGAGAACATGCAAAACTTTTAGATGAATTAATAGTAGAACTTAACAATCCATTAGGAGTGAATATGAATATTTCATACTCATACTTAATGGGTTGTGATATATACAGAATAAGAGAACTTATAGAAACAGTTGAAGAAACTCTAAGAAAAAGAAGGAGGTGATATTGTTGGGAAAGAAAATGGATTTGATTATGAGAGTGCAAGGAGTTATTGATAAGTCTTTACCTGGTAATTTAAAAAAATTAGCTAATGAAGTTAAAAATTTAAGAGTTGCTAGGCAGAAAATGGAAAAGGCTCAAAGAACTCTAAAAGCTCAAAAAGAGCTAAATAAGGAGATAATGAACAATGTTTCTAAGTATAGAAAACTTAGAAATGAATTAAAGGCATTAGATGAGATAAAAAAGAGAAATAATAGTCTTACTGATGCTGAAAAAAAGAAATATGAAAGCTTAACCAAAAAAGCTAAAGCCTTAGAAACAACTATAAAAGCACAATCTAAATCATTCCAAAAGTATGGAATGGAACTTAAAAAATTGAAAATTCCTTTTGACAATTTGCAAAGTGAAATTGACCAAACTATAAAAAAAGAAAAGGAATTAATTGCTCAACAAAAAATAGTTGCTAAAAGTCAAGGTTTTTTTAAAGGTGTCAAAGATAAAGTAAAAACTGGAATGAAAGTTGCAGCAGTTGCTACCATAGGTGCAGCAATTGGGATAGGAACTTCTTCTGTTAAAGAATATTTAGAATTTGATAAACAAATGATAAAAGTTAAGGCTTTAACAGGAGCTACAGCTGAAGAGTATGAAGCTTTAAAGAAAAAAGCAATGGAAGTTGGAAAAACAACAATATTCACTTCTGAAGAGGCAGCAGCAGGTATGGAAAAATTTGCATTAGCTGGTTTTAAACCAAAAGAGATAATAGCAGCAATTCCTCCTATTTTTGACCTAGCAACAGCATCAGGAGAAGATTTTATAATGATATCAGATATGATATCAGATAATATGACTGCTTTCAAAATTGGAATTGATGATGTTGGACATGCTTCAGATATTTTAGCCAATACAATGTCAAGAAGTAATACTAATATACAAATGCTAGGAGAAGCATTTAAATATGTATCTTCTTCAGCACATGATTTGAATATAGATTTAGCAACAGCCTCAGCTGCTGTTGGTTTAATGGGAGACCAAGCTATAAAATCAGGACAAGCAGGAAGAGACTTAAAACAAGCTTTTGCTAAGATAGCTGACAGTAAAGTACAAAAAGACCTACAAAAACTTGGAATTAATGTAAAAAATTCTAAAGGTGAATTTATAGGACTTGTAGATTTTGTAAGACAATTAGAAAAAGTTACTGGGAAAATGTCAGGTATAGAAAAGTTAGCCTTTTTAAAAGAAATGTTTGGAGATCAGGGAGCTTTAGCTATGAATAAGCTGTTAACTGCTACAAAAGAAGTTAATGGTGTTATGTACCAGGGAGCTGATGCATTAGCACAGTTTGCAAAAGAAAATGAAAATGCTACTGGAAAAGCGAAAGAAATGGCTAATACTATTCTTGATAGTGACTCTGGTAAATGGGCATTACTTGAATCAGCTGTTTCAGATGTAAAAATAAAAATAGGACAAGCTATTTTTACGAAAAGCGGAAAGCAACTAATTGATATAGCTATTGAATGGCTAAATGAACTTTCAAATGTTCTTTCTGGAAATTTTAATGATACAAAGGCTAATAAATTTTGGCAGTCTTTTATAGAAAATGGAAAAATATTTTTAGATGCAATGATAAAAGTTGGGACAGTACTTTGGGGAATTTTTAGAATTCTAAATACAATAGGAATAGATAATATTATAGTATTTCTAACAGTTTTTAGTGTAACATCTAAAGTAATTAAATTTATTGGAGCATTTCAAAAGCTTACAACAACAGTACAGGCTGCTGGTGGAGTCATGGCAGTATTAAAAGCAGGAATAACTGCTTTAGGAGGTCCAATTAGTTTAATAATTGCTGGAATAGCTGTTCTTGGATACATTATTTATAAATATTGGGATGAAATAAAAGCATTTGTAAAAGCTATTCCTGGATTTTTAGCAGAATTCTTTACAGGTGTTTGGAATGTACTTAGTGGAGTTATTGGAGCTATATGGCAAGGTATTGTAGATTTATTTAATTGGATATTGAATAAAATTACTTGGCTATGGGATAAAATTGTTGGAGTTTTTTCAACTTTATGGTCAGTACTTACTAAGATTTTTAGTGCTATTTGGGATAAAGTTACAGGTTTCTTTCAAGGTCTATGGGAAAGTATAACTGGACTTTGGGATAAAGTAAAAACTGGATTTTCTGAAAGATTTACAGCAATGTTAAATTCTTTTAAAGATACTATTGCTAGTATTGCAGAAAAAATAAAAGGCTTTTTTGCGAAGCCATTTGAACTTATGTCTGATGCAATAGCAGGTGCAAAGGAAAAAGCATTAGATTTTGTAAGAAAAATACCAGGAATGAAATACATCATTGGAGAAAAAGAAAATATAGGAACTGCAAAAGCTACAATAAATGGAAGCCATGCTAATGGTTTAAATTATGTACCATTTGACGGTTATATTGCTGAATTACACAAAGGTGAAAGAGTTCTTACAAAAGATGAGAATGAAAGTATCTTTGGAAGTTTAAGAAATAGACTTCAAAATGCTACTCAAAGTAGTAAATCAGAAAATAGCACAAGTAGTGAAAAGCCTATTACTTATCAAATTTACAATAGTTTTACTTTTAATGGAGTATCTGAAGATACTAAAAATAGTATTATTGAAAAATTACAAGAACATTTAAATGAACTTCAAAGACAATTAGAAAAAATGAAGGAGGAAAGAGAAACTTATGCAAGAACAAGTTTATAAGACAGAAGCAGGAGATACTTGGGATCTAATTGCTTTTAAACTTTTTGGAAATGAAAATCTTATGAAAGAGTTATTAGAAGAAAATATTGAACTCTCTGAAATAGTTATCTTTCCAGCTGGAGTTGAACTTTCTATTCCTGAAATAAAAGAAGATAAAAAGAGAGGTGTTGCTCCGTGGCTAGTTCAAACTTAGTTAGGAGAGCCTCTCCTACCTTTTTTATAGATAATAAAGATGTAACTGAAGAATTATTAAAACATATAGTTGATGTTGAAATTATAGATAATTTAGAAGGTACATAGATTTTGAGAAAATTTTTACTAATAGTATTAAACGAATAAAACTTAATAATGAAAATAATAGATTTCTAACAACAAACTGGGCTATTCCAAAGGGAACTCAAATAAAATTTGGAATAAAAACTCTTAATTGGAATAGTGAATTTGAAGGAGAAAGCCAAAGTGATGTAGGAATTTTTAATATAGATATAAGACAATTCAACAGAAAAACAGCAACATTTAAAGGAATATCTGGTCCACTTAATTCAAGAGATGTTAAAAGGTCTAAGATATGGGCTAATATCTCTTTAGAAGCACTTGGAAAAGAGTTTGCTGATAAATATAAGCTAAAGTATTTTTATAAAGTAAAAGACAATATCACTTTAAAAAATATAAAACAAGAGGAAGAGGAAGATTTTTCCTTCTTAAATAAGATTGCCCAGGATGAAGGAGTAAAGTTAAAAATATCTAGTGGAATACTTATCTTATTTGAGGAAGAAATACTATCAGAAAATACTCCTCTTTTAAGTATTAGCTTAAATAATGTTGAGGAATTTGAAATAAAAGATAAATCTAATGATATTTATGATGCTATTGAAGTTAAATACTTTAATACTAAAAAACAAAAAGAAGAAAAAGCAATTATAACAAAACACGAACTTGAAACAGGACAAAAGTCTAATAGTTATAAAAAAGTTTATTCTTTAAAATCCAGGGCTAAAAGTGGAGATTTAAAAAAATTAGCAAAGAAAACTCTTGAAAATGTCAATAAAAGAGAGATAGAAACAACTTTAAAAATTATTGGATGTAAGGAGTTATATTCTGGTTGCATTATAGCATTATCTGATGCAGGAGAGTTTTCAGGAAATTATGTAGTAACTAGGTTACAACATAATTTTCCAAAATTTACTACATCTATTGAAATGTACAAAATAAAAAAAGATATGAAAGAGGAGAATAAAAAATGATTTCAGCATTAAAAGGAACAGTAGGAATTATTCAAAATATTAATACAACTGATTATACTGCTACTGTACAACTTCCTGAGTATGAAAATCAAATAACAGAGGGATTACAAATTTTATCTCCTATCACTTTTGGAAATAAAATAACTTCTATTCCAAAGGTGAATACTCCTGTATTTTGTATATTTTTAGGAGATGATACAGAAAGAGGTTTTATAATTGGAAGCTATTTTTCTGAAAAAAATGTAAGTAACTCTCAAGAAGATCAATATAAAATTGATTTTCAAGGTGCAAGTTTAACAATAAAAGAAGATGGAAACATAGAGTTAAAAGGAACTTTAACAAAAATAGATAGTGAAGTTCTTATAACTGGAGATACAACAATAGAAAAAAGTATAACAGTTTCAAATAATGCAATAATAAAGGGAAGTATGAAAGCAGAAAAAGGATTTGAAACAAATAAAGCAACACTAAAAGAAGGAAAATTAGATGTTGAATCTATTGAATATAAGGAGATGACTAAGAAATGAATGTACTAAATAGATTAACAAAAGATTTTTTAAATAATTTCACTACATTTGATTTTTCAAGCAATTTAGGAAGTTATGGAGATATTATTTTTACTGTTGCTCGTGGGAATGTTTTAACTCCTGATGCCATTGATTTAAGTATTTCATCTAAAACAGAAGATCATGACAATCTTGGAGAAGCTCCTTACACAGAGTTTATTCGTAGAAATTTAAGAACTATTTCTTTAAATATTAAGTTAGTTTATACACTAACTAATATAAATGAAGCAATACTAAAATTGGAAAAAATTTGTGAAAATGGAGAGTATTATCCACTTATCTTAGGAAATAAGCCTTTATCAAAGTATGGATTTATGTTAACAGGCTTTAAACAAGGAATAAAGAGTACAAATTCAAGTGGAGAATTAGAAGTTGTAAATTGTTCTTTAACTCTTAAAGAATATATCCCAAAGTTAGATAGACTTCTTTTACCTGCTACTAATAATTTAACTACAGAAAATAGAAGAAATAATAGTAGTGGAAAAAATAAAAAGAAAAATAAAAAAGTATTAAAGAAAAAATCTAAAAAGAATGTTTACTCAAAAGATAAAAATGAAAAAAAATGGCTACACGGATTAATTGAAGATGATTTAAGAGGATATTAATAGGAGGAAATATGATAGTTTCAAATAAGACTATTCCTCAACATCCAAAATTAATGGAATTATATATTCTGTTAAATACAAAAAGAGGAACAGTACCACTCCATAGAGATTTAGGAATAGATAATAGAATGGTTGATAGACCAATTACAGTAATAAAAAATAGTATTTTTAATGACTTACAAATTCAAGTTAGTAAGTATATAAAAGGTCTTACATTAAATAATGTTGAATGTAAAGCTACTGAAAATGGACTTGAAATTGAATGTGAGGTTGAAATAGATGAAAGAATTTAATTTAATAGACTCTAATCCTGAAACAATTTTAGCTGATGCTTTAAGATTTCATGAAGAAATTACTGGAGAAAGATTAGAACTTTGTACAAAAGAAGCTTATTTATATTCAACAGTTGCAGCATTATTATCAAACATAAAGGCAAATATGAATGATGTAGCAAAACAAAACTTCTTAAAATATTCAAGAGAAGAAAGATTAGACTTGAAAGGCAATTTTTATGGAGAAAGAGGAGCTAGATTAAAAGCTAACAAAGCAAGAACTACAATTAGATGTTATATTTCATTAGTTGTAGCAAAAGATGTTGTTATTGCAAAAGGTACAAGATTTCTTTATAAAAATTATATGTTTTATACAGAACAAGAGTACAAAATAAGAAGTGGGGAAACTTATGTTGATGTGATAGCTGTTGCTGAAATTGCTGGTAATTTAGGAAAAATATTAGCTGGTGAAATTAAAGAAATTGTTGATAGATATGAGTATATGAAAGAAATAACTAATATTACAGATGTGACAGGTGGTAGAGAAGAAGAGGAAGATGAAGAGTACAGAAATAGATTAGAACTTATTCCTGAATCATTTACCACAGGTGGTTCAGAAGGCTCTTATGAATATTGGGTTAAGAAATCATCTAACCTAGTTACAGATGTCTTTATAAATAGTCCTAAGCCTAATTACATTGATATATATGTTGTGAATGGTTTAGAACACATATCACAAGAAGAAAAAACAAAAATAAAAAATTATATAGTTGAGAATAAAAATATTAAAGTTTTAAATGACCAGATAGAAATTAAAGACCCAATATTTCATAATTATAATATTGATTTAGATTATTGGGTTTATGATAGTTCGTTAGTATCGAAATCAGAAATAGAAAAAGAACTAACAAATTCATTAGAACAATACACTAAATCATTCAAAATGGGAGAAAGTATAAATTTACAGGATATTATAGATATTTCTAAAAATGTTGAAGGGATAAGAAGAGTTGAGATAAAATCACCTCAAACTTATAAAGGACAAAAATTTCATTTAGCAAAATGTGGAACTATAAGCATTTCATATAAAGGAGCAGAGTCAAGATGAAAGAGCAAAATTTTATATATGATGTTACAAATATAAGAGATCTCGCTCCTGACATTTTAAGGAATGATAAACAGTATAAAATAGTTTTAACTGTATTAGATGCACTTATATCTAAGCATATTGTTGCTAATATAGAATATTTAGAGTTTCTTGAAAGAATAGACACAATGGAAGAAAAAGAAATTGATATGGTTGCAAAAGAATTAAGTGTAGATTTTTATGATTTCTCTATGTCTATTGAAGAAAAAAGAAAGGCTTGTAAATTATCTTTCCAAATCCATTCTATAAAGGGAACAAATAAAGCTATTCAAGATGTTTTAAATATCTTTTATGAAAAAGCTAATATATTAGAATTTCCTGAATTTAATGGAGAAAGTGGAACATTTAAAATAGAAATTATGGGAACAACAAAGAATAATTTAGATATTATGATAGATAGAGTGGAAAAAACAAAAAAGAAATCACAACATTTAACAGGTATTACATTTAAAAATAATTCTATATCACCTTTGTATGTTGCGACACATATGAGATATGGAACAAGAGTAATTTTATATCCACAGCAAGACTATTTTTATCTTAATAATTTAAATTTAGAAAGTAAAACTGGAAAATATATTTTAGAAAAAAGGGGTGTTAAGAATGGCTGAATTTAATAGTCACATAATCACAAATGCTGGAAGAAATCTTTTAGCAAGAGCATTAGCAGGAGAAGGAAAAGTTGTATTTACTAAAGCAGCATTTGGAGATCAGAAATATTCAGGAAACTTAAGAGAAGTTACTGAATTAAAAAATAAAAAGCTAGATTTAAATGTTATGAATATAAGAAATGATAATGGTACTGCTGTTTTAACAGTACAAATATCAAACCAAAATGTAGATCAATCATTTCAAACAGAAGAGTTTGGAGTTTATGCAAAAATAGAAAATGATGTATCAGAAGTTCTTTATTCTTATACAACTGCTGTATCGGCTGATACTTTTCCAAATAATAGATTAGGAAAAACTTATGAATCTATACAAGATATATACATGGCAATTTCTAGTGATGTAGAAGCTGAAATATATGTAAGAGATGGAGTTATTTATTTAACAAGAGATATTGCTAACCAAGTCTACACAGAAACAGGATTAACAGCTGTTGGTACTTTGAAAGGAAGAAATAACTTAGAAGCAGATAAACAATATCTAGCAGACAATGGACATTGGTATAAAAATATTGGTGGAAATAGAACTTGGGAAGCAACATCAGGAACTCCTGATGAACAATTAATTCCAATAACTTGGAAATACCTATATGAAAGTCTTAATAATAAAGAAAATCAATTAATACAAAATCTTAATGGAATTTTAGGACAAAATAATGGAGAATTTCCTGTTGAACAAGCAGTGGCAGGAAATATATATTATTTTCCAAGAAATCAAAAATATTACTATTGTTTAAAAAGCCAAACTAGTAGAGTAAGTGTTCCAAATGCAGATTTTGAAGAATTATCTATTTATCAAAATCGTAAGAAATTGGAAAATCTGTATAAAATTGAACATAAACCTGATTACGATGTTTTAACAATTTTAAACATAAAATTTGTAGTAGGCTCATTAGAAACTAAGGGTTCTACTGCTTCAAAAACATTAATAGCTAATGATTTTAGTTTTAAAAATTCTATAGTTATGGCT
>ERZ772960.3272-NODE-3272-length-11016-cov-3.409543_pt1 | contig 11016 bp, 5 predicted proteins | sample MGYA00580678_ERZ772960 | MGnify/ENA primary metagenome ERZ772960 (study PRJEB29015, sample SAMEA2737930) | human oral metagenome | biome: human oral; feature: human-associated habitat; material: dental | place: China | collected 2059 ...
TGTTTTTCATGCGCTTTTGCGTGAATCAGCCCTTCTATCTCATTGCCGACACGCAGACGGATTTCGCCGATTTCCAGCTTTTCACCGCTCTGCTGCATGACAGCATCTGAAATGGTCTTTGTGATCTCACCGAAATTCCGACTGCCATTCGGCTTGATGATGAATTCTTTCTCATCTGCCTCTGAAAGAGGCCTACCCGATTCTGTCGTATATCCATCGGCAAGCTCCAAATCGCCTTCATTGGCGGTTTTTTCTTTGCTCTGTTTTTGGGCAGACTCCACCTGTACGTCATCGTCCTGCTTTTTGCGAGACTCCGCCTGTACTGTCTCATTGTCATTCGCACGCTGTGCCGCTGTCTCGCCTCGAAGAAGCGCGTCTTCTGCATCGACTTGGGCGATGCGCTTTAATGCGTGCTCAATCGCCCGCTTCTCGCCCTTCCTGAGATCATCGTTCAGCGCCCTGACATCGGGGAGATTCCTCATGCGCATTGCCTTGATGAGTCCACGCCCGAAGTCGCGCCGTGCGCTGTAGCTCTTCGGGATGTCGACAGGACGCATGGGATTCACATGATTGATGGGCACAGGCGCGGGAGTTGGACGGACTGCACTTTGTTCGGCGGCCGCTTTTTCCGTAGGATTCTGATACGGCGTGATGTTGATGGGCGCACCTGTCGCCTTCTCGTGCAGCATCTGATAGAATCGTGCGAAGTCATGATGACCTGCCTTCGCCGCCTCCTGCGCGGCAGTCTGCCAATCGCCGCGACGACGAGCCTCGACGTATGTAGGATTCCCCTGCATCATCGCGTCCAGGGCAGCGAGCTTCTGCCGGATATCTGCCAAATCCTCCGTCGTCGGAACAGCTTGCGCCTGCCCCTGCATCTGTTGCGGCATCTGTGCCGTCATTTCTTGGGAAGGTGGGACAGCAACGTCGTTTGCCTGCACATTCGTCACTTGCATATCCTGTTGAGCAGGCATCGCTGTCGGCTGTGGCGGCTGCGTTTGAGGCTGAGGCTGTGCCTGTTCCTGGGGTTGCTGCATCCAACGCCCTGCCGCTGCACGATAGACCTTGGGAAGCGCTCGTGCAATGCTGGTGAAGTCTCCGTGTGCGAGGCCGTTCTGAATGACAACGCGCTCCACGTCATGCGGCGTCGTCTGTGCGTAAGAAGCAAGACGCGCTGCAATCTCCTGTTGAGCCATGGGAGGCATGGAAAGCTCCTGCTGCACGCTCGCGAGACGCGCCGCGCTCTCTGCGGGATTCGCTACGGGCTGCGCTTGTGCCGCCGCCTGCACCTGTGCCTGTATGGCCTGTGCTTGCGCGACTTTCTGCTGGTTCTCAATGGCTGCGGCCGTCTGCGCCTTTCGCTGCGTCTCCTCGCCACGCATGACCATGCGCGTGACGCGCTCTGGGTCTTTGGCGAAGATGCCCTTGACGTCCTTGTGGTCGATGAGCCTCTGCCATGCGTTGTAATCGAGCGCGTCTTCTCCTGGAGACGCTGTGCTCGCTTCCGTCGGTGTGTCGCGAATGATTTCCGCCGCGTCGATGATTGCCGCCTTCTGCGCGGGTGTCAGCTTATCGCCCTCGATGAGCGCTTTCATCGCGGCTGCATTCGCCTGAAGGTTCTTCGCATCGACGACAAGCCCGCTGTAGTCGATCGGACGGACGCTGCCAGAGACGGAAGAAATGTTGACTGTGCCTCCATACCTGCCGCCCGATTTGATGATCTTCGTCGGGTAGTAGCTCCCCATAGCGTTGTAGTCGCTCGCATGAACAACGAGGTTCTGACTGGACGAATTGCCAATATAGCCGCCCTTGCCATCATAGAGGACGACGTGCCTCTGCGCATCGTTCTTGTCCCCATAGACGATGACGTCGCCCTCTTCCAGACTCGACGCATCGAAGGGAATCACACGATCGCCAGCATCCTCGACGAGCCTGTCTACGTTGACGACGCCCGCCTCCAATTCCGCACGAAGGAAATCGCTCCCCGCAGCGCCGATCTTCGTGACCGCCTCCACGCATCCTTCCGTGCCGTTATCCATCCGCGTGCCAATAAAAGGCTCTGCATCGTCAAGAAGACTGCGGGCTGCTCCGACTTCCGTCGCCGGATTCATGTTCGCCCCATCGAGCATCCCCATAATCTTTGCGACGTAGTTCTGTGTCTCCGTATAGGGAGGCACGCCCTTGTGCTTTTGTACAGCATCCGGCCCCGCATTGTAGGCGGCGAGCGCCATCTCGACGTTCCCGCCGAAATCATCGAGCTGCTGCTTCAAGTACCTTGCGCCGCCATCGATATTCTGCACCATATCGTCTGCATCGACGCCCAGCTCCTTCGCCGTGTCCGGCATAAGCTGCATGATGCCCTTTGCGCCCGCCTCGGAAACGACGGACTGGTCGAAGTCGCTCTCCGTCTGTGCAACGGCGAAGAGGAGGTCAGCAGGCAGTCCGTGCTTCGCCGCAGCAGATACGATCGCATCGTCAATCTCCGCATTGCCGCTCGTGAGCGTCGGGGCGTTGTTTGCAGTGGGCGCGTCCTCCGTATCGGCACCGCCGCCCAACACGGCCGACATGCCACCGCCCATTGTCATGCCGACGAGCGCGGAATGACCGACGCGCGGATCTTTCCAAGATTCAAGACTCGTATAGTCGTCCCATCCGGCATAGCCCTCTTTTGCCGCCTGTTGGTTCTGAATGACCTGCTGTGCGGCCTCCTCGAAAGCCTCCTGCCCCGCCGTGCCCGCGATGCCGAGCAGACGCTTCCATACACCCTTGCCGCCCTTGCCAAAGAGAAGCATCTGCTCCATCGTGTTGACTGGAGCAAGCAGGGCGAAATTGCTTCCGCCCACGGCATCCGCGATGCGGTTTGCTGTAGCTTCTGTCTCCCCTTCGACGTAAGTGCCGTTGCGTTTTGCGTCGTCAATATACTGGCGATAGGCTTCATACCCCTCCATTGTGCTTTCCAAAAGCCCTGAGGTTACACCGCCGACGACATTTTGCGGAGATGGCAGTCCGAGGTTCTTCGCTACGCGTCCGACAGCGGGCAGGCTTTTGACCCAGTTGCCCGCCGCATCCACCCATCCCGCTGCCTTGGATACAGCGGAAGCCGCTTGAGGAAGACCACGTAGAGCCGCCGCACCGCCCTTGACGGCTGCACCGCCGAGACCTGCGCCCGCAACGGCAAGCCCGATAGAAGTCGGCAGGGATACGGCGGCTTCGCCTGCGATATTCGCCGCGTCAATAAGGAGGCTGTCATCTGGATTCTGAATGTGCGGATCGTTCGCTTTCTGCATGGCGTCCCCGTAGTTGCCCACAGCACGCGCGATCGCGCCGATAGTGTTATCCATCCCCGAATTTGGCAGGACGCGATGAATTCCATAGCCTAACGTACCCGCCGTGCTGTCGACGAGCTGACCGAAACCAGCGTTCGCGACGCGGCTGCCCCACTTATAGCCTTCCATAACGTTGCCGAGAACCCCTTTGTCGCCGCCAAAGTCCACAGGCCCTGGGTTCGTGTACTCCGCCACCTTGCCCAAAGCGAGAGCCGCTTGCGCCGGAGGAAACAGCATGAGCGGGTTAAAATTATTTACAGCATCCGTCAAAAGCTTTCCCGACTTCACATCATCGGCCAGTCGCCCGAGACCATCCAATACCTTCTGCCCGTAGGATGTGTCGCGGTCATATTTCTCCTCTTCTGTCAGCAAGTTGCGTGAATCCCCTACGCGAACCGATACGCCGCTGTTTGCAATGCTTTGCCGAAGCATGTCTGTCATCAGGCTCATGGCTCAGTTCCTCCCTTGTCATTACTTGTAAGCGTCAAAATTGTACCCAGGGAATTCCTCTTCCAGAATCTCGGGCGGTACATGTCTCCAATGCTCCATCGCTTGATTTTCTGCATTCTCATCGGTTGGATCATCAATGGCGTGCTGCTTCCACATATAGCCTTGCAGTGCGTAAACGTATGCCTCAAACTTTCTAAAGTCCTCCGGTGAAAGCATCTTGCGTCCATCGTCGTACAAGAAATCCGTCAGCTCTTGCAGACCGTGATCGTCCTCGCTGTAGCCGTCTGTAATCGCTTGCTTGGCCGCAAGATAGCGATTGGAGAACTCGTTGAGGAAGTGCTGCTGCGCCTGTGTCAGCTTCTCGCCGCCTTTGCCGCCAGCCGCTCTGCCGCCCGAGCCGCCGTTTTGAGACCTGTACTGCATACGTGCATTCTCGTTGGCCTGCGTATACTGCGTACGCCAATTTGCACCTTCCTGTCGCATCTTCGCGGTAGCGTAGCGCGTTTTGTTGTTCATGCCCGCCACAGCGAGATCTTTCTGATTCCTCGCATCCGCGATCTTCGCCCGCAATTGACGCCCCGCCGCCTTGTCCCGACTGACGACAATCTCATTCGGCGAAAGCGTCTTGATGAACTGTGCCGCCTCGGGCTTGAGCCAGCCGTTCTTGTCGTACATCGTCTGCACCTTCGTGCCGCCGAGGTCGAGGTCATTGAAGCCCATCTCGGGCTTGGTTTTGCCAATGGCATCCATAAAGTCGCCGGGCTTTGTACCATCTGTCAGCGCCATGAGCGAGAGCGCCTCGGCCATCATCGGGTTTGTCGCGCTTGCCGCCATCTTCGCGATCGCCTCTTGCCTTGCCTTATCACGCGCCTTAGCGTTTGCCTCAGGAATGACAATGCTCGCGATGTCGTTGCCGATGCCGTGAGAGACAAGGTATTCGCGCTTGTCGTCGTCCGTCATGCGTTTGACGCGCTCTTCGGCGAAAGCCTTGGCAAGCTCATCGATTGCCGCATTGTAATCTACCTTCTTGTCGATCTGCCCGATGCTTTGCAGATACTTGTAGATGCTCTCCGCCGTAATCTGGTTTGGTACGCTCGCCGTATTCTTTACACCGCCATTCGCGCCCATCAACATGCCCTGATAGGGATAACCTTCATTCGCCGCAGGAGCGTCCGTGTGCACGTTTACACTCTGTCCCGTATCAACACTTGCATCTGGCGCTTGCGTTCCTTCTGCGCTCGTCTGTGCGGCCTGAGAGGGTGTCGCCGTGTTCTGTGCAGCCGTTCCTTGCCCCCCTTGGTTCGCGAGAGCATTACTCGCGCCAAGGGAAAATGCGTTTCCCGGGTTCGCGCCTCGAAGTCCGAACGGATCGTCTCGGAAAGACGGCCTCCCGCCGAGCAGCTGCGTCAGCTCCTCGATTGAAAGCTCTGATGCCGGCTTGGCAAGCCCCGGCACGCCGAGCGTCTGAGGCGCTCCCGCTTGGGCTTGCGGCACGCCCATTTGCGACGCTCCTGCTTGCGGCGCCGCCTGTGCTGCGACTGCCTCCATTGCTGCTGCCTGCTCCTGCGTCGGCTGTGCGCCGCCCGCGCCGAACGTCGGCATCGTATTCGTTTTGCCGAGCGCATAGTCTGCCCCCATATCCGACCAGAGGCGCTTGTCATGCGGCAGGTGGTTCGAGAGGTCATAGCGGCTCTCATCGTAGAGTGCGGGGAACTGTCTGCGGCTCACTTCATGGTTGAGCTGTTGGAGGTTCATTCCGTCACCCAAGCCGCCGAAATCGAATCCTGCACTCTTGGCATAAGCGCGAAGCTCGTCCGCATTCTTGTGTGCTGCCGCCATCTTCGCGTCGAAATCCTTGACCTCTTTCGAGTCCTCTGCATAGCCGTTGTCAAGCAGGTACTGCTTGTCGTTCGCGGCCTGCATGTAGCCCTGTTTCTGCTTCAAGTACAGGAGCTGCGGGTCTTGTCCGATGAGTCCGTTGCGGTCGATCGCCCCTTGCAGGAAGCCTCTCGCATTCGTGCGGTCTGCGTCACTGACATTCGCCATATCCTTGAGCGCCTTGCGCCCCTCATCCACCCAGCGGTCATGCTGGTTCTTGAAATATCCGTTGGCAAGGTTGTACCCCACCATCATGCCGATGTCTTCCCAATTCATGCGTTCAGCCTCCTATTCTTTCCAGATCGAGCCGTCTCCACCCTTGGCGATGAAACCGTCTGCGATGTACGTATTCGCCCCCGATACTTGGAGGTCGTACACCCAGCGGTCGCCGCTGAAGCTGACTGCGTGCACCTCGCCCGCATTCTTCAAGCGTTGCTTCATCTTGAGGTCTTCGAGCGTGACCCACGCGCCGTCTTCCGTCAAGAAGGGCTGCGAGAGCGTCGCCATGGTATGTGCGTCCGAGCATACGAGATTGTAGACCTCGACATGATGCGGCTGCATCGTCCGAAGGACTTCGGCCTCCTTCTCGCCATTCTCGCCCCACGCCATGACCTTGTCTCCGACCTCGATATGCTCGATGCGCTTTTCCGTGCCGTCCGCCATCTTGATCTTCGTCCCCGTCGGGAAACAGAACAGGCCTGCGCCAAGAGAGTTTGCTGCGCCTCCCAGCACGCCGCCCAAAAGGCCGCCGAAGAAACCGCCGCCGCCCGACTGCGTTGTCGTCTGCGTGCTCGTGCCCTTTCCCGCAATGCCTGCGAGCGCGTTTGTCGTTGCACCATTCAAGCCCATCGACGCATTCCAGGCTCGGAACGCGGGATTCTGCGCCGCCTCCTGCGCAGCTGCCGCAAGCGCGATGGGAGACCCTGCCATATTGGCGAGATTTCCCAAGAGTCCGCTGTTTGCCGAGGCGTTGCCCTGTGCATTCGCCCACTGCTGCTGCGCGAGATTCGCCTGCTGGCCGAGCGCCCCTTGCAGGTGTGAATACTGTGTGTTGTAGATGTTCTGCAAGGCATTGCCGAGGTTGCCCGTATTGCCGAGCTGCTGCTGCGCGAAACCCGCCTGCGCCTGTGCAGCGTTTAGCGCGTTTTGATTCTGCTGCTGCGCCAAGCTCGCCCAATCGCGCACCGCCCCTGCTGTATTCTGGTTCTGCTGCTGCGCGAGGGATGCGACCTGCGCGATATTCTGCTGGTACTGCCGCGCCACCGCATCCGAAGCGTTCCTCTCGATATCGTTCATCGCGCCCGTCGTCACAGAGCTATTGAGTACGCCGCGATTGCCGAGGTCGGCGACCGTCTTGCCCATCGTGTTCTGCAGCGCCGAGCGGATGCTCCCTTCCATGTTCTTTTGATACGCGGTAGGGATCACGCCGTTGGCGAGGCTTTCCAGCATCCCATTCGCCGCGCCCGCTGCGCCGAGTCCTGCACGCCCTGCCCAATCGAGCTTTCCGTTCGCCGTCTGCGCTGCCTGTCCAATGTCTCCTCCCGCACGTCCTAATGCTCCATTCGCGGCGTCCGTCGCTGTCCGATACCCCCCGACAAGAGAGCCGAGAAGCCCCGCGTTCTCTCGCGCAAGCTGCCCTGACTGCCCTGCGAGCTGCCCGAGCGTCCCATTTGTTGTCCTCGTCACTGCATCGTTGCCGCCGACGAGATTCCCCATTGCACCTAAGGCAGAGGAAAGCCTTCCCTGCGCCTCGTTATTCATGCGGTTGAAATCAACCTGCACCGTGCCTAGAGAATCCTGCAAGAGCTTTCGCGCCACATCGTTCAAGTAGTACGCGTTCGGTGCTACCTTCTTCGCGTAATCGGCACTCGCCTGCGTCAGCTCGACCTCGCCCTTCGTCGGCTGGTACGAGTTCTGCACCGTCGTCGACGAGCCTTTTTTGAAGCGTGCATGGCGAAAGAACTTTCGGAAGGTGTCCAGACTTTCGCCGTTCTTATGCCACTCCCAGTAAACATCATCCAAGTACATGGTATCACCTTCCTATATTTCCCAAGTCACATAATACGCCAGCTCGCCCGATTTCTTGTAACGCCATGCAGGCGAGGCGCGGAACCACTTCCCCGTCTTCTTATGCCGTGCATAGTAGCGAATCTCGCCATCGGGAAGCCTCTCTTCGCGCTCAATCCGGTATCCGAAGAGACGAATGTAGGCGCGTATCTCTTTGCGGATGCACGTCGTACCGCCCTCCTTGATGCCGAGCTTTCGTGCGACCTCCTCCACCTTGTCACGAAAAAAGCGACCATCGCCCGCCACCTGGGCAATGATCGCCATATTCTCCGTGAACCTCACCTCGCAGAAGCCTTTATCTTCCAAGAAGTAGAAGTCATACCCCGGCGTGGGGCTGAACGGGTCTTCAGGATTCTTTTTATCGTAGAAATCTATCCACTCAGAGAGCGTCATAAGTCCGCCACCTCCAATGCCAGATGCTTGATCTGGAACGGCGTTTGAGACGACACTGTCGTCACGATACGCGCCGACGTGTGATTCGTGCGCACCTTGCGCCGCGCATTCACAGGCATCGAAAGGCGCATCGCGTCCACTTCTACGAGCGCCTCGCCCGCCTGCTCTGCCGCCATCGAAGAATCTACGCCGCGCACGATGATTTCGTCGCCGCTCACGATGTCACGGACGCGCAGCCGATAGTCGATAGGCGCTCCGTTGTCTGTGAGATTCGTCTCCTCCATGCGATAGGCTTCCTGCTTCGACAGGACGAGCAGCCCGTCAGGACGCTCGACGATCGCCGTCACGGGCACGGGGAAGGAAAGTGTCGTCGCCGCACCTACGGCGTAGTTGTAGGCGATGAGGCTTTCCTTACGTGCCGTCGGACGGATGAGCAGCAGCTTCCTTCGGCGTAAGTGGAACATCTCTGGCTCGTAGAGACTCTTGACGACGAGCGCATTCCACTTCTCACCGATGTCGCCCTGCGCGATATTGCCATAATCCATCGTCGTATGCATCGTCTTCATACCCTGTCGGCTGACGAACACCGCATCGTTGCTCACGGCGACAGCACAACCATGCCCGACAGCGTCCGTCTCCGTCGCCACGCGGTAGACCGCCCATGTGTCAATCGCCTGATCACCGACGAGCTGGTAAATCATGCCGTTGTTCTTGAAAATCAAGAGGTCGGTCGCCAAAGGCACGACTGCGATGATGTCGCCGCTGTCGCCATATCCCACGTCGAGCCACGCGCCCTTTGACTTGTCATTGTTATCCACAGCCCATGTGAAGCCGTCGCCCACCGCAGAAAGCGTGAGTCGGTCTGAGCCGGAAAGGCTCGTGCAGAGCCGCGCCGAGCGCTGGAACACCATGTCGCAAACGGGCGCAGCATCCACCGTCTTGAGGCTTCCCTCACCCGAAAAATCGTACGCTTGAAGCCTGCCGCCCGACGCAATCCAGATGCGGTCTTGGAACTTCGCACAAGAAGGGCGGCTCTCACCTGTCAGTTCTCCGAGACGCTTCGGCTTCGCCATGTCGCCCGCAACACTGTATACGTTCTTGTCGACGAGGAACACGAGCAGCGTGTTGCTGTCCACATCATAGAACGCTCCCCGTATCGCCGACGGCAGAGAAAAGAGCGGTGCGGAAAGCCCTCCGCGCGGTACGAGCGCACGCTGATACCCCAAGAACCAGAGATTTTGACAGAACTGCATCTCGTTCGGCGCAATGAGGTCGCCCTCGCTCATCACGTTGATGCCGCCCGACAAATCGTTGTAGACGACGCGCGTCGCATTGTGCTTCATCGTCCTGCGCATAAGATCACCCCGTTGGCAGTGTGATGGCAAGCACGTTCAGCTGCGCATGGCCGGATGCCGCACGCGCATAGAGCTTCGCCTTGACCTTGAACGGGAACGCCTTCCCCGCCTCCAAGAAAATGCCCGAGCCAGCCTCCTTCTCCGTCGATAACTCCACGCTGCGCTCAGGCGCATAAAGCGTCCCCTCCGTCGCAGCGATCTCCGTCCAATCCTCCTTGAGCTTGAGCACCATTTCGCATCACACCTTTCTGAATGTTACCGTATCTTGCATCTGGACATGTTCCTCTGCCGTCGGCCTGCGCTGCAGAACGAACATGTTGCAGTCCCATTTGAATTCATAATCCTCCATCGCCTCGATTCGCTCTGCATGCTCCTTCCATACGGGCGCTGCGCGATACGTCGGAATAAGCGCCTTCGGCACGAGGACGCGGCACTCAGCAGGCAGGTCGGCAAAGATATCCTCCGTGTACGTGTAGTAAGAATCCTTGTATTCCAGCTTGAATGTGAACTCCTGTGAATCGAGAATGAGGAACCGCAAATTGCGGCAACCCTTGAACATCTCTTTTAGACCGTTTTCTATTCCCCAAGTTCTATACTCCAATGCTCTACGCGTAGCAAAGCCCTTGAGACGGATGCACACCGCGCCGCTGTCTGCAAACAGGCGCGACATATTACTGACCTTGCTCGTATCCATCTCCAAATAGATGCCATCCACACTGCACCCTGCCAGCATCTGCGCGATGTTCTCCACCTTTGGAGCATTGATTCGCAAGGATAAGCCTCGCGCAGTCCAGTATTTTTCCCACGAGTTGTGTTGTGCAAAATCAGACCAGAAAGCATCGAACTGGGAATTGTCACTCACACAACAAATCTCATTACTCAGGCGTGTATTGCGTAGCATCGCTTCCATGTTCTCAGCAGAAGAAAAATCCATCTTCGAGAGAACCGTCCAGTCCTCATTCCATGGACGATACTCATTGTTGGAACTATACGCTCCAAGCGACTGCAAGCCGCAATTGTCGAACATATAGGAGAAGTCCTTCACTTTGCCCGTCGAAAACGTATGCTCGCCACAAATGATCCTCTGCAAACCGTAGCAATTCTGGAACATCCTCGACGCATTCTCCACATTGCGCATATCGAATTTCGAGAGGTCGAGCACGCCAAGCTTCAAACAGCCCTTGAACATCTGCCCCATGTTCTTCGCTTTCGTCGTAACCCAGGCGCGCAGGTCAGAAATGCCAAAATATTGATTTTCTGGTTTATCATACGTCTTCCAGATTCGCGCCGTCAGACTATTGCATCCCTCGAACATCGAGGAGAAGTCCTCCACGTTCGACACGTCCCACTTTGATACGTCAATCTCCTCAAGCTTCTCGCAGCCTTTGAACATTCCCGCCATCGTCTTGCACTGCTGCATAATCCAGTGTCCCACAGAGAGCTTTGTCAATCGACGGCAATAGGCGAACATTTCTTTCAAATTCTCCACGCCGCGCGTATTGATCACCTCCCCGTTGAACTCGAGTAGTGATTCACAACGATAAAAC
>ERZ772960.3274-NODE-3274-length-11014-cov-10.333881_pt1 | contig 11014 bp, 9 predicted proteins | sample MGYA00580678_ERZ772960 | MGnify/ENA primary metagenome ERZ772960 (study PRJEB29015, sample SAMEA2737930) | human oral metagenome | biome: human oral; feature: human-associated habitat; material: dental | place: China | collected 2059 ...
TCACAGAGGCGGGCTACGTCGGCGAGGATGTCGAGAACATTTTGCTGAAGCTGATTCAGGCGGCGGACTACGACATCGAAAAGGCACAGCGCGGCATCATCTACATCGACGAGATCGACAAGATTGCACGCAAGTCGGAGAATCCATCAATTACTCGTGATGTCTCGGGGGAGGGTGTCCAGCAGGCACTCCTCAAAATCCTTGAGGGGACGACGGCATCCGTGCCGCCGCAGGGCGGACGCAAGCATCCGCAGCAGGAACTTCTGCAGATCGACACGACGAACATCCTCTTTATATGCGGTGGCGCATTCGACGGCATCGAGGAGATCATCGAGTCGCGCCTTGGGAAAAAGCAAATGGGCTTTGGCGCCGAGGTGCGCTCGAAGAGGCGTGTCTCCGTCGGCGAGTCGCTCAGCAAGGTGATTTCCGAGGATCTGATGAAAAACGGTCTGATCCCCGAGTTCATCGGGCGTCTGCCCGTCGTTGTAACACTGAACTCGCTCGATGAGGCGTCACTTGTACGCATTCTGACCGAACCGAAAAACGCGCTCGTGAAGCAGTTTCAGAAGCTCTTGGAACTCGACGGCGTGCGGCTCACGTTCGAGGACGAGGCGCTGCATCTCATTGCAAAGGAAGCGCTCACGCACAAGACGGGCGCGCGCGGACTGCGCTCCATCATCGAGGGCATCATGCGCAATGTCATGTACGAGGTGCCTTCGATTCCGGGCGTGACGGCATGTCAGGTCACGAAGGATGTCGTCGCGAACCACAGCGACCCCATCCTGACGATCGACGGGGCAGGTACGGCAAAGATGGCAGCCGCTAACTAAGACGATCACACGAAAGGAGCTCTGCACTGCGGCGCTCCTTTTTTCATTACATGGATGGAAGGAAATACGATGTCCGAGAAACGAACACTTCCACTGCTTCCACTGCGCGGTTTAGTGGTCTATCCACACATGATGGTCAACCTTGATGTTGGACGCGATCGCTCAGTTGCCGCCATTGAGAGTGCGATTGCAGGGGACAGCAAGATCCTCGTTGTAGCACAGCGGGATCCGGAATGTGATGATCCGACGACAGAAGATCTCTACAATGTCGGTGCTGTTGCGGAGATTCGCCAGTTCCTGCGTCTGCCCGAGGGGGTTCTGCGCATTCTTGTCGATGGGCAGAAGCGTGCGGAGATCCTTGCCATTCGTGAGGGAAACACTTATGCCGAGGCGGATGTGCATGAGATTGACGAATCCGGGGACGAGCCGCAGACGAAGGATCTGGAGGCGCTTGTCCACGGTGTTACGAGCAAGTTCGAGGAGTGGGTGAAACTATCCCATAAGATACCGCCCGAGGCGCTTGTTTCCATCTCCATTATGGAGGATATGGGACGCCTCGCGGATATCATTGCGAGTCATCTGAGCCTGAAGCACGAGGTCAGGCAGGAAATCCTTGCCGCGATTGACGTGCGTGCGCGCCTCGAACGCCTCTATCAGGCACTTGTGCATGAACTCGACATCATGGGCATCGAGAGCGAGATCAACCGCCGCGTGCGTAAGCAGATGGACAAAGTGCAGCGTGATTTTTATCTGCGTGAACAGATCAAGGCGATCCGCAAGGAGCTCGGCGATGATGAGGACAAGGCAGCTGAGGTCGATCGCTATCGCGAGGTGCTTGCGGCAAAGGAGTTTCCCGATGCCGTACGCGAAACCATCGAGCGCGAGATTCATCGACTTGATATGAGTCACTCCATGAGCGCTGAGGTCGGCGTTATCCGCAACTATCTGGATGTGCTCGTCGAATTGCCGTGGACGGATATGACAGAGGAACACGTCGACATGGCTGCAGCGCAGGAAATTTTGGAGCACGACCACTACGGACTTGAAAAGATCAAGGAGCGCATCCTCGACTACCTCGCCGTGCGGCGGCTTGCACCGGAGCAGAACGCGCCGATCCTCTGTCTCGTCGGTGCGCCCGGCGTCGGTAAGACCTCGCTCGGCGCTTCGATTGCACGCGCGATGGGGCGCAAGTTCATCCGCATCTCGCTCGGCGGCATCCGCGACGAGGCGGAGATCCGCGGGCATCGCCGCACCTATGTCGGTGCAATGCCGGGGCGCATCATCGAGGGCATTCGCCGCGCGGGGACGAAGAACCCTGTGTTTTTGCTGGATGAGGTCGACAAGATCGCAATGGACTTTCATGGCGACCCGTCGGCGGCACTGCTTGAGGTGCTTGATCCCGCGCAGAACTGCACATTCAGCGACCATTTTGTCGAACTGCCGTTTGATCTCTCGCGTGTCTTCTGGATTGTGACGGCGAACAACCCCTCCAAGATCCCCGCGCCTCTGCGCGACCGCATGGAGATTCTGAATCTCTCGAGCTATACCGAGCTCGAAAAGATCGAGATCGCACGGCGTCACCTTCTGCCGCGTCAGCGCACGCAGAACGGGCTCAAGGCGAAGGATATCCGCATCAGCGCGGGCGTCTGGGCGGAGATCATCCGCTCCTATACACGCGAGGCGGGTGTACGTGAGCTCGAGCGCGTCATCGGGCAGATCTGCCGCAAGGCGGCGCGCAGGATTGTCGCCGATGAGAAGCCTCCGATCGCCGTGACGAAGGCGAATCTCACGGACTTCCTCGAGCGCCCGAAGTATCATGCCGCAAAGCAGGAGAAGAAGCCGCTTGTCGGCGTTGTGACGGGACTTGCATGGACGGAGGTCGGCGGCGATGTCCTGCGCACAGAGGTCAACATCCTGCGCGGCAAGGGCAAGCTCATCCTCACGGGACAGCTCGGCGATGTCATGCAGGAATCGGCGCAGGCAGCACTCTCCTATGTGCGCAGCCGTGCGGATGCGCTCCATCTCGCCGAGGATTTCTACGAAAAGGACGACATTCACATCCATCTGCCCGAGGGCGCGATCCCGAAGGATGGTCCGTCCGCCGGCATCACGATGGCGACGGCGATGATCTCGGCGCTCACGGGGCGCAAGGTGCGCTCCGATGTCGCCATGACGGGGGAGATCACACTGCGCGGGAACGTCCTGCCCATCGGCGGACTGAAGGAAAAGACCCTCGCCGCCTATCGCGAGGGGGTCAAGACCATCGTCCTGCCGCAGGAGAACGAGCGCGACATCGAGGACATCCCCGATGCCGTACGCTCCTCCCTCGAGTTCGTGCCCGTGGCGCATATGGACGAGGTGTTGCGGGTCGCCCTCTATAATTAACGTGGAGGTGTGTTTTGACCGAACATGTTGTGATTACAAAGGCGACCTATCTCGCCTCCGCCGTGCGGCGCGATCAGTACCCCGAGGAACGCCGCCCCGCCGTCGCCTTCATCGGGCGCTCCAACGTCGGGAAATCCTCCCTCATCAACTCGCTGACACGCATTCGCCAGCTCGCGCGCGTTTCCTCGAAGCCAGGTAAGACGCAGACCATCAACTTCTATGAACTGCTTCTAAAGATCGATGGGGGAGAGGAGCGGCATCCCGTTCACCTCGTCGATCTGCCGGGCTACGGCTATGCAAAGGTGGGGCGTGAGAGCCGCAAGATATGGGCGAAGTTTATCGAGGAGTATTTCCTCCATGCCGAGGAACTGCGCTTCGTCTGCCTCCTGCTCGACATTCGTCACACGCCGATGGAGTCGGACTGCCACATGTTCTCGTGGCTCGTGGAGCATGACCTCCCCGTGCTTGTCATCGCCACGAAGGCGGACAAGATTGGGAAGAACGCACGCAATGCACAGATTGCGGCGATTCAAAAAAAGCTCGGCGTGCCCGAGCTGACGATCCTGCCCTATGCCTCTCCAAAAAATGAAGGGCGTTCATATTTACTTGACGTGATGGCAGAATATCTGGTAGAATAGGCACAGAAAGAAATGAATTCGGTTCATCTTTTGTGCCCCAAGCGCGGATGCATATGCTGTGTGCGCGCCAAGCCCCTGAGCAAGGCGGAATCTGTGGGTGCAGAGGAGAGCCGTGCTGTGTATGATGGGGGAGTTTCAGATGACCGCACTGACAGATTTTGACAAACGGCTGCTGAACCTCGTGCAGGGAAACCTGCCCGTGTGTTCGCGGCCGTTTGCGCGTTTGGGAGAGATGCTCGAGACAACGGAGGAGCATGTACTGAGTCGCTTGGAGGAGCTAAAACGGGAGGGGTATCTGCGCCGCATCGGCACCTTCTTCAACTCTGAACAGCTCGGCTATCGCGGTACATTGATCGCCCTGCGCGTTGCAGAAGGACATATTCCGAATGTAGCGCAGGTCATCAATCGCTATGCGGGCGCGACGCACAACTACGAGCGCGAGGGGCGGTACAACCTCTGGTTCACGCTCCTGAGTCCGTCGCGCAGCGCAGAGGAGAAGATTCTCGCCGATGTCGCGGCGCTGCCGGGCGTCGAGCAGCTGATGAGCCTGCGTGCGAACAAGCGCTATAAGATCAACGTCCAGTTCAAACTCGCATAGCCGTGGGAAGGTACAGAAATACGATGACAGAAGAAATCGAGATCGAGGAGATCGACAAGAAGATCGTGCGCCTGCTGCAGGGGGAATTCCCACTCGTTGCAGAGCCGTACAAGGAACTCGCGGCAGAGATCGGCATCACGGAGGAGGAGCTGCTCGCGCGCATTTCTGCCATGCGTGAGGACAAGAAGATCCGCAAGATGGGCGCCGTCCTGCGGCATCGCGAGGTGGGCTTTACCGCAAACTCACTCTGTGTCTGGAACGTGCCCGATGCGCGCGTTGACGAGGTGGCAAAGCGCATGGCGGAGCACCCGCGTGTCTCGCACTGCTATGACCGCAACCGCGAAGCAGACTGGCAGTATAACCTCTATACGATGATCCACGGCTACAGCCGTGCCGAGTGCGAGGGCATCGCTGCTGAGCTTGCCGTCGCCACAGGCATCGACGACCGCCGTATGCTCTACACCAAGAGAGAGTGGAAGAAAACATCGATGAAATATTTTACCGAATAATCCATATATGAAAAAGACCTTGAAACTCTTACATTTATAAGCCTGTGAGGAAGTTTCAGGGTCTTTTGTATTTATGGAAATAGGCCATTTACAATAATCTATAAAATTGTTATAGTGTAAAAAAGTTGATCTTATAATTTCAAGAGGGAGGTATGTATCGTGGGAAATTTTGCGATGAAGGTAGATCATAATATGTTGAGTTCACCTTTGAAGATGAGTCGACGACGATCTGAGGAGAGTGGTGGAGCAGAGACCTTTGCCTCAATCCTTTCTTCGACGCAGGCTGAGAATGCAGAGGAAAAAACTACGAAAACGGAAAATCCTCTGGGACTTTCGGATGAGGAATATAGAACATGTTTAAGGAATCGCTGATAAAATGAAGTCTGTCAGATTGGTGCAGATTTTTTGTCCTGTCAAGGAGACAAACCGGACGCATAGCAAGGGCTATGTGGAGGATTTGTCGACACAGACAGGGCGAAAAAGATACGCCAAGATGTCAGTGCTGAATTTATCAGTGCCTCCTTAAATATAGGATGGCGTTTTGACGCCGATCATGTTGTATATTTCCCACCAAAGGATGCCTCGGTGGAGGATCAGAGGGATTGGTATGAAACCATAAAAGGAATGACTATTGCTGAGCGTAATCACTTTCTCTCAAATCTTGGGAGAGCACTAAGAGATGATGGTGCAGTTTATGGATCGTACGAGTCATTTAGCCAAAAGGTTCATGCGTTAGGGTATCGGGGGGTTCTTGAACTAGGGCACAAGTGTCTGAAAGAGGTTGAGCATGACAGTGCTGCCGCGGGCGTGGATACGGACAGTCTGGCGATTATTGCAAAACATATCAATCTCTGTGAGACCTTGCTCGATGCGTTTATAAAAAGAGCAAACGAAAAGAATACTATACACCATGGCGAAACGTATCACGATTGACATCAACGATGATGAACAAAAGATGCTTGAAAAAGTAGCGCAAATGTATGATTGCAACATTTCCTCTTTAATCAAAAATTTTGCGTTTGAAAAGATGGAAGATGAGTATGATGTTTCCATCCTTCGTGAGTTTGAGGGAAACGAAGCCGAAGGAAAAACAAAGGTACGCCCTGCAAACGAGTTCTTTGCTGAATGTGGGATATAGATGTATACGTTCAGTGCCAGTGAAGATTTTGAAAGAAAATGAAAAAGGGGCTGTTGCACAAAGTCATTTTGACTCCGTACAACAGCCCCTTTTCTATGCTGTTTAGAGTGCGAGAATCTGATCGTGCAGTCCCTTGAGCTGCTCGGCGGAGGGGACGTAGAGCATACGCACCTTGTCCATGACGATCTCGCAGCCGCCCGCCTTGAGCTCGTCCTCGATCTGCTGGATGCTCTGCCCGCCCCAACCGTACGAGCCGAATGCAAACGCCTTGCGTCCCTTTGGCGCAAGCCCCTTCATGTAGCAGAGGAAGCCTGCGATGGTCGGGAGCATCTGGTTGTTGAGCGTCGGCGAGCCGACGGCGAGATACTTGCTCGTGAGGACATCCGTCATGATGTCGGCATGCGTGTTCTTCTGGATGTCGTAGTAACCGACGGAGAAGCCCTTGTCGATGAATGCCTCTGCGATCGTATGCGCCATCTTCTCTGTGGAGTGCCACATGCTGTCAAAGACGACGACCGCGCGCTCCTCGGTCTCGCCGAGCGACCACTTGTTGTAGAGGTCGATAATCTCGGGGATGTGCGAGCGCCAGATGACGCCGTGACCCGTTGCAATCATCTCGATGGCGAGGCCGTGGACTGCCTTGAGCGCCGTCTGTGCCTGCTTCGCGTAGAGGAAGAGGATGTTTGCGTAGTATTTCTTTGCCTCTTCGATGACGATCGAGAGATCGTTGTCATCGTCATAGCGTTTGCCGGAGGCGAGATGCTGACCAAACGCATCATTCGAGAAGAGAATCTTTTCCTCGGGGCAGTACGTCACCATGCTGTCCGGCCAGTGGAGCATCGGAGTCGGGACGAACGCGAGGGTGCGCTTGCCGATGGAGAGCGTATCGCCCGCCTTTACCGTCTCATAGGGCATCTCTCCATAGTAGGCACGCAGACCCTTGAGCCCGTTCGGCGCACTCGTGACCACCTTCGCGTTCGGGGCGAGGGAGGAGATGAGTGGGACGCCGAACGAGTGATCTGGTTCGACATGGTTCGAGATGATGTAGTCGATTTTCGACGGGTCAATGACGGAGGAGATCCGTGAAAGCATTTCCTCCTCGAAGCCGTGCTTCACCGTATCAATGAGCGTAATCTTGTCATCGATGATGAGATAGGCATTGTAGGTGGAACCACGCTGTGTATCATAGCCGTGAAAGCTGCGCATCGACCAATCGACGGCTCCGACCCAGTAGACATCATCCCGAATTTTGATGGCGTTCATGAATTGCTCCTTTCGACGATAGGATCATATATACAACTTATAGTTTCTCTCTATAAATAAGAACTATATTTATAGAAGTATTCTAGCCTAATTTTTAGGCTTTTGCAACAGGAAGTTTCGTGCATTTTTTCATAAAACGGGAAGGAGCGGGGGGATTTCTTGACAGATGATATGCCATACGATATAATATTTATGACGAAAGCCATACAAAACTAGGAGAAAATGACTAGAAAAGGAAGGACTTTCATGCTAGAAAAAATTCTGGTCTTTGATACCGAGACGACAGGTTTTCGCAGTGACGATGAAGTGTTGACGCTCGCCGTGGTAAACGGCAATGGGATGACTGTGGTGGACGGGATGTATGCGCCCGAGCGCAAGAGCGCATGGCCGGATGCGGAGAAGATCAATCGGATCTCGCCCGCGATGGTGGCGGAGTGCCCACCGATTCGTGCGCAGCAGGCAGAATTGGAGCGTTTGTTCAACGATCCTGAGACACTGCTTGTCGGATACAACATCGAGTTCGACATCCGCCTTTTGGCGCAGTCGGGGATTCGCATTACGAATCCGAACCGACACGATGTCATGCGTGCGTTCTCGGAGTTTCGCAAGGTGCCCGATGCACGGCGCGGCGGCTACCGCTGGTGGAAGCTGACGGAGTGCGCGGACTACTACCGCTATGACTGGGGCACAAGTCAGGCACATGGGGCGCTTGCAGATACGCTTGCAACGCTTTACTGCTACCGGAAGATGAAAGAACCGGTATACGAAGAGCAGAGCCTGTTCTAGTGATACCGGAGCATAGAGAGGAGGGGACGCTATTATGCCAAAGAAGAAAAAGCGATCCTATGGAAATCAGAATCCGACGCCTACCGAGTCGATTCGCGAACGCAAGCAGCGGGAGCTTGAGCGGCGGCTTGAACGCGTGCGAAAGAGGCGCGCCTCCTATCAGCGCAAGATCATCGGTATGGTGCTCGTTTTCTTTATCATTCTCATCATCGTCTGTGCGCTCTTGCCAAGCGATGATTCGGCGGCGTATGACGATAAGTGGGAGAAGCCGGTGAACTCGCGGCAGGCTCAGATTCTGCAGAGTTTGCAGGATAATTTTAAGTAGGTGCTTGCCATTTTCTAAAAACCGCGTATTCTATAAAGGAACGCGGTTTTTTGTTGGAGGAGTTGTTTGCATGAAATTTCAGGAGGTCATCCTCGCATTGCAGGAGTTCTGGTCGGGGCAGGGGTGTATCCTCGCCCAGCCTTACGACGTGGAGAAGGGCGCGGGCACGATGAGCCCGTGGACATTCCTGCGCGTCCTTGGGCCTGAGCCGTGGAACGTCGCCTACGTGGAGCCGTCGCGCAGACCTGCGGACGGACGCTATGGGGACAATCCAAATCGCCTCTATCAGCATCACCAGTTCCAGGTCATCATGAAGCCCTCGCCGGACAATATCCAGGAACTTTACCTTGAGAGCCTTGCGCGCCTCGGCATCCGCGCCGAGGAGCATGACATCCGCTTCGTTGAGGACAACTGGGAGTCGCCAACGCTCGGCGCGTGGGGCCTGGGCTGGGAGGTTTGGCTCGACGGCATGGAGATCACGCAGTTCACGTATTTCCAGCAGGTCGGCAGTCACGACGTAAAGCCCGTCTCCGTCGAGATCACCTACGGTCTTGAGCGCCTCGCCATGTATATTCAGGGCGTTGAGAACGTCTATGACATCGCGTGGACGGACGATGTGACCTACGGCGATGTCTTCCATCAGAACGAGTTTGAGCAGTCCACCTACGCGTTTGACCTCTCGGATGAGGCACTGCTCTTTGATCTCTTTGACAAATATGAGGCAGAGGCGGTGCGCGTCATCGGCGCGGGGCATGTGCATCCCGCGCATGACTATGTGCTGAAATGCTCGCATACGTTCAACCTGCTCGACGCGCGCGGTGCGATCAGCGTCTCACAGCGCACGGCATTCATCGGGCGCGTGCGCAAGCTCGCGCGGCTCTGCGCGGAGGCGTATCTCGCGCAGCGTGAGGCGCTTGGCTATCCGATGCTGAAGAAGGAGGGGAAGGCATGAGTAAGGATCTGCTGCTTGAAATCGGGACGGAGGAAGTTCCCGCACACGTTATGCCTCGCATGCTCTCCGACCTCTCGCGTTTGGCGGAGGATCTCTTCAAGGAGCACCGTCTTGCCTATGACAGCCTGCGTACGATTGGCACGCCGCGCCGCAGCGCGCTCCTCGTGACGGGGCTTGCGGAGCGTCAGGAGGATGTGAGCACGGAGACGCGCGGCCCCTCGGTCGCCATTGCCTTTGATGCGGAGGGGAATCCAACGAAGGCAGGTGCAGGCTTTGCACGCGGGCAGGGCATCGATCCCTCCGCGCTCATTCAGCGGGACGGTTACGTCTACGCCTCCGTGCATGAGAAGGGCGCAGAGACGGCGGCACTCCTCACGGAGCTGCTGCCGGAACTCATCCGTACGCTCCCCTTGCCGAACAGCATGCGCTGGGGTGATCTGGACTTCCGCTTCATCCGCCCAATCCGCTGGATCGTTGCGCTCTACGGGACGGAGGTTGTACCATTTACGCTTGCCAATGTCACGAGCGGGAACACGTCGCGCGGACATCGCACGCTCGCACCGCAGGAGTTTGTCATCGCTGCGCCCGCCGACTATGAGGAAGCGTGTGAAAAGGCATACATCATCGTCGATCCCGAGCGCCGCCGCGCGATGATCTGCGCGCAGATCTCAGAGACGGCAAAGGCGTGCGGCGGGACGGCGGAGATTACGCCCGACCTCCTCGAGGAGGTGCTTTACCTCGTCGAGTATCCGACGGCACTCAGCGGCTCCTTCGAGGAAAAATACCTTACCCTGCCCGCAGAAGCCGTTATTACACCCATGCGCGACCATCAGCGCTACTTCCCCGTCAAGGCGGCAGATGGCAGCCTCCTGCCCGTATTCATCACGGTGCGCAACGGCGGCAGGGAGCATCTGGACATCGTTGCGCACGGCAACGAGCGCGTTCTGCGCGCACGTCTCGCCGATGCCCGGTTCTTCTTTGACGAGGATCGCAAGAAGTCGCTTGCGGAGCATCGCGAAAAACTCAAGACCGTCGTGTTCCAGCAGGGACTCGGCTCGATGTACGAGAAGACCGAGCGCCTGATGGAGCTTGTCACGGTGATTGTCGAGGATCTTGCCCCCGATGCGGCGGCATACGAGGCGATGGCGCCGGATGCGCGCCGTGCGGCAGAACTGTCAAAGGCGGATCTCGTGACGGGCATGGTGACGGAGTTCACGGAGCTGCAGGGCATTATGGGGCGAGAATACGCACTGCTTGACGGCGAGAAGCCGGAGGTTGCGCGTGCGATTGACGAGCAGTATATGCCGCGCTTTGCGGGGGACGAACTGCCGCAGAGCGATCTCGGCTTCGCGCTCAGCGTCGCGGACAAGATCGACAACATTGTCGGCACATTCAGCCGCGGCAAGATCCCGACCGGCTCGCAGGATCCCTTTGCCCTGCGCCGTCAGGCGCTCGGGCTCGTGCTCATGCTGATCGAGCACGAGAGCGGGCTGCTGCTCTCCGATCTCGTCGAGGAGGCGTGCGACCTCTATCATCTCGATGTGTCTCTGTGTCAGAAAATGCAGGTCTATGTTGCAGATTTCATCCGTC
>ERZ772960.3275-NODE-3275-length-11012-cov-15.726111_pt1 | contig 11012 bp, 8 predicted proteins | sample MGYA00580678_ERZ772960 | MGnify/ENA primary metagenome ERZ772960 (study PRJEB29015, sample SAMEA2737930) | human oral metagenome | biome: human oral; feature: human-associated habitat; material: dental | place: China | collected 2059 ...
AGCGTGCATCGTATGATATGGTGATGTCGTTCGGACGGATGAGTGAACCGCTGACCAAGGTGCAGAAGGTGGACTCAACGACGACAGCCGGGTCTTATGACTTTGCTTATAAGTACGAGGACAGCAGTCACCCGACGGCTCCAACGCGGATTGGTCATGACCATTACACATACGATGCCAACGGTAATCCAACACTGGTAACAAACGACTCTACGAACACTACTCGAGAGATGTACTGGGATGAAGACAACCGACTCATGGTCTTAAGCGATAACGGCAAGACGAGCCGATATACTTATAATGCTGCTGGCGAACGCATCATGAAGAGTTACGGGACGATGGAGGGTGTGTATATCAATGGTGCACCACAGGGTATTACCTTCCACGAGACGGACAACTTCACGCTTTATCCTGCAAGTATCCTCTCTGTTAACAAGAATAGATTCACGAAGCATTACTTCATTGGTGACAAACGAATCGCTTCAAGGATAGGAACGGGTATGTTTAACAACGTTTATGGACGCAACGGTTCATACGTAACGGCTGGTCAGCAGGACTATGCAGAACGTATGAATCAGATTCAGACACAGAAAGAGGCGTATTATAAGAAGGTGGGTGTAGCCCCTGGTGTACCAACAGAGAAGGGTGCGTATGGTGATCCGGAGAACACGGGTGTTGGTTATAATGCCGTCCTCACTGAACTCGGTAACCATGATGTGCCACAGGGTTGGATTCAGACTCCACGCCCCAATACTACACCGAATACCAATCCTGGTCCACCTGTAAGCTGGAACGACCCAAGCAACCCTGATGACCCGCAGGCTGGTTATGGTTACATTCCAAACGACACCACAAAAGAGGAGACCTTCTTCTATCACAGTGACCACCTCGGCTCAACGTCTTATATTACAGATGATCATGCCAACATCACACAGTATGATGCTTACCTGCCGTATGGTGAGCTGTTGGTTGACGAACATAGTAGCAGTGAAGAACTACCATATAAGTTCAATGGCAAACAGTTCGATGAAGAGACTGGCTTGTACTATTACGGTGCAAGGTATATGAATCCTGTCACCAGCTTGTGGTATGGAGTGGATCCAAAATGTTATAAAAATATTCATTTAGGTAGTTATGTTTATTGTTCCTCAAATCCAATAGTTAGAATAGACCCAAACGGAGAAGATGATTATGTTACAAATGTAAAGACAGGAGCTATAGCTATTATTCGAACTAAGGATAATACACATTCGTTCTATATAACGAATGGGCAAAAAACTATAGAAGTAGGAACATATAAATATAACAGTCATAATCTTATAGGTATGAGTGGCAAAGTTTCTTTCTCTAATTTTGAGGGAGCAGAGTCTCGTATAACATTTAAGTCTGGTAATGAAAAGGAAAATTATATTAGTCCTTTGGCTTTAGCAGCATTGATAGGAGCAACATCAGATGTTGGTGCTAATGATGTTTATGTTAATCATTTTAGCAACGCCGATGGTTCTTCTCCAGCACCTAGCCATTCACATAAAAATGGAATTAACGGTGATCTTCGTTATTTTAGTAAAGATCATTCTGGCTCTAGGAGACTTGTGTCCGATGCTCAGTTTGATGAAGAGAGAGAGATTCGCTTTGTAAAGGCTTTGCATAAATATGGGTGGGCTCAGACGAAATCTATGATGGTTTCTGAACGATATGGTAATCATAAATTACTACCTTATACTTGGTCAGCAAAAGAGCATAAGATTCCGTCTGCTCATAATAATCATTTACATCTTCAAGGATTTAGGCCAAATGTTTCAACCATGTATTATGGTGGAAATCTAAATGAAGTAGTTGTCACGACAAAAGTAAATCATCATGAATAAATATTTTTTGCTTGCATTTATAGTACTCTCTCTCTCTCAAGTTTTGGGGCGATGTGGTACTCTGACACTTAATACTAAGAAAGAAATAACAAAAGTAGTTTCTCAATATAGAGACACCTTGAGCATTGTCTGTTTATATCAAGACTCTCTGGGAAATGCTATTTCAACAGATAGTGTATATATTTTGTATAATCAAGATATGACACCTTTTTGTAAAATTGAGAAAAATGAAGAAGGAGACCCTGTTTGTGAGAAACTAAAAGGAAAGATAGTCTCATATTACCCTAGTTGGTCTATTATAACTTTATTTAGTAGAGACTTCAATAAAGAGTATATGGAGGTAGAGGTTGGTGGGACTTGGAAATTATTAAACAAAAAAAGTATTCACAGGTCTTGTGATCTAAGAAATTTTTTACAGAGTTTATGGTATACTCCACAGTTAGGGGATAGCCTTTATTCGTTGGACAGAAAATCAATTAAGAAAGTTAAGAAATCGGATATGACCTTTAATATTATTGATGTTCAAGGTGATTGGATAAAGCTAAAAGCTCTTAATAATCCAAGTTGTTATTGGTTTAGATGGAAAAATAATTGTAGAGTTTATCAAGATAGATTAATGTATGAATGAGTATTTCCCTCAACGAAATAGGAATTAATTCCGGCAAGAAGCTACAGAGAGGCATCTATTCCTATAAGCTCATTGATGTAAAGGATACTCGTAAAGCCGTAGGTACAGTCGGTGCCCATCACGATAACATCGAGATTCTCTTCCCGGCACTTTCCGCCCTCAGCCAGTCCAACTTCGACGAGCAAAGCGGCGACAGTCTGATCACCAAGGTTGAGAACGCCTATGATAACTTCGGTAACCTCGTGACCTATAAGGAGACGGCAGCAGGTGAAACGCTCGATGCCAAGATCGACTATCACAACCTCTCTGATAAGTACATCGTCAGTGTACCAAGCCGCATCGTGGTAAGCAGTGCGGGCAAGACCTACCGTGAGCGTTCCACCGAGGTGAACCAGAACGGCGAGATTACCGAGATAACGCTCAGCAACGCACCCAAAGCCATCAGTCTATAACATGACTTACGATGGCTATGGTAACATCACACGCATGACGAAGCCGGAGAACTACAGTCATCAGCGCATGTTCTATACTTATACGTATGACGACCGCTATCATAGTCTTGTGACAAGTGTCAAGGATGCATACGGCTATAGCTCCAGCACGGCTTATGACGGTCTGTGGAATGCTCCGTCTGTAACGACTGACCTCAACGGGCAGAAGATGGAATACACTTACGATGCACTGGGCAGACAGATGACTATCCGTGCTCCGTATGAGATAGAGAGCGGTCAGCCGTTTACTATCCGTTTTGAGTACTTCCCTGCAGAGCGTAAGGCACATACCGTCCATTATTCTAAGGAAGGCAACATAGATACCTATACCTTCGCCGACTCGCTGATGCGTGCCGTCCAGACGAAGCAGACGGGTGTGGTTTGGTCTGGTGGCAGCAATCAAAAGGTCTCCATCGTCAGTGGAAGGGCTGTCATCGATGCCTTCGGACGTAATGTTGCGGCTTACTACCCAATGACGGAGAGCTATGGTAACATCGGCACTTACAACCATGCTACGGGTGATTTGCAGGCAAAGACGGAGTATGATGCGCATGACCGTACCACGGGTGTTACGCTTGCTGACGGCAGTGTAACACGTACGGCTTATACTATCGGCAGCCATGACGGTGAACCGATGCTCCTGACAACGGTCACGGATGCACTGGGACGACATGCGGAGAGCTATACCGATGCCAAGGGGCGCAACCGTGAGACGGTGCAGCATGCCCGTGGTGAGGATATCACGGTGAAGTACAGCTATGACCCTGTCGGACAGGTGATGACGGTTCAGCATCCTAACGGCAGGGAGACGAAGTATGCCTACGACTTGCTTGGTCGGAAACTGATGGTGAACCATCCTGATGCTGGTGAAACGAATATGACTTATGATGCGGCGGGCAACCTCCTGACGAAGCTCACGGCAGAGCTTAGGAAGTCGATATCTGACAAGGGCTGCATCTCTTACACCTACGACTTCGAGCGGCTGCATGAGGTGCTCTATCCGGAGAATCTCTTCAACCGTGTCACCTATACCTACGGCAAGGCCGGCGACAAGTACAACCGTGCAGGCCGTCTCGCCCTCGTAGAGGATGCTTCGGGCGGTGAAGCGTATTACTACGGCAGGCAGGGAGAAGTCGTAAAGACCGTGCGCACGGTGATGGCGAGCGTGGCGGATATCCGTACTTACGTCTATGGTGCATCGTACGACAGCTGGAACCGTGTGCGGACGATGACTTATCCTGACGGCGAGGTGGTGACCTATCAGTACAATGCGGCGGGACAAATAGATGGTCTTTCAAGCAATAAAGGGGGACGTGGGAGCGTTATAGTTGACAGGATAGGTTATGACAAAGAGGGTCATACGGTCTATACGAAGCTCGGTAATGGCACGGAGACAACCTATACATATGACAAGCAGCGTGAGCGTCTGCAGGTGATGAACCTTACAGCGGACGGTCAGACTGTCATGGAGAACAGGTATCGTTATGATGCCGTGGACAATATCCTCGGCATTACGAATGCCGCCGACCCGGTCTCGCTGACGAAACTCAACAGGGCGAAGCTGGGAGGAAGGAGTATGCATACGTATGAGTACGATGAGCTGAACCGCCTTGTCCATGCAAGCGGCAGGGCGAAGCGTGCATCGTATGATATGGTGATGTCGTTCGGACGGATGAGTGAACCGCTCACAAAGGTTCAGAAGGTGGACTCAACGACGACAGCCGGGTCTTATGACTTTGCTTATAAGTATGAGGACAGTAACCACCCGACGGCTCCGACGCAGATCGGTCACGACTATTACACGTACGATGCCAACGGTAACCCTGTACTTGTAACGAACGACAGTACGAACGCCACAAGGGAAATGTACTGGGACGAGGACAACCGCCTCATGGTCTTAAGCGATAACGGCAAGACCTCACGCTATACGTATAATGCAGCCGGTGAACGCATCATGAAGAGTTACGGCACGATGGAGGGTGTGTACATCAACGGTGCGCCGCAGGGCATCACGTTCCACGAGACGGACAACTTCACGCTCTATCCTGCTTCGATAATCAGCATCAACAAGAACCGCTTTACGAAGCATTACTTTATCGGGGACAAACGAATCGCCAGCCGTATCGGTACAGGTCTGTTCAACAACGTTTACGGAAGAAACGGTTCATACGTAACAGCTGGTCAGCAGGACTATACTGAACGTATGAATCAGATTCAGAAGCAGAAGGAGGCGTATTATAAGCAGCAGGGCATTGCTCCCGGCGTGCCCACCATGAAGGGTGCGTATGGTGATCCGGAGAACACCCACATCGGCTACAACTCCATCATCAGGGAGCTGGGCAACCACGATGTGCCGCAGGGCTGGGTGCAGACACCACGCCCCAACACCACGCCGGACACCAGCCCCGGCCCACCTGTCTCCTGGAACGATCCGAGCGACCCCGATGACCCTCAGGCTGGTTACGGCTACATCCCTAATGACACTACGAAAGAGGAGACCTTCTTCTATCACAGTGACCACCTCAGCAGTACGTCCTACATCACAGACGATAAAGCCAACATCACGCAGTATGATGCTTACCTGCCGTACGGTGAACTCCTTGTAGACGAGCACTCATCGAGTGAAGACTTACCTTATAAGTTCAACGGCAAGCAATTCGATGACGAGACCGGCTTGTACTATTACGGTGCAAGGTACATGAACCCTGTGGCAAGTATTTGGTATGGAGTAGATCCGTTGGCGGAGAAGTATAAATCTATAGGAGGCTATGTATATTGTATAGGGAATCCTATCAAATTAATAGATATTGATGGACTGTATCCTACAGGTATTATTTCAAGAGAGACGCACAAGTTAAAGCCTGCTGCAATTCGCTTATTATCGTTAGTATCTGGTGTAGAAGAAAAATATATTAAGAAAGTTGTGGCTGTAGAGTCTTCTATTCTACCATCTGGATATTCTATGACTACAGGAAGTTCTCCTTATAAAGTCACCATCCATACTGGATCCGATTTCTTTACATCAAATGATAAGGAAGACAACATAAATATCTTATTTAATTATGCACATGAGGTAGGTCATATAAAGCAGATTGCTCGTGAATATAACCTCGGAAGTTATGTATCTAAAACTATAATTAAATATATACCTTTTGGTCATGATGCTTCTGATTGGGAGCAAGAAGCTGATAATGGATATAGAGTTTTAGACAACTTTTGGAAGTATGTACAAAGATTTTCGAGGAGAGGAAATCCTTTGGAAAGTTTATTTAATAATGATAAAATGTCCGAGGAGAATAAAAAGAGAATAATTAACAAGTGGTGGAAATCGTGGCAAAACTATATGCAGAAAGAGGCTGATAATCTTATTAAGAATTCAACCTTGATAGACATGGAAAAACGAACAAAACAAAGTCTCACAGAAAAAAAAGATGCAACTATTGTAAGATGAGCAAAATAAAGAATAATAAGACATTGTATTTAGATAATACAAAGATTATATGGGCATATATACTTCTTTTTATAGGAAGTATGATTTATTTGTCTTTTCGTAGTACGACCCTATTACTATTTGAATGGTGTAGATTTTTAGGGTTGGATTGCTATATTAATTTTTTTCGCTCACTTGTATGCAAAATTCAACCTAGTAATTTTATAATTTATAATCTTCCCGGTGGTATGTGGTTGTTGTCATATATGTTGCTGATTAATGTCATATGGGCTAATGAAAAAGGCAATATCTATTATAGGCTGTTTCTATATTTACTCCCAATTATCACTCTTTATTCGGAAGTAGCGCAATTATTTTCTTTTGTTCCAGGAACTTTTGATATTCTGGATATTATATGTTATCTTTTCGCAATCATATTTTTTTTATTGTTGGATTTATGAAAAAATATATATCTATATTGCTCTTTATTGGATATATTGTATTGGCGGTTGGTTCTAATAGTCATCGTGCGCCAGTAGAAGGTTCTTCCAATAGTTCTTTTTTCGTAGTTACGAAACGTATTAGTTTAGGTTCAAAAAAACTTAGTGTCTTAAAAGGATTAGATACATTGTATAACCATAGGGCATATTTTCCAACTTTACATCAAATAGGGAAAAGAAATTTTGTTCAACAGGTCGATTCAGGTGTTGAAGTGCAGATTTTGAAATATGATATTAGTAAAAAATATGTTTATGTATTGACATTTGAGGGCGACACCGTTTGGCTTAAAAGTAATAATATTCGTATATGTCATGTTAAGTAACAAAAGTTTCCCACCCCTCTATTTCATGGCTGTTTTAGCCAAATTGCTTTGTGAATGGCCATGAACGTGAGCCGTTAATACTTGCTTAAAAAAGTTGATGGTTGTGAGCTTTTCGTGTTGTCTGTCCTCCAATGCTTTGACCATAATCTCAAAGTTGTTGCGCATTTCGGAGTCGGTGACTGTTACCTGTCCTATTTCATTAACAGAGAACCCAAGAACATCACAAAGCGCAGCAAGCAATCTCTCTATGCACTTCGGTACACGATGCATAGCATAAGTGCCATGACATCTTCTTCCTTGTCGGCAAACAATTCTCCCATGGTCTCATACTCTGTGTAGATGGCCAAGACCAAATGTTGATAAAAGTGAGAGAATATCGCTGTTCACCTTATTTTTAACCCAACTTGCGCAATAGTTTAGTCTGTCTTTTAAATAATATTATAGGAATTCTTCATTTTAACAATTCAGGTCCAATATCTGATGAAAACCAGTCATATTTCTGCTAATAATTCTTAATCTGAAAATATTGCTGTCCGATAAAACCTCTATATACTGCAATATCCTCTCTCAATCCTGCTGAAATAGGCATGATTAGTTCTTATTTCAAATCCCAAGCCCCCCCCACTAGAATAATGACAACTCTTCCTGACGGTGAAGTGGTAACTTATCACTACAATGCTGCCGGACAGGTTGAGAGCATGACGAGCAATAAACAGGGACGTCAGAGCGTTATTGTTGACAGAATAGGTTACGATAAGGAGGGTCATACGGTCTATACGAAACTCGGTAACGGCACGGAGACTACCTATACCTACGACAAGCAGCGTGAACGTCTGCAGGTGATGAACCTTACAGCGGATGGTCAGACTGTGATGGAAAACAGGTATCGTTATGATGCTGTGGATAATATCCTCGGTATCACGAATGCCGCCAACCCAACATCGCTGACGAGACTCAACAAGGCGAAGCTGGGAGGAAGGAGTTCGCATACGTATGAATATGACGAGCTGAACCGCCTTATTCATGCAAACGGTAAGGCAAAGCGTGCATCGTATGATATGGTGATGTCGTTCGGACGGATGAGTGAACCGCTGACCAAGGTGCAGAAGGTAGACTCAACGACAACTGCTAAGTCTTATAACTTTGCTTATAAGTATGAGGACAGTAAGCACCCGACGGCTCCAACACAGATAGGTCACGACCATTACACGTATGATGCCAACGGTAATCCAACGCTGGTGACGAATGATTCAACCAACATGACCCGCGAGATGTACTGGGATGAGGATAACCGTCTCATGGTACTCTCTGACAATGGCAAGACGAGTCGTTATACTTATAATGCTGCTGGTGAGCGTATCATGAAGAGTTACGGTACGATGGAGGGTGTGTATATCAATGGTGCACCGCAGGGCATCACCTTCCACGAGACGGACAACTTTACGCTCTACCCTGCAAGTATCCTCTCTGTCAATAAGAACCGCTTTACGAAGCATTACTTCATCGGTGACAAACGAGTTGCTTCAAGGATAGGAACGGGTCTGTTTAACAACGTCTATGGACGTAATGGCTCATACGTAACGGCTGGTCAGCAGGACTATGCTGAGCGTATGAATCAGATTCAGACACAGAAGGAGGCATACTATAAGAAGGTGGGTGTAGCTCCTGGTGTACCGACAGAGAAGGGTGCGTATGGTGATCCAGAGAACACAGGTGTTGGTTATAATGCCGTCCTCACCGAACTCGGCAACCATGATGTGCCACAGGGTTGGATTCAGACTCCACGCCCTAACACTACACCGAATACCACCCCCGGTCCACCTGTAAACTGGAATGACCCGAGCAACCCTGATGACCCACAGGCTGGATATGGATACATCCCTAATGATACCACAAAAGAAGAAACTTTCTTCTATCACAGTGACCACCTCGGTTCAACGTCTTACATCACAGATGATAAAGCCAACATCACCCAGTATGATGCCTACTTGCCATACGGGGAACTCCTTGTAGACGAACACTCATCAAGTGAAGACCTGCCGTATAAGTTCAATGGCAAACAGTTCGATGAGGAAACTGGCTTGTATTATTATGGTGCAAGGTACATGAATCCTATGGCAAGTATTTGGTATGGGGTAGATCCATTGAAAGAGAAATATCCTGGTATTACATCTTATAATTATGTATTTTATAATCCTCTTTTTTTCAAAGATCCAAATGGAAAATCCGCGAAGGTTACAATAAATAGTCGAACAAAGACTATCGTTATAAGTGCAACACTTGTTTTCTACGGAGAATGTGCTTCTACTGTTATTGCATCTCAAACAGCAGCAGATATACAAAATAGTTGGAATGCAGCTCAAGGAAAAGTTACTATAGGAAAAACTACGTATAATGTCGTTTTCCAAATAAAAGGAGAATATAGAGACACTGGTGGTTGGCTAGGCCTAAAAGGAGTTGCTTTAGATATAGAGAAAGCTATCAATACTAATCCAGAGATAAATTACGTAGAAGTTGTTAAATATGCTACAGGAGGGTCCTTAGAGGGTGTCTCTTATATGGATATAGGAGGGAATGTTGGAGAATTTCAACTTGATAATATAAAAGGGCCAGGTACACTTACAGAGGCTCATGAGTTTGGACATAGTTTAGGCTTAAAACATCCGGAAAGAGACCTTCGTGGTAAGGGGCAACCTAATATAATGGCTCCTCGTGGGACATTTGTTGATAAGAGCTACCAATATAATCCTCAAGCCAAGCCTGGTTCAAAAGGGGGCACATTAGACCCTGCAAAACGAAAGGTAACACAAAAAGATATTGATCAATTGAATATTAATAAATTAAATTTCAAAGATGGAAAAGCTTATCTTGGGCATGTTTCGGATTAAATTTTATATCTTAATTTCTTTAACATTATCCTTGTTCCTGTTTTTTTCTTGTAAATCGAAGACAGAAATTGATCCTCAAGCAATAACAGGATGCTGGGAACTAGTTAGTAAAGATGTTAAACCGATTGCATACATAAATTTGTCTTTTTATAAAGATTCTACAGCCATATTTGATTGCCTGACAGATACTGTTATTTATTTACGATATAGGGTTCACAAGGATTCTTTATATCTAAAAGATTTAAATAATAATTGTACTAGAGATTTAGTACTATCATTAGATAGTAATACCTTTTGTCTAGGCAGCTTAAAAAAATGTAACGAGAAACTTATATATAAAAGGAAAAAAGATACCTTGGAACAATTTGATACTTCGTTTATCAAATCTATAGTTCCTGCTTGGTAAATTTGTTAGATATAATTTAAGGCTGAACTCCTCAACAGGGGTTCAGTCTTTTTGTTTCCTTTGTTTCAATGTAAAGAACGCCTAGAATCATGAGGAAAGATACATATTTCTTCGGATACAGTCTTTGATATTACATGTTCTATAGTTACTCTAAACCCCTAATATAGTTTTGTTTTTAGTTGCTGTCACTTTTAACATTTCGTGTAAGCAGCTTGTTATCAATATGTTGTGACATAGGGAGGAGTGACGGGAGTGACAGAAAATTGAAAGGTGGTTTGTTTTTATGGTGTTGTTATAATAATGTAGTGGGAGAGATACTCGCTTGTTATGAAAGGGAAAAGGGCATAAGAAGGGTTGTAATAAAGATTCATACATTGAGAATAGTAGGTGGTTTTTTATAAAGTAAAAGATGCCCTTTTGCATTTCAAGATAATTATAAAAATATATCTGTCTGAAAATAAAGAAGTTACCTTGTTTG
>ERZ772960.3276-NODE-3276-length-11006-cov-9.217606_pt1 | contig 11006 bp, 6 predicted proteins | sample MGYA00580678_ERZ772960 | MGnify/ENA primary metagenome ERZ772960 (study PRJEB29015, sample SAMEA2737930) | human oral metagenome | biome: human oral; feature: human-associated habitat; material: dental | place: China | collected 2059 ...
GATCTGGACGCCGGCCGCGCCCGCCGCGCCGGCCGGGGTGGGGGCCTGGGAGCCGACGAGGGCCTGGGCGGTGGGCCCGGCGCCCGGCTGGGCCTGGCACCCCAGGGACTCCAGGCTCGGGACCTGCGCCGGCAGGCTCGTGTCGCCCATGATGGCCGAGGCGGTGTTGACCACCTGGAGGAGCTGGGACGTCGCCGAGGACTGGGTGGAGGTCAGGGTCTGGGTCAGGGTCTGGGTCAGGCCGCTCAGGTCGGTGCCGATCGACTGCATGGAGGAGGACAGGCTCTGGCTGGAGGAGGTCAGGTCCGCCAGCGTCTGGGTGCCGATGGTGCCGGCGTTGCCCGTCAGGGTCGTCGAGACCCGGTCGACGATGGCGTGGGCCTTGGCGAGGGACTCGTTGACCTGGGACAGGGCCTCGATCGTCGAGGTCGTCAGCGCCAGCTGGGAGCCGGTGTCGGTGCGGAAGGCCGCGTCCATGAGGCCCTGGACGGACGGGTCCGTGATGAGTCCGGTCTGCACGGACAGGCCGAATTCGGGCACCTTGAAGTCGACGGCGTCCACGACCAGGCGCAGGTCGGCGGTCGCCCCGAGCTGCGGCGGCGCCAGCAGCGCCGCCCACTGGACCTGGGACTTGCCGTCGCCGGTCCTGCTGAGCACCCCGTTGGTCACGCCCTGGGCGTCGGAGGAGGCGGTGATGACGCTGTCGGGGTCCGCGTCGAGGGAGACGGCGGCGGACAGCGTCAGGGGCGCGCCGACGAGCGCGGTGCGGGTGCGCGAGGTCCCGGCGACGTCGTAGGTGAGGGACTGCGGCTTGACGGTGAGGTTCTCGACGAAGACGTCGACGGTGACCCTGCCCGTGTAGCCGGCGATCTCGCTCAGGTCGGTCCCGGCGCCGTCGGCGGTCCGGTAGGCGGTGCGCACGCGCACGGGCAGGTCCTTGGCGACGTCCCGGGGGGCGTAGGTGCGCGTGCCCGCCGCCGCCCGCCGCCCGTCGGGGCTGACCGACACGGTGGTCCCGGAGACCGCGGTGACGGCCCCGGAGGGGGAGACCGCGATGTCTATGCTCTCCAGCGACCTGGCCTCCTCGGCCCGGGCCTGCGTGCCCCCGGTGACGCCCTGCACCCATGTCAGGGCCAGCACCGTGACGACGGCGACGGCGGCGGCGGAGCGGCGGGGCCGTCGCCGGGCGCGGCGCAGTCGGCTTCGGACCCCCGCGGCGAGGCGGGTGTCCGACAGGGCGCGCAGCAGTGCGGCGGCGCCGTGGGCGGGTCGGTTGTCCGTGGGCCTGTCGGAACTCATAAGGACATCTCCTCGCGCGAGCCCGTTCTTCAGGGCCCACATGGGATAGCAGGGAAGCGCCGTCATGCTATACGGCCGTCCGGGGCGCGCGCACGGGGGTCCGGGTGATGCCCGCCCCACAGGTATGGGCAACGCCTCCGGGTGGAGGGGCGCGGCGGTGGCATAGGGTGGTCGGCATCACCCCTAGGCGAACATGGATTGGGCGACGATGGATCAGAGCGCACAGGGCGCGGGCGCCAGGGCCCTCGGCGCCCGCTACACGCTCACCTCCCTGCTGGGGCGCGGGGCGACCGGCGAGGTGTGGCTGGGGACCGAGCGCCGCAGCGGCAGGCGCGTGGCGGCCAAGCTCCTGCGGCCGGAGTACCTGGAGGACGACGCCGTCGTCGACCGGTTTGTGAGAGAACGCACAATCCTGCTGGGTCTGCGGCATCCGGGCATTGTGTCCGTGATCGATCTCATCGTCGACGGCGAGGATCTGGCCATCGTCATGGACTACCTGGAGGGCGGCTCCCTGCGGCGGGTCCTGCGGGAGGACGGGCCGCTGGAGCCCGCCCGGGCGGCCGCCGCCGCCGCGCTCGTCCTGGAGGCCCTGGACTACGCCCACGGCAAGGGCGTGCTGCACCGCGACGTCAAGCCGGACAACGTGCTCCTGGGCCCCCGGTGGCGCGAGGACGGCGAGGGCGGCCTCAAGCTGAGCGACTTCGGCGTGTCGCGGCTGCTGGAGGACGCCCCGCGCTTCACCTCCGCCATCGCCGGCACGCCCCACTACATGCCGCCCGAGCTCATCAGCGCCGGCACCAGCGGCACCCCGGGCGACGTGTACTCCGCCGGGATCATGCTCTACGAGCTCCTGGCCGGGCGCACGCCCTTCGCCGGCTCCGGCACCGACTTCACCGTGGCCCAGCGGCACCTGAGCTCCTCGCCGCCCAGGCTGGACCTGCCCTCGCCGCTGTGGGCGGTCCTGGAGGACCTCCTGGCCAAATCCCCCGAGCAGCGCCCCTCCGCCGGGGAGGCGGCCCGGCGCCTGCGCGACCTGGGGCCGGTCCTGGAGGGGCTGCCCGTGCTGCGCCCCGCCGAGCCCGGCCCCGGGGGCATCGAGGACACGCACCTGCCCACCATGGTCCGCGACCGCCCGGGGGCCGCGCAGGACGACGCCGGGGCCGAGCCGGCCCCGGGCGCCGGGGGACCCGGGGCGCACTCCGGGGCCGGGAAGAGCGGGAGGACCGGCGAGGAGGACGAGGAGGGGGAGGACGGGGACGGGCCGGACTCGGAGGAGTCCGGGGCGGCCGAGGAGGTCCTGCCCGACCTGGGCGAGCCCACGGACGAGACGGTGGTGCGCCCCCTGCGCCCGGCCGCTGCGCGGCCCGACGAGCCGCAGGAGCCCGACCGGGCGCCGTCCGACCGGCGCAGGCGCCTGATCGTCGTCGCCGCGCTCGTCGTCGTCCTGGTCGCGGGGATCGGGGCCGGGGCGGCCTGGTGGCGGTGGGGGCGCACGCCGCCCGCGCAGCCCGTCGCAACGGCCGCGACCACCGCCCCCGCGCCCGTGGGCACGGTCCTGGCCAACCTCAACGGGACGGCGACGCCGACCGGGCTGACGACGAGCCGCACGGCCGTCCTGGACCCGACGACCGGGGCGGTCCAGCTCACCATCACCTACAGCGCCCAGGACGCCCCGCTCCAGGGCCCCTTCCTCGAGGTCATCCCGGGCCTGACCCTCCCGACGGCGCCGCCGACGGCGGCGGGAACAGCGGCGGCGTTGACGCCGGCGGTGTCGGCGGCCCCGGCGCCGGAGGCCCCGTGCCCCTCCGTGGTCTGGCTCCAGGAGCAGCAGCAGCGCAACCTGCCCAAGACGACCGGGATCTCGCGGTCCTGCGCGTGGAGCATCGAGACGCCGGCCGTCCCCGCGGGCGGGTCGGTCAGCGTCACGGCGCTCGTCGACCTCGACCTGCCGTCCGCGGACCCGCAGGGCGCCCTGACCCAGTGGCTCGCCGGGGCCGCGCAGGCCACGGACGCGGCGCTGGGGGACGCGGCGGTGGTCTCCACCGCCTACCCGGTGCAGCGCCTGCAGAACATCGCCGTCCGGGTCTCCCCGGAGGCGGTGGTGGGCTCGACGGTCACGGTGACGCTGGTGCCCGTGTGGCCCTCGGGGGAGGACCCGGTCAACCCGCTGCTCGTCAGCACCGCCGTCGGCCAGCCCTCGACGCTGCTGACCTCGGTGGCCGGGGACGGCGGCGTCGTCTTCGCCGACGGCTGCGCCGGGGCGCTCGTCGTATCCGCCGACGGGCGCAGCGTGGCCGCCGTGGGCCCGGCCGCCCAGTGCGTGGTGCGGGCGCAGGTCGGCAATTTCTCCTCCCTGACGTCGAATAATTTCTCCGTGGTGGGGCACGGGGGATGATCCCCGCCCCCAGACCCGCGTGATTCGCGACACGTGATTCGCGATGCGGGGCGTGGTACGTTGTCCCCGGTGCCGGCCGTTGACGACGAGTCGTCGCGGGCCGCAGCCGACCCTGAGAACAAGCCGAACCCCATGGAGGCCCGTATGTCGTCACGTGTTCTGTCAACCGAGCAGGCCAAGTCCTCGATCTCGAAGATGCAGTCGATCATCAACGGGGGCTTCGCCGACCAGATCAGCCAGCTGGACGCCGAGGGCCAGACCCTGTCCGACCCCAACGTCTGGGACGGCCCCCACGCCGCCACCTTCCGCGGCGAGATCTGGCCCGCCAAGAGCGCCGCGCTGAAGAAGGCCCAGCAGGAGCTGGAGGACCTGCGCAACCAGCTCCAGTCCATCTCCCAGGACATCTTCACCGCCGGCGGCGGCGCCTGATCGGCCCCGACCGACTCGGATCCACCGGCTTCCGGTCCCGCCCGCCGCAAGGGGCGGCGGGACCGGGGGTCGAACGGGGCCCGGCGCCCCGACCCCATCCTTGAACCCCGGCCCGGCGGGCCCGTGCGCGCCCGGACCCGGCTCAATCTTCCCGGGGTACTAGGTCGGTCGGGGCGGCGGGCCCGTGCGCGCCCGGACCCGGCCCTGAAGCGCACGCGGAAGGACCCCCTCATGGCGGTCACCGGAAGCGAGGACGTCGCCTTCGACGTCGCAGCGGCCGAGACCCTGGAGTCGCAGTGCCGCAGCGCGGCCCGCCAGGTGGAGAATCTTCACTCATCGCGAACGGGCTGGGTGACGACGGCCAAGACCGACTTCTCCGGATACTTCTCCACCGTCTTCTCCGACAACGCCGACATCGAGACCACGGACGCCTCGAACCTGGCCGCCTGCCTGCGCGGCGTGGCCGACGCCGTCCGCTTCCTCATCGACCGGGCCGCGGAGGAGAACGCCCAGCGCAAGAAGGCCCGGGACTGGGACGAGCGCCGCGCCCACAAGAACGCCTTCCACTTGAGCGCGCCGGCGTGACCGCGGTCCGCCAGACCCTGACGATCGACCCGGCCCAGGTGCAGGGCATGCCCCCGACCTCGGGCTTCTGCGACGACCCGGTCAACACCGCCACCGGCGGATTCATCGAGGCGGAGACGGACCTGGTCTTCGACGGCGGCGCCGCAGCCCTGGCCTGGCCCCGCTGCTACAACGCCACCGACCGCTCCACCGGCGCCCTGGGACCGGGCTGGTCCAGCCCGGCGGACTCCCGCCTGAGCTGGGGGCCGGACGGCGAGGGCCGCTGGCGCACCGACGACGGCCGCCTCGTCGTCTTCCCGCGCCTGGGCGAGGGCTGGGACCGGTCGGTCGGGGCGAGCTGGTGGCTGGAGCGCCTGCCCCGGGACCCCGACGGCGCCTCCGCCCCCGCCTTCGAGGTGACCGACTCCTCGGGCGGCTCCTGGCTGTTCGACGCCGCCGGCCGCACGGTGCGCACCAGCAGGGGCCCGGGCACCGCCGTGACCCTCGCCTGGGACGGGGACCGCCTGATGCGCCTGTCCCACGAGCGGGGCCGGAGCCTGAAGGTCGACTGGGACAAGGCGGCCGGGCGCATCGCGGCGGTGAGGGCCGATGACGGCCGCGCCGTCCGCTACGACTACGACGGGGCCGGCCGCCTCGTGCGGGCCCGCGGCGCCGACCGCGGCGAGCGCCGCTACGGCTGGGACGAGGACAGCGGCCTGCTGGCCCGGATCACCGACGCCGACGGCGTCGTCGAGGTCGACAACACCTACGACGAGCACGGGCGGGTCGCCTCCCAGCGCTCCCCCTTCGGGCGCGTGTCCCGCTACGCCTACATGCCCGGCCTGATCACGCTGGTGTGCGACGAGAACGGCGAGCGGGCCAACACGTGGATCTCCGACGAGCACGGCCGCCTGATCGGCGTCATCGACTCCGACGGCAAGCGCCAGTCCACATCCTGGGACCGGTGGGGCAACCTGGTGATGACCCGGGACCGCGACGGCGGCGTATCCGTCAGCCAGTACGACGAGCGCGGCCGGCGCACCGCCTCCCTGACGCCCCGGGGGCTGCGCACCGACTGGCAGTGGGACGACGCCGACCGGCTGACGCGCCTGACGGTGACGGCGCCCGGACCCGCCGGCGGCCCCGAGGGGAGCGGATCCGCCGAAGACGGAACCGCCGGGCCCGCCGAGGCGACGACCCTGTTCGCCTACGAGGGCGAGAACCGCAACCCCTCGACCATCACCGACCCCATGGGCGGGGTCACGACCATGGTGTGGCGGGACAACCTCCTGACCGAGATCACCGACCCCGAGGGCGTGCGCCTGCGCCTGGAGTACGACGCCCACGGGGACCTGAGCGCCCTCATCGACGCCGACGGCGGCCGCGCGGTCCTGGAGCACGACGCCGCCGGACGCGTGACGCGGATCGTGACGCCGGCGGGCAGCGCCACCTCCTTCGAGTACGACGACGCCGGCAGGCCGGTGGCCCGCCGGGACCCCGACGGCGCCGTGCGGCGGTGGGAGTACTCGCCAGCCGGCAGGCTCACCGCGAGCGTGGACCCGCTGGGGGCCCGCACCACCATCGAGTACGACGCCTCCGGGACCGAGCGGGCCAGCGTGGACCCGCTGGGATCCCGCCTGGAGAGCCGCCGCGACGACCTCGGCAACCTCACCGGCGTGCGACTGCCCGACGGGCGCGAATGGACCTTCGTCCACGACGCCCTCTCCCGGCTCCGGCGGGTGACGGACCCGTCGGGGGCGACGAGCACCACCGACTACGACGCCCTCGGACGCGTCGTGGAGACGCGGGACCCGCTGGGCGCGACCGCCTCCCTGAGCTGGGACCGGGACGGGAGCCTGAGCGTCCAGGCCGCGGGAGAATTCGCACGCCTGGGCGTCGATGCCCTGGGACGCCCCCTCCGACTCGTCCACCGCGATGCCGACCGGCCCGCCACCGATCGTCCTGCCGCCGGCGGGAGCAGGGCGGCCGGGACCGGACGGCCCGAACCGCCCGATACCGGCGCCGGGACAACCAGTAGCGGCGCCGACGGGCAGAACGGGGCCGACGAGAGCTCCGAAGTGGTCGTGAGGGACCTGTGCGGGCGCGTCGTCGAGACCCTCGACGCCGAGGGCGGCCTGACCCGCCTGGTGCGCGACCGCGCCGGGCGCATCGTCGAGACCACCGACCCGGACGGGCGCACCACCCGCTACGGCTGGGACGCCTGCGGACGCCCGGCCTGGCAGGAGGCCCCGGACGGCGGACGGACCGACTACACCTACGACGCCGACTGGCGCGTCGTCGCCGTCGAGACGCCCGACGGCCGCACGGAGGCCGCCTACGACGAGTGCGGGCGAATGATCCGCCTCACACGCCCGGGACGGGGAACCTCATCCTGGTCCTACGACCGGGCCGGCAGGCTCCGCGAGGAGCGGTCGGCCGCCTGGGGCCGCATCCGCTACGCCCACGACGCCGCGGGGCGCCTGACCGCGGTGACGAACGCGCTGGGCGGGACGACCCGCTTCGACTACGACCAGTGCGGCCGGCTCGTGTCCACCACCGACCCCCTGGGCCGCACGACGAGCCGCACCTACACGGCGTCGGACAAGGTGGAGACGCTGACCGACCCGCTGGGCGCGGTCACGCGCGCCGGCTACGACGCGGCCGGGCGCCAGACCTGGCAGACCGACCCGGCCGGAGGGCGCCTCGACTTCTCCTACGACGAGGCGGGCCGACCGACCCTGACCGTGGGCACGGACGCGGACGGCGAGGTGGTCCTGCGCTCGCGGGAGTCCTGGAGGGGCGCACCCTGCGCGCCCAGGGCCCGGACGGCGCCGATGAGATCGACGTCGACCGGCTGGGGCGCCCGCTGGCGCACCGGCGCGACGGGCGGACCGTGTCGACCTGGGCCTGGAGCGCGGGGGGCGAGCTGCTGGAGCGCACCGGCCCCGGGGCCGAACGGACGATCCTGACCCGCGACGAGGATGCGGGCACGGTCAGCCTGGACGGCACGGCCTTCGGCCGGGTGACGCTGACCCGCGATCGCGCCGGGCGCCTGACGTCCATGAGCGGGCCGGGGCTGAGGCAGACCTGGCAGTGGGACGCCGCGGGGCGGATGATCCTCCACGAGGCCGTCGTTGACGGGGCGAGCACGCGCAGCGAGGTCGTCTACGACGACGCCGGCCGACCGCTGCGCGTGACGGGGCCCGAGGGCACCACGAGCTACAGCTACGACGAGGCCGGTCAACTGGTGGGCGTCGAGGGGCCGCGGGGCCGCGAGACCCTCACCTGGGACGCCGCGGGGGCGCTGCGCGAGCGCCGCCGGGTCTCGGAGACGGGGGAGGAGGAGGTCGAGCGCTTCTCCTACGACGGCGCCAGCCGCCTGACGGCCCGTGTCCGGGACGGGGGCGCGACGACCTACACCTACGACGCCGCGGGACGGCGGACCGGGCAGGAGGGGCCGGAGGGGCGGTGCCGTTACACCTGGTCGCCCGCCGGGCTCCTCATGGGTGTGAGCGTGCAGGGCCCGGGGCGGGATCAGGAGCGGGTCCCGGAGTCCTCCGGGGATGGCGGCGAGTCCGGGGGCGGCGAGCCGGTCACGTGGAGGATCGAGCGCGACGCCCTGGGCCTGCCGGTGCGCATCGGCGGGACGGAGGTGACCTGGGACGTCGCGACGGCGGTGCCGTCCATCAGCTCCTTCGACGGGGCGGCGGTGACGGAGCTGCCCGGCGCCCTGGCGGTGAAAGGGGTCCTTCACCCCGCGGGGTGGCGCACCGCCCGGGCGGGCGGGTCCGCGGATCCTTGGGCGGCTCCCGCGCCGATCCCCGGCGGGGAGGGCGAGGGCCGCCTCATCGGCGGCGGGCCGGGCGCCGGAATGGGCGCCGACGCCGCGGGAGGCCCTGCGGGCGGACCCGTGCTGACGGCGTCGGGCACGCTCGGCGTGGGCGGCCTGGAGCTGCTGGGCGCCAGGGCCTACGACCCGGGCACGGCGGCCTTCCTGACCCCCGACCCGCTCACCCACGCGCCCACCGCGCCGTGGACGGCCAATCCGTACTCCTACGCGGCCAACAGTCCGCTGTCATTCTCCGATCCTCTGGGCCTCAAGCCCCTGAGCGACGCCGAACTGCAGGCCTACACCGACGCCCACACCGGCTGGGACCGCGTCGGCCAGTGGATCTCCGACCACAAGGACTACATCGCCGGCGCGGCGATGCTCGTCGGAGGCGGCATCCTCACGGCCTGCGGGGTCGAGCCCTTCGGCCCCATGCTCATCGGCGCCGGTGTGGACGCCATTATCCAGAGAGCCACCACCGGGCACACCTCCTACGGCCAGGTGGCCCTCTCCGGGATGCTGGGTATGGTGGGGGAGGTGGCCGGTGCTGCACGGGCGGCCCAACTCGGATGGAATGGGCTGAGAGCCACAATGCTGGTTGGTGCGTCTTCCGGAGCGGCTAGCGGGGCCGGGGCATCGGGATACGCCTACATGACGGGTCCGGGCCCCCACACCGTGGAGGGATTCGTCGGCAATACTCTCGCCGGCGGCCTGGGAGGAGGGCTCACGGGCGGGGGCATCTCCGCTATTGGACACGGGCTGGCGCGCGGCATCTCCAATGTTACCGGACACAATATTATGGCCGACCCGAGAATTCTATCCGGTCATGGAGATATTGACGAGGGGGATGTTGCGGCATTCGTTGTGCCGAGGGGGACTTATATTCGTTTCTATTGCCCACATGGAGGAGAAATTGATGATCCTGTCGGAAACGCGATCGAGACCGGACTTAGGAGATGGCCGTTCAGAAACGCTCAGCCCCAACCGTATGAGATTGCCGGACCGGGCAGTACCATCCCTGACTACAATCTGTGGCCGCCATATGAGGAACCGGTCATTGAAATCAAGGGAAATCCTATCACGGTATCCGGGCCGACGAGGTTATCGGAGTTGGTGGATACCTATGGGTGCGGAGCGTATGACTGGGCTGCTTGTCGCGGGATCATGCCTCCGGAAAACTAATTTGAGAGTTTACCTCACACAAGTGTCGATTCAGGAGCCAGGGCCAGCATGATGGTGTAAAAAGTGAGCACGGAGCGCGAGGGAGGTTATTCGAGGTTAATTTTGAAGACGTAGAGTGAGAGGGCGGCGGTGATGGTCTGCTCGAATGCGCGCAGGGGATGGCGATAAGCGGTGTAGAAGATTCTCCAGGCTTTGATATGGGCGATGGTCCGTTCGACCATCTGGAGGATCCTGTTGGCCTCCTTCGCCTCCTCGCTCAGTTCGCCGTTGGGGGCTTCTTGTGCGGGGTGATCATCCCCTGCCGACGTATCCCTTTGTCGGCGATCTACCCGGAAGGGTCGATTCCCTCCAGCAGTCCGGAGGCGCCTGGGGCGGCTACATCGTGCATGGCCCCGGATTAGGAGTCGGAAACCCACACGAACCCGCCGACGGGCAGAACCAGGTGGGCATTCATGCCTGTCATCCTATGCTTGTCCGACCATAATTCGCGATGTTTTCGCCGGCTCCAGCAGAGGAAGAGGGTTCCGTCCAGCATGTAGTCGTAGTTTCCGGGCACCTCCTCCGCGGTGAGCAGCAGCTCCTTCAGGACCGACCGGGCGATCGCCTCCGTCAGGGTTTTGATGACCCGCGAGATCGGGCCAGTACGCGCCCGGAAGCTCTCCGATCGCCGCCTGCACAATGTTGTGGCGCAGATAGATCAGAGTCGCCCGCGGCCCCGAAAGGCCCAGGATTGGCGGATACCCCCGGCATCACGCAGCCAGGCAAGCAGTTCGTCGAACTCATTATCGGTCGATCCTGTGGTACACATCCATAACGATACCCTGTTCCTTCTAGGCTTTATGAGAATGTTTGTTTTTTATACTCATGATGCTCCACGAGGAGCGGCCATCATCCTATCGCATTCGGGAAATATCCCCAGCAGGACGAACTTCCTGTTGCGGTTTTTGTTCAAAATCCATTATCCTGGACTATCTTACGCTCACTACCTCATATCCTGCATTCATCCTCCGTAACCAACAGGTCGGTTTTTGTAACTCTAACCGATGAGAAAAGAGCATCATAATGAGATACATCCCTGACGGGCGTCTTCTGATCGTGCCGCCCGAAAGATATCCGTCCCCGCCCAAACGGTTCTGGTGGGGGAAGCGAAAACCCGCACCGCCCGTGCTCGAGGTGGAGGCGGTGAGGACCTTCGGCTGGCTCTCGCCGGATCACGAGTTTCCCGTCGGTCGGATGGATCCGCAGAATGTTCTGATTCTGGAGCGCGCCCTGCAGAACTCTCGCATATGGGTGATACGCGGTATTTAT
>ERZ772960.3277-NODE-3277-length-11006-cov-4.257054_pt1 | contig 11006 bp, 7 predicted proteins | sample MGYA00580678_ERZ772960 | MGnify/ENA primary metagenome ERZ772960 (study PRJEB29015, sample SAMEA2737930) | human oral metagenome | biome: human oral; feature: human-associated habitat; material: dental | place: China | collected 2059 ...
TTGAAGGCTTAAACGCGATAAATCCGTTAAACGATAGAGCTTCGAAATTTATCCTCGGCGAGCACGTTTTAATGGACGGCGGCACCGGGCTCGTGCATACGGCTCCCGGGCACGGCGAGGACGATTATTTCGTAGGGCTTAAATACGGCATCGAGGTGATTATGCCCGTGGATGAGGGCGGCTGTTTCGACGAGACACTTAAAACCAAAAAACTCTTCCGCGCAGACGTCGTAGATGAGCTCGTAGGGATGCATATTTTCAAAGCAAACGAGAAAATTTTAGAGCTTCTAGGCCCCGCGCTTATCAAATCCGGCAAATTCGTCCACTCCTATCCGCACTGCTGGCGCACGCACAAGCCGGTGATCTACCGCGCGACGAAGCAGTGGTTTATCGCGATGGACGAGCCAATGCCTGACGGTAAGACGCTGCGCCAAGTGGCGCTAGAGCAGATCGGCAAGGTTAAATTTTATCCGCAAAGCGGCATCAACCGCCTTACCTCGATGATAGAAAACCGCCCCGATTGGTGTATTTCCCGCCAGAGGGACTGGGGCGTGCCGATCGCGTTTTTCCGCGATAAAAGCACCAAAGAGCCGATTTTTGATGAGAAAATTTTAAATAATATCTACGAAATTTTTAAAGCTAAGGGCGCGGATGCTTGGTGGCAGATGGAAATTTCGGAGCTCTTGCCGCAGGATAGCGGCTATAAGCCTGAAAATTTAGAAAAGGTGATGGATATCTTAGACGTTTGGTTCGATAGCGGCTCGACGTGGAAGGCTGTTCTGCAAAGCGGCGTTTACGATGCTGGCAAATTCCCTGCGGATATGTATCTTGAGGGCAGCGACCAGCACCGCGGCTGGTTTCAAAGCTCACTGCTTCTAAGCTGCGCGATCAACGAATGCGCGCCGTACAAAAGCATACTCACGCACGGATTTACCGTCGATGAGAAGGGTCAAAAGATGAGTAAATCAGTCGGAAACGTCGTCTATCCGCAAGAGGTCGCAAAGAGCCACGGCGTTGAAATTTTACGCCTGTGGGTCGCGATGAGCGATTATTCGACCGATCTAAAGATCAGCGACAATATCCTTAAGCAGGTAAGCGAGCAGTACCGCAAGATCCGAAATACTATAAGATTTCTGCTCGCAAGTACCAGCGATCTGGGCGAGATCGAGACGAGTAATTTTACGCGGCTTGACCGCTGGATCCTAACGCGCGCGGCAAACGCCTTTGCGGGCGCGGAAGCGGCGTTTAGAAACTACGATTTTTCAAAGGGCTTCAATCAGCTACTAAATTTCTTAAGCGCCGATCTGAGCGGAATTTATCTTGATATCTGCAAAGACAGGCTCTACTGCGACGCACCCGACGAACCGCGCCGCAGAAGCGCGCAAAGCGCGATCGCGCTAATCACGCGAGCGCTGCTGCCTCTGATCGCGCCTACGCTAACCTACACGATCGACGAAGTGATGCAGTTTGCGCCGCATATCATCAAAGAGGGCAAGGAGGACGCCTTTGATCTAATCTATAAGCCGATAGAATTTGACGATTTCATAGAATTTGACGAAATTTTAATCAAATCGAGAGAGAAATTTTTCGAGCTCATCGACGCGCTGAAAAAAGACAAGATCATCAAATCGACGCTCGAGCTGGTTTTAGAAACGAGCTCGAACGAAATTTTATCAAACGACATCCTAGGCGTGGCGGATTGGTTTATGGTAAGCGACGTGGACACCCTGCAAAGCGGGCAGGCTCTGGCGGAGTTTAAAATAAATGACGAAATTTTCCGCCTCGTAAAATCATCGAAGCACAAATGCCCGAGATGCTGGAAATTTAACGCAAAAGAGCCTGATGAGCTCTGCCCGCGCTGCGCGAAGGTCATGCATGCTCGCTAGCCCCATAAGTCTCGGCTTCGTATTTTTTACGATCGCGCTGATCTGCGTAGCGACGGGCGTGGGGATCTATTTCGTGAATAAATTTAAGGATGGCAGATGATAAGTTTGAAAGAGGCTCTAAGCCTGAGCGCGGATGAAATTTCGGCGCTTAGAGCGGAGCTAAAGGATAAAATTTTAAAAACCAAAGAGCTTGGCGCCTACGTCGAGCAGCTTACGGGCGAGGCTCTAAACGTCAGCGGCGAGGGCGTGCCGATCGCGATCAAAGATAACATTCAGGTAAAAGATTGGAGCGTCACCTCGGCAAGTAAAATTTTGCAAGGCTACGTTGCGCCATACGACGCGACGGTGGTCAAAAAGCTACGGAAGCACGGTTTGGCGCCGTTTGGTCGAACGAATATGGATGAGTTTGCGATGGGAAGCACGACCGAAAGCTCATTCTACGGCAAAACTCTCAATCCGACCGATCACTCGCGCGTACCCGGCGGCAGTAGCGGCGGAAGCGCGGCTGCCGTAGCGGCAAATATCGCCGTAGCCGCACTCGGAAGCGATACGGGCGGCTCGATCCGCCAGCCGGCGGCATTTTGCGGCTGCGTAGGCTTTAAGCCGAGCTACGGCAGGGTCAGCCGCTACGGGCTCGCGGCGTATTCGAGTAGCCTCGATCAGATAGGACCGATCACGCGCAGCGTCGAGGACGCGGCGATCTTATACGACATCATCGCAGGCCGCGACGAGATGGACAGCACGAGCTACGCGGGCGCTTACGAAAGCACCGCGGATAAGCTAAACGGAGATCGCAAACTTAAGATCGCCGTTATAAAAAATTATATCGACGAGGCCTCGCAGCAGGTCAAAGAGGCTCTAAATTTAACTATAGAAAAGCTAAAATCATTCGGGCACGAGATCGTTTACCGCGATCTTTGCAGCTCCAAATACGACATCGCGACCTACTACATCATCGCAACCGCCGAGGCTAGCGCAAATTTAAGCCGCTACGACGGCGTGCGCTACGGAAACCGCGCGAAGGCTCTAAATTTAAAAGAGCTCTACGCCAACACTCGCGGCGAAGGCTTCGGCGACGAGGTCAAAAGAAGAATGCTTCTAGGCACCTTCGTGCTAAGCAGCGGCTACTACGACGCGTATTACATCAAGGCACAGAAGGCAAGAGCCTTCATCAAAAGCGAATATGAGGAAATTTTAAAAGACGCCGATTTGATCTTTATGCCGATCGCGCCGGGCGTGGCGTATAAATTCGGCGAGCTTAGCGATCCGCTGCGTGCGTATCTTAGCGACATCTACACGATCGGCGTAAATTTAGCGGGGCTTCCCGCAATCTCCGTGCCGGTAGCGAAAAACAAAGAGGCTCTTAATATCAGCGCGCAGCTTATCGGGCGCGCCTACGACGAACAAACGGTGCTGGACGGCGGCTTGAGTTTAGAAAAAATCGTGAAAGGATAAGTATGAAGATCGTCAAAAAGGCTCTGACCTTCGAGGATGTTTTGTTGGTACCGCAATACTCTGAAATTTTACCCAAAGAGGTCGATATCAGCACGAGTTTTACGAAAAATATCACGCTAAATACCCCTCTTGTGAGCGCTGCGATGGATACGGTCACCGAGTACCGCACCGCGATAATGATGGCGCGCCTCGGCGGCATCGGCGTGATCCATAAAAATATGGACGAGGACTCCCAAGCCAAGATGGTTCGCCGCGTAAAAAAGAGCGAAAGCGGCGTCATCATCGATCCCATCTCGATCAAGGCGGACGCCACGATCAAAGACGCTCTCGATCTGATGGGCGAGTACCATATCAGCGGCATTCCCGTTATCGACGACAACGGCGTGCTGATTGGAATTTTAACTAATCGCGATCTGCGCTTCGAAACCGACACCGCCGCGCTAGTAGGCGAGAAGATGACCAAAGCTCCGCTAATTACCGCTCCAAAGGGCTGCACGCTTGATGATGCGGAGAAAATTTTTAGAAACAATAAGGTAGAAAAGCTTCCGATAATCGACGCAAACGGCCACTTAGAGGGGCTTATTACGATTAAAGACCTTAAAAAGCGCATCGAATATCCAAGCGCTAATAAAGACAAATTCGGCCGCCTTCGCGTCGCCGCGGCGATTAGCGTAGGCCATCTGCAAAGAGCCGAAGCTCTCGTCAAAGCGGGCGTAGATGCGCTTGTGATGGACTCTGCGCACGGACACTCCAAAGGCATTATCGACACGCTTAAGGAGCTGAAGCGAAATTTTGACGTCGACGTAGTAGTAGGAAACGTCGCAAACCCCGCCAGCATAAAAGATATCGCAAACGCTGGAGCGGACGCGATTAAAGTAGGCATCGGCCCGGGCTCGATCTGCACTACGCGTATCGTAGCGGGCGTGGGCGTGCCGCAGTTTACCGCGATCAACGATTGCGCGATCGAGGCGGCTAAATTTGGAATTCCGATCATCGCAGACGGCGGCATCAAATACTCGGGCGACATCGCTAAAGCCCTAGCCGCGGGCGCAAGCTCGGTGATGATGGGAAGCCTGCTTGCGGGCTGCTACGAAACCCCGGGCGAGCTCATTACGTTTCAGGGCCGCCAGTACAAAACCTACCGCGGCATGGGTTCCTTAGCGGCGATGCAGAAAGGAAGCTCGGATCGCTACTTTCAAGACGGCACCGCAAAAGAAAAGCTCGTGCCCGAGGGCGTCGAGGGGCGCGTGCCTTACGCGGGCATGCTAAAAGACGTGATCTTTCAGCTGCTAGGCGGCTTGCGAAGCTCGATGGGATACTGCGGCAGCAAGGATATCGCGACCTTTCAGCAAAAGGCGGAATTCGTCGAGATCACGAGCGCAGGTCTTAAAGAAAGCCACGTCCACGACGTCATCATCACGCAGGAAGCGCCGAATTACCGAGTAAATCAGTGATCCTTCAAAGCAAAATTCAAAATTTCGACGAGCCGCTTTATCTGGAGAGCGGCCGCGTCTTTTCCAACTTCAAGCTCGCCTACGAAACCTACGGCGAGCTAAATCCGGACAAATCCAACGTCATCGTCATCTGCCACGCCCTAACGGGCTCCGCGCACGCCGCAGGACTTTACGAGGGCGACGTTAAGCCCGGCTGGTGGGACGGGCTCATCGGCGATCATAAAGCGGTCGATACGACGAAATTTTTCGTCATCTGCATAAATATCCTGGCTTCGCCTTTCGGCTCGACATGCCCGCTCGACGTCGATGAAAGCAGCGGCCGCGAGTACCGCTTGCGCTTTCCGGTAGTGGTCGTCTCGGACGTCGTGCGCGCGCAGATGATGCTTTTAAAGCGCCTCGGCATCGCCCGCGCCCGCGCCGTTATCGGCGGCAGCTTGGGCGGCATGCAGGCGCTGTGCTATGCGATCGAATATCCGGAATTTGCGGATGAAATTTTCGTACTCGCAAGCACCTACGCCACGCAGCCTTGGGCGATCGCGTTTAATAAGATCGCGACCGAAGCCATCTTGCGCGATCCAAATTTCAAAGGCGGCAACTACGATAAAAATCTGATCGCCGAGCACGGACTTGACGGCATGGCGGTGGGGCGCATGGCGGGGCATATAAGTTTTTTAAGCCCAAGCTCGATGCAGGATAAATTTGGGCGCAACTACGTTGAAACCGACGGTCTTTACGAGATTAACGGGCACTTTCAAGTCGATCGTTACCTTGAATACAACGGCGAAAATTTCGCGCGCAGGTTCGATCCGCTGTGCTATCTCTACATCGCCAAGATGATGAATATATTTGATTGCACGCGCCACTACGGCAATCTCAAAAACGCCTGCGCGCAGATCAGATCGCGCCTGCACCTCATCTCTTTCAAAGGCGACGTGCTCTTTCCGCCGGGGCTAATGAAAGAAATTTACGATGCGATGAGCGATCTAGGCAAAAAAGATCGCGCGAGCTACGCGCAGATCGACAGCGACTACGGCCACGACGCGTTTTTGGTCGAGATAGAAAAATTTGATTACATCATAAAAAGGATTTTGGATGAGTTTTGAGGAAAAAATGGAAAAGATTAATGCACTTTTAAAAAGCTTAAACGACAAGGATCTGAGCTTGGAGGAGAGCGTGAAGCTGTATAAGCAGGGCGTCGCGCTGCTAAAGGAGGCGAAGGAAATTTTAGAAAACGCCAAACTCGAGGTCGCCGAAATAAACGCGCCCGAGCAGGCTTAGGAGGCGGTGATGATAAACGTATGCGTTTTACAGCTACCGACGCTTTCGATGAGCGAAAATCGGATCGATTACTATATGAAGGTCGCCAAAGACAACGGCGCGCGGATCGTGCTGCTGGGCGAATATGAGCTAAATTCCTTCTTTAGCGAGCTTAAAAAGATGCCTCGCTCCATCGCGTGCGAACAGAGCGAGCATAAGCAGGAGCTGATGGCGCGGCTGGCCGCCAAATACGACCTACATATCGTAGCGCCGATAATCAGAGCCGCAAGCGGCGCGATTTTGAGGCAGGCGGGCATTTTCGGCGGCGCGGCTCAAAAAAGTGCGCGCTGCGGCGGCGAAAATTCTTTAAGCCTTAAAAGCGAGTCCGGTTGCAAGGGCGAGCTAAACTCCAAGAGCGATTTAAATTCCAACGATAGTTCAAATTCTAAAGGCGCTTTAAATTCCAAAAACGAACAGAGTTCCAAAGGCGGCTTAAATTCCTGCGGCGCGCACGCTTTAAATTTAAAAGCCGAAAGCCAAAAAAATGCGAGCAAAGAGGAGATCTTTTGCGCGAGCGAAAACGAGCCCATCTGGGTGAAATCCTGCGCGAAATTTTCGCCCTCGGAGGTGAAATTTTACGATCAAAATATCCTGATGGACTATCCGCACTGGAACGAGGAGGGCTTTTTCGCCAACCGCAAAAGCCGCAAAATCGGTAAAATTTCGCCGATGATCTTTAGCGAGGGCGGCGTCAAATTCGGCGTCTGCTTCGGCTACGAGGCACATTTTGACGTATTTTGGCGCTATTTTATGCAAAAAAACGTCGGCTGCGTGCTCGTGCCGTGCGCCTCGACCTTCGAAAGCGGCGGGCGCTGGCGCGAGCTTTTGAAGATGCGCGCGTTTACGAACTCGCTCTACGTCATCCGCGCCAACCGCATCGGCGAGGCGAAATTCGGCGAAAGCGAGTTTAAATTTTACGGCGAGAGCTTCGTCGTAACCCCCGGCGGCGAGATCGCAAACGAGCTGAAAAACGAAGAGGGCGTGCTGATGTGCGAAGTGGACGCGGACGAGATCGCTGCGGCGCGCGGGCTGTGGAAATTCCGCAAAAATCTAGTCAGCAGGGGGCTTTTATGAACTACTTTCACAGACAGATCCAGCTTTGGGGCGAGCAGACACAGTGCGCGCTTGCGGACAAGCGCGTCCTGATCATCGGCGCGGGCGGGCTTGGAAGCAGCCTTTCTTACGCTCTGGGCGCAAGCGGCATCGGGCGGATCAGCGTCGTGGATTTCGACACGGTGGCGCTTCACAACATCCACAGGCAAATTTTATTTACGCTCGAAGACGAGGGCAAATTTAAAGCGGATGTTTTTAAAAGCCGCACGGAAAGCCGCTACGACGGCGTGAGCGTGGAGGTGCACAAGAGCCGCGCGGAGGAATTTTTCGCTAGCGCGACCGCCTCGGGCGAGAAATTTGATCTGATTTTGGATGCGACCGATAATCTCGCCACGCGCGCGCAGATCGATGCGTTTGCTAAGCAAATAGGCGTGCCGTGGGTGTTTGCGTCGGTGGACAGCTGGCAGTGCCAAGTCTGCTTCGTGCAGAATGCGGATTTTAAATTTTTCCCGAGCCTAAACGCGACGCCTGCGGGCATAACGGCTGCGATCGTGATGTTTGCGGCGAGCTTTGAGGCGAACCTCGCTCTGCGCTATCTAGCGGGGCTTGAGGTCGAAAAAGACCTGCTTTACTATGCGAACTTTTTTGGGGGCGAGCTGGAAGTTAGGAAGATAAAATTGTAGCTTAGCGCGAAGGTTCTCGCGGATTCTACCTTGATCCAACTTACACTTAACGCCTCTTTGCTTTATCTTCTCTTGATTTATGTTGCGGATGAATAAGTGCGGTGGATTTAAACGTTCTGTGCGTTCGGACAAAATTTTACGCGCTCGAGCCAAGAATATAGAATTTAAAAATTTACACTCAAATGTATCTTATAAGCAAAGCGCCATAGAAAATTTCTAAAATTTCCCTGTTTTTAAAACGTTACCTCTCGCTTAGTGCGCTACTTTTTGCGAAATTTTAATTAGCCTCTATGACTTGCTTTGTAGCGGCGATCTTTCGCTCCGTCCATAGCACGACGTCTTTTATGACTAGCTTTTCGATAGCTTTTATGAAATTTGTGATAAAGCCATAATCTATCTCGCCGTTTTTGATCGGGATTGAAATTTCGGTCGCATTTAACAATTTTTCAAAATCTCTAACTAAACCGCCTTGATAAATTTTTTGATTTTTATTCAGCCAGACTATGAAGTATTGAGCCACTACTTGTGAAAATTTATCAAATTTTGCAAAAAGTGTTTTTGTAAATTGCCCGGCATAAAAATCTTTATCCATATAAAAAAATTGCATTCCTAGCATTCCGACCGCTAAAGAATTTCCAGCGATTTTATGCGCATCATCTAAATACTCCACATATCCAGCTATGCCGTTATTTAAAACAGTTCTTGTAAAATATGGATATTCGCCGTTATCGCAAAATTTAAAGCTATCTTTATTAAGTTGCGGATTTGACTTAACCGCAAACAGATCGCCTACCTTTACATTTTCAAATTCACCAGCTGACCTCATTTGGCTAAATTCTTCAAATTCAACCAGCGCGGCTTTCTCTTTATCGGTAAGTTTATAATCTTTAAGTCCGGTTACCGCAAGATACGCGTCGAGCTCTTCGACGCATTCGCGCTCGAGCTCTTCGATAAATTTTTCCATAAAGGAAAAATTTATCTTGCCGCCTAGCGTCGGCAAAAAGATTTCAAATTTTTCATCTCTTAATTTAGAGCTAGAAAGCTGATTACCGTATCCGAATTTGCCGCGTAGAATATTTTTAATGCAACTAGAAATATAAAGCCCGGAATAGCCCGTAAATTCAACTTCTTCAAAATCAAGTTCTTTGCATTTTTTAAATTTTAGCACGTGCACCTTCATTTCAACGCTGGCTAAACATGAATGATAAAATACGTCTCCGAAAAAATTTACAGAGATAAAATTTTCCTAGCTTCACCGATATTCAGTGTATCATATGACCCTATCACGCCGTTGTCTTCGCTTTTTGCAGAAATTCGCTTTATATCACCGTTTATTAAAATACTAGAATTTAAAAGCGAGCCCGTTTGAATATCGAAAATATCCCCTATCCGAAATTCCTCGAATTTCCCGCCGCTCGCTTTAAATTCTCGCTCTAAATTTGCAATCCTTTCGCTAATTAAGCTTTGCTTGGGACTATCCTTTTTTAAAATTTGCGACACTTCCCAGCTTAGATAGTCGCTCACGGTCTTTTTAAAATCCGCTAATGTAGGCATCGAATCAATCTTTTTATGCTGATCGAAATTCCAATCCATACCGCTACCGGTAATAAAATCTTCGACATAAATTTCGTCTAAATTCCATAGCTGCGAGCTCACTTTCGCCGCTCTACCCGCTTTATAAATTTTAACTATATCGGCATATCTTTGCGTCGGCTCGTCTAGCTCTTGCAAAGAACGAGAAGTGCGCTTATATCCATCGTTTCTAAAATCGATAAATTTGACGGAACGCTCGAAGTCGTGCGGCTCATGCGCTTTAAAGATATAAATACTGGTTTGAACGCCGGCCACCGGTACGAAAAGATCAACGGGCATTTTTATACTCGCCAGCAAAGTGTGGGATTTTAAAATTTTTTGATTTGATTTCACGGCTTTGCCGCTACCTGCGCTATCTTGTATAATAATAGCGCCAAGCCCGCCTTTTGCCATGCGATCTAGGCCATAAGCGATAAAAGGCATTCCGTTCTCTTCAAAAGTAAAAGGCGGATTTAGCAAAATTCTATCGGCTTTAAAATTTGAGTAAAGCTTGTCGGGGCGATTAAATGCGCTACCGTGTTCTATCCGCGCCGAGCCGTCGCCGCGCAATATCATATTAGTAGCCGCAAGCGTATACATCTCGGCATTTAATTCCACGCCTAAAAGCTGATTTCTTTTGATTTCGTCTATCTTTTTTATCGCTTTAGAGCTTCCTTTGGCGTAATTTTCGTTAGCGTTTTCTATCATGATTTGCATCGCAGAGATGAGAAAGCCGGCGCTTCCGGTAGCCAAATCCATAACGCGATTATCCTTGTCTATATCTAAAATTTCAGCCATCATTTTAGTTATATAAGGCGGAGTAAGCACGATGCCAAGCTCCTTGCCGTCACCTAAAGCATATTTTAAAAACTCGCTATACATCTCGCCCATAACATCAATATGTCCAAAACTTTCGCCTCCGGAGCCGTCTATCTTTTGAAAAATATTTCTATATAAAAACGTGAAAATTTGCTTGGTCGTACTAGATTTTTCTTTCAACAAATGCGCAACTTCTTTATCGTTCGGCTTAGTTTCATCTATCTCGTCTCGTTGCGAATTTTTCGAAATTTCATTAAAGGAGGCCAGCATTAAATTTAGCTTTTCGAGCGGAATTTTTCTATTTTTGAGAAATGAACTTATACGATTAGTTATTAAAACGCCGTCGCGTTCGTTATCTAGCTGAGAACCTTTCAAATCATCGGGTATCAATCCGTAGTTATCTTTTATATCTTGCATCGAAAGCAGCATCCCTGAAACGTAAAGGACGCGCTGCGGAGCGGTGATATTGTGATTATGCATTAGCTTATTTAACTTTTTGGCGTAAATTTTAAGAATTTCGCGCGACGTAATTAAAAATCTATGCTTATCTTCGTCGGTTAATTTGGCATCTTTGTAAAAATTTTTAAAGCTCTTCTTATTTTCAAGAAAATCTAACGTTTTGTAATTGTCCATAAATTTAAACGTAAGTTCGCTGCTACCCCAAACGAAATACACGTAAATTTGCAGATTTTCTTCGCTATCGCCCGCGATACCGATCGCAACGGCTTCATGATATTTGCCGCTTGCGATTATAGAACGGGCATAGT
>ERZ772960.3278-NODE-3278-length-10995-cov-29.813620_pt1 | contig 10995 bp, 11 predicted proteins | sample MGYA00580678_ERZ772960 | MGnify/ENA primary metagenome ERZ772960 (study PRJEB29015, sample SAMEA2737930) | human oral metagenome | biome: human oral; feature: human-associated habitat; material: dental | place: China | collected 2059 ...
AGCTGCTCTTCTCGGGTGGCATGCGAGTCAGCGAGCTATGTAGCATCAATTGCGATCAGCTCAACCTGGATCGGCGAGAATTCACTATCAGGGGTAAGGGCGGCAAAGACCGCCCCATCTTCATCAGCCAATCAGCTGCCGATACGATCGAGCAATATTTGCAGACCAGGTCAGACGGGCTCAAGCCACTCTTTCTCAATAATTCTCGCAATATCGTCGAGAGCGATGGCATCGACCTCAGCGAAGCTCGTCGTCTGACTCCCCGCTCGATCCAGCGAATCGTCAGTAAATATGCTCAAGCAGCCGGCATCACTAAGCATGTCACTCCCCACACTCTGCGCCACTCTTTTGCTACCGACCTGCTGATGAATGGTGCCGACCTGCGCTCGGTCCAGTCAATGCTGGGGCATAGCAATATCGCCACCACCCAGATCTACACTCACGTGACCGACCCTCATCTCAAGGAAGTGCACGACAAGTTTCAGAGCAATCTGTAGAGCACTGCTACTGGGCTAGCGCAAGGTCGCTATCGCCATCAAGACCACGACCCGAGACTGCGACGCCCACAGCGAACTAATATTTACTTACACCTGTCTTCACCCGTGTCGTACTGTACTTCTATGTCTTTACAGACTTTACCATTAGTATCGATGACATACTCCGGCCACCAGTTCGTACTGTCGGCATTCTTGTCAAAGCTAGGCTTGAGCCGAGCCTGAATCCGACTAAAGGAATCAGACGATCTACCGGTCACATCAACCAGTGGCTGAACGCCGTCGAAGTAGAGCTTGCTCCCGTTCTTGTCATATGCCGTGATCTTGAAGTGGGTGCTACGATAGATGGCATTGATGCGCAGATAATAGTCTTTTTTATTAGTATAAAGTGACTCTTTATTGAATATCGTTTTGCAGGCATAGTCATTATTATTACCGCCGTTTTGACAATATGCTTCTACGATCGGTACACCCTTATGATATTGAGAGTTTGGAGCAATCTTATCCTTGTTACCAGATGGGTATTGAGGCTCGTAGTTACCTAAACGATAACCGCCCTTGCCATTACCACTCACCGACGGGCGCAGAGTCAGAGCAGTGTCGCTGTCTGCCAGGTCTTTCAAACTAAAGCCACCAACTTTTTTAGGCACACCAACTCGCTCCACCCGGAGGACTGCCGGTCGGTTGCTGCTATTCCAAGTACCAGCCGAGGGTAGACCGGTACCCTTAGCGCCATTCATATCAGCCGGGTTATCACCATCGTTACCGGTAACGTTGCGGTGCCACTCGATCTCCAGCTTATCAATGACAGCGGCGTTGTTATTTCCGTCCACCACCCTGAGCGGTACGATGATTGACTTACCCAAGTTGTTCACCGTCCCCTGGTAGTTGTCAGTCTTAGTGGCGATCTTTAGACACTGATAATATTCGTTATTCTCGTTATTATTGTTGCTACCATTATTGCCGACTCTAACTCGGTGACCTCTATTGCCTTCTTCCTCTACGGCAAAGCTATTTTTGTAGTTATTGCTATCCAGCTTATCGAGAATATCGTCACACCCCATATCCTCCAGTTTATCCGAAAGCTTACCGATAACCTCGGAGCATAACTGCTTATCATCTTGATGAAGATAACTACCGTCTGGCTGGCGTTTGTTATAGCAGTAGACGATCAAGCGCTTAGCATCCTCAACGCCCGACTCAGCCGCAATCTTAGCTGACGACTGGAGAGAATCGTTTAGTGCTTGGCGAGATGCTGAGATGACCACGAAGGTGAAGCTGACGGCGATCGCCGCAAAGAGCATCATAAACATAGCCACGGTCACCATCGAAGCTTGGCCCGACTCACGGTCGGCTACTCGCTGACGCCGGCGAGCTCGATAAGATATCATATCCGACTCCTTTCGTAAACAGTGAAGGTATACTTGGCAAATGAGCAATATTGGTTCTTAGCCGGGGTAAACTCGCCCGGGTCTAACTTGTTGTTATTATTGCCGTCGATGAAGTCGCCACACTGCCAGGTACCATTCGTCGTATCCTCCTGATACTTATCCGAGCCCTTAGGCAGAGTCACCTTGTAAGGTCGATTCGCCCCCTCGGTTGAGACTACTACGCTGATGGTTAGCAGAGGCGCATCAGTCTTTTGCTCCACTTTGAACTCCTGGATCGTTGCTCCTCGCCCCAGCAAGATATGGACATTGGGATTGATGCTCGGCAGATCCGGATGCTTCGTAGAGTTGCTACAGTATTCACCTTTCGGGTCGTCGATCCGAGCCAGTCGGATCGGCGTCTTATCGGAATAGACATTATCCCCCCCGTTACTGTTATCAATATCCTGCTGCGTATTCCACAGATAAGACACGCCGTTGATGCACATCCGACGATTGACAGTATCTACCGTCGCTGCCGGGCTATAGCGAGCCTTATCACCGATATCGCTATTCATCTGCTGACCGGCTTGGTTGATCTGAGCCAGCCAGATACCTTTATTATACGAACGGACGATATTGACCGTAGTAGCAGCCAAGATGAAGATGATGAAGCCGACGAAGATCAGAGCCGTCGACACCTCGATCAAGGTAAAACCGTTCTGCTTGTCTGATGATCTAGTCATGTTTTATCCTTTCCTGCCCTTCACTACTTCTTATAGTACACCCGTACGTTAGATTCCATTCGCCCTGAGCCCGGCTGTTGCGCCGCATGTGGTGTCCAGCAAGCCCGAACGTAGAAGTCGATATAGCCAGGCATATCGCCCTGCCCATCATGCTTGTCGCCCTCGATCCAGATACCTAGACTGTTCCCCTTGTCATCTCCCGCTTCCGGCTGACCGTAGACGTTATTCGTCAGATCAGTGGTTTTTGCCGGATTAAGCTTATGTATTTCTACCGGCGATGTACCGCCACCCACACTCAGATAGAAGCCGCCATTACCAATCTCGCAGCCATTTTGACCAAGCTTTCCATTTGGCTGAGTATACTTATTAATGATCTTATCGTAAGTATCCTTATTGGTGACCGGATCGTCAAAGACGTAGCGCAGTAGCTCCGCCTGGCTACTCAGGCTAGCCCGCACCGAAGTTCGCTCGACCGCATTTGACACCCCCATCAGCCCTCGATTAATGACCGCCAGGCTAGCCGCCAGCATTAGCCCCAGCACCGCCATCGCCACGGTCACCTCGACTAATGTGTCGCCCCGTTCTGCTTGATTTCTCTTCATTCTTGCCCTCACCATCATTATTGATCCATATTCTTACACGCCTCGACCATATCTTTGGGTCCCACGTAGCTCAGCCCGCTATCCCAGTCCCAGTTACCACCCGCTACGTTGAAGTTATTCGACGTACCCGCCGGGTTATCACCACCGGGTATACAGATGACACCGCCGGGGTAACCTAAGCCGCTGTTACGTACTGCTAGAGCCAGCTTATCGTCCTGCGACATATTCGTCACGGCGCTTTGAAGATCCAGCTTCTTCAAGCCCGTAACACCTGGGCTAGGGGCCAGGTTAACCTTTGAGGCAACGACCAGCGAGCCATCGACCGGGCTACGCAGGATAGCCATGTTGTTACCGTTATTACCGCTAGTATAATTGCCGGGGTGAGTGCCATCATACAACAGATCGAGCGACGACGAGCCACTCTTAACCAGCCACGCTTTCATCAGCATGTTATCGCCCACCTGCTTGATCGTAGGGTTAAGACCGGCGTCATTATTATCGCCGGTCAAAGCATATAATTTAACGTTGTTATCCTGCAAGTTCTTCAGACCGGTCTGGGTGCTGTCCGGCCACTTAGAGTTCGGATCCACCACGGCAATGATAAAGCTGGATCGAACACGACCGACCTCGCCTTCATTATCAAAGGTCAGCAGACGCCCGATGATGTAGCAACCGTTATTATTGCCGGGGATAGCCGTATTCTTACACTCTGATACGGGTCCCATCTTGTTAGTACTCGCATCACCCTCAGTCAAGCGAGAATTGATGCTGGAGCGAACCTCGTTATACTGCTGCTTGATGAAAGACTGGGTAGTGACTAGTGAATCTCGGAAGCGACCTCGCCCGACCATAGCCGCTAAGCCAAAGGTCAGCAAGACCAGTGTCGCCGACATGGCGATGGCTAGCCCGGTCTCAAGTACGGTATATCCACCCTCTCGCTTCATCAATACCTCACCGGCAGATTAGTTACTTGCGTCGTGGTCAGACCTTCCAGCTGATTACCGGACGAGCCGTTAGAGGTGGTCAGCCAGAGATTGGGTGTGTAATTGATCCACTCAGCAGTCGAGGAAATATTATTGGTCTCCCACTGATAATCATCCGATAGATTACCTGCCCCGAAGGTGCGACGGAAGATCGGCGAACTACCAGAGACGATAGCACCATTGACCTTGAGTTTGTTTTTGCATACACCCTCAACACCCAGAGTGGGACCTTTCTCCTGAGCACCATTATTACAGCTCTCAAAATGATCCTTCGCTACATAAGTACCAGTAATGAGACTTACTCCAGGATTAACTTTGATGGTCTTAGCCTTGATGGTGAAGCTGGGAATGTCAGACAGATTGGAGTAAGAACCGGCATAAGCACCGATATTACCGGTAATAGTGACATCAGCCTTCTCAGCAAAGATAGTAATGTGTTGACCTTTATCCAGATCGCCCCATATCTTTAGAGACCCACTGCCGACTTTATTATAATTACCGCTAGGCAAACCACCTAGATTAACATTAGATCCACCTAGTGGTTGCTTAGCATTAGTTGAGCTAGGCATGGACAGAGGGTTCTTTAGGAGGCCGGCCGACTGAAGCCCCTTCAGATCTTTACAATCATCCTTGACGTTACCCGTATTAGCATAACTAAGCTTGCAAGCTAAGTGACGGTTGGCTTGGCTAGCCGTGGTATAGCCGGCTGAGCCGAAGTTAGTCACCCCATTTTTATCACCTGTCAGTAGCCCATACTGCGAGTAGGAACCTCGCTTGTCAGTGCCGGGGACTATATTCTCCCTGACATCAGACCCGGTAAAGCCATACTGAGCGTAGCTATCTGAGCCGGATAGGTTAAGGTTGGGACTCTTCGTCACCACGACGCAAGCAATGTTGCTAGCTCGGAAAGTATCAGCTGACACGTCATTCTTCACGCTCCAGTTATTGTCAATGGCGATGTAAGAGCAAATCTTATCGCCGGGCTGAGCCAGCCAGATACCAGATACATTATACTTCGGTTGCACAGGTACATGCCAAGTTTGACCAGGATTAATCTTCTTGCTTGTGTCACCGACGCCCTGTTCACACCGGCTTTGTGCCCCGGGGGCGATGTCACGACCACCACAACCAACACCTTTACCGCCTCCCCATTTCCATTTCTTGTCATAATGGTAGGGCTTCTGCCCGGAATTTTGCGGCAACTTAGCCCCTCTCCTGAGAATGAAAGTATAGGATCTGTACTCTATTTGTCTAGAGACAGTAGGACCGCTAGTGTTAGTCAAACTATAGCTAAACTGTACGTCGTCGCCTGCCTGAACTTTAGTCTTACCGTGCTCCTCCCTAGCTGTCGGTACAACGCCACTATGCTTATCTTTGCCAGGTGGCTCGTCTGGTGGTGGATAGTGATAAGGGATATAGACACAAGCCTTAGGGGTTAAGCGTTGTTTCCAGCCGTTGTATTCCCAGCTCATCCGCAACCACTGACAGAGAGTCTGCCCTGCATCGCCCGGCTTAACTACATAGCGATAGTGTCTGGTTACCGCCTCTCCTTTTGATATCCGCCGATTAAACGATAAAACATTATCATAACACTCTCCACCCCAGTCATAGCACCCCCACATTATTTGCCGATGGTCGCTACCGTTAAGTGGACCGCCTCGATCGGCAGGTTGAAACCAATTGGATCCCTCCTCCGGCTTCGGCTCAGTCTGATTCCAGCTCTGACCAAGTGGGCGAGGGTCTATCCAACCTTCACGAAGGTTAGTAAAGTCCATTTTCATTTCTTCGGGGACTATATAACCGCTAGAGTTATAAGCTCGGAACCACCAAGTCAGCTCATCACCCGGGTAGAGTTCAGCTTTATGGTGGTTATTATCCATGACAGCTTTCGGAAGGCTTCCTTTAACGTGTGGATAGTTGCCCGTCCAAGTCCAGAGTGTATTAGGTGTATTAGGTTTATTAGCACCAAGATAGCCCATGACCTCAGCTATACTTTTGTCATTTTCTTTGCTGTTATACTTGCCATACGAAGAAAGCCACTTGTAGCCGGTCCTCGGTTTTTTAGAATCGCCAGTGGGCTTCTTTGTGAAATCAACGGTGGTGCGCATATCAACTTTTGGCTCGCAAGTAATGTTGTAAAAGATGTTGTCAAAAGGCAGCTCATACTCAATCAAGTTATTTTTCCAGACATTGTCGATGACAATCTTATATTTATGATCTGGATACATCATCATTTCCACGTATAAGACCCCGTTTTCACCCATGCAGCCATGACTACCGTACACACCATCATCACCTGCACCGAGCTGACCGCACTGGTACTTAGGGTCGTTTCCATCATAGTAAGCTACTCTCCTGCCATTATCTGACTCATCATATACACTAACACTAAGAGGCTGCTTACCATTATTGGTACCCCACCAGGGATACCAGGTATCCAGATCATAAAGTCTCAAGTGATAAGGCGAACCCGGTCCTCCGAGATGGGTCGGCTCGGTAAAGCTACAAGGTAATGCCATCTGCATTTCCTTCCGCTCATGCCCGAAAATATCCCTCATTCTGCCGTTATACCGAACGCTAGCCTGCGACGCCCTACCGGTCGCATAAGCGATAATACCGTCGCCTCTATCTAATTGCAGCTTGAACTGAAATATTTTGCCTATTAGATAAGCACGTACCATAGCCTTCCAGTAACCAGTTGAACTATCGTACCAAAAGTCTCCAGCGTTAATAGTAAAATGACCATCACCGTGGATATGAACCCCACCATTAAAAATAGCACCATTATTACTATCTCCCCATAGCGCATCAAAAACCTTTATTCCTACATCACCACCGGGTTTATCCTTAAAATACACCGGCACTTCAAGCTCTGTGTATGGGTGAGTTGAATCTTCGGTCAGGTTATATCTATCGCCCGGGCTACTGGGACCGACATTGGATAAAGCCATTGCAGACGACCCATGAATCGTAGATAAGATCATTATGATAGCTACAGCTAGAAGTGCTTTGCCCAGCCAAGTCAGCCAACCCTTATGATTAATAGCATTCATTTCCACCATGACAACCACCCTAACCTATCGACTCCTTATCTTTCTCTCCCGACCGCTGAACATATAGCTCATTATACTTATCAGCCTCGCCCTCCTCGTGTCTCTTGGTATAAATCTCCGATAACACACGAGCTGTGTCTGCGCTATGGAGTACATCCTCGGCCTTCTTAGCATAGACAAGCGACTTATCAAGCTTCATCTCCTTTTTATCGCTAAAGACAGATAGAAGCGTCGCCAACGATAGGTATAGCTTCGCCTGCTTCTGCTTATCCTTAGCCTGTTTGATCTGACCCTCATACCACCAGATAGCCGGCTTCTCTTTGCCCTCGTAGATCAGCTTACCGGCATCAGATTCCGACTTGATATTATACTTGCTATACGCCAGGTAATTCCCCAGCTGGTCGTCCAGGTCGGTGAAAGCGCAGGTGCCGATGGCGACTAGCGCCAAGACTAAGACCACCCCCATGACGACTCGCCCGACCTTGAGCAAGCGTCCATCAGACGACTTCTTAGCAGGCTCAGCCGCCGGTGAGTCACCCGACTGCACCGCACCGGCCAGTGCCACCTCTTTGTTTATGTTGTCCCCACTTTTAACCATAACTATAATTGATTATAGCATAGTCAGGCTGATTGCCAACATCAAGTTGGGAGTTTTTGGCAAGAAGCGACCACATACTATGTAGCCAGATGAAGAGCCGAGGCGATTGTAAAGAAAAGTCAATAGACGCAGCGTGAGTGTGCTAAGAATATTTACATTAGCAGTATAATATGCTAGTATCACTACATAAGGTAGGAGTAGAGCTATGAGTAATAAAAGCGAGATCAAGAGACTACGTGAGAGCCTCGGGCTCAGCCAACAGTATATGGCTGATGCGCTGGGTATGAGCCGTCCCTCTTACGACAAGGTAGAGGCCGGGACAAAGGAGCTCACCGTCGCTGAAGCTCGCAAGCTATCTGACGAGCTGGGAGCCAGCTTTGATACCATCTTCATGAATAGCGAGCCAAGCACCAGCTATGACAAGGAGCGTTATAAAGAGATGATTCGTCGGTTCATTAGGTACGCCGGCGCAAATAGCGATGGTAGAATCCCGAAGACAAAATTAGCCAAGCTGCTCTACCTTCTGGATTTCTCGTGGTATTACGACAATCTGGAGTCTGTGAGTGGGCTGCAGTACCGCAGGATTGCACAAGGTCCAGTGCCGGACGAGTTCTTTCGCACTGTCGAAGAGATGTATGATACGGAAGAGATCGATATCAAGCTCCGAGGCAGAGCGATGATGATCAGTCTGAACGAAGAGCTTGACCCGGCAAATAAGCACCTCCTCTCCGACGAGCAAGACAAGCGGCTCAGAGAAATAGCAGCCCAATGGAAGACAGCCAACACCCGAGCGATAGTTGACTATACCCACAGCCAGCTGCCATGGAAGTACTGCGAGCCAAATGAATTAATTCCATACGACGCCATAGTCCAGGAGGACCCCGACCATGTCTACCGGCGGTAGATATCTAGTGCAGTTTGACCCATATACGAAAAATCATTTCATAAAGAGCATCACCAGACGATACAGCAGCAGACAGTGGCAAGCCACCCGGAAATCTCTTGAGTTCGTACTTGAACATATAGATCAGCACATTCTCACCGACAAGGCGAGGACGATCCACGTATCAGATGCCGGTCGAATCGTTAAGCTATATTTCAAGATTGCCGGAACTAAGGACTCGGCAAGAGGGTCAGGCAATAGAGCTATAGTCTTCCTGGATGATACCCTGCACGTCGCCAGAGTACTGCTGGTGTACTCTAAGAAGGAAATTTGCCAACCTAACGAGACTGTAAAATGGCAGAAAGTGATCAGCGAGCAGTTCCCGGAGATTATGAAAAAGTTCCCCGGTCGCTGAACTGCCACAGCGATTTATTAGATTCTATTGCTAATATCGAGGATAAAATCAAAAGCCGCCCCCCTAAAATTGAGCGTAGCACCGTGCGCACGGTGCTATCTCGTGAGAACGATACCGAAGTGGCGCTCCCTACGGCGGAGAGGTGAACACTCTCCTATGCGTAGTATACTATCATCCAAGCCGGGTCATGTCAATTTAGGGGGCACCGCTATTTATCTAGTAGTGGCTGGCAGTCCGGGCAGTAGTGAGTACCTCGTCCCGCCAGCTTGATCTTCCTGATCTCGTGTCCGCAACGAGCGCAAGGCTGACCCTCCCGGTGATACACTCGGGCAAACTTATCCAGATAGTCACCCCTACTTCCATCCGCTTTGACATAGTTGCGGGCCGTCGAGCCACCCGCCCGGAGCGACTGATTCATGATCTCGATGATGCTATCAAGCAAGCGATGCAGATCATCATCTGACAGCTGCTCGACTCTGGTCATCGGGTTGATCCGGGCTAGCCACAAGCTCTCGTCGGCGTAGATATTACCGACACCAGCCAGTACTGTCTGATCCAGGATAGCCGTCTTGATCCGTGATTTCCGATGCCGACGCAACCGTGGTAAAAACTCCCGCCACGGGTCGCCCGACAGAGGCTCCGGCCCGAGCTTAACTATGCTAGCCAGCTGCATCACTTCACTAGTCGGATATAGCTTGATCCAGCCGAACTTACGCTGATCATTAAAGAATAGCTTACCGCCACCGGATAGCTCAAAGATCGTCCTGGTCGACTTATCCGGCAGCTCACCGATCATTGAGTCATTCGGATGACCTGCTGCCCACGCCTGATCGCCCCTGTAAACTAGCTGACCAGTCATCTTGAGATGGATCAGCAAGGTGTAGCCGCTGGTCAGATCAATCATCAGCATCTTAGCCCGACGCCTGACGCCGGCAACGGTCGCCCCGGTCACCAGCCGGCTGACGTCTGCCGGAGCGATCTGAAGTGACTTATCACACAAGCTGGTCACCTTAGTGATCTGCCGGTCAAGTATCAGTCCCGCCAAGCCACGACGTACCGTCTCGACCTCGGGCAGCTCCGGCACTACTGCTCGCCTCTGATGAACTCTTTGATGACGTTATTTAGCTCGACGGCCTTTTGCTTCTCCTTGAGGCGTTTCTTGCCTGCCCGAGTTTTATCAAAGGCCAGCTGGCGAGTCAGGGCGATCTCGACATACTTTGACAATGTCTCACCGGTATCGATCAGGTGCTTCTTGACAGTCTTGCGTAGCTCCTCCGGTAGGTAGATCGTGGTCTTCGTTCCAGTCATTATGTTGTTAAGTTTATCATCATTGACGTCATAGCGTCAACCACCAGAGGTAAGATATAAAGCCTCGGCGTTACAGCGAGCGCTGGACTTCGTCAATGGCGGCCTTGCTACCAGGCAATTGACCCAAAATAAGATTGGTGACAGCTGCGCCGTTACCGTTAAAGCTACCCTCGATATCGCCGCAGGAGGTAGTCCACAGTTCAGACTTGCCATAGCTCCCATTGTCCAGGATGAAGTCGATCAGCTGGCCGGAGGCGCAGAGACCGCTACTCTTCTGGGTGCTCTTTTCGTTAGCCTTGATAAAGCCGTTATCGCCTAAGGCAGCCAGGAAGTTGGCAAACGCTTCCTTGGTATTACCCAGCTCCATCGTCTTGAGGATGTCCTCTCGCCCATAGCCCTTATATATCACTAGCTTGCGCTGATTCGGAGTGATGCTGGCGCTGATCTCATAGTGACGCTCTTTGGCCAGCACCGGCCCTCGTACCTCCATACGCACCACCGTCGAGTCGGTCGGCTCCAAGATGCTATGGGTCACCTGCTGCTCCG
>ERZ772960.3279-NODE-3279-length-10994-cov-4.583783_pt1 | contig 10994 bp, 11 predicted proteins | sample MGYA00580678_ERZ772960 | MGnify/ENA primary metagenome ERZ772960 (study PRJEB29015, sample SAMEA2737930) | human oral metagenome | biome: human oral; feature: human-associated habitat; material: dental | place: China | collected 2059 ...
ATATTTTTTCTCCCGCAAAGAAATTTATTTTCATACGGGAGAAAATTTATTTCTTTCCGCAAAGAAATTTCACCTCTCTCGCAAAGCCATTTATTTTTGTAACTAATCTCAGCCATTTTACACGGCAATCTCAGCCATGTTGAACGGCAAAATGGCTGAGATTACAAGATAAAACGGCTGGAATCAGGCTGCAAAAAGGCTGAGACGAATTCGCCGATGCCCGCTCCCGTTTAGTTAATATAGACTAAAAGGAGCAGTCGCCATTCGTCTTTCAGCAAACTTTAGCTATCTTTACATACATAAAAAATAATGAGTAGAATCAATCATTTCAAACGGAAAGTCTTTTTATTTTAATATATCTCCAGCACTATGGCCCTTCGCAAGAACATTATTTTCGCATTGCTTTCGCTCTTTTTCATGCCCGCTGTTGCGCAAGTGAAGCAGATAAAAAATCCCTACGGTTATCTTTACTGCCACATGAGCCGAAAAGGCGAATGGACGGCCTTTGCCTTGAGCAGAGACGGCATCAATTGGCACGACCTCAACAATGGCAATGAGGTTTATGATACGCAGCATTTTTCGGAAATAGAGGGCGGAGCGCGTGATGCTTATATCAACCGAGCGGCCGATGGGAAAGGGTTTGTGATGGTAACTACAGATATGTGCAACCGAAAGAGCCGTCAGTGGCTGAACTATGGCATCAACTTGTTGCGCTCAAACGACCTTATTCACTGGTCGGCCGTTACGTTTGACTTCCGAAAGGGGTCCGAAATCTTCTGTGATAAGACTTCGCCCGACTTCTATAAAGACTATCGCAGCATACACAGAGTGTGGGCTCCGCAGGTTGTATGGGATAAAAACCACGTCTGGGAAGATGGGAAACGAGGCGGATATTTCATCTATTACTCGTTGCTGAATAAGAATGAAGACAAATACGACCGCGTATTCTACTCCTATGCCGACCGTTCTTTCACCCGCATCACCAAACCTAAACTGCTTTTCGATTGGGGTTATGCCACGATTGATGCCGATATTGTGTGGGTAGAGGCTGACAGAAAATGGCACATGATGATTAAAAAGGAAGGAGGCAAGCGGGGTATCTTCACTACGCAAGCCTCACATCTGACAGGGCCTTGGCCTGCACCCGACGAAAACGACTATGTCAGCTTCGAAGGCAACAAGCAATGTGAGGGAGCATCAGCCTTCCGGATTGCAGGAGAAAAGGGATGGCGCGTTGGCTACGTGGAATATTCCTCCTCACCAACCAAATATCGCATCTGTCAAGCTGATGAAAAGCTGCAAAACTTCCATTCGCCGCAGGACATCAAAGGTGTTGCCGACCCGCAACATGGCTCTTTCCTTGCATTAACAAAGAAAGAATACGAGCGGTTGGAAAACTATTGGAACAACAAGAAGGCCGAGTAATTTATGACAACTAACAAAAATCCGCTGTAAAAAGAATACCCATAGATGATAGATGTTCGTTTACGGTTAGAAAAGTATAACATTACCAACTCTATAAATGACAAGGTTAACAAAAGAAACAATAGCATGACAAATCTTAAAAAATTGTCTACTGTCCACTATTCCGAAACCCCTGCAAAACACATTTCTATTTACTTGTATAAAAGAGAATAAAGTATTTGCTTTTGCAGAGGTTTCATTTCTTCCATTTTTTCTATTTTTCCTAATCAAGCCTTTCGTTTGTTAATTGATAAAGACCGTCTGTTACCTTTCGAAGTTTTGGGTTCGTCTTAGCAATATTTTGATAAATAAGTGCAAACTCACGTATGCCAGTAGTGAAATATACCGGGAATTTACTCTGCTTATAATTCTTAATAAGTGCTGTACGTTCAGCTTCAGATATCAGTATGACATGTATACGCCTATTGCCTTTTGTAAGATAGAAATCCCTGACACCACCATTTTCTTTCTGCGTCACGATGCTGAATCGATAGCCTTCCTCTATGAGATATAGTGGCAATGCAATATCGTCAGTATAGTTATTAACAGCATAGAGCGTACAGGAAGAATTCTTCGTTTGTAAATAGTCTAATGCATCTTTTGTCTGTTGTTGTTGCTTCTGTTTAAAGTAGTGGATATAAAAAGGGTACAATAAATAACCGGTACCTAACATGTGCTCATCATAAGTTGCAACGTGCTGCCCTGCTCCAATTCCAAAACTCCACAGAAAGTTGTCTCTACGAAATTCTTTAATGACAAATCTTACAGGAAGACGATAATGGAGGGAGGTATCTTTCACATTAATTTTAGCTATTGAGCAACACGATATAATAATCAACAGAACTGATGCAGTCAGTTTTACGGTACGACCTCGCTGACTAATGTATTCTATAGCAATTGTTCCTAAAAGAATAACGAAAGGACTCATATAGAGATAATGCTTAGCAGCACACCCCATAGAACGATAAACAAAATGAAGTAAGACTATAGGAAGTAAACAGAGAAAAAGCTGTTTGAAAAGATTGCGCCTGACAGCAATAACTATTCCCAATGGTAACAAGATTAAATAAGTAATGGAGTAATAGCCCAAGATTGCTATCATTACAGCACCACGCTTTATCTCTACATTCCACTTCTGATAGCCAATAAAACTATCAAGAGGATTTGCATTTAATAACCAAAAGCCAAAGATTAATAACACGATTATCAACACTGCAGCCCCTATCGAGAGAAAAAGACTCTGTTTGAAACTCTTACCCCGCAACCAAAGTAATGGGAGTAAAGCCGGATAAACTATAAGTACATCTACACGAAACAATGGAGCTATAACCATAAGTAACAATCCTACAATATATCTTTCGTCCCATATACAGCATAGAGCCCAAACAAACAAGGCCGCAGCCGGTATAGCAGAATTAGGGTACATACCCACAGCATACATTTCCGGTAGCAATACCAATGCTAGCAACAGATACAATTTGTTTCTCGGATGATAGACCTTATTTACAAAATCAAGGCAACCTAAGATAAAGATTACTGATGCTATCCATATTAAAAGACAATAAATATGTTCTACTGTTAATAAAGGAATTGTTTTCCCCACTATAGTTACTACTAAGCTGATAAGCGGCTGCATGCTATATTCATAAGTCCATAAAGGTGGAAACGTGATGCCTTGATTTACCATGATGCCACAACCTGCGAGCACATGCATACTATCGGTTTCATAACAATAGAGCGGGAATATTCCTATTGCCATCCACACCAGAAATATCATCAATAGGAGGGAAAAACGATTTTGTTGTAAAAATTTCATATAAAAATTGTTATAGGGTTGAGAACTTTCTTTGTTATATAGCCTTACATTCACTTCTATTTTATGAGAGATAATTAAGAACAAAATAAGTATTTGGGATATGGTAAAACACAACCACAATTATCTTTCAATACACAATTATATCTATAGTTTGCATTAAAGTTATTTATTTCATAAAAGAGCACAGAAATCAATCAAAGAACTCTCTATTAAATTCTTTGCCTATAAGGGTTGTATGACCAATCTCACACATATACTCGAATCGCTTTACTGTCCTGTAGTACCTATATTGTGTGCTGTATATCAACAAATTATTTGGAACTACCAAATAAGTAAGCACAAAACTCGCTAAAAAATAACTTTTATTATACAGCAAATAATTACAATTTATGATACACATACTATGATTACTCATAAGTAGTGACAAAGTTAAAACTTATTCTACACATTACAAAATTTCTTCAAATGATTTTTAGATATTATACTCCTGTTGCACTGGCAAATAGGTTTATATTATATTAATTGACACATAATGAATAAATCAACACATATAGATAGAACAGAAATCATTAATAATAAAGATTTCCCAATCTTATGGAAAAGTACTATCTTTGCAAAAGAATAAATTATTGTTTTTGGTAATAGCTTAATCAAACACGAAAACATGGCATACAATTAATATGTATGTAGGTTTAATTAGTTTTAATGATGTTGATACAATATATTATAGTCGGAATCATTATATGCATTGCGGTTGCTTTCATTGCCGTGAAAGCCTATCGGTCTGTGAAACAGAATATCAGATGCAAGGACTACAAGTGTGCCGGCTGTGCATTCTACGATAAATGCAAGAAAGCACAAAAAAGATAACGGCCTATTTCCGACTTCTATAATTGACGACCTGCTCGATATACTGCTCATGTTGCTCATCATGCATCTTGGCGAGCCTTTGTTTGATGACGAAGCTCATGAAAAGCCTGACAAGTCCGAAGAGAAGTGCCCCGCCGATAGCGAACAATATTGCCGCATAGCGCCCAAATGGGAGTTTGCTTACGGGAAACAGCGATGCAATGAAAATCGGAGTAACCACAAAGATGCCTAAAAGTGTCAGGTGATTTTTCTCGCTTCCCATGCTGTCGAGAACGGATTGTTTGTCGAACAAATAGGACAGCAGCGACTCCTTGGTCACACCGTAGTCTTTCATTTGCGGAAAGTCCGGCGCATCTCCCCACGTGTCGATTATTCTATAAACCATTTGCTGCAGGTCGTCAACCTTCCGTGCAGGCTCATTCAGTCTAAAACTCATCTTTCTCTATGGTCTGATTTCACTTCATATCAATAAAAAAGGAAAGCAGTGCTCTGATAAGCCGGGTTTTGTATCCGTCAAAAGAAACGGAGCCCTGTCATTTATCTAATCCGCAAGTCGCCCTGCGGCTTAAGCATTCTACCCTTCGCAGCGATTAAAGAAATCGTTCAGGCGGACAACCTTCTATCTGCGATATACATGAACTTGCAGCCTCCAGCAGACACGGCCCGACGATCGCCCGCCGGCCGGTGGTCTCTTACACCACCTTCTCACCCTTACCATGAAGCGAATAACAGGATTATCCGGTCAAACGCTTGGCATGGCGGTTATTTTCTTCTGTCTGAACCTACTGTTGCCAATAGCTTCCATTTTCAGAAGTGGAGCGTCCTATGCTGCCCGGACTTTCCTCTCGCACGTTAAATCATGCCAGCGACAGTGCCTGAGCACTGCTTTCCGTGTGCAAAGATAGCAGAAAAAGCGTGGCTGACAAAACAATTGGGTGGTTTTTATCTTTCTATGGGCATATCAAAAGCAAGTTGAAAGATAAGTAGAGCCTATTTGGCGCTATGTGTTTTCGTCAATATAGTTTATGATTTCTTCCAAGTTATCGGGCTGGAACCATCGGGTTTTCAGGTCGCGTTTGAACCAAGTGAGTTGTTTCCGCATGTATTGCCGCGTGTTCGACTGTATCTGCCGAATAGTTTCTTCCAACGTGAGCAGGCCATCAAGATAAAGAAAGGTCTCTTTGTAGCCCACGGTGTTGAGGGCATTGCATTCACGATAGGGATAAACACGCTTGCATTCGTCAATCAGACCGTGGTCGAACATGGTCGTGACACGTGCGTTGATTCTTTCATAAAGCTCGCTTCGGTCTCTATTGAGTCCTATCTTCAGTATCTTGAACGGTCGTTCTTTGTTCTTCTGTGTGCGAAACGACGTATAAGTCTTTCCCGTCATGTAGCATATTTCAAGTGCATGTACCACGCGACGGGGGTTCTTTCGGTCTACAATATGATAGTGTTCGGGGTCTAAGACTTTGAGTTCTTCAACGAGACGGGGCAGTCCTTCTTCATCCAACTTCCTTTTCAGCAGCTCGCGTGTCTCGGGGTCTACGGTTGGAATATCGTCGATTCCGTTGCATACGGCATCAATATACATCATGCTTCCACCTGTCAGCAGCAGGATATCGTGCCCTTGATGAAACAGTGTTTCGATGAGTTGCAACGCTTCCTCTTCATATTTTGCCGCACTGTAATCATCTTTTACCGTGCGGGTTCCCACGAAGTAGTGAGTGACCTCGCGTTGTTGTTCTTGGGTCGGAGCTGCAGTCCCGACGGGAATCTCAGCATAGATTTGTCGTGAATCGGCATTGATGATGGGCGAATTCACGTGCCGGGCCGCCTTGATACAAAGTTCCGTCTTCCCTACCCCCGTAGGTCCAAGGACAACAACGAGCGTCTTCATTATCTGATGATGCCCCGTTGGGAAGCCTCAACAAAATCAATGATGTATTGGATTTCGGGCGTTACTTTAAGGTTTTTCTTGATTTCCTCGATACCTTCTTTCAGTATGCCTTTCGAGTAGAGTAATCTGTAGGCCTCATGAATGGTATCAATCAGTTCATTACTGAAGCCGCGGCGGCGAAGTCCTACCAAGTTGACACCACAATACTTCGTTGGGTCTTTGCCGGCAATGATATATGGTGGAATATCCTGACTGAAACGGCAACCTCCTTGTATCATGACATAACCGCCAATTCTGCAAAACTGGTGGGTCAAAACAGCCGCACTGATTATGGCATTGTCGTCTATGTTGACCTCACCTGCAAATTTAGTTGAGTTTCCGATGATACAATTACTCCCCAACACGCAGTCGTGGGCTATGTGCATGTTCTCCATCAGCAGGTTGTTGTCGCCGATGAGGGTCGAACCTTTGGAAGCCGTGCCACGAGAAATCGTCACGTTTTCACGGATACTGTTGTTATTTCCGATTTGACAAGTGGTGACTTCTCCCCTGAATTTCAAATCCTGCGGCTTTGTAGAGATGCTTGCACCGGGGAATATCTCGTTCCCGTTGCCGATGCGTGCACCGATATTGATGGTCACACTGTTTTGAAACACGTTGTCATTTCCGATAACCGTGTCACGATCGATATAGCAGAAAGGGCCGATGATATTGTTTTCACCAATTTTAGCCTCGGGATGAACAAAGGCAAGCGGGCTGATTTGATTCATATCTACCTGAATAGGATTATTTGTTTTTTACAATCTGTGCCGTGAATGTCGCTTCTGACACGACCTGATCACCGACAAACATATAGCCTTTCATGGAACTGATGCCATGACGCACTGGAGCCAGCAACTCTACTCTGAACAAAAGCGTGTCACCGGGAACGACCTTTTGGCGGAACTTCACGTCGTCTATCTTCAAGAAGTAGGTAGAATAGCGCTCCGGCTCTTCTAATTGGCCAAGAACCAAAAGGCCGCCACATTGTGCCATGGCCTCTATCTGAAGCACCCCCGGCATAACGGGTTCGTTGGGAAAGTGACCTTGAAAGAAAGGTTCGTTGGCCGTTACGTTCTTCACGCCTACTATGCTCGTCGGTCCCATTGCCGTTATCTTGTCAACCAGCTGCATGGGATAACGATGAGGGAGCAATTCACGAATGCGTTTGTTATCCATGATGGGCACTTCGTTGGGATCGTAAATCGGAGCCTGCACCTCGTGTTTACGAATTTCCTTTCTCATCAGTCTGGCAAACTTGTTGTTGATAGTGTGTCCCGGCCGGGTTGCGACAATCCTTCCCTTGATAGGCTTACCGATGAGGGCCATATCGCCGATGATGTCGAGCAGTTTATGGCGCGTGCATTCGTTTTCCCACATCAAAGGCTTATGCTGAATGTATCCGATCTTCGTGGCATCCATGCGCGGCACCTTCAGCACATCGGCCAATTGGTCCAATTGTTCTTGGCTCACCTCACGTTCATAGATGACGATAGCATTGTCAAGGTCTCCTCCTTTGATGAGGTTGGCCTCCAACAGTGGCATGATGTCGCGCACAAAGACAAATGTCCTTGCGGCCGCTATCTCCGTATCGAAGGTTGTCATGTCCTCAAGTGTGGCAAACTGACTGTTGATGAACTTGGAGTTGAACGAACACATGGCCGTGAGACTGAACTGATCGTCGGGGAGAATCGTGATGACCGACCCCGTGTTCTCGTCTTTCACCTCTATTTTATGCCGAATGATGTAATAATCTTTTGTCGCATTCTGCTCGACAAGACCTATTTCCTTGATTTTTTCTATATACATGGCGGCCGAACCGTCAAGGATGGGGAACTCTGGTCCATTGACTTGTATCAGACAGTTGTCTATGCCCGAGGCATAGAGTGCCGCCATTCCGTGTTCTATTGTCGAGACACGGACATCGCCTTTGGCAAGAACCGTTCCGCGTTGCGTGTCGACAACGTTCTCAGCCACGGCATCAATGATGGGCTGATCTTCGATATCGATGCGTTGGATTTTATATCCTGTATTCTCAGGTGCAGGATTGAAGGTCACCGTGAGGTTCAGTCCCGTGTGCAATCCTTTCCCAAAGAGAGAGAAACTTCCTTTCAGTGTTGTCTGCTTTTTAGCTTCCATATCCTATGATCTTTGTTTCTTGATTTCTTCGATTTCTTTTTTAAGGGCATTCAGCTCCTTATACATTTCCGGCAAACGCTGGAACAGAGCCTGCGATTTGAAGTAAGGGAGCTTCTCCATTGGGGGAGTCCCGATCAGGGCCTGATTGCTTTTGAGACTTCCCGGAACCCCGCTTTGTGCGCCAAGGAACACCTTATCGCCAATCTCGATATGGCCGGCAACGCCAACCTGACCGCCAAACATGCACCACTTGCCAATCTTTGTGCTTCCGGCAACGCCCACTTGGGCCGACATCACCGTGTTTTCGCCCACCTCTACATTGTGTCCTATCTGCACGAGATTGTCCAACTTCACGCCTTTATGGATTTTAGTGCTGCCCATTGTCGAACGGTCTATGCAACTATTGGCTCCGATTTCCACGTTATCGCCAATCTCAACAGTCCCTATTTGCGGTATCTTGTCATATCCGTCGCCATTCGGTGCAAAGCCAAAACCATCGGCCCCGATCACGCTCCCTGCATGAATGGTCACGCAATTGCCTATCTTCACGCCCACATACAAGGTCACATTCGGATAGATGATGCAGTCGTTGCCCACCGTCACTTGCTCACTGATGACAACATTCGGATAAATCTGGCAACCGTCGCCGATGACAACACCGTCGCCGATATAGGCAAACGGCCCGACATACACGTCCTTGCCGAGCTTTGCCGAGGCCGAAATAAAAGCCAAACTGTCGATACCTGTCTTCTTTTGACGCATGCCATTCTCATACAATTGCAGGAGTTTTGCCACGCAATCACGTGCATTTGCCACCTTGATAATAGTTGTATGAACCGGCTTTTCGATAGTTATAGTCTCGTCAACAAGCACGATTGTCGACTTTGTTTCATAAAGATAGTGAATATATTTAGGGTTGGCAAGGAATGAAATGGCACCGGCAACGCCTTCTTCTATCTTGGCAAAAGCGTTCACGGTTGCATTCTCATCACCCTCGATATGTCCTTGAATAAGCCGGGCAATCTGCTTTGCTGTAAATTCCATATCTATGTCTTGTTCTGAAATATTTTGCAAATATAGCAAAATTAATCCATAACGGAGCAGATATGGCCAATATTTTGAAGTATCTGTAAAACTTTTCTCTGCATAAGGGTTCATTATTTAATATAAAGGTGCATCTTTTTGGAGACATATTCCGTATTTTCTTCCCGAAAAACTTGCAAAGGGGGTGCAAGATTTTGTATCTTTGTAGAAGACAGGCGGCGCTCGGCAATCCGAAAACAAGCTTTCATTGCGCTCGCTTGCACTGTCTTTGCAAACGGATAACACTTAATCATCTATCAAAATGGAAAATAACAACACGCAAAGGGTGGGAACGACCGCCCGAAACAACCGCACCATGAACCGCAAAGGTCCCTTCATTCGCTTCGACATCGCGATGCTCAACTCGCTTGACATGACACTCGTGCGTCAGAAATACGGCATCGAGGGCTGGGGAATCGTGCTCTACATCATGAAATGTCTCTTGGAACGCCACACCGACTGCCGCGCTCCGCTTTCCATCGTGCCCGAAATCGCATACGTCTGCCACAAGAGCAAACGCACTATTCTGCAGCTCATTCGCGACTTCCCCGCATTGTTTGAAATCGAACCCGACGGACAAACTTTCACGAGCCCTTATCTTTTGCAATTATTTGTTAAATGTTCCGCGAAAAATGAAAAGTCAAATAGAAGTTTAAATAAATTAACAAATGAGACCATTGATAATCAACCTGTTAACGTTCCTAAGAACAATGAACAAGAACAAGAACAAAAAAAGACGACGAAAAGAGTAGAAAAAGTCGACGACGTCGCCGACGTTGGCAAGTTGATAAAAAGGGAGACCGAGACCAAACACTCTAATACCTCCCCCAACCCTTCTGACACCTCCCCCAACCCATCCGAAGGAGGGGAGCGCAAATTGCTTGCAAACTCGGCATTCTTCCAGATATCGCCACAGACAATCCCGCAAATACGCGCACAAAAATGGCTTGCACGCCCTATATTCCTCCAAAATATCGTCACGAAGGAACTCTCGAACACAGGCATACAAGCGGCTTGCACGCTCAAAATTCTTCCATTTGCCGCCACAAACGAACCCTCGACTACAAGCGCAAAAGCGGCTTGCACGCTCGACACCCCTCGCTGTATTCACGGCAAGGGCAGACGCTATGCAACATTCGCCAGGCCCGCAAGCTCGGGCTCCCTCCCTTTGGGAGGGTCGGGGTAGGTATTGGGAGAGACTCGGGGTAGGTTTTTGGAGGGGCAGGCTGGGTTTCTTGGAGGGCCGGGAGTGAGTGTCCCGGCTTGCAACATAGCCCATATTGGACTGCAACATGGGTCATTCCACCGTGCGAAATGACTGAGATTACCGCGCAAAATGGGTGAGATTAGAACGCAAGATGTAAGCTGTTGATTATCAATTTAGTTGACAGCTGACGAGTAGACGGGTAGACAAGTTCCATGCTCGTGGGTATGTAGGGACGCACGGCCCGTGCGTCCGTTGAAATAACCCTGCATATCGTTTGACATTCAACCGGAGTGGGACGCACGAGCCAATGCGTCTAAACTTGCATTTCACCTTGAACGGACGCACGAGCCGTGCGTCCCTACATGCCTCTTATCAACAATCCATCTTATCATTCGGACTAATCATAAAGGTCAAAGTTCAATGGTCAAAGTTCAAAGTCAAGGTCCCTACATGCTGCGTGACGAGTAACTCGTTCA
>ERZ772960.3282-NODE-3282-length-10985-cov-4.319030_pt1 | contig 10985 bp, 8 predicted proteins | sample MGYA00580678_ERZ772960 | MGnify/ENA primary metagenome ERZ772960 (study PRJEB29015, sample SAMEA2737930) | human oral metagenome | biome: human oral; feature: human-associated habitat; material: dental | place: China | collected 2059 ...
GGAGGCAGAACAGGCAAGGCTGATGTTCATCTTCGCTTGCTTTACAGGCTTGGCTGTTGCCGACATGGAACACCTGCAATATGGACATATCCAAACGGCAGCGGACGGACAGAAATATATTAGAAAGGAACGGCAGAAGACAAAGGTCGAGTTTGTCGTACCCTTACATCCGATAGCGGAAGCCATCATCAAACATTGCAAGGCTGAACAGGAGAGAAACGGAGGTGAGCAATCGGTGAAAGAAAAAGGTGAAACTGAAACAAGGACAGATAACCTTGTCTTTCCCTGTGATTGCAGCCGAAGCGTAATGAGTGCAAAGCTAAGCATTGTGGGCAAAGCTTGCGGCATTAGAGAGCGGTTATCCTACCATATGGCGCGACATACGTTCGGCACGATGAGTATGAGTGCAGGCATTCCCATAGAGAGCATTGCCAAGATGATGGGACACGCTTCTATTGCAAGCACACAAATCTATGCGCAGGTAACCGATAATAAGATTTCGGAGGATATGGACAGACTCATTGCCAAACAATCGGCAAAGGAGAAAGAAGCAACGGAGAGAGAGGCTTATAAACCTTCGGATATTATAACCTATAAAATGGAGGAAACGGCATGAGGACAAACAACAATCTAAAAATAAGAACAAACGCTGCCAATCAACGCAGTTATTTTGATTGGGGAAGTAATATGCAGATAGTCCGAAAGGGAAACGGAGACATTGCCATGACGGAAGGCGAACTCGTAGATTTCTTCTGTGTAACGTGGAGGAAACTCAATTATCGCCTGCAACTGCTTTTGAAAACTTCTTCTCTACACTTTGATGAAAGAAATGCAGGTGAGGAAGAAGTTTTCGTGAACGGACGACCAAGAGGCTATGCACCGCTTTATCCGCTTCCAATCATTATTGCCCTGTCCTTTCAGTTGGACAGTACGGAGGTCCATCTGTTCAGAAAGTACATTTGCAGGGAAATATGCCGCCCGACAAACATCATAACACCGATATTCTTAATCGGCAAGACGGATAGCTGAAACATTTCTTTTTCTTTCACCGATATTATCTTACTACATAACTACAATAAAGGATAACGCGGTGAAAGAAAAAGGATTGTAATGTAGTCTTTACTTAGTACTTCTTGCAACTACGAAATGACTACATACAACTTTTTCATCCTTTGTGGCAATCAATATGTTTTTCAATAGGAGTCACATGTAGTTATTTTCAGAAAATCCCTGAAATGTAAAGTCTCAAATAGATAGGTGAGGAGTATTTTTTTCAATGAAATGAATAGTAATTATAATATTTTTCGTATCTTTACCGCATATTACCTATACCGAAAGCCTCAGTGGGCAGAGGTGAGGTAGACATACATATTGGTAAAAGGCGTTTTTGTACGCTTTGGTTTTGACGAATTGGAATCTCGCAAATTCATCGACAAGTCAAGAACAAAGCAACAAAGAACGCCTCATGAGGTGTATTATATACGTTCTCATAGTCTTCAATCGATTTCTCGGTTGTTGCCAAGAGAGCATACTATATATTTACACTGGCGTGGGGCTTTCGGCGTTGCTCGTTTCGACTTGTCGGGCAATGCGAGAGCCTCAATTCGTGAAGCGAGTGACAGAACTGGCTCCACGCTTTTTTATATGTATGGATTACGAGGATAAATTTCGTCAACAAAGGGAGTCTGTTGGCTGTGTTTGTGAACGAAATTAGAATGAATGTTTTAAACAACAATCCTTATCGACTACTCGGAGTTTACACTAATTCTCCAACCAAAGAACGACTGGCTAATCACAATCGGATGAAAGCATTTCTGAAAGTAGGCAAGTCTGTATCTTTTTCCTTAGATTTATCCCAATGCCTGCAACCTATCAATAGGACTGATACTTCGATAGGCGATGCTGATGCTAGACTCGCATTACCCAAAGACCAAATGTTCTATGCGCTGTTTTGGTTTATCAAAATAACTCCGTTAGACGATATAGCTTTTAATCACCTCATAGCAGGCGAACGCAGCAAAGCAGAAGATATTTGGCAAAAGAAAGAAACTCTTTCATCGCTACAAAACCGCATTGTATGTGCCTTGATGTGCGATGACTACAAACAAGCCCTATCGTGCGCAGAGGCATTGTATGGCAATATGCAATATGTCAATCAATTTGTGTCAGCAGTGATTGGCACTGATGGAAATGTGGATGTAACAGACTTACCTTTCACATTCCTTGATGCTCTATGTGAAGAAATTGATGTACAGAATATACTTCCGCATATCGAAAATAGTATCTGGAAAGAACATATTAGTGGGAAGGCTATCAACCCATTAATCGATACCATACAAAATGCTATTGTCATTGCGAAGAAATCAAGAGGAAAAGGTGCTCAGGTAAGGTTGGAAGCAGGTGAAGTACTTATTAAAGGTACAAAAGCCACTTTGCAGCAGTTGAAGAGTCTTCTGCCCAAAACGGACTTGCAATACCAGATGATTGCAGACAAACTGGGGCTTGAAATTTTGCAATGTGGTATTGACTACTTCAACGAAGCTGACGAAGCTGATACCGCCCATAAAGCCATGAAGTTACAAAAATATGCAAAGGGTATTGTAGTCGGGCAAATGGCAAAAGACAGATGCAAGGAGAATGTTGATATTCTTCAAAAGGTTATAGACAACTTGCCACCATCTGAAGTGTATGCAGACGATAGGGCTATTCACGAGGAATTGCGTAAGTACTGTTTGCTCCCTGACAAAATTTGCCATGCAGTAACTTTACTTAACAATGCCAGACCACATTTACAAGCTATTAAGCGTAAGCTCGGCGTGTCAAATGGATATTATCTCAAAATATCTTCACAGGTAGTAGGGAATGCTCTCAGTAATGTTATAGCAGAGGTAAATGCTAGTAATAGTAATGACATCCTGAAGAGTGCATGGGAGTTTACTCTTTTTATGGACACGTTTGATTTAGAAGTTTCGTTTAAAGAAAAAACATATAAAAAGAACCGAGAAATACTGAAACGAATGTGTGAAGAAAGAGGGCTGATTCATCAATTTTCTTCTAAGAGAGCATCATATTGGCAAGCTGCACTATTCCTTCATATTATTTGTGTAATCATAGGTTATTGTATTGCAGATGAAAGTGGATATTTTGATAAAACCACATTTTACTGGAGTATAGGTATAGGGGCTATATCTTGGATATATATATTAATAGACAAAGGGGAAGATACAGAAAGTTATTGGGGCTGGCTAGCTAGTTTCGGATGTTTGGGAATAATAATTTTATTTCCACTATGTATTAGTTATTGGATATATAAAGGAATAAGGTTTTTATTAGATGTTGTCAAATCATAACTATGAATAGAATATTTACAATAATCCTGCTTGTTACCATGAGTTGCCTGCTAACGAGTGCGAAGTTGGCGAATGATGCCGACAAAATTAAAGTTTTAGAAGACAAGTTCACTCTCTTGCAGAAACAGCAAGGTAATGTGGAAAATCATTTGAATAAGCTGGTAGACAAGCAAAGAGAAGGCGAGCATAAAATCCAATCGCTTAGCAATGAGAATGCCAAACTAGCAAAGGCGATTGACAGTTTGCAGAATGCGTGCAGACAATTAGCCAACACCCAAGCAGCCGACCGCAAAAATATCAGTGGGGAAATCAATAAGACCAACAGCAATGTTCAGACAAACCAAGATATGCTGCGAAGTCGAACGCTTTGGATAGGCATCATGGCTGTGGCGTTGCTTATTTTTATCGTAGGTGTGGCATACCAGCTTACTAAGCGCATCAAGTCGGGCAACACATCTATAGGCGAAGTACGCAAAGCACAAGAAGCCTTACAGTTGGCACAGACAAAGATGCAAGAAGAATCAGTGAAACTGGATGATGAGCTGCTGGAAATGTTTGACAAGCAAATATCCGTAACGCCAAAGGTTGTCGGAACTGATAAGCCTGACCATTCGCTTGCCTTGAAGGTGGCAGACGAAATTGTAAGAATAGAACTCAATATGTCACGTATGGACTCTTCAATAAAGGGATACAAGCAATTGGCAAAAGCCGTGGAACGCATCAAAGATAACTTTAAAGCCAATGGCTATGAAATCATCGATATGTTAGGGAAACCATACAACGAGGGCATGAAAGTAACTGCCAACTTTGTTGCTGATGAAGAATTAGAGGAAGGAAAGCAAATCATTACAGGCATTACCAAACCGCAAATCAACTACAATGGGCAAATGATACAAGCTGCTCAGATAACCGTAAGTCAAAACATCTAAGATATTAACATCATGGCAAGAAACAAAATTGATTATGGCATAGATCTCGGAACAACCAATTCCGCCATCAGCCGAATGGAAAAAGGCGAACCAATTGTAATAAAGACTGACGTATTAAAAGACACTATGCCTTCCTGCATTTCTGTAAACAAGAAAGGCTCTATAAAGGCTGGCGATAGTGCCTACAATACGATGAAGCAAGATAAACGCCGTGCTACAAAGTCGTGGCATAAGGGAGCCTCCAATACATATGTGGAGTTTAAACGCACAATGGCGACAGATACTAAATATTCATGTACTAACTTGAATAAAGATTTCACATCAGAGGAACTATCGGCAGAAATACTGAAAACTTTAAAGTCATTCGTTACGGATGAAACATTTGGGTCTGTAGTAATTACCGTACCTGCAAAGTTCACGGTAAACCAAAAAACTGCGACGATGGAAGCCGCTAAATTAGCAGGCTTCAAGCATTGTGAACTACTTCAAGAGCCTATTGCAGCTGCTATGGCATACGGTGTTACTGCTGAGGAAAAGAACGGGCTCTGGATGGTCTTCGACTTTGGTGGCGGAACATTCGATGCTGCCTTACTGAAAGTAGAAGATGGCATTATGCAGGTTTTTGATACTGAGGGCGATAACTATCTTGGTGGTAAAAATCTTGACTATGCCATCGTGGACAATTTGCTTGTACCATATCTTCAAAAGAATTATGCGGTAGATAGTTACTTGCAGGATGCGGAAAAGAAGGAGGTGCTTCGCGATGCCATGAAGACATACGCAGAGGATGCCAAAAATCAACTTTCATTTAAAGACCATGAGGATATTATTTCTAATCTTGGTGATCTCGGAGAAGATGAAGAAGGAGAAGAAATAGAACTTGACTTAACCTTGACACAGGGACAAGTGTTCGATGTAATGCGTCCCTACTTCCAAAAAGCGGTAGACATCTGCAAAAACCTTGTACAGCGCAACAACATCAACGGAGCGCAAATCAGCAAACTCATTCTCGTGGGCGGTCCTACACATAGTCCGCTTATCAGACAGATGCTGAAAGAACAAGTTACACCTAACGTCGATACAAGTATCGACCCGATGACCGCTGTCGCCACAGGAGCGGCACTCTATGCCTCGACGATGGATGCAGAGATTACGGACGAGGACATACAGGTGGGAACCATCAAACTTGAAGTGAACTATGAATCTACGACTGTAGAAATGACAGAATTTATACCAGTCAGTTTGGCTACTGGCTCATCTCTCAGCAAAGTGTTCGTTGAATTTATTAGAGGGGACAAGGCATGGTCAAGTGGGAAGGTTGAGATTGATTCAAATGGTGATGTGGTGGAAGTGAATCTGTTAGAGGGAAAAGCCAACCCGTTCAACATTGTTTGTTATGATGACAAAGGGAATACGCTCCCTTGTTTCCCTTCAGAAATTACCATTATTCAAGGTTCTGTAGTTGGGGCTGCACCGCTACCTTATAATATAGGTATTGCCACATGGAATGAAGATAAAAGACGTGGTGTATTCCGTATGGCAAAGGGATTAGAGAAAAACAAGCCTTTGCCTGCTACTGGTGTAGTGAATGACCTGAAGACTTCTAATCAACTTCGTCCCGGTCTTGAGAGTGATGTCTTGACCATTCCTATTTACCAAGTAGATGATTTTGCCGAAGCCGAAGGCAAGTCGGCATCACTCTATGAACATGTAGCAGATGTTGTTATTACTGGCGATGATGTAGATGCGCTCATTACAGAGAATAGTTTAGTGGATGTAACGCTGAAAGTAGATTCTTCTGAACAAATGAGACTCGAAGTACATTTCTTGTCTACAGATATAACTGTAGAAAAAGTACTTGACACAGGCAAGAAGCACACCATGTTTGATGCTAGCGCAGAAATAAGGAAAGGATTTGCGGAGGCAGAATCCAGCATTGAAATGTTATCTAACAATGGAATCGGTGTAAACGACTTGCAGGAAGAACTTGCATCTATCCGTACAGACAATGAGAACACGACGGAGAAGAAAGAGGTGCTGAACCACCTGCGAGAATTACTTAGAAAGATAGAGAAACTTGATACAGACACAGAGTGGCAGCGTGTGGAGCAAGAACTGCGAGAGGAATTCGACAAGCTTGAAAAGGCACAGAACGATTTGGGTAATGATAAATCCGCACAATTGGTTAATCAACTTCGCACCCAGACGGACAATGCTATACGTGGGAAGAATGTGCAAGTCGGTCGTGAGCTATTGGAGCAAATCAATAGTTTATTCTTCCAACTTACTATGATTTATCAGTGCATGGGACTTATTCAGTCTTGTAACGATCGCTTTGGCACCATACACTGGAAAGACTCGTTGCGTGCCCGACAGCTTGTAAATCGTGGTATGGAGCAAATCAACAACAATCCGACAACAGAAGGGTTGCGACAGATTGCAGTACAGTTATTAGAACTTATGCCTCAAGATGAGGCGGCGAGTGCTGGTGGATTGTTGAAATAATTTTTTGAGCCTGTATCAGTTTTTGATTTGGAAGAATTAAGTTATATCATTAATCTAATTCATTATGTATTTCAAGAAGGGTGATAAAATAGGTTCATACACTATAGTGTTTCCGCATAAGCAAGGTGCTTATGCGGAAACCTACCGTGTGAAAGATGCAAATGGCAAGACTCGTTTCTTAAAACTCATCAATTATTCAAAGCTCCATCATTGGCAGATAGATGATAACGGACAAGTAATGGAAGTTGAATTTGCCAAGCAGTTGAATCATCATAACCTTTGCCAGTATGTTGATTCAAGTAACATAATTATAGCTGGGAGTCAATATGCTTGGTTGGTAACAGAATATGTAAGTGGTGAGACCTTGTCTGAGCGTATCATCCGTGATGTCGACATCTGCGTGTATGAGATAAAGACAATCGTAAAGGCTGTCTTGTCGGCCTTATCATACCTGCACTCACAGCCAGTTCCCATTATCCATAATGAGGTGACGGTACAAAACATATTATTGAATCTCGCTGGTGATTGGAAAGATCTGAAGTTGATAGATTTTGGACATGCCCGATTCTTGAATCAAGCTCCAAACAAGCCTGACTTGGATGAGTTGAATCCATTTTATCTCGCACCTGAACGCTTCTCTGGTGTATGCTCCGTTCAGACCGACTTATATTCGGTTGGGGTAATGATGTACTATCTGCTTTATGGCAGACTGCCTTGGTTTATTGATGTTTCACGAAAAAGTAGTCAAGATACAATAGATTGTATTTTGTCATGCAGAGACAAAGAACTCGATTTGCCCAAAGAAAATAAATATGAATTGGATGATCAACTGCTGAATGTGATAGCCAAATCACTAAGTTATGATGCAGAGGATAGATTCCAAACAGCCCAAGAATTTATCAAGGCTATTGATGGTGAGGTAAAGGTGGAACGTCAGTCTACTAAACGGAAGATTCTTTCAAGTCAGCAACCGAATAAGGCTGTAATTCCTACACCTGCAAAGAAAAAGGGTGAAGGATTCTCTGTCGTAGCTGGCATGGAAGAACTGAAGCAACAAATGCGTGAAGAAGTTATAGAGCCACTTCACAATCCGGAGGAATACCGTCGCTATGGTATTACCATTCCTAATGGTATGTTGCTCTATGGGCCTCCGGGTTGTGGAAAGACATTCTTTGCCAAACATTTTGCAGAGGAAGTAGGTTTTAACTTTATGTGCATCACTCCTGCCACATTAAAAAGCCGCTATGTTAATGCAACACAAGAGAATATAGCCAAAATGTTCAAGGAGGCAGAAGAGAATGCGCCGACGGTGATTTTCATTGATGAGATGAATGAACTTGTACCTAATCGTGATAGTTGTAATGTGCACGAGATGTCAAGAAGTGCCGTCAATGAAATGCTCGCTCAAATGGATCGAACAGGTGAAAAAGGAATATTTATCATTGGTGCGACCAATTATCCAAATATGATAGACCCTGCAATCCTGCGTGCTGGTAGATTAGATAAGAAATATTATATTGGTGTGCCTGATACAGAAGCAAGAGTGGCATTATTTAGGTTGTATCTTGAAAAGCGTCCATACGACTTTGGCTTGGATTATCAACTCTTGGCAGACATGACTAAGAATTATGTGTCTGCTGATATTCAACTGATAGTCAATGAGGCTTCAAGGCGTGCGCTTCGACTACATTGCAAGATTACGATGGAAATATTGAAATCTGCGATAACTAATACTAAGCCTTCACTCAATGCCAATGAATTAAATAAATATGAGCGCATTCGTGCAATGATGAATGGTGAAGTAACAAACAAGATTAATGACAGACCTCGAATAGGTTTTAATGCTTAAACGATTATGACAAAGAAAGAATTATTTTTAAAGACAGTGTTCTGCTGTATAGCATGTGATGGGGATCTTGCCGAAGAAGAAGTTGGCATGATTCGAGAACTTTGCGCCAACGATAAACTTTTCAGCGACATGGATGCCGAAAAGTATATCAATGCATGGATTGCCGAAATTAATGAACGGGGCAGTATGTTTTTGCAAACTTACCTTAATGAGATTTCTACGGCAGATTTGGACGAAAAGGAGCAACTGTTGCTGGTATCGCTTGCATTCAATGCTATTGACGCAGATAATCGGATAGAGTATTCAGAGGTGAAATTCTTCAAAAAAATACGTTCAAGATTATCTATCAGCGATGAAGTAATCTTAGGGAAGTTCCCTGATAAAGAGGATTTTCTTTTACCAGACCTGAAAGTTACAGAGTTACCAATGTGGGACGAGAATACACAATTTAATCAAATAACCATACCAACCTAAGGTAATTACCAACTTTCGGCTAAATGAAATCGGAATAAGGATAACCTACCTTTGTTCCAAGGTGTTGTTTTCTGTCAGGTAGTTTACAACAATATATGATGATGAGTATCCTCTTGAAAAAAGAGGATACTCATCATTATAATGCATTAAAAAACTGATTAAATATAGATAAAAGATTGAGGAGCAAAATTTATATTATAATCGCTCAATCGCTTTTTTCTTTTATATCTTTTTACTTGACCTATCTTGATGGCATAGGCAACAGGTCTGTTTGCGAAATATTCTCGATAGAAATCTTCACTGATTCCCGAAACTTCATGAGTTTGTTCCCATATCCTGTCTATGTCATCGTTAAGGATAGAGTCTATCTCAAATTCACCAATCACATATTGCAAAGGTGAAGATGCGTAAACAACAACCTTATCAACATTTTTATTCTTGAAAATACTTTTCCTAAACTCATATTTCTTTGTTCCGTTGAATATTTTCTCAGCAAACTCTGGTTTAATCGATAATAACACTTTCATCTACTTCTCCTTTTTCTAATATCTTATCAAACTGCTCATCGGACAATTGGAAGAATCCCCAATATTTAGGCGTGATTTTTAATTCGTCAATCAGATATCCATTTGTTACCCGTTTTGTCAGTGCAATGTTATATGTCATTTTCAACACGACGCAGTCTTTACTTTTGTACCATTGCACTAATTCTTGTGTGTCAAAAATACTGTAATAATTGGTGTATGCTACGAAATCTTCTACAGTTGCAAAATCTTTGTTCTTCTTAACTTCCTCTATTTGGCATATAGATGTGATTACACTGCGATAACGAGCAGGTCCTTTGTCATCCTTAGTTCTGTAAATCGCTACTAAATCACCAGGTTGCAATATCGCAGTGTCAGGCATGAAACAAAGATAAATCTTGTGAATACTGTTCGTATGGGATACATCCTTTATCAATTCATATTTGTGATTTTCTTCATTCTGGAGAATAGAATCAGGAAAGAGTTGTGTGTGGTACATTGGATATATTGACAACAAAAACTTGCGCTTTCCCTTTATAGTTAATAAGGGATAGTCCTTTATTTGGTCACCAGTCAATGATTTCATATTCTTCACCAAAACAAGTTCCTCACCTTTTTTACCCTCCTCATTGAAACCGTATCTCTGCAAGATTTTTATGAGTCCATTATGTTTGGCAAATATAGTCACATAAATCTCATCTGCTTTCATATCAAGCGCGACATCCATTATTTTCTTAACGAATCGTTCGCCAAGTTTTGTATTATGAGCATCTATTTTAAAAGTTCCAACTTTTAGACGGTTACATGCTGGACGATTTGGAACAACATCTTTCAATTCTTGTCCACTTTCATTTTTTAAATACAAGAATGCTTGTAAATTGTTATTTATATACTGAACATATGCCCTACTCCCATCTTTTGATTTCTTATTAAACCAAGTCTCAAATTCAGTATAGTCCTCCTTAAGGCTTTTAAAGAAAGGATCATTTAAGTCAATGTCAGCGAACTTCTTTAATATAATGATTTCATTCATGATATGAATTTTATTTTCAGTACAAAGATACTCAAAAAATCTATTTATCATTCTTTTTAAAGTAATAAATCCTATCATCGCTTGACAATTTCTAATTCATACACTTTCTCAAAGGTATGTTTTTTTTAACGCAAGTTACTCTTATTATAATTCATTTTTAATATCCTCTCCAAATCCGAAGCCTTATAGAGTATCTTGCCTGCAAACTGCGTGTAGGGGATAATCTTTCGGTCGCGATAGTCCTGCAAGGTACGGGACTGATATACAGCCGCTCGCACACTTCCTTGCCCGTGAGGAAAAGCTCACCGGCAAAGAGCGGCT
>ERZ772960.3283-NODE-3283-length-10983-cov-2.368503_pt1 | contig 10983 bp, 8 predicted proteins | sample MGYA00580678_ERZ772960 | MGnify/ENA primary metagenome ERZ772960 (study PRJEB29015, sample SAMEA2737930) | human oral metagenome | biome: human oral; feature: human-associated habitat; material: dental | place: China | collected 2059 ...
TACACCGCAGTGCCCGGCAATATAAAGAGAAAGGTGCCGACCGCATAGACCGAGAGCTTCATGTCCGTGACGCCATAGGCGAAATTTTGCAGATTAAAGGGGAAAAGAGGGACCAGGCGCGTGATCATGAGGAGGAAGAAATCATTTTTTTCCACATCCTCGAAGAGATACTTTCGAAGCCATGGATTCTTCATGGCAAGGGGCTTGATCTTATCCTTCAGAAAATACCGACCGAGCAAAAAGGACAGCACTGCCCCGATGCTTGCGGAGAATGCGCAGAGCACGGTTCCGAGTACGGGTCCGAAAAGAAGCCCCGCCGCAATCGCAAAGCTCAGTCCCGGGAGGGCCAGCAGCACGGATCCCGCGGACATCGCGAGAATATAGATGAGGCAGGCCAGGAGAATATGCTCCTTTGCGAGCTGCTGCAGGCCCTTTAAGCTCTCCAGCGAGAGATAGCGCCGAAGAGAAAAGAAATGATCCAGGAGAAAGAGAAGGAGCGCGATCAGGAGAAAGATCAAAAGCTTTCGATTCTTTTTATCCATGTCTGACCTCCGGGGAAAGCACAGAGAGAAGAAGCTGAAGGAAGAGGATCAGGGAGAAGCCCAGGATAAAGACATAGAAATCCCTCTGCTCCGGGGAATTGGCGAAAATAAGATAAAAGAGGGAAAGAAGGGGCAAAAGCCAAAGAAGAAGCCCCCTCCGAAGGAAAAATCCGCTCTCTCCTCCCCCCATATGCCAGAAAAAGCAAAGAAAAAGAAGGGATAAAAGGAGGAGGAGCGAAAAGAGGAGGAAAAGGACGGGAATGCCGAACATGGTCCCCGCTCTGAGCTTCCTCCCGATGTAGACCATATATCTCGCCATCCCCATCTTCCGTTTCGTAAAATAATGGATGACAAGCAAAAAAAGCAGGACGAGAAGCTGCATGCTCCTCAGTACAAAGTGAAAAAATCGTTTCATAAAACCTCTCCCCCTTCACAGCAGTATGCGAAAAAGAGGGCTCCGCCCCGCGGAACCCCCTCTCCTCTCCGGACAGACTCCGCTCTAGGAAAGCTTCGCCTTATCCGTCGCGAGATCAGAGACCTTGACCTCCTTATAGTCAGAGCTCCCCGGCTCTCCGAGCTGTACAGGATTGTCCTTGTCCATCTGCCAGACGAACCAACCCCCGTCATAGAGATAGACATTCCGATAGCCGTTTTGATATGCGATCAGGAAGGGCACGCAGGCTCTCCAGCCGGTTCCGCAGTAGAACGCGATATCATTATCCTCCAAGGAGGCCCCGGATTCCTTGAGATATTTCTCCAGCGTATCGACCCCCGCAATCGTGCCGTCCGCATTGTTGTAGGACTTATCATCCGTATCATGGCCCCAGATCGCGCCAAGAGGCTCCCCTGCCCGGTCGATATAGCTGTAGCCGGAGGTCTTTCCCAGAAACTCGTCCTTTGAGCGAATGCTGACCAGCTTAAACTTCGGGTCGTCCTTTAACTTCTCCTTCACCTCATCGATGCTCAGGATATATTCCGGATGGGCCGGGATCGTAAGGCCGAAGTCCTGATCCGTTCCCTTCGGCTCATTGGCCTTGGTCTCCGTCTCATATCCCGCCTTTTCCCAGGCATCGATCCCGCCGGACAGATCCTTCACATTTTTCACACCGGCCCAGAGCAGCATCACAGCCACTCTGTCATCCGCCGTATTTTCCGGGCTGTTCCCATAGACGAGCACCGTGGTATCCTTTGTGATCCCATAGCGCTTCATGAGCTTTCCGATCTCCTCCGGACTCCGATAGTTCCAGTCCTTATCGGATTCGACATCGTCGGTATTCATGTGGACCGCCCCCGGGATATGGGCCTTCTGATAGTCCTTGTCCTCCTTCTCCGGGCCCCAGGCGGCCTCCAGAAGAACAAAGTCCTTTGACTCCGGGAGCTTGCCGTCGAGGAGGTCCTTCACATAATCCGCTCCGACATAGACTTCCTGCTCCGCGCCCTTTGCGGAGGCCGTATTCTCCGCTTCTTCGCTCTTCCCGCTCTCGCTCTCCGCCTCTTTGCTCTCTGTCTTTGCGGGCGTCTCCATCTCCGAGCTCTCTGCCTTTTCCGCAGTCTCTGCCTTTGCCGCGCTGCTCTCCGCCGCTCCTCCGGAGCAGGCCGTAAGAATGCCTGCCAGGATGAGGGAGGAAGCGAGGATTCCGCAAACTGATTTCTTCATCTTTTCCTGTCTCCTGTCTTTCCTGATCTCTCCGAAGACGGGCTTAAAAACCGCGTCTTCGAAATCACGCAATGCCCATCATTATAGATTTTTATCCCTGTTTGTAAAATCAATTTTCTCTATAGGATGCTTGTCTTATTTTATTTTCTTATAAATATGTCTCTTGGCTTTCTCTCAGCCGGAATTTCGGCACTGCGATGCAGATCCGAGCCTTCTGAGCCTCTGTCTTCGAAAAGGCAGACCGTCTTTTGCACCGGCGCTCAGAGATCCGGTTTTTAATATTGCTTCCGCGATGCAGGAAAGCGCGGTCGGAGCGAGAGCAAGCGTTTCAGACAGGCGAAACGAAAAGCGGCGGTGAAAGTAAAGGCAGCGTCTTACCCTAAAAGCATTTCCCTAAGAGGATGCGAAAGACCGCCTCGCAGCGAAAAAGCTCCGAGAGCTCGACATATTCGTCCGGCCTGTGGGCCTGCTCGAGGCTCCCCGGTCCGTAGGAAAGCGTATTCTGATTCCCGCAGAGACCGGAGACGACCGCGCTGTCCGTATAGCCCGGGAAGGGAGAGACCACGGCATCTTCCCCCGTATATTCCCGGATGGAGCTTTGCAGGAGAGAAAGGAGCTCGGAGTCCGGATGATGCGGGACAGCGGGGCGGTAGCCGCAGGGAATGATCTCAGAGGAGATTCCGGGAATCCTCTCCGCCGCCCTCTTTGCCGAGTGCTCCAGGATCTCCCTTCCCTTTTCAAAATCATAGGGAGGAGAAAGCCTCATATCCACAGAGCACTCACAGTCTGCCGGGACCTGGTAGGGATGAATCCCGCCTCGGATCTCCCCGAAGCAGATCCGGGAGCCTCCGCAGAAGGCATCCGGCCGAAGTGCCGCGACCTCCTCTCTCGCAAAGCAGAGAGCATAGGCCATCGCGGAGATCGCATCGGCGCCCTTCTCCGGCTCACTGGCATGCGCCGCCCTCCCGTGCATCCGGTACCGGTACCAGCAGCGGCTCCTGTGCGCGGTCTGAATCTCCCCGTGACTTGGCTCCGTATCCATGACAAGGCAGCTTCCATCGACCCAGGAGAGCTCGACCGCGCTCTCGATCCCTTTCATATCCGCCTCCTCATCCATCGTCCCGATGAAGCGGATCGTGCGGGTCGGAAGCCCCTCTGTCCTCACTCTTTCGCAGGCGGAGAGAAAGGCGGAGAGCGCGCAGGCCATGCCGCCCTTCATATCGCAGGAGCCCCGGCCGTAGAGTCTTCCTCCCTCGATCCTTCCCCCCAGCGGCTCCTTCGTCCATCCGGAGGCGATCGGGACCGTATCCATATGGCAGAGGATGACGAGCGGGGGAAGGACGCTTTTCCCGGGAAGCTCCGCCATCACGATCGGGCGCCCCTCCTCCACTTCATGGCTGAGAAATCTTCCTTCCTTCGGGAGCTTCCCCTTAAGAAGCTGCCGGATATATCCGGCCACATAGCCCTCCCCGATCCCGGGATTTGTGCTCTCGATCTCTACCAGCCTCTGACAAAGCCTGATGACATCCTCTTCCGTTTCCATTCTATTCTTACCTCCTTCCCCGCCCTCTCCCCGGCTTTTCCGGAGTCCGGGCCCCCGAGCCGATGCTTTCGTCACAAAAAAGACGGCACTCAGCGATTTGGTATTTTATTTTATCTGATCGTGATACTGCCCTTCACTTCTTTTCCTGACGGAAGCTGTCACAAGAGGGAAGAAACGCCGGGACCCTTCCGGGCTCCGGCGCTCCTTCCCTCTTTCCTTTGGAAAAAGTCTTACTTTCCCATCTGTGCGGCGACTTCCTCCGCGAAATTTTCCTGCTTCTTCTCCAGTCCCTCTCCGGTCTCATAGCGGACGAAGCCCTCGAGCGAAATCTCCGCATTCTCCGCCTTTTTGACGGATTCTACGTACTGCCCGACCGTCTGCTTTCCGTCCTCTGCCCGGACATAGACCTGATCCAGCAGACAGACCTCCTTCAGCTCCTTGTTGAGCCGCCCCTCGACCATGCCGAGGAGCACCTTCTCCGGGGCGTTCGGCTTCTCGTTCTTTGCCGCCGCGAGGAGGATCTCCTTTTCAGAATCGAGATAAGCCTGATCCACCTCCTTCCGGGAGGTATACTTCGGTTTCAAAGCCGCGATCTGCATCGCGATATTTCTCGCCATCTCCCGGACCGCCTCATTCACGAGACTGCTCTTTACCTGGAGCAGCACGGCGATTCTTCCGCCCGCATGGATATAGTCCTGCACAAAGCCGTTTTCCTCATGAAGCTTTTGGAATCTGCGGATATGCATGTTCTCTCCGATCAGGGAAATCTCCGCGGAGAGCTGCTGCGAGACGGTCTTTTCGGGATCGAGCTCCCACTTCTCCGCGAGGAAGGCATCGATATCGGAGGCATTCGTCTTCAGCGCCTGCGCGGCGACCTCCCGCACGAAGCTCTGGAATTTCTCGTTCTTTGCGACGAAATCGGTCTCGGCGTTCACCTCGACCGCAACTCCCGTCTTTCCGTCCTCGGAAAGCGCCGTGAAAGAAACGCCCTCCGCGGCGATCCTTCCGGCCTTCTTCTCCGCTCCGGCCAGGCCCTGCTCTCTCAGATGCTCGACCGCCTTATCCATATCGCCGGCGACCGCCTCGAGAGCCTTCTTGCAGGCCATCATTCCCGCGCCGGTGAGCTCTCTTAAGTCCTTAACCATTGCCGCTGTAATAGCCATTTTCCCCTCCATTCCGAAGCCGCCCCGCCGGGCGGCAGATTAAAATCCGTCTATTCGCCCGCTCTTATTCCGCCTCAGGGGCCAGGCTTTCATCTCCCTCTGCCGCTGCGGCCGCTTCCTCCTCCGTCATATCGCCCTGCTTTGCCTCGATGACGGCATCCGCCATCTTGGAGACGATCAGCTTGATCGCGCGGATCGCATCGTCATTTCCCGGGATGATATAGTCGAGCTCCTCCGGATCCGCATTGGTATCCGCGATGCCGAAAAGCGTGACGCCGAGGGCATGGGCCTCCTGCACGCAGATCTTCTCCTTCTTCGGATCGACGACAAAGATCGCGTCCGGAACCGCCTTCATATCCTTGATTCCGCCGAGGTTTGCCTCGAGCTTCCCCCACTCCTTCCGAAGAAGCGTGACCTCCTTCTTCGGGAGGACATCGAAAGTGCCGTCCTCGGACATCTTCTCGATCTCCTTCAGTCTCTGAATCCTGGAGCGTATGGTCTTAAAGTTTGTGAGCATGCCTCCGAGCCATCTCTCATTGACGTAGAACTCGCCGCAGCGGAGGGCCTCCGCCTTGATCGCGTCCTGCGCCTGCTTCTTCGTCCCCACGAAAAGCACCGTGCCTCCGTTTGCGACGATCTGCGCCATCGCATTGTAGGCATCGTCCACCATCTTCACGGTCTTCTGCAGGTCGATGATGTGAATGCCGTTCCTCTCCGTATAGATGTACGGAGCCATCTTGGGGTTCCATCTCCTGGTCTGATGCCCAAAGTGTACGCCCGCCTCGAGAAGCTGCTTCATTCCAATCGCACTCATCTTTTTTCCTCCTTGGTTATCCTTCCACCGGGTCTTCTGTGCTGTCCGGCATCATCCCCTCAGGGGACACCTTCGGATCCCGGCCCGGTGTGCATCGTTTCGCCCCGTTCTGTCTTTGTAGAAGATTCCGCCTTCTCCGTCAAAGCGGGCTGCTGTCCTCTCAACATCGAAAGCTCATGAATTTTCCGCATCGATAAGACGGGCTTCCCTCTCCCTTTTCGATCAAAGGACAAAGAAAACCGCGCCAAATGGCGCGGCTTTTACTATAGCATGATTTTTTCTTCTCTGTCAACCGCGGGAAGGGGGAGAGACGCAATCTCGTTTTCCTTCTTTTCCCCGGCCTTCGCGTCCTTCGGCTTCGCCCAGCTTATATAGCTGCAGTCCGGGTAGCGGGAGCAGGAGTAGAAGATTCGCCCCTTCCGGGAGCGCTTTTTCACGCATTCCGCTCCGCAGTCCGGACAGAGGAAGCCCGCGTATTCCATGTAGGGCTTGGTATTCCGGCATTCCGGGAAGCCCGGGCAGGCGAGGAACTTCCCGTGGGGTCCGTACTTTATGACCATCCTTCGTCCGCACTTATCGCAGGGGATTTCGGTCTCCTCGTCCCGGATCGTGATCTTTTCCACCTCCTGATTCGCCTTCTCCACCGCTTCTGAGAGATCCGGATAGAAGTTTTCGATCAGAGTCTTCCAGGGGAGCTTTCCCTCCGCGACGGAATCCAGAAGCGTCTCCATATTGGCGGTGAAGCCGGTGTCCACGATCGTCGGGAAGTTTTTCGTCATCATCTCGTTTACGGCGCTTCCGAGCTCCGTGACAAAGAGATTTTTCTTCTCCTTCGTGATATAGCGCCTGTGGAGCAGCGTTCCGATCGTGGGAGCATAGGTCGAGGGCCGCCCGATGCCGTCCTCCTCCAGCGCCTTTACCAGCGAGGCCTCCGTATAGTGCGCGGGGGGCTGGGTGAAATGCTGCTCCTTCTGAAAGCCCTCCCTCTTCAGAACCTCTCCCGGCACAAGCTTCGGGAGCTGCACATTCTTCTCCTCCCTGTCCTCCTCGGAGCGGTAGACGGAGAGAAAGCCCTCGAAGGCGATCCTGCTTCCGTTCAGCACAAAGAAATACTCCCCCGCCTTCAGCCGGACCGTCTCTGTGTCATAGACTGCGGGCTGCATGCGGGAGGCGAGAAAGCGCTGATAGATGAGCTGATAGAGGCGGTACTCATCCCGGCCCAGGCTCTCCTTCGCCTCTCCCGGCGTGATCTCCAGATAGCTCGGGCGGATCGCCTCATGGGCATCCTGGATCTTCCCCTCCTTCTTCTCCCTCTCCTGCCCCTTCGGAAGGACATATTCCTTTCCGTACTTCTCCGCGATCAGAGCGCGCACCGCCTCATCGGCCTCCTCCGCGATCCTCGTGGAATCCGTCCTGAGATAGGTGATGAGCCCGACTGTCCCCCGGTTTTTCACATTGACGCCCTCGTAGAGGGACTGCGCGATCCGCATCGTCTTCTGGGTCGGAAAGGACAGAAGCTTCGAGGCCTCCTGCTGAAGCGTGCTCGTCGTAAAGGGAAGGGGAGGCTTCTTTCTCCGCTCCGATTTCCGGATCTCGGAGACGATAAGCTCCTGCTCCCCGATGGAACGGATGATCGCATCGACCTCGCGCTCGGTCTTAAGCTCCATGCGCTTTTCCTTCCCGTAAAAGGCCGCGCAGAGCTTCTTCCTGCCGTGTAGAACGGAGGCCTCCAGGCTCCAGTACTCCTCCGGATGGAAGGCCGCGATCTCCGTCTCCCTGTCACAGATCATCCTGAGAGCGACGGACTGCACCCTCCCCGCAGAGAGACCCTTTCTGATCTTCTTCCAAAGGAGCGGACTGATCGTATATCCCACGAGCCGGTCCATGACCCGCCTCGCCTGCTGTGCGTTTACGAGATCCATGTCGATATCCCGCGGATGCTTCAGGGCGGTCCGGACGGCATTTTTCGTGATCTCATTGAAGCTGATGCGGGAGATCTTTTCCCGGTTGCTCTCCTCCCGGCAAAGCTCCCTCCCGAGGTGCCAGCTGATCGCCTCCCCCTCCCGGTCCGGGTCGGTCGCAAGGAAGATGCGGTCCGCCTTTTTCGCCTCTTTTTTCAGCTTCCCGAGAAGCTCTCCTTTTCCGCGGATCGTGATGTACTTCGGCTCGTAATCGTGCTCCACATCCACGCCGAGCGAGCTTTTCGGCATATCGATTAAATGTCCCATCGTGGCGTCGATCGTATAGTTTTTCCCCAAAAACTTGCTGATCGTCTTTACCTTCGCGGGAGACTCCACTATGATTAAATTCTTTGCCATGAACTTTCTTCCTGCCTCTGCATGATCGAACGGCTGTGATCCGGCAGATCCCGGAGCCCGCCCATGGAAGCACTCCCGGACCGCCGCAGCGCATAAAACGGCGCACTTTCAGAATCCTAACAGGTCTTTTGAAATATTGCAAGGCCCTTCCGCGCCATCCCGCTTCTCCATTTCTCCCCTATCCGCGGTCTTTTGGAAGCATCTCCTCCGGTAGTAGGCGCACTTCGGGGATTCCGAAAAGCCGAGAAGCTCCAGCTCCAGAAGGATCCCGGACAGTTTCTCCGTGGGAAGTCCCAGGAGGCGGGAGAGCTCCTCGATGTGGATGCTTTTCGTATCGAGCGCGGAAAATACCTTCCGCTGCAGCTCAGAGAGCTCCCCCTCCTTCGGCGGAAGAAGGAGAAGCTCTCCCTCTCTCTCAAGGTGCAGAAAGCTGAGCACATCCTCCACGCAGGACAGGAGCTCCGCGCCCTGGCGGATCAGCTGATTACAGCCAAAGGAGAGGTGATCCGTGATCCGCCCGGGCAGCGCGAAGACCTGCTTTCCCTGCTCCAGGGCGTGCCCCACGGTGATGGATGTGCCAGAGCGCTCCTTTGCCTCGATCACAAGCACCGCATCCGAGAGGCCGGAAATCAGCCGGTTTCTCCTCACAAAATTTGCGGGAAGGGGCGCCGTCCCCGCGGGAAATTCGCTGAGAATTCCTCCCTGCTCCGCGATTCTCTCGTAGAGCTCATAATTGCTCCCGGGGTAGCAGATATCCGCGCCGCAGCCGAGTACGGCATAGGTCCTCCCACCGCCCTTGAGCGCGCCCCAATGCCCCGCCGTATCGATCCCCCGGGCCATTCCGCTCACGATGCTGACTCCCCGTTCCGCGAGCGCCCCCGCAAAGGCCTCCGCGATCTCCCTTCCGTAGGGACTCCCGTCTCTTGCCCCGATGATCGAGACCGAGGGACTGAGATCGGAGGGGAGCTCTCCCCTAAGGTAGAGGCAGGAAGGGCAGTCCGGAATCTGTCTGAGCCGCTCCGGAAATTCCGGATCCAGCGGCGTGATCTCCCGTATGGGAAAGCACTCGGAAAAGGATCTCTCAAAGCCTCCTCTCATAGCGCAGCCTCCTCCCCGAAAAGCCGCTCCTCCAGGCTTCGATAGGACACGGCCTCGGAGAGCTGCGGGATCCCGATCTCCGCCTCTGCCGAGAGATCCGCTATGGTCCTCGCGGTCTTCAGAAGCTTGTGATAGGTCCGCATGGAAAGCTGCTTCAGCTGAAAAATCCGACTCATAAAGCGCTCCTCCTTCTCTCTTAGCGCACAGAAGCGCTCGATCTCTCCGATCCCCATCTCGGAATTACAGCGGATCGGAAGCCCTCGGAAGCGCTCCCGCTGGATCTCTCTGGCCCGGATCACATCCTCCCGGAGCCTCTCACTGGAAATCCCCCGCCCCCGGGATCTGGCATCCTCATAGCTCACGGGGGAGACCTCCACGCAGAGGTCCATCCTCTCTAGGATCGGTTTGGAGATGCCCCTTTGATAGGAGCGGATCTGGGAGGGCGTGCAGTGGCAGCGCCTTCTGTCCGGAAAATGTCCGCAGGGGCAGGGATTCATCGCAGCGATCAAAAGACAGTCCGCCGGATAGCGAAAGGAACCGCTCAGGCGCTGAATCACCAAAAAGCGGTCCTCCATGGGCTGCCTGATCGAGCTTTTGGAAAAAAGGGGGAGCTCATCGAGGAAAAGCACCCCGTTTAAGGCAAGCGGCAGCTCGCCCGGCACGATCCCTCCGGGTCCGCTCCCCCCAAGGAGAGCCGTAGAAGTGATGCTGTGATGCGGGGAGCGAAAGGGGCGCTTCCCATAGAGCGCCCTCCCCTTCGGGAGCATGCCCGCGATGGAGTATAGCTTTGTGATCTCGATATCCTCCTTCCGAGAGAGGGGCGGAAGGATCCCCGGGATCCGCTTTGCGATCATGCTTTTTCCGGAGCCGGCCGGCCCGGACAAAAGGAGATTATGCTTCCCTGCGGCGGCGATCAAAGCCGCCCGCACAGAAAAGCTCTGCCCGCGCACATCGGAAAAATCCGGGATTTTCTCCGGCTCACTCTCCTCCCTCTGCCCTCCCCTCCCCCTCTGAAAGCTTCGAAAGCTCTCCTCCGAGGAGAGAAGAGACCTAAGATCCGAGATCGAACGGACTCCGATGATATCCATCCCCTCCACGACGGATGCCTCCGCCGCATCCTCCTCCGGAACCACCGCGCCTTGAAGCCCCGCTTCCTGGAGCGCCGTAACCAAAGAGAGCGCACCCCGCACATGTCGGATCTCCCCGTCCAGTCCGACCTCTCCGAAAAAGCCATAATCCTCCGGAGGGGAGCAGGCCACGAGTCCGAGGGAGAGGAGCATGCCTAGGAGGATCGGAAGATCAAAGCCGCTCCCATCCTTCCTCCGATCCGCCGGCTGGAGATTGATCGTCAAGCGCTTTGGCGGAAGGGGAAGCTCCGCATTCTTCATCGCCACCGTGCAGCGGTCCAGCGCCTCCCTCACATTCGCGGAGACATTCCCGACGATGACCGAACGGGGCAGGCCGTTGCTCTCATCCACCTGCACGCAGACCGGGTAGCCGTCCAGCCCATGCAGCCCGGCACTGTTGATTTTCGCAAGCATAAATCCCCCTCCTTATATCAAAACCAGGCCCCCGCGGGAAACTTCCGCGATATCTTCCAAACGGCAGAAAATCCCCTTTACAGAAAGACAAAAAAGCGGAAGCCTCCTCCCGGGAAAACACAAAACAGCGCTCTCATTATCCAATGCTGAAATATGGGAAATATATGGGAAACTGACAGATGATAAAAAGTGAAAATCTCGGGCAGAACGCCCAGAATCAAAGACTTTTTTTAATCATAGCCGCTCCGACAAAGCTTGTCAAATATAAAATTCCAGTGTCAAAGGAACCCCCTCCCCCCTCGTGCTT
>ERZ772960.3284-NODE-3284-length-10979-cov-25.368455_pt1 | contig 10979 bp, 7 predicted proteins | sample MGYA00580678_ERZ772960 | MGnify/ENA primary metagenome ERZ772960 (study PRJEB29015, sample SAMEA2737930) | human oral metagenome | biome: human oral; feature: human-associated habitat; material: dental | place: China | collected 2059 ...
AATGATATATTTAGTTTCGCTGCTGATGCAGCATAATATTTAACGGACTATTGTAAATTAGAGAGGGGGCTGAAAGCTGAGAATAAAGGAGAATGAAAAGTCACCTTACTAATCATGCACAGAATACAAGGAAAGGGCCATCATGCAGCTTAAAAGCAGTGTTAAAATATAGAAAAAGGCTACTCGTTTAGCTTTTTTGGCGTAATTTTGCAATTTAATCAACCAGAGAAATTGAATGAGTCTTACTAATATAGTAAACAAGTTGTACTTCCATCCACGACGTAAGGAGCTTGAGCACTACCTCACGGATGGAGAGGCTATCCAGCGGGAAGTCATGCAATACCTCGTTGAACGAGCCAAGGACACCGAATACGGACGCAAACATCTCTTCTCAACGATAAAGTCATACGAAGATTTCACACAGAACATTCCAGTCAACACATACGAGGAATTGAAGGGTGACATCGACCGTATGCGCCATGGAGAACGCAATATTCTATGGCCAGGACAGGTGAGATGGTATGCTAAGTCGTCTGGTACAACAAACGATAAGAGTAAGTTCATTCCCGTTTCCCACGAAGGATTACAGACAATTCATTACCAAGGTGGAAAGGACGTTATCGCTTACTACCTTAGTAATCACCCAGAGAGTAGACTCTTCAACGGTAAGAGTCTTATCTTAGGTGGGAGCCATTCTCCAAACTACAACTTATACAACTCACTTGTTGGCGACCTAAGTGCTATCCTCATAGAGAACATCAATCCACTCGCAAACCTGTGTCGTGTACCTAAGAAATCAACAGCTTTACTGAGCGATTTCGAGGTAAAACGCGACCGAATTGCACAGGAGACTCTCAACCAGAACGTGACCAATCTATCTGGTGTTCCGTCTTGGATGCTCTCTGTCATAGTACGTGTTCTTGAATTGAGTGGTAAACAACACTTAGAAGAAGTATGGCCTAATTTAGAAGTGTTCTTCCATGGTGGCATTGCCTTCACACCCTATCGTGAACAGTATGAACAGCTCATTACCAAGCAAGGGATGAACTATATGGAGACATACAATGCTTCTGAGGGCTTCTTTGGAATACAGGATGACCCAACAGACAGCAGTATGTCGCTCATGCTCGACTATGGCGTATTCTACGAGTTCTTGCCTATGGACGAGTTTGAAAGTGAACATCCGAATATCATCCCACTGTCGGGTGTGGAGATAGGGCGCAACTATGCGATGCTGATTAGTACTGCTTGTGGACTTTGGAGATACGAGATAGGAGACACAGTACAGTTCATTTCGACCAATCCTTATAAGTTTGTTATCACTGGTAGAACCAAGTATTTCATCAATGCCTTTGGTGAAGAGCTCATCATGGACAATGCCGAGAAGGGTCTCGAAGCCGCTTGCAAGGCCACTGGCGCACAGCTGTCTGATTACACAGCAGCCCCAATGTATATGGATGCGAAGGCTAAATGCCGTCATCAGTGGCTCATTGAGTTTGCGAAAGAACCCTCTTCACTTGACGAGTTTGCTAAGGTTCTTGATGACAAACTACAAGAGGTTAACTCAGACTATGAGGCGAAACGTTTTCATAACATTACCCTTCAACCGCTTGAGATAATAGTTGCACGCAAGGATCTCTTCAATGACTGGCTCAAAATAAAGGGTAAGCTCGGTGGTCAACATAAGATTCCACGCCTTTCAAACAGCCGTAACAACCTTGAAGAACTACTGAGTATGAATCAGCAAAAGACTATAGAGTAAAAAGGATAAAACAACCTTTATGAGGTAAAAAGCAAAAGGGTAAACAAGTAAAACCAGCGATATGAAGAAACAACAACAGAGATATTGCCAAGAATTTATGGGTGGAAGGGATGGCCTTTCAGCTAAGGTTAGTCCTTACCTTGCGGTGTTCTACCAACCAAAGGTTTTGCTTCTTTTCCTTTTTACCATACTCCTTTTGACACTGTCGTCCTGTGCGAAGATGAGACAACCAGATGGTGGATGGTACGATGAGACCCCTCCAAGAGTGTTGGCAGCCTCCCCTTCTGAACGAGCAACTGATGTAAACAGTAAGAAGGTGAACATCTATTTCAACGAGTTCATCAAGTTAGACAACGCATCTGAGAAGGTTGTCGTATCGCCTCCACAGATAGAAGCACCCGAAATAAAGGCTACAGGAAAGCATATCACAGTGAGTCTGCAAGACAAGCTACAGCCAAACACCACCTACACCATCGACTTCTCTGATGCTATCTCAGACAATAACGAGGGCAATCCATTAGGGAATTACACCTACAGCTTCTCTACTGGCGATCATATTGATACCCTTGAGGTGTCTGGCTACGTGTTAGAAGCAGAGAACCTGGAGCCCGTAAAGGGTATTCTCGTGGGTCTTTACAGTAATCAGAACGACTCTGCTTTCGAGAAACTACCTATGCTTCGCGTCTCACGTACCGATAGTCGTGGTCGCTTCAGCATACGAGGTGTTGCCAAGGGAGACTACCGCATTTACGCTTTACAGGACATGGACGGTAACTATAGGTACAATCAAAAGAGCGAGAAATTGGCCTTCACGCCCGAAGTCATTATGCCTTCATGGAAGCCAGACATACGACAAGACACACTCTGGATTGACTCTTTGCATATTAAAGACATCAAACAGGTGCCTTACACCCATTTCCTACCAGACGACGTAGTACTGAACTCGTTCACAGCTACACAGACTGACCGTTTCTTCCTCAAGTCTGAACGCAAGGAGCCAAAGCATTTCACGCTCTTTTATAGCTATGGTGATGCCGACCTCCCACAGCTTAAAGGACTCAATTTCAATGCTAAAGATGCTTTCATAACAGAGCCAAGTCTGAACCAAGACACCATCATCTATTGGCTTCGTGATACGGCCCTTGTCAATCAAGACACGCTGCGAATGCAGATGACCTATAACATGACGGACAGTATGGGTAAACTTGTGCCTAAGACAGACACGCTGGAGATACTCTCAAAGGTGCCCTACGCAAAGCGTCTGAAGCGTCAACAAGAAGAGTACGACAAGTGGTTTAAGAAGCAGGAGAAGGCCAAAGAACGTGGAAAAGACTTCCAAACGGCTATGCCAGTCACACCTTTAGAGGTAAGATACAATGTCTCCTCGCAAATGGACCCAGACCAAAACCCAACGTTCGAGCTCCCTACTCCACTTGAAAAGACCGATACCTCCAAGATACATCTCTATGAGAAGATAGACTCTATGTGGTATCGAGCGAAATACAGCTTCGGTGCCGAACCTGGTAGACCACGGTTAATGAAACTCGTCAGCACCTGGGATCCGGGTCATGAATACAGTCTTGAGGTCGACTCAGCAGCCTTCACAGATATCTATGGTAAGGTGTCTGCAAAGTATAAACAGGGCATCCGTATCCCGTCAATAGACGAGTATGGCACGTTGATGATGACCTTACAGGGCATGGAAGGTAAGAATTGCCTATTGCAACTACTCAATGAAAGCGACAAGCCAGTGAAGGAGACGTACGCAAAGAACAATCAAGCGACCTTCCACTACGTAAAGCCTGGGGTCTACTACCTACGTGTCATCGTCGATGAAAACGACAATGGTAGATGGGATACAGGTGATTATGCGACCCAGCGACAGCCCGAAGCCGTCTATTACTACCCCAAGTCTATCGAGTGTAAGGCTAAGCGTGACGTACAGGGTACGTGGAATCCGCGTCTACTCCCACTCTACAAGCAGAAGCCGGGAGCCATAACAAAGCAGAAGGCTGATGCCCAGCGCAAGATAAAGAGGCGTAATGCCGAACGCGCTCGCAGTCTTGATATCCCACTACCTGACGAACTTCTCAACTCGGGAAAGTAGCAACATAAGGAAATAAAAGACTGGTTTAATAAAACCTATCAATACGATAAACACCCTCATCTATCCCCAACCGTCTTAAAGTTAAGGATTGATAAGGGTGCTTTCGTTATACCAACTTCATCATAAATAACGTTCCGCACCATTGGTGCGGACCATCAACACCATTGGTGCGGACCGTCAACACGACATGTGCTGAGCAATAAATTATCTGTTGAAAATGGAAAAAAAGAATCTTCTGAAGCTTTATTAAGATTGCTTTTCAGCCAATACAGCTTACTATCTGCTAAGATATAGAAATACCAGAAATCAATGCCAAGATTCGTCCCAAACGGCTGTTACGATAACCATAAAGCAGCTTATAAACCAAGAAAGACCCATAAACACCTGTCAGAAAAGCAAGGATAATATAAACAACATTATCAAAATGAGTAAATCGCATAAGTATTTGTAAACTCAATGCTTGAAAGATTCCATGATAAAGATAGATAGTATAAGAGGATGGGGAGAGATAATTAAGGAAGTGGAACTCATATTTTGCGTATAAGCACGCCAAAGCAACTGACATAAGAATACCATCCATTGCAAAGAATAAATCCATGAGAGGGCTTTTATTTACGTGTAGACCGATAATTGATACTACAAACGTAAATAGGAAGACTAAGATGGCTGTTTTCCCTTTATCGAGAAAGCGCATCAAACGAAAGCTGGATACAAAGTAACCTAAGGCAAAATAAAAAGCATAATGAATTACTCCAACGACATTAAAAAGTGTGTCGTGGGAGAAAGGAAGGGAGATATTTGCCAGAGCAAGTAGAGTAAGTAAAAGAGTAGTAACAGCAAGCGAATTTCTATGTTGCAGTCGTTGCAAAAAGAAAAGGGCAATCACTGCAAAAACAAAGAGCAAGAATAAAGTGGGTAAAAACCAATAGGAACCGTTAACATTGCGGTAAGGATAGATGAGCATCAACACGTATTCGCTCCAACTGGCTTGTATCGGGCGCACCATAAACTGCGATAAAAGAACCTTTGGAACAAAGAGTAGGGTACTCAAAGCAAAGTAAGGAAGTAGCAAGCGAACTGCTTTACGACTTAGAAAGATATGAGGTTGTAGCGGTTTTCCGTTTACTGATACATTGAAAAGATAACCCGATACGAAAAAGAAAAGGGGTACATGGAACTGATACATCCAGTCAACTATCAGACTATTTGTCTGATAAAAAGAGTGTCCGAGTACTACCAAGAGGGTAGCAAACACATGGAGAAAAGAGAATTCAGCTATCTTTTGCTTCATTTTATCCGTTTTACTTGGTCATCTTCAGCATACCATACACCATCGCAGCCAGCTTTCTCTGCCTTTAGAAGCAACGATTTCAACTGCTTTCTGTTTGTTATCTCTTCGTTAATAATAGTCTTAGGCCATTGATAACCAGTCTGTTGAGGGACAGAATAACCCCATCCAAAAGCCTCGAAGGGAATCACCCAGAAAGAAGAATATTTTGTTTCGCCTGTATTTAAATGTATCACCATCACCTTGTTTACTGGTCGGTCGCATTGACTGACGATACTCTTTGCCATCTGTTCGCCCACTTTCCCCGATAGGAAAGAGGCGTAAGCGTGATGGAGTAGGGTGAAGGTAGCCGTCAAAAGATAAAGCAATGCCGAAGCTATCAGTACTCGTTTATTCTTTATACGTTCACAAAGTAGGGCAATCATCAGTGTCACAAAGGGCAAAACTGCATAACAATGCATCAATGTGAAGACTGTCATAAGATTAACAAAAGCCCCAACAAAAAAGGATAAAAGCAATATCAAAAACGGTTTCTGCAACCTATAGGAACGCAGTAGAAGCCAAAGAAAGGGTAGGGGAAGAAGCCCTGTGATGACAACAACAGCAAGGTGGCGGTGCTGTGGATGGATAAGACTGGCGTAATCGATAGGGTAGAAGGTCATTCCCAATAACAAAGCGAGGTTGCGTAGCAGTCGAGTTAGAGTAAACTCCATGTACACATTGTTCTCCAAATGAAAGCTATCGGTCAGCATGAAACGGCTAACAAGATAGAAAACAAACACAAGGCAGGCATAAAGAAGATGTCTGATAACATAGTTGAAACGTTCTTTTCCTATGCTCCATACAATGAAGGGTGGAAAAAGAAACCAAACGTAGCCTGACTCTTTAGCAAAAACTGATAGCAAAGCGCAGACTAACCATAGAATAAACTTTCGATAACCAGACAAGCTGATGTAGCTATATAAGGCAAGAAGTCCCCATAAAAGCGAATAGACTTGGTTCAGGGAATCAATATTTAATACCGTTCCCAAAGTGCCTGACGACAAATAAAAGAAAACGACGGATAGGTTACGTGATAACGTACTTACCCTGAACCATTGCAAAATCTTATAGACTAACAATGTATTCAGGATATGTCCTAATAGGATAAATAGATGGTTTAAGGAGGGAAAAAGTCGGTAATTAATTCCGAGAAGATGACCAAAAAGCACATCAAAAGGGCGCCAGTAATTGCCGTCTGGAAGCAGATTTTGAAGTGTAAGAGGCTCTGTCTGTGGTACGGTATAGTACGTCCAGTCATCAAAGGTAGGCTGAAGTTGACACAGCAACAGCAGTGCCAACGGAGCTGTCAGCACTATCCAAAAGATTGGATTACGTCCTACTGCCGCCTTCATTGTCTTGATTAATTAACGACTGCAACCTTACAAACCGTGCCATTATCGCCGTTTTCGTCAGCTGTCTGCACCATGTAAACACCCGATGCAACACGCTTTCCGTTCTTATCCTTGCCATTCCAAACGAAAGTACCACCATTGCTGGTACCTTCAGCAACAAGAACTCCATTTGTTGTTACAATCTTCACATTGACATTCAGCGATAAACCAACAATCGTAATAGGTCCAGTATAACCCGGTTTTACAGGATTTGGATAAGCGTATGTGGTCTCATCATTAGGTGAATCTACTGCCTTTGTGGCATCACTCATATAAGAACAGAGTCCTTTGTCAGTAGCAAAGAATACCTCACCAGTAGCATCATTGATTGAAATAGACTGAATTGTGTTAGAGAGCAAAGGGCTGTTAGTAGTGGTGAAGTGCTGCAACTGCTTCATATTATCCGCACTAATGAGGTAGACACCATTGCCCTTTGTACCAAACCACTTGCGCCCTCCGCCATCAACTGCCATAGCAGTAATTTCAAGACCAGCGAGAAGATAGTCAGCAAGATTGGTTCCATCGTTACGCGGAACCTTAACTTGTACAAAGCGATAGTTCTCCTGTTCGTTCATTTGAGAGCGTTGAAGAAGCATCGGACCAGCCGTTGTTCCCACCCAAATATTATTATCCATATCCTCTGCCCAGCAGTGAACAGCCATAATATCTACGTTTGATCCGTCCTCATTAACAAAGCGAGTATAGGCATTAAGTTTATCGGTCTTAGGGTCATAAGAGAACAATCCCGGCTGAATCCAGTGGTCATTGCAAAACCAAAGAAGGTTACGACTATCCAAGCGCATCTGTGACAAGCCAGAGAGCCCCACACCATCTTTCATAAGCTCAGGTTTACTAAAGGATATCATCTGCCCATCTTTTGACACACGAATAAGGTTTTCTTTCTTCGTCTGGTTATTGAGTACCCATAGATTACCATCTCTATCGTAAGCCAGACCATAGACAAGTACATATTCATTCCCAAGCTGTTTACCTCTGTCTATGGCTCCTTGTAGAATGCTATTATCCTTGTTATAGAAGGCTACCATCTTACCCAATCTGAACTCATAGAGGCCTGTTCGTGTACCTACAAACACATGATTACCATCATGAGGGTCTATCGCCACGGCCTTTGTCCCTATATAGACATAACCCGTTCGGGTCGATAAATTATCCTCGAAAAAGGTCCATTCATCACCCTCTAACACCTGTACTATACCTGGATTCTCCCAGTTATTAGCAATAGGATTAAAGTTCCCTCCAGTACCATAAAGACGGTTATTAATGAAGGTAGTCCATACAAAGGTGTTACGCTCTGGACCGCCGGGACGAAGCGACTTAGCCTGTGCCAATAGGGTAGCATCAACACTTCGTGACCGCTCTACAAACCCTCCTACGTTCGTCCAGTTGTTTCTGTCGAGGAGATTGACTGCCAAGTCAGCACGATAAAGTCCCTTACTACGACTGGCAGCATAGATATACTTGCCCTCAATATAGCTGTAATTAACAGGGAAAGAGAGGTTATAACTATCACTTATCTCCGCCTTAGAAACATTGAGTTTGACAAGTCCAAAACCTGTAGAAAGGTAACAATAGCCACCATACATATCAATACCATTAACGGTCTTGTCCTCCATTGAGGTCTTTAAGTAGTAGTCTGGAACATTAAGAACATTCCCTCTCTCGTCCAACAGGTCGATATTATTATCTGAATAGACGATAACCAACCTACGAGCAGACTTGTTCCAGCCTATAAACTGGATATCCGTATCGTTCAAACCATTGACCTTATCGTAGGTCTTTATGCTCTGGTCGTTCTTGTTATAGGTATAAAGACTATTTGAGGCAAGCACATACAGTTTGTTACCTCCTTCTTCAACCCATTGTACATTATTGTAAGAAAGATAGTTTTTCCATGTTCCTACACCGCCAGCAAGAGCAGTTACAACAAGAGAAAAGAATAGAATAAGCGATAGGAAATATCTTTTTATTGTCATATAGCGTTCTTTGTGTAATGTAAATAATACAACAGTTTATAGATATTAAACCAAAAAACCTTCGGTTTATTGCCTAAGAGGCAATTCTTTATAGGCTCATTAAATAGCTTATAAGCTGTTATAAAAAGTGGAGAGAGGTGTAAACGCTCAATCTGTTCGGCTTTGTCAAGCAAACGAGAGTAGTCTTTCAGCTCCTTTCTGAAGGCAAATAGCGTACGCAGAGCTTCTTCTGTCTTAGCAAGATAGCTTGCGTTATCCTCGAAGTCACAGAAGAGTACGGGATTATCTATATGCTTTATTACTACTTGTTGCTGCTGAAACCGTTTGCCCAAGAGTACATCTTCATAGCCATAATGGCTGATGTTCTCATCATAAGGCTTCTCACCTAAGACCGAACGGCGTACGAGTAGATTTGTTGCTAAATGCTGATAAGGATGTCGCTGACGACTCTCTACGGTGTTGATAGCCTCACTTTGTTGTTCGTAACAGTATCTGAGATTACCTTTCCAACGGTCTGGATTACCCCCAATGGCGATTCCTCCCACCACTACATCTGCTTCTGTTTGCAGATAATTGTGAATAAAAGAAGGATTATCCAAGGATAAATCGCCATCAATAAAGAGTATCTTTTCCCCCTTCGACTGCGACACAAGGAAGTTGCGAATAGCCGAACGCCCCACGTTCTTCTCTCTAATAATATAGCGAACACCCTTCAAATGCTCAATTACCTTGTTCTTATCTATAAGATGTTGGCAAGCTGCGTTCGTACCAATAGCACCCGATAACGTACCATCATCAGCCACTATGATTTCGAATTCTACCTTACATTCCACACACTGCCGCTGTAACTCTGTCACCAAAGCTACACAATTACAGTTGTAAACAGGAAGAAGAATAGACAACATAGCAGATATTAAATGGTTATATTCCTAATGTCAAACAAATAACACATAGGCTACTTAGCTTCGAATCGGGGCTTGTCAAGCTAACAAAAGCAGCCCTTTTCAGCCGTTATATCAGCCTATAAGCAGAATAAAGAAACTGCCTTCCTCAAATTATTTTCATGAAAATAAATTCTTTTTTTCGTGAAAAGAAATATTTTTCTTCATGAAAAGAAATATTTATTTTCATGAAAATAATTCGGAAAAGGGTATTTATCGAAGTCTAAAAGGAGGCTTTAACGGTTTTACTTTATTACCTCTTTCTCTATTAAAAGGTCCCTTTAGCCTTTTTACTCTTTTATCCTTTCAGTCTTCCTAAGTATTCCGCCAACTTCTTCACAGCCCTTGCACGATGGGAGATCTGGTTCTTTATCTCCTCACCTAACTCTGCAAAGCTATTGTCATAACCCTCTGGAATGAAGATAGGGTCGTACCCGAAGCCTTCTGTACCATGCTTCTCGGTAGCGATTCTACCCTCTACCTTACCCTCAAACTGATGTTCTACACCATCAATGATAAGAGAGATAACCGTACGGAAACATGCCTTACGATTGTCCTTACCGACTAAGTTTGCCAATAGCTTACGCATATTCGCCTCGCTATCGTGGTCGGTTCCCTCTGCATAACGTGCCGAATGCACACCGGGTTCACCACCGAGTGCCTCCACCTCAAGTCCTGTGTCGTCAGCAAAACAGTTCTGACCATAGTGCTCAACGACGTAAGAAGACTTCTGACGCGCATTCTCCTCCAGTGTTGCCCCAGTCTCAGGGATATCCTCATGACAACCAATCTCAGCCAAAGAAACAATTTCAAAATCCTTTCTAAGGATGTCCTTTATCTCTTCGAGCTTATGTTTATTATTCGTTGCAAATACTATTTTCATCTCTATAAAACGTTTTTAGAATGCTAAAAAGCCATGTTTGAAAGCCCCAAGTACTATTTCTACAACAAGAACGCACGGTTTGTATGTCCTTAAAAGCTTATCACCAGCAGACACACAAGCCGTGCGTCCCTACTAATTAGCGGCCAGAACACAGCTCTAAAACCTATTTATTTCTATTCATTCGCAGGCTTTTTCATGGCATCAGCCAACTTCTTTTCCTGCTTTTTCATTTCCTTCTTTGCCTTAATCTTTATCTGATCGAAGCCTTCACCATAGACACCTATCACCGAGCTCTGGCTTACAAAGGCAGTTGGGTCAACCATCTTGATGATACGAAAGATTGTCTTACTCTCGTTACGCTTTGCCAACAAGCAGATAACCTTCATATCATTGCCCGTATACCAGCCGTGTCCGTCAAGGATAGTCAGCGCATGCTCGGTCTCCTCAACAATCGCTTTGGCTATTTCTTCATGTTTCCAAGAGAAGATCATGAACTGTACTGACTCGCGTCTCATGTTCATCACGTGGTCTAACATAAAACACTCGATGAACATCGTACAGTAACCAAAGA
>ERZ772960.3286-NODE-3286-length-10977-cov-21.833547_pt1 | contig 10977 bp, 9 predicted proteins | sample MGYA00580678_ERZ772960 | MGnify/ENA primary metagenome ERZ772960 (study PRJEB29015, sample SAMEA2737930) | human oral metagenome | biome: human oral; feature: human-associated habitat; material: dental | place: China | collected 2059 ...
GATAAGATATTGTCCATTAATCATTGATTTGGAAACGATTAATTGTTATTCTCTTCAACAAGTTCCTTTCTGAAAAAGTTGCGAATATAAAAATCCGCCATTACAAGGACTTACACCTTGGTAATGGCGGCTTTGTAAAAATACGACCCGCACATTTGCATAATACTTGCTGCATTCGGCAATGTGAAAGTGCACTTTCCATTGCCTTCATTTGCAAACTCATTTGAGCATCGTTGAGAGGCTTGGCGGGTTCTAGCGGCGCAAAGATACTGTATAAATCCTATCTATACAAACCTTTGGTATCTTTTCTTAATGCGTATCTCTTTTATCTTTCAAGAGGCAGTTGATTTTCTGCTCATAAGCATTACGGGCAGGAGTGCCTTTGCTGCCCAACACCTGGTCGAGCATATCTTCATGTGAGTATAGCTTCATCATACGGCTTCTACCTCGCTGGGGAGCAAATGGAGTGAGATGGCATCCTCTATCTTACATAGTGTCTCGATGGAAAGGTTTTCCTTGCCACGAAGTATCTTCGACACGTACTGCTGCGAGCAGCCCATGCGCCGGGCAAGTTCTGTCTGGGTAAGATGGAGTTCGTCCATCTTGTCGAGCACAAGCATCGCAATACGCTGCGAGTGGCGGAGCCACGACTTGTTAGCCTGGCGGTATTCAGCCGCCTCGCGCCAGCGTGAGGGAGTCTTGCTCTCGTGCGCTTCCAGTTTGTTGATGATTTGGTTCATGTGGCCATCAAGCAACCTCATACTTTTTAATAATGATTCGAAATTGGAATTGCTATTCTGTTTGCAATAGCGGTCTCTACAGCTTGGTAAATTTCAGTTTTCTCCGTCTGAATTGATACCACAAGTGAATACTTTATCTTATTATCGACATTTTCAAGCTTACGCTCTTTCCACCAACCAGGACCTGGGAACACAACAATTTGCCCACAGCTTGCTAACTCTTGTGCCGTACATGAGAACCAGTCTGACTGGACGGTACCTCTTTCTCGACGCTGCTGTCCGATATTCCATCGTGTCGAATTATTGTCACTTGTTTTTTCACCTTCGAGTTTATTGTGGCGAGCCAAGAATTCTGAATCGTTCTCAATTGGAGTTTTTACATCAAAACGCAAAGTGGCTGATGGGTAGCGGTATTTATTGTTCTTTCCGGATTTTCCTGGTGCCGGCTCGACATAGTATGACAGAGTTATACGTAAAGTTACAACTTCATCGTGCATTGCTTCTAGTACGTCTACAGGCCATGGCAAAGCATAGAAATGCATTTCATTGTATGTATTCGTCCCCCCGGACTTGTATGGCTTTAATTCATTTTCAAATACATAAGTTGCATATTTTTCACTGCTATATGCTGCTATATCTTCATCTGGGACGCCATATCCACAGAGTGGTATTATATCTTGAGGTCTTCCGTCATCAATACTTTTCATTTCATCTGTCCAACGAGCTGAATGTACCATCAACGCTCTGATTGACAGCATACTTAAATTAGGATTCTCTACCTTTATCTTTGCTGCAAGACGCGCAGCAAGAGCTGTTGCAGCACTTGTAGCATTAAACGTCTCAAGAGGGGAACGTAAATCATTGCTGGTTGTGATAAGGCACAGATCCTCGTCAGGATATAAACCCATAGATGGACTATATGCCAGATTTCCACCCTCCATTACAATTTCTGGTTTAACTCTTTCTTCATGCCAACTAAACGAAGTACATGAATATGGGGACACTCCTTTAGGGGACGCTATTCCTTTAGCAGTCTTATCTGCAGGTATAGAAAGTTCTGTATATGCGCCAACCGTTAGAGCATTCCATGCCTGAGCAGGACTATTTATAGCATTTGCCTTACATGATTTAATATAATTGGTGGCGTCTACATCATCTTGATATATATTACCAGCAGAAACCAATACTAGGCGATCACATTCTCCACTATGATAAATACTTTCATCAAGAGCAGCTGAACTAGATGTAGGTTTTCCATCATCAGAAATTGAATCTGTTACCGCCATACAATCAATATCAGCTCCCATGTCTTGACTTTGAGATATAGCATCTTCAATAACAGCGCCATAAAATGAAGGGGCTGTGGAGTAATTTGCATCTACAATCTTCACAGAAGCTAAATTATGCTGGACAACTGGTAAATTTCCTCTATCGTATGCCAATTTTGTCAAATCTCCCATGAGAACCAAGCCTGCCATTCCTGTTCCATGATCTATGTGATCTAGGTTATCTTGAACATTGATAGCAGTGGACATACGACTGTCTGGGAGTGCTTGAGCTATTAATGGATGCGCATTATTTACACCGCTATCTAAAATACCTATGTGAACATCAGATTCTTCAAACTGTAACTCGTTTGCAAGTATGTCTGTCCATTCTCGACTGACCTCTGAAGATTCTGTTAAAATAGATGGCTGCTTATAACGGCGGATTTCAGATATGTTTGCCATGTGGTATGGCAATTGTGCAAGAACGGTCTTGTTTGTTGTAATTAGAAAAACATCAACATCCGCAAATTGCAGCCGTTGTTCTATTTGACATTTTATACTCAGGTCATCTAAAACGATCTGAATATCATTGATGTTATAATCATCTGTCTTACAAATCCACAATTCGAATCCCATTTCCTCTGCAGGTCCTAAGGCTTCATATTCGTCTTTTGACTCAAATAGGGATTCTATTTTTGCTGATGAAATACCTTGTATTGGAGCGATAAGAGATTCATTGCATGGTTTTTTCTTTTCTGTCTCTGCTGTAGCAAATTTATCAGCCTTCTTATCAAACCAATCTTTATGTTTGTTCGAAACAAAAACTGTTACATCAACATTATCATCCTCTGAATCCTTTTTATGGATCTTCATTATTCGAGCGCCTCTTTGGGTGTCAAGAGATGAAGGTATCATGTTTTGTGGTACGGTAAAATCCAGATAGGCACCATCAGCCGTATGCTGCCCATACTGAAGAAGTGGCTCTTGCTCATTAATTGCATTTGCAAATGCATTAGCATATTGCTGTTTTAATGCATCTGCATGAGCTCTTCTATTATCGTATTGTGGAAATTCTGCTGGAGAGCCACCTCCTTGCGGTTGGGGTGTAAATCCTTTATTCTCAGCTATTTGATTACCTAAGAAGAAATGTTTTTTGTGCATAAAAAATATTACCCGATATTGCGTACCAAAATGCTACGCATATCAAGAACGGTTTTTACAAGATTAATGTTGATAGGTGTATCGTTTAAAAGGGATTCTTTGAATATGTCAGCACAGACCATTTTAATCTCTGCATGACTCATTCCATCAAACAAAGGCTCGACCATTGAAAAATCAAGATCCTTTGCCGTATATAAATATTCTTTTAAAAGCTTTAGACGTTGTTTTGAATCTGGTAAAGTATATTCTATCACATCATCGAATCTGCGGAACATAGCCTTATCTATTGATTCGATGCTGTTTGTTGCTGCGATAATAAAACTTTCAGAAGAATCTCTTTCTAAGAGCTGTAAGAATGTGTTTAAAATACGACGTTGCTCACCAACTTCGTTGTCCATTCCTCTTTGAGCTCCAATTGCATCAAATTCATCAAAAAGATATACAGCTGGTACTTCGGAGATAAAATCAAAGATATTACTTAGTTTCAACCCGGTTTCTCCCATGAACTTCGTAACAACCTTTTCTGTACGTACTACAAAGAAAGGAAGATTTAGTTCCCTAGACAGAACATTAGCTGTCATAGTTTTACCTGTTCCGGATTCACCATATAACAACAGTTTTCGTCTATTGTCAAGTCCATACTTATGAAGATTGTCTCGTTTCAAATATTCCTTGATGATTCTGTTGATTTTCTCAATGTTCTCATCTGATGTAATGAGACTTTTCAAGTCTTCATCACTTTCAATTTGCAATAAAAGATCTTCTACATCTTTATGCTTCGGAGAAATATGAAGTGGACTAAATGAAGTCTTGGATTTACCGAGTAAATCTTGAATGGTACGTGCTAAAATAACATGACCATTCTTGGCTTCTACAGCTGATATCTGTAAAGCCACCTTCCTGAACTGGGCATCATCATTATTCAAATGATTCCGTATCAGGGATAATACTTGGTCAGAATTAATCATAATTACTAACACACAATAATTCGCTTTGCAAATTTAGTGTTTTATTTGTGTAACGACAAGCTTTCATTGTTAAAACATTACCATACACCTAAATTATTCATGTTATAACATAATAAATGAATATTTTTGTGAGACAATCACGATATTCAAATATCTTCATTACGAGACATCTCCAAATTGATATCAAACGCCTCGACGAGCTTTTCGTAGTCGAAGCAGTAGGAACGCTGCTGCACGGACATTTTGGTGGGCTGCCCCTTGGCATCGCGGTGCTCAAAGTCGAGGACTTGATTGCCTTTTTTAATGACGTGGTAAGTCATGCGCTGCTCGCCCAGATATTCTTTGCTGTTTTCAAGATAGTAGCGCAGCGACTCCTCGGGCAGGGAGGTCTCGCCGTTGCGGTGGGCATTGAGCTTGTAGAGCATGAAGATACGGGTCTTCTGTAGGTAGAGTATCTTGCGCGGCTCGGTCCAGACGGTCTCGCTGACGAGGGTGGAACGGAAGCGGCTCACGGCCTTGATCTTGAAGTCGGCATCCTCGTTGATCTCACCCTCGCTGTTGAGAAACTGCACCATGCGCCAGAAGCTGCCCAACTCGTCGTTGGTCTTGCACTCCATGTTCTGATGGACGATACCCTCGACAGTGATCTCCAGCAGTTCTTTGTAGGATAAAGTGGTGTCTAACTTCCCTTCCAAACAGCGAAAGGACGTGAGGGGAATCACCCAGTTCTGAACAATTCGGTCGATGATGGTGTGGCTCGTGAGGCGACTGTTCACGTCGTCAAGCGTCTGCCGGTACTGGTCGTAGAAGCACTGGCCGAACTTGTCGCGGTGGGCAAGCAGCTGGAGGGTGAGATGGCTCAGTCCCTTGGAGCGGATTTGCAGCAATTGCTGATAGTTCGCCTTCTCGCTTGCCGTGAAGTTCGATTTGGGAAACAAGAGGAAGATGAGTCGGCTGAAGAGGGCGATGTCGGCCGTGGGCATCTCCTGCCCGGAGATAATCACGCCCGCATCCACGGCGGTGGTTTCCTTCTTCTTGTCGGTGGCCATGTTCATGCGCGTGCGACCCGTGCCGTCCCAAAGCCCCTTGATAAACTCTATCTTGGCGGTGTCGATGCCGTTCTTGTATTCGTCGATATGCACCAGGGCATTGGCAGCGGCAGCCACGGTGTCGTTGAGGGCGGGAATGGTGGAGTTCTGTATGTTGGGCGGTATGTTGTCGATCACGAAGAACGACATGAGCGTGTGGCCCAGTTCGCTCTTGCCGGAACCCTTCGGACCGAAGAGGTCGAGGATGGGGAAGGAACGTGTGGTGAGGGTGATGATGTCGCGGAAGAGCGTGGCGAGATAGAAGCAGAAGCCGATCTTGCCGTTGTCGCCGAAGACGAGGAAGAGTTGACGGGTGAAGTCCCGGAGGCTGATCATGGAGAAGTTGAAATGCACGAATTGCCGCTCGAAGCGGAAGTAGTCGGTGTTCTCCTTATAAATCCGAGAGAGGGCGGGAAGATAGAAATTGCCCTTCTCGCCCAGGTGGACGATGCCGTACTCATTGACCTCGTGGAACTGCCGACCGTCAAAGATACCGTTGCCAAAGGCAAAGAAGCCCTTCTTGTTCCAGCCCAACTGCTTGATTTGCGCAGCCGTCTCGGTCTTTTCGTAGAGGAAACTCTTCAGTTTGATGAGTTCCTTCTCACTGGCCTTCCAGATGAAGTTGCCGAGCGATTCGAGCTTCTGACGGAACTTTTGCAGTGAGATAAGGTCTTCCTGCTCCATCTCCACAATCTCCTTGACGCCCAGTTCGTTGGTGAGCAGGTAGAGGCGTTTGGCCATGAGCGGGTCTTTGATGTGGAAGAGCGGCGTAAGGGTAAAGTTGCTCCATTCGAGTACGCCGCCCTTCTCGGTGGTGGAGAAGTATTTGCCGCGGTCTATCCAGAATCCGTACTGGCGGTTCAGGTCGATATCGTCCTCCTTCGGACTGTCGCGCCTCGTCCGCTCGTTCTCGATGGCTTTCTGCCAGAAGAGCTTGCCCCGGTGGTACTTCGTGAGGGCATCGATGAACATGGTGAGCTTGGTGTCGTCGTCGATAAAGGAGAGCAGATGGGCTATCCGCTTCACGGCATCGCTTTTTTGCTCGGTGTTGCCGCTCGTTTCAAAGAGTTTGGCGGCCAGCCACAGGATGAAGTCCTCTTCCTCGACGGCCTTGAAGAGGGTTTGATTCTTGAAATAGGTGTCGGGATCTTCTTTCTTGCCTTCCTCCGTGGTAGTTATCTCCTTGACCGACACCGTAAGGTGCTGTTCGGTGGCGAGTTTACCAGCCTTCATCACCGCCTCGATGCCCGTGCCATAGTCGGCTCCACCCTTGAGTGGGTCGTTGTCGGGAATGAAGCACACCTTGTTGGCAGCCCTCTTGATGAGCTGAAACTGCTCCACAGTCCACGCCGAGCCGAGGTCGGCCACGGCGTTCTGCACCCCGATGGCGTGCAGACGCATACAGTCGGGTGCGCCCTCCACGAGGTACATCTGCCCGGTCTTGCCCGCTGCCCGCCATGCCACGTCCAACCCGAAGACGGTGCTGCGCTTGCTGTATAGAAGGGATTCCTTGCTGTTGAGGTATTTGGGCTGACTGTCGTCCATCACCCTTGCCGTGAAGCCGATGATGTGTTGGTAGCGGTCCTTGATAGGGATGACGATGCGGTTCTGGAAGAAGTCGTAGCCTTGTGGGTTAATAAGTCCCAACTCCTGAAGAAACTCCTTTTGCAGAGGTCGATGGGCGAGGGCTTTGCCGTCGATGGGCGCAAAACCGATTTCTATCTCGTCGCAATACTTCTGCCCCCAGCGGCGGTAGGCATAATCTTGGGCAGGCTTGTAGCGCAGGAATACCTCACGGTAATGCTTATGCACGGCAGTATTGACAATCAGCAGCGACTCGCGTTTCAACCGTTGCTGCTTCTCGTCGATGGTTTCCTCTCTTTCCTCCACCTCGATGCCGTACTTCCTACCCAGCCACCTGACGGCTTCCGGGTAGGTCATGTTCTCATGCTCCATCAGGAAGGTGATCACGTTGCCTCCCTTGTGGCAGCCAAAACAGTAGAACATGCTGCGGTTGGGCGTAACGGTGAACGATGGCGTCTTCTCCTGGTGGAAGGGGCACAGCGCACGATAGATGGTGCCACGCTTTTGGAGTGGCAGGAACTCGCCAACCACATCTTCTATATGTGCCGCATCGAGTATCTTTTCTATGATGGTCTTGGGTATCATCTCATCCTCTAATAATTTCAATGTTCACAAAAAATGCCCCAGCCGACTGGCTTCACAGCTGGTCGGCTGGGGGCTTCTACTTAGTCACTTGTTATTTAGAGGATTCTGCTAAGTATCTCTCAGTCCCGCCACCAGTTCCGACTTCAGGATGTACCAGTAGCGTCCCATCTTGTGGGCGGGGATAAGTCCCTTCTCGATGCGCTTGCGTATGGTACATTCCTTGCGTCCGAACATGCGGGCGACATCGGGCACGGTATAAACGGTGTCCGAGGTATCTACTATGCCGTGGTTGTTGTCCGTGGCATTACTCATACTCTTGTCCTTCCTCCCATGGTTCTTTGTCGAAGAATCCTTTGGGCAGTTCCTTTGTCCATTCATGTTTATCTGCAAATGAGTTTAGTTCAAGGGCTCGCTGATCCATACTGATGGCACAGATGGCCATACGATGGGCGTAGCTGTTGTAAGAAACATGGAGGAAGCGGTCCTTTTCTTCACCCAAGAGGCGGTTGAATCTGCTTGCCAGGTTGCGCACAGCGTGCGCACGCATTGGGGGAATGTTGGCCACTCTTACCTCTCCGACACTGATGCCGTTGATCCATGCTGAGGGATGGATTACCTTTTCTACTTTTACTTTCATGTTGATGAAATTTTAGTCCGAAGCGATATTGCTCCGGTATTCAAAAGTAGAAAGATTCCGGTCCCTGTTTTGGGGACGTGTAGAATAGCACTAAATCCTTTTCCAGCCATTTTGTACTTGTTTCTTCTGATTTAATGCTGCAAAAATATAATCAAAAAATCTGGAAAAAGAAAGAAAAGACATCAAAACTTACCAACCAACCAACTATTTAACACTACTTGGCAGGTTCTAATGGGATTTTTGAAGACTAACGGTGTCTTGTATGTAAAACGACACAAAAAAGGTATGACCGTTATTGGCCATACCTCTATAAATTTTGGAACCCTGCTATCTTTGTCTGTTGGATAAAGATGCTAAATGAATCCTTTGGATTACCACATATTTAATCTCTCATACATCCTATGGGTATTATTTTTACTCCGTCAGGTCTTGAATAAGCCATAGCACCTCCAGTTATTACCATCAGCAGGTCTGGTTCACGAAGCCGAATCTGCTTTTCTTTTTCATTATATTGCTGGACGAGACGCTTAATCTCTAAAAGATGTTCTGCTCCTTCCTCGATTTCCCTGCTTCCAAGTTTGAATTCTATGAGCGCATACCTTCCATCCTCCAGATGAAGAACAGCATCTGCCTCTAAATCATATCGGTCATGATAATAGGAGATATAGCCCCCTAAGGCCTGAGAATATGCTTTCAGGTCACGAATGCACATGCACTCAAAAACAAAGCCAAAAGTCTTCAAATCCATAAGCAATGTTTCTGGAGACATAGATAAGGCTGCTACTGCGATAGACGGATCTACAAATTCTCTTTTTACACCGCGACGTATGGCTGATGCCGACCTGACCGCCGGACTCCAAGCCTCTATATCTTGTATGACGAAGAGTTTAGTCAATGCGTTCAGATAATCATTCAACGTGTTTTCTGAACAGGTTTCTACATTTGCCCTAATATCTTTCAGCATATTGCTCTTCTTTGCCAGTGTCGAGACATTGCGGGCGTAAGTACGAAGAATAAGCTGAGTAAGCTTTTCGTTGCGTGCAACACCATCTATGGTTGAAATGTCTATTCGGCAAAGGCTATTGATATAGTCTTTTGCAACCTGAAGACGTGCTTTGTCCGTTTTACGGTTCAATGCAGCTGGCCATCCTCCTCTGCAGGCTGCAAAAATCAAGTCTTCCAACTGCATCGGTGATGTTTTGCCGTCAACATCTAAAAGAGGATCATCAAACAACTTTTTCAATGAAACTGTACCAGATGATTCCTTGGACTCGAACAGGCTCATAGGAAGCATTTCCATTGTTGCAATACGACCAGTCCCCGAATGTCTGATAGCACTTTTATCTATGGAATTAGAACCTGTCAAGATAAACTGACCTACATCATTCCGTTCATCCACCATCGTTCGCACAGAATCCCACAAAATGGGGATTTCCTGCCATTCATCTATCAAGCGAGGCGTTTCACCTGCCAATAATAAAGATGGTCTTATGGATGCGGCAGAGAAATAACGCTCTCTCATATCAGGATCTTGTAACTTTATGACGCTTGCAGCCTGTTGTGTGGCAGTAGTTGTTTTTCCACACCACTTCGGACCTTCTATCAATACCGCACCTGCAGAATCAAGATGATCGGCAAGTAATCCATCTGCCATTCTACTATAATACTCCATATCAGTTTATCTTTTTTGCAAAGATAATAAATTTATTTGTTACAACAACTATATTGATGTGTTTTGTGTATTATCATTGATGTTTTTTGTGGTTATACAATAATTATTTTTGTGCTGTTCCATTGATATTTTTTTGCGAAATTAGTTGTTGTATTCAAGAAAAACTACTATCTTTGTTCCGTTATTTAGATGGAGTAGGTGTTATGCTAAGTTTTTAACTTCTTGATGCACCATGTTCCTCAAACACTCCGATATATAAATACGGTAGTGTAGCTCTTTGAACAAGTTAAAAACATCCTCGATAGAATATGTGCTAATGATTCTTGTTGGGTCATGTACCAAATGTGTTACCGGTGTGTTACCACCGCAAAGTTCAATACAAAGTGAATGTTTAATAAATCCGTTCAACACATTGATACATATTTAATTACATCAAGGCACAAGAGTTCGTAAAATGATTCCAGCCGAATCACAAAAGATTCCAACGGAATCACTGAGTGTTATAAGAGGAATATCCGCAAGGATGTTCCTTTTTTTATTTTTATTATCAGAGTGTTTATAGTGTTACAAGCTAAAGTACTGGTGGCATCGATAATAAAGAGGATTTTTTATTAGGCTTATTAATTCTTACTGATAGCTACTTTTATTTACCAATATTTGTTTATCTTTGTTTATTGGATGATATTACTTGTTATACAAATATTGCGGTCTTGTGATTAATATATAGCTAATTTCTCTTTATGAGAATTCCCAGGAACATACGACGTCTATGTATTAGATGTTTGATATAGAGCCTAATGGAATAAGAGCTGTTTATCATAAAGCTATTGGAGATGGCTTTAATATAAGTCATGAAGAATAATCTGATAGATTCAGATATTTAAGAATAAATAAGATGGTTATGATGGACTGGTATCAAATAAAGAAACATATATATTATACTAATGATGATTATGTAAGAGATATAATTGCTTTTCATCTTAAGAAAGGTGCTATGACAGCTATCTACAACTATATCTGTAAAACCCCTTTCCTCTCTATGGAAGAGAGTGTTAAAGATTTTGCAGACTGTATAGAACATGGTGTTCATAATCAAATAATAACTAAAGTTTCCCACCCCTTAAAACACAGGCTTTTCTCATTCACCTTTGCCTGTCGTCCCCCATATCCATTGAGTTTTAATACATGGCTAATAGAAGTTATGCAGTGTGTCCACATACTTCATCCCATTTTTCCAATGCTTCCGCCATTACAAGGATTTTGACCATCTCTTT
>ERZ772960.3287-NODE-3287-length-10976-cov-9.289168_pt1 | contig 10976 bp, 10 predicted proteins | sample MGYA00580678_ERZ772960 | MGnify/ENA primary metagenome ERZ772960 (study PRJEB29015, sample SAMEA2737930) | human oral metagenome | biome: human oral; feature: human-associated habitat; material: dental | place: China | collected 2059 ...
AACCTATGACCTAACGGATATGAGCCGTTTGCTCTACCGACTGAGCTATACCGCCATAAAAACACTTAAAGAATATAGCGTAAAATGAAATCTTTGTCAATGGCACGCATTGATAAGAAAAAATTCGGGTTTTTAGAGGTGCCCTGTATAAACTTTTTGAACAACATTTAAAGCTATATCTTTTTCATACACTTTTTTCTCTTGTTCGTTTTCGATATACATTCTTACGTATCCGATATCATAACCTCCATGAGGAGCATCTATAAGAATTAGTGCCGGCTGTTCGGTGGAAGCGCAAAAGATACCCAATAGAAATAAACCTAAAAAAAATATTTGACAACGTTAAAAAGCTGATATATACTGTAACTATAAAAAATAAGGAATTGTTCTACTAATCTTTTGTTGCTATCTTCCTACTAAATTAATATTAGAGGACGATTATGAATTTAGACCGATTACGCCAAAAAATCCAACAAGGAAATCTTTCCACAAGTAGTTTACAAGATTTTGACTTTACAGATTTTGACTTTACAATGGATATGAATGTGGAAAAAAATTCCGGCGACAGAAGTTTTTTCTGCTGGTTTAGCTGTACATCCTGCACAGCGCAGGCATGTTCACAAGGTTGTTCCGCTAATGCCTGTCCTATTTCGTGCGCTAACGGAGCGTCTATTCTTTAAGACCAAAGGAGATAAAACTATGAATATCGATATTTTAAAGTCTAAAATACAAGATGCCGGTTTAACTATGGGGGAGCGATACTATTGGCGGCAGCATCATTATGTGTTATAAGCGCACAACTTGTACAACTTGTGTTCAAAGTTGTTCTACATCTTCTACAGAAGGTTCTTGTGGCCAATGCTCATCTGTAGGTACTGTTTGCAACAATATATGTACAGCGGCATTTCCTGTATGTAATATCCCGCCACATTTATCTTGAGTCCGTAAAACATCTGGAATTATTTGGTACGCCATATTGTATTTGTTACAAGGAGAAATGATAAAATAGGTCAACAAACAAACGGTACTGTGATAAGCTGAAGTAATTCAGCAGAGAGCAGGTAGAAGTTCGTCGTGTCTAGTAGAGGCAAAGACCTCTGGTAAGGAGAATGAAGAGCTTTTACCGTATACATCGCTACGCTCTGGTTACCTATAGGAAATTTATTGAACATCGGCACTTGCGTGCCATGGGCATCATACAATAGTTGGTAAAGAATGAATGGGAACCCGCAACGAAGTTTCCAGCGGAGTGGGAAATAGTACCGAAAAATTTTTAAGAAAGTCGATTTTGGATGTTGACTTTTTATGAGAGGAATTCTATATGCAATCGTTTCCCGCACAGACAAAGCTAATTTATAATCCTGAGCTGCGCTTCCGTAACGAAGGAACTCGTTGTATTGCGTATTCGATAGACGATTTTTTCTTTTCGCCGGATCACGTAACGGTGCTTTTGCCGCAGGAGGTGATTATGATCCTTCTGTTTGACGGCGAACATACGTTGGAAGAAACGGCGCATAATATGGCATACATATTCGGCATTCAGGAGATGCCGCAGCAAAACGGTACGGAACCGCCCGTTTCCTTAACGCAAAGCCTTAAAAATTCCGTAGAAGCGCTTGAACAGCGTATGGGGTTTAGCCCGCTTGTAATGGACACTGCAGAGGTCGAACCGGCGCTGATTAAACAGACGCAAGAACGCTATCCCGACCCCGGCGCCTTTATTATTCCGAAAGACCGCATCGTATTTAATCCGCGCGATTTGCGCTTAAATCAGCCGCTATCGGTTAATTATAATGTAATGACGTCCTGCGGCTTTCATTGTAAATACTGTTACCATCCATTGGTCGCCGTACCCGATCTTATTTCGCTGGAGCGGCTTGATACAATCTTTGCGGAGCTCAAAACTATGGGCTGCGAAAGCGTTATGCTTACCGGCGGCGACCCGATGATCCGGCCGGATATCGACAAAGTAATGCAAAGCTTGTACCGGCACGGCTTATTGTACTCGCTTTCTACCAAGTCCGTTATTTCTGCCGAGCGGATTAAAAAGCTACACGAAACGGCGGGCTTGCGCGGTATGCAGATCAGTCTCGATTCCACCGATTCCGGCACGGTGCAGAATCTTTTAGGCATCAAAAATAAGGACTACCACCGCAATGTCATTCAAATGATAAAAAATTTACAAGCAAACGATATTGAAGTACGGGTAAAGGCGGTGCTGACTGCTTACAATGCTGATGGTATCGGCGATTATCTGAAACTGCTGAGCGACCTCGGCATTAAACGGATGCAAATCGTTCAGTACGGTCGCAGCGGTACCCGCCATACCGATGACCTGTACCCCAGTGATGAACAAATGGAGCAGGCAAGCGTTATCGTGCAACGGTTTAAGCAAGACCATCCCGATGTAGAGCTTACCGCAGGCGGTTTTTCAAAAGCCTACGACGAGCCGGTTGTTGTTGAAAGAATCAGCCCGGAAACCATATTTACCAAACGGGCGATCTGCAATGCAGGTAGGTTTTCGCTGACGTTGATGCCGAACGGGGAAGTGTTTATCTGCGAACAGCTGCCGTACGATAAAAAATACGTTATCGGCGATCTCCGTACGCAAAGCGTTGCCGAATGCTGGAACGGTGCAGGGGTAAAAACATGGCTCAGTCCGCCCAAACGCAGCGTATTCCCCGCCTCCTCACCGTGTAAAACCTGTCCGGAAGAATATTACAACGACTGTCATACGGTGTACAGCCGCTGCTTGCGCTTTATTCACGAAATAACCGGCTCTACAGAGACTGCCGACATCAAGTGCCCCCGCATGACCTTTCCCAAAGTGCGGATAAGTTGAGTATAATCCTAAGGAGGCGACTATGAAAAGAAAAACGGCAGGAATTTTGCTGCTGGGTTTTATCTTATGCGTACTGAATGCGCAAGAACAGCCCTTCGAACGGGAAGCGGTTCTAACGGAATCGGCGGTAAAAGCATTTATTGACCGTCATGAATCGTTAATTTCCGATATCAAGACAGCTCGCGAAGGAAACTGGCTTTCTATAAAGGGAGGCCGTACGAGTCCGCGGGAAGCGCTGGATGCAATTACCGAAACGGAACCGCCTAAAAAAATACGGATGCTTTTTAAACAGTACGGTCTTGATTCGGAAACGGGGCATCTGCAAATTGCGGTTATGCAGTACGGGATTGTGGCGCTTGAAATAGAAGAAGCATTGTCCGAAGTTGCTGCAATGAAACGGACAAAACGGGAACAGGCAGCGGACAAAAAAGTCGCTGCTTACTTAAATGAATTGAAAAGTCAGATAAACTCTGCAGATTTAGAGCTTATTCGTACCTACCGTAAACAGCTGCGTCCGATTTTTAATACCGGCGATTAAACCGATGATTCGTATAAAACACTTTCAGGCTGCGTTATACCGCTGGACTGCCGTATTTATGCGGCCTTTTTTTATGCCCATCGCCGGTATTACTGCTTTCACGTTTCTAGGAAATTACATTGGAACGTATGAACCCTTGTTTACCGGACAAATTATCGATTCTTTAACGGCAAAAAATAGTCCGCTTTTTTGGTGGATGATAGTGCTGGTAACGGCCGTTCAGCTCGGCGGCCTTTTATTTTCGCTTATCGGTTCATGGATACAGTATCTGCTGCAAAAAAAGATCACCGTTTACACGGAATCGCGCTTGTTTTTAAACATACTACATATACCGCCGCACAGTGTTGCCGCGTCGAAGAGGGGAAAAATACTCAATGTATTCCTCAGCGATCTTGCCGCGGTAACCGGTATTTATACGCAGCAGCTGCCGGCTTTGCTTATTGCTGCCGCTACGATGACCGTTATCGGGTTCCGGTTAGCACGTATCGACATCTTCTTTTTTTGCTTAACGGCAATTTTTTCTATTGTACCCGTTTTTCTTACACATTATTTCGGAAAAAAACAGGCAGCGGTAACGGAGATACAGCGCATGCAGCAGGATCAATATACCGCTTTTATTGATGAATCACTCATCGGTTTACATGAAATTAAAAACTATTCCGCTGCGCGTTTTTTTAAGCAGAGATTTCAACTGCTGTTAGCCGCTATTTTTTCCTATTTGAAAAAATCTACTTTTTTGGATATGCGCGCATCGGCGGCGTCATTTACTGCAAACTTTATAACAAATATGGCACTTTTTATCATCGTCGGCTATTCGGTCTTAACCGGCAAAAACACCGTCGGAACCATTGTCGCAGCGCTGATGTATTCACAACAGTTCCGCTCGCTCGTTTCCTCCTGTGCGGAAACCTACAAGGGGATTATCATCGCGCTCGTATCCGCCGAACGTGTAAAAGACTGTTTTGATGCCCGCGCCGAAATAAACGGTATTTCAAGAAGCCGAACAAAGGAGATGCATAAAGAACTCCGTATCGCGGATTTATCGTTTTCTTATACCGGAACTTATTTTTTATTCCGGCATTTTAACGCCGTCTTTACCTTCCCTCATTTGTATATCGTGAAAGGGGAAAACGGATGCGGAAAAACCACACTGCTGAATATTATTGCGGGAACCGTTAGCACGATGCCTCCGGCTCAAACCGGATTGCAGAGGATATCGCTAGGAAGCGGAAGTATTACCTTTGCAGGCTTCGGTTCAACTACCGTTTCCTACGTCAGCCAAAATCCTTTCATTTTTTCCGATACGGTATTGCATAACCTCACTTTAGGAAAGCCTGTAAATCCGGAGGAACTTACCGCTGTACTGAAAAAAACGCGGCTTCTGCAAGTAATCGAAGCACTGCCGCAAGGAATGGAAACGGAACTAGGCGGAAACGGATATGTGCTTTCTCAAGGGCAGTGTCAACGGCTTGCATTAGCACGATGTCTGCTGCACGGCTCCGATATCATTCTTTTTGACGAAGCGGAAACAGCTCTTGACACCGAAAGCGCAGACGCTTTGGAACGTATTCTTTCGGAACTGAAAGTCTCAAAGCTCATCCTCATGGTAACACACGGTAACCGTTATGATCACATTGCGGATGATACATTGCAATTGAGAGAAACGCAGAACGAGTAAATCCCCTTTTTTATGCCGAGTCCTTCCCCATTATAAATTATAAATTATAAATTATAAATTATAAATCCCCCACGACTTCCCATCCGGCGGCTTTTTGTTGTTCTTGTATCATCTCAAAGTAGGTACCGCGCTTTTGCATAAGTTCCGTATGAGTCCCTTTTTCTTCGATGCGGCCGTTTTTCAACACGATGATTTGATTTGCGTTACGAATGGTGTTCAGCCGATGAGCGATGACAAAGACGGTTTTACCCTGCATAAGCGTATCCAAGGCGGCGTTGATTTTCCATTCGTTGTCGGCATCGAGTGAGGCAGTCGATTCGTCTAAAAGCACGATGGGCGCATTTTTTAAAAGAGCACGGGCAATAGCAATGCGCTGTCTTTCGCCGCCTGAAAGAGCAGCCCCGCCTTCCGCAAGCAGGGTGTTATATCCGTCAGGCAGCTCGCTGATAAACTCATGACATTGAGCCGCCTGTGCTGCAGCGATAACCTCCGATTCCGAAGCATCGGGCTTTCCGATTTTAATATTATTGTAAATGGTGTCCGACAGTAAAATGCTGTCTTGAAAAACCGCACTGACGGACTGCAAAAGCGTATCGGGTTCTGTTTCTTTTATATCCTTTCCGCCGATTTTAACCGTACCTTTTTGCGGATCCCAAAAGCGGGCTATCAAATTGGCAATCGTGGTTTTGCCTGAACCTGACGGGCCGATGAGAGCAGTTACCGTTCCCTGCTTTGCCTCAAAAGAAATGGAATGCAATACCGCGGTTTGTTTTGCAGCGTCTATTTCCCGTTCGGCATTAGATTCACCGCTTTGGCTTTGAAATGTATGGAACGGTTCTCGATAAGAAAATGAAACATCGTCAAAAGAAACGTCAAAAGGCTGACTTTGTTCCTGCCTTGTTTCTCCCACCGTTGTGTCGGTATGTATCTTTGAAGTTCCGGCAGTTTGTACGCACGGTAGGGGCTGAGCCGTATACGCTTTCTGCACATGTTCCGCCGCAGGCTTTAAACCTTTTAGTAAACCGTATGCGTGTTCAAATGAAATCAATACCCCCGAAAGCGCAAGGCTCATCAACATAAAAGCGGTGAGTTTTTCGGGGCTGACCGATCCGCTCTTCAGAATATATACGGAAGATAAAAGAGCAAGCGGTAGTAAAAAATGAGCTGCTATAAAATAGACGGCAGCAGGCAGCGAAAGTTTTATTTCCGCTTTGATATTGGTTTTCCTTACCGTTTCCAACGACTGCAGCATTCTGTCAAATCTCTCTCCGGTTAGATTATACGCCTTAAACACTTTGATTCCTTTAATGTATTCCAGCACAATGGAAATCATACGAGCGGTGAGTCGATGCTTTTCATTTCCGAAATGTTCCGCCAAGCTGTTTCCCCAATGCAAAAACGGAATAAGCACAACGAGAGCTGCCGTTTGCGCTATCGCCAAGGGAACATCGATACAATACATACCGATTAAAATCAGCGCCGCCGTTACCGCAGTTTTTACCAGTGCGGGAAGCGTATGCGTAATGATCAGTTCAAAATTGGTAATATCTTTTACAAGGGTTTCCAAAAGAGCGCCTGAACTGTGCCGGTTAAAATAGCCGAGGCTTAACGCGCGATAGTGATTTGCCAAATCGAGCCGCATTTGCGCACATACTTCCGCCCCGCGAGCAAAGCAGAGATAGTAACCCGTGCGGTAAATAATTAAACGGAATACCACCGCCCCCAAACAAATCAGCGAATAGGTAATGATAATTTCTCCGGTCAATGTATTACGTACTAATCCGACCACCGTAAAATAGAGCATAATGTATAAGAGCATACCGCCCACAGAATCAAGCGACATTAAAATAATCGGCAGCCTTAATGCTTTCCGTTTTTCTTTTAATACATGTGCAATCAGTTTTAACATATCAGTTTTCCTCCTTTACATTTATAGTACCGTGGTTGAGAGCGGATATGTACGTGCGCTGCATCTGTGCATACAAACCGTTTTTATTCATCAGTTCAGTATGACTGCCTTGTTCAGCGATGCTGCCTTTTTCAAAGACAAAAATAGTATCCGCATTTTTTATCGTGTGCAGACGGTGCGCAATCATAATGACCGTTTTTCCTTTGAGCAAATTTTGCAATGCGACTTGAATCTTATGTTCATTTTGAATGTCCGAATATGAAGTTGCTTCATCAAAAATGAGGATAGGCGCATTTTTAACTAACGCACGCGCAATAGAAATCCGCTGCCGCTCTCCGCCTGAAACATTTACACCTTCTGTGCCGATTTTTGTTTCATAACCGTCGGGCAAACTCATAATAAAATCGTCAATTTGAGCTGCCTGTGCTGCCTTGCGTACTTCTTCCAAAGAAGCGTCACTTCCCATGCGGATATTTTCGAGCAGCGTGTCTTCCAATAAAAACACATCTTGAAATACAAACGAAGTAAGCGCCATAAGGTTCTCTGTTTGCAGTTCCGTAACGGGAATACCGCCGATAGAAATAGTGCCTGCAGAACTATCCCAATATCGCCCGATAAGCTGGGCGGCGGTGGTTTTGCCTGCACCGGAAGCTCCGACAAAGGCGTTGACGGTTCCCGCCTTTATGCACAGCGAAACATCATTTAAAGCGTTCCGTCCGTCTTCTCCATACGAAAATGAAACACCGTCAAACCGGACATCATAACGGCCGTTTAGCGGAAGCGTTTTTGTTCCGCTTTTCATCTGCGGCTCTTCCAAAATTTTTTTAACCGCTGCAAGTCCGCCGCCGAGCTCCATCGACTGCATAGCAATCGTAACCGAATTTAAAAATGATGTATAAAAGCACACCGTTAAAAGAATAAAAATCAAAAAAGAAGAAACGGACAGCGAGCCTCTTAAATAAAGGAACCCTCCTGCCGGCAGAGTGAATAAGATTGCCGAATCCAAGATAACCGATGCTGCCGAAAGCGGATTACACGAAGCGGTGCACATCTTTTTCCAGCAAACGGTATATGTCTGTAAAGCGGTTTTATACTGTTGAAATTTTTCGGCTGTTACGCGGTACATCTTCATCACCGGCATTGCAGAAATATATTCCGTAGCCGATGCATTCAAGGCTTCCATATCCTTTGCAAAATCGTTCGCCAATCCCGAAAAATTACTTGCCGCTATCATCATCATCGGAACGGCAATACCGAGCACCATAGGAACAAGCATAACCAATGCCATAAGCCAATGGAGATGCAGCATAAATACAAACATCGCAAGGGGAACAACCGCCGCCTGCGTGAGTTCCAAAGTGCTGTGCGCCAAAAAAGATTCCACTCTATCGATGTCATCAAACAGGGTTGTCTTGATTTTACCCGCTGCATTTTTTTGAAAAAAGCCTGCATTCAGATACGAGATATGTTGCAAGACTTTTATCTTTACCGTATGCATCGTATTAAATGCCGCCGTGTGCGAACAAATTCCCGCAATCGACATCAACACTGCCTGTACCGCCGCTGCTGCAACACACATAACAGCCCAATGTAAAAGCGCTTCCGCACTCATCGACTGAGCAATAATCATTTCTAAAATCCGGTATACCGCAATGTACGGAACCAACGACAACACCGAGCCGATCGCTGCAAGTACCATACCCGTAGCCAATTTTCCTCGCTCCGCCTTAGCCAGCGTAAAAACATACGCCGCTCCAACTTGTTTATCTGCCATAGGCTTTTTCAATTCTTTTTCAGTCATTTCAAATAACTCCTTATCATCATCAAGTGTTAACATCCATGTCTTCAAAACTAAATAATATTGAATATATATTCAGTATTATAGCCTGAAATAAGGAGCGGTTTGCCGCTCCTTCTCTTCCATTGTTTATGCCGCAACTATGGGTTATAACGATTCAACTCCGTGATAATAACATCGGTTCATTAACGTGAACATTTCCATCGCCCATTCGTCGTTTTTATAATGGCGTGCAATTTCTAAAAGCCCCTCGACATAATTATTGGAAAGAATATGAAACAGTGCCGGATCAAAGGAGCCGTGCGCAAACTGCGCGGCTCCTTTTTCGATATGCAACTGCAGTCGTTCAACCCATCGGTTTTTTGCTCCGGCGTGTTTGGTGCCGGAACTTTTATCCATCAGAATGACGAGCTTTATATGATTTTTTAAAAGTCCGTGCACATATTCCGCGCCGATTTTTTCAAAACGTGTTGACGGCAGCCCCGACTCCATAGCTTCTTCTTTTTCCAGCGCATTCGTAAAATACTCGGTTATACCGGCAACAACCGCATCAAACAAAACTTCCTTATTTTTGAAATAGGTATAAATGAGTGCTACAGGAATATCAGCTTCATCTGCAATATCCGTCAGCTTGGCGCTCCTATAATCTTGTTCATAAAATATTTTTTCTGCTGCGGCGAGAATTCTATTTCTCACTTCTTCTTTTAATACTTGCATATCCAAATCGCTTGTCTTTTTATCAAAATTAAATTATAATTCAATATTAAGAAGAACGACATTATTTGTCAAGTATGGCTGCCACTTTTGTATCGACCCGAATAACGGCTTGTCTGTCCCATTCCCCATTTACTTTGATAGTCGTCCGGTGCATACAGCCAATCCCAATCTCTTTTTAAGATAATATCATCAACTTGTGCCGTCGTATATAATTCGTCTAATGACTTGTAATTATATTCTCCGCTTGATTTTTTATTATTACTGCCGCATCTCTGAAAGGAGCAGTGGTCTTTGTAGATAATAATCATATACTCTTCGGGATTATCTGCAAAAAATATGTGTAATTCGGCTTCGCAGTGGTACTCATCTATGCTTTTTAATAATAAGGTTTTAATCTCTTCAAAAGTAAATTCAGCCGCACTGTTTCCATTTGTAGGACTGCCTTTTTAAATATGTCCATAAAATCTTTAAGATAAGTATTTACCTGTTTCTTTAAGCCCTCATCGTATAAAGTCAGATACCGGTTAAGGCTGTTTATTAAATCCGTATAGTGTTTCATTTTCTGCCATACTCCAAGCTCGATTGCTTCTCACGCTGCTTTGATAGCTGCGGCGGTATAGTGCCGTTTTTGTATTTGTTATTGAGCCTCTTGTTTTAATAAATGGAAACCAAAACATTTTGACCTGCTTGGGCTGCTTCATTATAAAAATTTTTAAGTCCGGCAAATGCACATTTAAGTTCATCTATAATTTCTTCTTTTTCATCTTCATAATCCCAGATATTCGGATACAGTTTATTTTCCTTACATTTTTGCATACTGAAGTTTTCCAAAAGAGAATCAATATCGGTTTCATTTAATTTTTTCACGATTAATGGTATGTTTTCCTTTTTTGTATATCCGATAAAATCTTCGCATTCTTCGAAAGAATTTACTCCGACAATTGCTTCACTGAGCGGGTTACCCTCTATCGGCTCTCCTGCTGAAACACCGGTAAGTACAAAATGTAAAACGTCCCACATTTTATCCATGTCGAATAAAATACAGTCTTCAGCTTCTTGCAGCTCTTCCGTAAAATCCGCAATGTCTTTTTCGGTCATAAGTTTTTTTAAGTCCCTATCACTTATGAGTTGATAGTTTGCAATCATTCCCATATCAAATTCTCCTTAGCTGTTATCTAAATTATCATTCTTATGAATAGTCTTGTCTTTTGTACTACGTTATTAAGATAATATCAATCGGGAAGATTAAGAAATGGAATACTTGGAGCTGGCACGAACAAAAATTACCCGCATAAATATCGGTAATGACCTAATTATATATGCATCATGTCTTGCACCATACTCAATAACACCTCTACAATATTACCGGTTTTAATTAGAATAATCACCAAACGCTCGTAAAATCCGAAAATTGAGATACATTTTTTAGAAATATATCGTCATAGTGAACTTTCGTATTTTTGATGCGTATAAATCCAAAACCTGTATCATCAT
>ERZ772960.3288-NODE-3288-length-10973-cov-3.876443_pt1 | contig 10973 bp, 9 predicted proteins | sample MGYA00580678_ERZ772960 | MGnify/ENA primary metagenome ERZ772960 (study PRJEB29015, sample SAMEA2737930) | human oral metagenome | biome: human oral; feature: human-associated habitat; material: dental | place: China | collected 2059 ...
TCTCGGTTTGCCGCAATAATACCTCCAAATGCGGAAGTTGGATCACACGAAAAGGCTCGATCATACGCTTCGACAATGTTTTCGGCCACGGCAGAGCCACACGGATTTTGGTGCTTCAAAATAATCACTGCCGGTTCACTAAATTCTCGCACAGCCGTCCACGCGGCATCCGTATCCAGCAGATTATTGTAGGAAAGAGGTTTCCCCTGTATTTGTCGGGCCCTTGCCAGTGAGTGTTCAGACGCATTGGGCAACCGGTAAAACGCCGCAGACTGCTGTGGGTTTTCGCCATAGCGAAGATCTTGCTCTTTCGTTGCCTCAATAGTGAATATCCGAGGGAACTTTTCCGTGCTTTCCACTGCAGCCTCAGAACCCTCTTCTTTTTCTGTCGTAATGACACCTGAGAGATAGGCAGCTATCGCACCATCATATGCTGCGGTTGTTTGAAAAACTTTGAGTGCCAACCGACGCCGAGTCTCACGCGTTGTGGCGCCGTCATTTTCACGCATCTCTGTCAAAACAGCCAAATAATCCGCAGGATCACTCACAACCGTTACAAAATCATTGTTCTTTGCAGCCGACCGAAGCATTGACGGACCACCGATATCAATGTGCTCAATAGCATCGGCGAACGTAACGTGAGGGTTTTCAACCGTCTTTTCAAACTCGTACAAGTTGACACAAACTAAATCAATCATGCCGATATCATGAGCCTGGGCATCGGCGATATGGTCGCAGTTATCGCGACGGCATAAAAGCCCGCCATGTACCCGAGGATGAAGTGTTTTCACGCGACCGTCCATCATCTCAGGAAAGCCCGTATATGCCTCAATGGGAATAACTTTCACTCCGGCTTCTTTAAGTACGCGAGCAGTACCGCCGGTAGATATTATCTCGACACCAAATTCTGACTCAAGAGCTTGCGCAAACTCAACAATTCCCGTCTTATTCGTTACCGAGATTAACGCGCGCTTAATCACATCAAAAGACATAGCTCTTCTCCCTATTTTCCATATTGTGCATAGCGTTTACGAGCCTTCTTTCTAAAGCCTACCAGTCCCTTGCGGTTTTGTGCGGCTCATATAGGTTTTGAAATGAACTTATAATATGCAAGATACATCTGTCGCCCGGCAAGGAGGTTTTATGGCGTCCAACCATGAGAGTCAAGAGCAGCAAATCATCTATCGTCCATTTGTCCCCACAGATTTTGACCAAATCTGCAGCCTCATTGCCCGCGTCTGGTATGCAGATGGATCACGTGAAGAATCATTTCTATCAGGTCATATTGATGCCTCTTACTTTCTTTCCGTTTCCAAATTCCTCTATGTGGCCGAGAAGAACGGTGCTGTTGTGGGCCTGATTTTTGCAGGCGATGGTGTGGCGTATCCAGAAAATAAGTCGTGGCGCATCATTGAGGTGTCTGCTCAAGATGTTGCAGATACAGAAATCAAATCAGACTACTTTCAGCTGGGCGCTCAGTATATTCAGACCGAAGCTGAGCTTATTGACGCATTCAGAAACTCTGACGATCCGCGCTCAACATGGGAAGTTACCCTCCTTTGTATTGATCCGCATGAACAAGGCAAAGGCATTGGAGGACGCCTTTTTGCCCTCGCCATTGATTACTTCAGAACACAGCATGCAAGCGGTTTCTTCCTTGCCACTGACGACAGTTGTGATGTTAATTTTTACGACTACAAGGGCTTGGAACAAATCTCATCCGCCGATGTTTTTCCCGATCAAGACAACTCCGTTTCTGCATATATCTATGCCATGGAGCTCTAACAACCATGGGTACTGTTATAGGGAGATTTGCACCGTCTCCTTCTGGTCGCATGCATCTCGGTAATGTTTTTTCGGCACTTATCGCATGGTCAGCAGCAAAGTCAGAAGGAGGGAAAATCGTTCTTCGTATTGAAGATCTTGATCCTCGTGCTCAAAATCCACATACGGCCTCTCTTCTCATGGAAGATCTTCAGTGGCTTGGACTCACTTGGGATGCAGGCCCCTTTTTCCAAAGCGATCGCAAAGAGTTATACCTTGATGCGCTTACAAAACTGAAGTCAAAAGACCTTCTCTACCCATGCTTTTGTTCACGAGCCGACCTCCATGCGGCAACTGCGCCACATGCTTCTGACCAAATTCACCCGTATCCGGGAACTTGTCGCAACCTTTCAAAAGAAGAGCAAGAAAAACGTCTCCTTCATAAAGCAGCCGCAACACGTCTTAAAGTTCCACCTTCAGACAATCCCACATCTTTTATTACCTTCACCGACTTGGTATATGGAACCTACCGAGAAAATCTTGCTTGCACGTGCGGTGATTTTCTTGTTCAGCGCAGCGACAACGTGATTGCGTATCAACTGGCAGTTACCGTGGATGACGCAGACATGGGAGTCACACAGGTAGTCAGAGGATGCGACCTCCTTTCTTCGACTGCACGTCAAATCTATTTGCAACACCTCCTTGGCTACAAGACACCAACGTATGCCCATGTACCTCTCCTTGTTGACGGCAGTGGCAGACGACTTTCAAAAAGAGACAAAGATCTTGACCTAGGCTCTTTTAAGGCTCATGGAATCTCCGCGAAACAACTCATCGGATTTCTCGCCTCACTGATAGGTCTTGCTGAGCCGCAAGAAGAACTTTCGGCACCGGAAGTTGCACGACGTTTCTCATGGAACGCCCTCAGAAATCATCGGGAAAACGTGAACATCAGAAATATTTTCCCCCTTGACCCTTTTAGTGAGTTGTAACAATCGCAAGTTCGGGGTATCATTCTCAAGCACTTACTTTGGAGAGCTGACCGAGAGGCCGAAGGTGCTCGCCTGCTAAGCGAGTATGGGCCCCAAGCCCATCTGGGGTTCGAATCCCCAGCTCTCCGCCAGAATTTTCCGCTCGTTGCGCCTCTGCAACGAGCTTTTTTCTTACCAAAAAGAACTTTTTCTAAGATTAGTCTTGCATTTTTAACTGGAAAATGGCATTCTATCTACTTGCACGCGGCGTTACCTCAGCTGGATAGAGGACCTGACTACGAATCAGGGCGTCATAGGTTCGAATCCTATACGCCGCACCACTTGAACTTAGGAGCTCCTTCGGGAGCTCTTTTTTATTATCTACCTGGTCTTAAAGCTACTTCACCGGAAGAGTTTGCATACAAATACTGATAAGAAATACCGGCTTCATCAAGTTCATCCATTACCTCAGCCATACATGTTTCTGCCATGATGACCTCAAGATATTCTTGTGGACTTAAGTCTTTTAAACCCACTCTGCCTTGGTCTGAAATCCATTTTCTTAAAGCTGCAAGTTGCCCTAGTGCTATATGGATTTCTGAATAAAACTCCTTGTGACCAAATCCAATTTCTGCTGCACTACCCCGCACAAACTGCCGTACTACAATATCTTTTTGTACCTCTACCAAACCTTTCATAGCTGCCTCTTTCTTCTTTTGCTAGCCACAAGTATAGCTGATTTATAGAACATATGTTCTATAAATCACTAAAAGAAATGGTCTCCACAATTCTGTAGAAGACCCTTTCAAGAATTGAATCAGTTTTGATTAAAAAGAGAAACTATTCTGGGCGAATAACCTCAATACCACCTATGTAAGGACGAAGCGCCTCAGGTACGGTAACGGAGCCGTCTGCATTCTGATAATTCTCCATAATTGCAGCCATAGTACGGCCAACTGCAAGACCAGAGCCGTTAAGCGTATGAACCAGACGGGTACCCTTGAACTCTGCTGGATCCTTATAACGGATATTTGCACGACGTGCCTGGAAATCCCAGCAGTTGGAGCAGGAAGAAATCTCCTTGTATGCGTTATAGCTTGGGAGCCAAACCTCAATGTCGTAGCACTTGCATGCAGAGAAGCCAATATCACCAGTGCAGAGAGTTACCACGTGATAAGGAAGACCCAGAAGCTGAAGGATCTTCTCGGCTTCCTGAACCATGGACTCAAGCTGATTCATGGAGTCCTCGGGCTTTGCAAACTTGACCATCTCTACCTTGTCAAACTGGTGAACGCGAATGATGCCGCGGGTATCTCGACCAGCTGAACCTGCCTCCTCACGGAAGCATGGAGTAAATGCGGTGTAAAGCAGAGGAAGCTGAGATGCATCCAGGATCTCGTCACGATGGATGTTGGTAAGCTGAACCTCAGCAGTTGGAATCAGGTAGAGATCAGGCTGAACGTGGTAGAGGTCCTCTTCAAACTTAGGAAGCTGACCGGTACCAAACAGGGAATCCTGATTTGTAATAACTGGTGGCCACCACTCTTTGAATCCTGCCTGGTTGTGCGTATCAATCATAAAGTTGATAAGAGCGCGCTCCATACGAGCACCCATGCCGCCAAGCAGATAAAAACGAGTTCCTGCAAGCTTTACACCACGATCAAAGTCAATCATGCCCAGCTCAGGTCCAAGATCCCAGTGTGCCTTTGGCTCAAAATCAAACTGAGTTGGCTCTCCCCACTTGCGGACCTCAGGGTTATCGGAATCGTCCTTACCGTAAGGAACCGATGCGTCTGGGATGTTCGGAATAGCTGCGACAAGAGCCGTGAGCTCCTCCTCAACCTCTCCGCGACGCTGGTCAAGCTCTGCGATACGGTCTTTATTAGCTGCTACCTGCTCTTTAACTGCCTCAGCTGCTTCCTTCTTTCCCTCACGCATGAGAAGGCCAATCTGCTTAGAAACAGCGTTGCGCTCTGCCTGAAGAGACTCAACCTCAGCGATTACGCTCCTGCGCTCCTCATCAAGCTCAAAGAATTTCTCGCGATCCCAATGAGCATTTTGCCTGGACTCGCAAGACTTATCTACGAGGTCAGGATTCTCGCGCACAAATTTGATATCAAGCATGCAGCTTCTCCTTGAATCAACACTTTTTGGCAGTGCATTTTTTCTTATAGCCTACCAAGTATATACTTGTATTTGGATTCTTAACCCTTCACATGTTCTGGAGCTGGATTATGGACGCAATTAACTCTTTTATTGGTTGGCTTTTTGGCGATAAGACCGGCGTGTTGTTCCTCGTACTTGGTGGAATTTTGCTCTTTTTGGTTATTTCCTTTGTGCTGGAGCGCAAAACCAAAAAGATGTATTTCAACCACAAAAAGACTGAAGACGACTGGGATCTCTTTGGAGAAGACGAAGAAGGCTGGTCTGACTTTGATGCAGACAACAAATAAGTAACAAAAAGCCCCGTAAAGGGGCTTTTTAAATGCAAATGGTGCGGGCGAAGGGACTTGAACCCCCATGAACTTGCGTTCATACGGACCTGAACCGTACGCGTCTGCCAATTCCGCCACGCCCGCGTGCTAGGGAATAATACTACAACATTTTGTTTTCTTCTAATGGAAAAACAATAGATATATAAGAAAATTCTTTTCAGCGGTAGAATATAGACAGTCACGGCCGACAAACACACTTTAAACACAGGAGGTTGCCGTGAGTGACTCGCGGTCACAGACCACGCAAACTACATATATACACTCGTCTTCTACTCAGCAGGCCTCTCCTGCTGCTGAGCCAGAGATTTTGCTGGATCGATATCGCGTTCTTGCCCGCAGGGGTAATGGAGGCTTCGGTACCGTCTGTACCTGCTGGGATACTCGTTTGCAGAGGCGCGTAGCTATCAAACGTATGCCACTTTTAGGTGCTTCCGAGACGCCTGGCGTGCTTGCTTCTACTGTTGATGAGGCACTTTCAGAGGCAAGAACTGCCTGTTTGCTAGCGCACCCCAACATTGTGACCGTTCACGACTTTGAAATTGAAGGCGACTACGCCTACCTGGTTATGGAGTTTGTTGACGGTCTCAATCTGTCTGAGCTTCTATCTCGTGTTGAAGGCGGTTATCTCACCTACGCTGAGGCTGCTCACATGGTTTCTTCGCTTGCAAAGGCACTTCAGTATGCCCATGAAAATGGCGTGCTCCATCTAGACATTAAGCCAACAAACATCATGATTAACCGCCAAGGCACCGTAAAACTTGCCGACTTTGGTATGGCAACACTTGCCTCAGCTGCTGGTTATGGCGGTGCTCGAGGTGGCACGGTTGGCTACATGCCTCCTGAGCAGGTTGAAGGCATGCTTGTTGACGAGCGCGCTGATATTTTCTCGCTTGCTGTTGTTTTGAGGCAGGCGCTAACAGGCACAAACGTATTTGCAGGTAGAACGGCTAAAGAGTCCCTTGATCGTATGTACAAAGGTCCAAAGATTCCTCTTCTTAAAGAGGATCCCGAGATTCCGTTTGTTGTAGATGCCGCTCTGACACAGGCACTTTCTCCTGAACCATCGATGAGACAAGGAAGCGTCTTAGAATTTGCCCAAGATATTGTGGCTCCTCTTGGCAGCGAAAAACAGGGCGAGAAAAGCCTCAAGGCCCTAGTAGAACAGTCTGAAGAAGAGGAAACCGAGACGTGGGACGTCAAGCATCTTCCGCTCTCAATTCGCTTCCCCTGGCTGCCCTCATCTGCCGTGCGTGGCACAACTGCCTTGGTAACCGGCGTTCTTCTCGTCCAATTGTTCCAGCTCATTGCCCCAGAATCACTTACGTTTATAGTGGTTGGCTCTCTTGTGGGAGCTGCAGCTGCTGCTCTTTGGACGCCCTTAGGATCTGCGCTTGTCATTGCATGCGCGGTGTACGCTTTGGCAAGCATTAGTCCTACCAGCACTTCGTTTCCATTTGCAACGCTTGTAACTATGGTGAGCGTTATCTGGTGGGCGTTTGCAGGAAGAGTCTCAAAATTCAGCAGCATTAACTGCCTCTTGGGCGCCTTGTTGCCTGTTCCGGTTTCAGCTCCAGCACTAGTTTCTGCAACAATGAGGCCTCTTCCTGCAGCTTTAACAGGAGCCTTTAGCTTTCTCTTTGGAACGCTGCTTGTCAAAGGCATGTCTTTTGGCTTTGCTGCAACACCTCTTGCCTACGACTACACCTCACTAGCCTCAGGCCTTCCGTTTTGGATTCGTTTGGGAGCATGCGCACTCTCCGCTCTTTTGGGATCGCTGATAAGCCAAAAAAGACGACGCGGATGGGCGGTTTTTGGACAAATTGTCTGCGCCTCATTGCTTTCAGGTGGCTTTATATGGGCAGTTTGGATGGAGAATCCCAATTTTTGGGTAGTTGAAAGTATAGTTTCTGTACTAATTACGTTATTCTTATGTGTACTTGTATGTATTGCAATTGTCCTGATAGGTCCACTTCAAGCGGGTCAGGAAGGCGAGGAATTAGATGAGCTTTCTTAGTGACTTTGAAAACCGTATTGGTTCGGTCTTTGGCGCCGCACCTCAGGGATACGCAGAGCCCTTCTCTTTTAAGAAGCTTGCCAAACGCGTGCAGCTAAAGAGATGGAACGTGAGACGTATGAAATCGACGGTGTAGACACTGCACCTGCCCTGTATACCGTTTTAGTTGCTCCTCAAGACGATTCACTGATGCGTCCTCTTTATGCTGATCTAACTGCAGAGGTTTCTGACTTTGTGGCTGCTCAGGCTCAGCAAAAAGATTATGTATTTGTAGGCCAGCCACTTGTTCGTTTTATGGTTGACCCTTCTCTGAAGCCTGGAAGATTTGCTGTCTTTGCAGAAAATGTTGACGGCAATACCCTTGACCAGCTGCGCAATGAAGAGCGCGCGTTCTTGGGCGGAAACTCCAGCGTTGGAGGAGCTGCAGCTCAAATGCCTCAGCAGCACAATTCTCGCGCCACTGTTCAGCCAGAACCACAGCCAGAGCCAGACCCTCTGTCCGTGGTCCGTCCTGTTGTTGCAGAAAATGCAACCCCAGAGGTTTTGGGGGACCTTGCTGGTACAGACGCTGGTCTTGCGGTAATGCCACCAGATTTTGTTGAGGCTCAAGGCGCAATTCCTGTTGTTTCTGCAGCTGAGTCCACCCCTATGCCTGTTCTTCCAAGCTCAAACGGACTTCCAGACCTTCCAGTTAACGGAGCTATCCCAACAGCGGCTCCTGTCCCTATGACACAGCGTCGTATCACGCCTTCCCTTGATGCGCAGCTCAATGGCATGGGTGGACGTTCTTCTCGCAATCTGCAAGGCGCGCCACGTGCAAACATGGACGCTACCTGTATTTTGATTGATCGCCAGAGCGGTCGCTCGTATCGCGTTGAGGCTCCTCGCGCCATCATTGGTCGCGAGCGCTCTCAGGCAGACGTTGTTCTGCGCGATCCTAACGTTTCAAGACGTCACGCCGAGATGACCTATGACGGTCACGATTGGCACATTGCTGATTTGCACTCCACTAACGGAACGCTTGTCAACGATATCGACGTAGATGAGGTAATTCTGCGCGACGGAGACCTCATTACCATTGGTCTTATGGACCTTCAGTTCCGGGAGAACTAATGATTGATCTGATTCTCTTTGCAGGACGTGTTTTGCTTGTTGTCCTGCTGTACATCTTCCTGTTCTCAGTCATGCGCACGGGCATTGGCCTTGTCCGCGGACAGCGCAAAGACGGAGCTATTTGGTCTGTTGATGTCGAGAAGGGCGTCAAGTCCTTACGTGGTCTGCACGTAGATATCTTGGGACCCGTTGTTATTGGACGCTCCCCTTCTTCTGACATTGTGATTGACGAACCCTACGTTTCTGCATCACATGCCCGCTTTACCATCCAGGGACCCGCTCTGGTGCTTGAAGACCTTGGTTCCACAAACGGAACTATGGTTAATGGTCACATCATCGAACAGCCTGTTACTCTTCGCGACACAGATGAAGTCCAGGTCGGCGATGTGATTATGCGTGTTGGACGTCGATAAGAGGCTCATGGTTTCTTCTGATACAACACATATTTCTGATACACCTGCACAAGAGCCCGTCAGCGCTCCTGGTCGTTGCGAGCTGCCACTTGATGGCCGAGGCGACGCAGAAGCAGTTTCAGGTTCTAACACCTTTATTTCTTGGGGCGCACGCTCTGACGTGGGATTAGTTCGCGAGCACAACGAAGACTCGTTCCTTTTGCGTACCCCTCTCTTTGCTATCTGTGACGGTATGGGTGGTCATGCTGCTGGTGAGGTAGCAAGTTCTATTGCCGTTAAAGTCATTGCTGAACAGGCGCCAAGTACCGCAGACGATGTCCGTCTTGGTGCTGCAATTGAGGCTGCTAACCAGGAAGTTATTGATGCTCCTGCCAAGGGCATTGGTAAACCAGGCATGGGTTCTACCGCCTCCGCTGTTCTCATTGAGGGCAATCAGATGGCTGTTGCTCATGTTGGCGACTCTCGTATTTACCTGCTTCATCACGGAACTTTGGTCCGCATTACTCACGACCACAGCTACGTTGAGGAGCTCATTGATTCTGGCCAGATTACCGCTGATGAGGCGCGTACTCACCCTTCTCGCTCGGTAGTTACGCGAGCTCTTGGCTCTGATCCAGACATGTATGCAGATCATTTCTCGCTTGAAGTATCTGATGGTGACCGCATCATCTTATGCTCCGATGGCCTTTCTGGCATGGTGCCCGACGACGAGATTGAATCCATTGCTGTCTCTAACGTCACGCCGCAAAAGGCTGCTGATAACCTTGTTTCCGCAGCTCTTACCTATGGCGGATCTGACAATATCACCGTTATTGTCATCGATGTCTTAGACGACGGCATAGCTGATCAAACCAGACGACACCTTACCCGTGGCGTCATTGCAACGTTTATCTCGTTTCTTGCACTCTTTGCTGCTACTGTTGCCGTGTTCTTCCTGTTTGTAAGTAGCGAGTGGTACTTAGGAATTAACGGAACTACAGTTGGCGTTTATCGAGGTATTCCTACAACAATCGCCGGCATAAACATGTCGTCACTTGTTGAGACTACGTCTATTGAAATAAAAGATTTACCTGACGCAGTTCAAGACTCACTAGCCGACGGAATCCGCGTTAAAAACGAAGACGAAGCGCATAGCACCGTCGAGAATTACCGTAAACAAATTGACGACGCCAACACTAAAGCGGTCAAAAAGAAAGAAGATGCTCAATCTGGCGGAACGCTCACAACAGAAACAACAACGTCAACAACAAGTTCGGGAGGTGAGTAGGAATGGAAAAAGCAGGTGGATTAAGGCGTAATACAGAGCTCTTCTTACTGTTTGCAGGAGCAATTCCCGTATTTCTCCTATACGCCATGTACATGATTACTGCTCGCTCAACACTCAGCCTTGAGACTATGGCCGTTCCTATTGGTCTCTTTGCAGCATTTACTGTGGCCCATATTGCTATTAGGTTCCTTGCTCCCGCAGCAGACCCCGCCATTCTCCCTATTGTGTTTGTACTTTCGGGAATTGGCATCACTATGGTCACCAGACTTGCGCCAAATCTTGCAGTTAATCAGACCATTTGGCTCTTTATCTCTGTTGTTGTCATGATTGTGGTGCTGGCGGTCATTAGAAATCTTGACGCATTAGCGCGCTACAAATACTCCATTGGTATTCTCGGCGTCATACTGCTTCTTCTGCCAATTGTTATTGGTCAGGACCGCTACGGCTCAAGGCTCTGGATTTCTTTTGGCGCCTTTACCTTCCAGCCTGGCGAGATTGCTAAGATTGCCATTACGCTCTTCCTGGCGTTTTACCTTGCACTTAATCGAGAAGCCCTGTCGGTCTCCATGCGTTCTTTTGGACCTTTCCGCATTCCTCGCTTCAAAATGCTGCTGCCCTTGTTTGTTATGTGGGGCGTCAGTCTGATTGTTGTTATTTTTGAACGCGACCTTGGTAGCGCGCTGCTCTTCTTTGTATTCTTTGTCATCATGCTCTATGTGGCAACAGGCCGCGCAAGCTACGTTTTTGTCAGTATTGCGCTCTTAGCCATTGGCGGCGTGGTGCTGTACCACTTCTTTGGCCACGTTCAGACTCGTGTCAACATTTGGCTCAACCCCTTCAAAGATCCCGCTGGAGATGGCTTCCAAATTGTCCAGTCCCTCTATTCCATCGCAGATGGAGGACTTGCTGGTACAGGAATTGATAAGGGAATGCCTA
>ERZ772960.3291-NODE-3291-length-10963-cov-14.104235_pt1 | contig 10963 bp, 8 predicted proteins | sample MGYA00580678_ERZ772960 | MGnify/ENA primary metagenome ERZ772960 (study PRJEB29015, sample SAMEA2737930) | human oral metagenome | biome: human oral; feature: human-associated habitat; material: dental | place: China | collected 2059 ...
GGTGTTTGTCGCCTACCTGCTTGTGACCTATCGTGGCTGCAAGCGCAGCGTGCTGAGAGGCGTGTGAGCGGGCGGTTACCACTGAGGTCGCAAGGGGCGGATGGACGCGCGTCGCAGCTGACGCAGACAAGAGCAAAGACTCAAATTGACCTCCCAAGGGTCGCCCTGTGCCTATGCTATCCTATCATGGTAGCCGATAGCGGGCTGGTGGCGTGCAGCCGCCTCTGGCCCGCCCTCAAGTGCGTTTACCTACGAGGGGAGACTCGGATGAAGGTCGTGTACGCGTCCAGGAACGGTCATGTGGAGGGCATCGTCAGGCGCGTGGGCGTCACGGATGCCCTGAAGATCGAGGACGGCAACGAGAGAGTCGATGGTGACTACCTCATATTCACCTACACGGATGGCAAGGGCATAGTCCCAGCCGTCGTGGAGAGGTTCCTCGAGCAAAACCCCGGCGTCAAGGGCGTCGTGGGCAGCGGTAGCAGGGAGCGGCATGCGGACACCTTCAACTTCGCTGCGGACAAGATCGCCGAGAAGTACGGCGTTCCCGTTATCGCCAAGCTCGACCTTGATGGAACCGAGGAGGACCTCGAGGTCATCAAGAAGGCCCTGTAGACGGGGGTTCCTGGAGACAGAGGGCCCGAGAGGCCGCTGCGTGCCGGCGGCATCGGGAGCCGATCCTCGGTGCCGCCTTCTTGTTTCGCAGCATGCGCCTTGGGCCCTTAGAGAGATACAGAATAAATCGTCCTTACCGATTTCAGGATCCTCCTGACCTGCAAAGATACATACTTGCGACTCGCCAAACCTGATTTATTCTGTGTCTCCTTAGCTTTGGGGATAGAAGCCGGATGGCGCCTCGTTGAGGTTGATCATGATGTTCTTCTGCTGGGTATAGTGCTCAAGAATCACCTTGTGGGTCTCGCGTCCGATGCCCGACTGCTTATAGCCGCCGAACGGCGCTCCTGCGGGAATCTGGTTGTAGGTGTTGATCCACACGCGGCCCGTCTCGATGGCGCGTGACACGCGGATGGCACGGTTCAGGTCGCGGGTCCACACGCCCCCGCCCAGGCCGTAGTCCGAGTCATTGGCCATGGCGATGACCTCGTCTTCGGTCCTGAACTTGATGACCACGGCCACGGGTCCGAATATCTCCTCGCGTGAGCAGGTCTTCGTGTTGTCGATGTCGGTGATCAGCGTGGGCTTAAAGAACACGCCCTGGGCGCAGGCGCCCTCGGTGTATGCCGTTCCGCCGCAGGCGATGGTGGCACCCTCCTTACGTGCGATGTCGATGTAGCGCTGGACCTTCCTCGCCTGTGCCTCGTTGATCTGGGCGCCCAGCTGGGTTTTGGGGTCGAGCGGGTCGCCTATTCTCACCTTGTTGAACTGATCGACGGCTGCTGCGACAAAGCTGTCGTAGATGCCCTCCTGCACGAACACGCGCGATCCGGCGCAGCACACCTGGCCCTGATTGAACAGGATGCCCAGCTGCAGGCCATCGATAGCCTGGTCGAAGTCACAGTCGTCGAAGAAGATGTTCCCACTCTTGCCGCCCAGCTCGAGTGTCGCGGGGATGAGGCGGTTCGCAGCTGCCTTGGCCACGGACAGGCCCACCTCGGTCGATCCGGTGAAGGCGAGCTTGCGAAAGCCTGGATGGTCAAGGATGTACTGGCCTGACCTCGACCCCTTGCCCGTGATGACGTTGACCACGCCGGCTGGCACGACATCGCCTATGAGCTGCATGAGCACCAGAAGCGAGAGCGGCGTGGACGAGGACGACTTGATGACGGAGCAGTCGCCTGCGGCCAGGACGGGCGCGAGCTTCCAGGCGGCCATGAGGAAGGGGAAGTTCCACGGCACGATCTGACCGACGACACCGATGGGGTCGCGCAGGGTGAGGCTCAGGAAGTTGCCGTCAAGCACCGACGCGCTGCCCTCCTCGGTACGGATGGCACCGGCGAAGTAGCGGAAATGGTCAGAGGCAAAGGGCACGTCGACGGCCTTGGTCTCGCGGATGGGCTTGCCGTTGTCCAAGGTCTCCACCTCGGCCAGAAGGTCGGCGTTCGCATCGATGATGTCGGCGATCTTGAGCAGGATGCTCGCGCGCTCGGCAGGTTGGGTCGCCTTCCAGGCGGGAAAGGCGGCCCAGGCTGCGCTGACGGCGGCATCGACGTCCTCCTTGGTGGCCTCGGCGCAGCGAGCCAGGCTGCGGCCTGTCGCGGGGTTGATGGTGTCAAACGTGGCCCCGTCGGATGCGGGGGTGAAACGGCCGTTGATGTAGAGGCCGTAGGATTCGTCGAGCTGGACTGCCATGGTCTTCCTTCCGAACGTGTCTTGGCGTACCTGTCGTCGTGCGGGGGATCGGATATGCTAGGTCTCGAGACTAGACCGCATGTGGCCGGGACAACAGCCCCACCTCATGACATCTTTTTCGGGTCAGTTCGCTGCGCGTCCAGTGGTGTGCCGATGTATCGCCAAACTCTCCGCCCATGGTCAGGTCGTGCGGTCGATGTCCCTGCGAAACACGTCTGCCAGCAGGTCTATCGCACAGGTCATGCGACTGGCATCGATGCTGGCGTAGTTGATGACGACGCGGTGCGCGTAGCGCGCTGAGGGGCGTGCGCAATAGTCGGAGAGCATGGCCAGGCTCATTCCCCTGTCCTGCGCCGCCTGTCTCACCTGGTCGTCGGAGAGGCCGGTACGCACATCCAGGAGAAGGTGCGTACCCACCTCGGCAGGGTGCACCTGGGCTATGCGCATCAGGGGCGATGAGCCTATCGCCTCCATGGCGGCGGACCTCTGCCGGCGAAAGTGACGCTTGAGGCGATTGATGTGCCGCTCGAAGTAGCCTCCCGACATGAACTCCGCCAGCGCAAGCTGCTCGAAGCTGGAGACCGTGCACGAGAAGAAGCTCAGCTGGCTGCGGTAGAGACTCATGAGGGTGTTGGGCAGCACCATGTAGGAAATGCGTATGGAGGGTACAAGTGTCTTGGAGAATGTGTTCAGATAGATGATGCTATCACTGTCATCCTGCGTGAACAGGGGAGGACGCAGGCGTGTGCCAAAGGAGAACTCGCTATCGTAGTCATCCTCGATGAGGTAGCGCCGAGAGTCTGCAGACAACCAGGCGAGCAGCTGCTCGCAGCGGGCGTCTGACATGGCCACGCCCATGGGAAACAGGTTGGCGGGGGATACGTGCACCACCTCGGCGCGACTGGAATCCAAGAGGTCGATGCGGATGCCCTCGTCGTCGAGGGGTACGTGGCTCCACAGCACGCCCGCGGTATTGGATATGTCAGCGAGCTTCTTGTACCCGGGGTCTCCTATGGCCATGATCGTGGAGGCGCCAAACAACTGCAGGAGCCTGCCATAGAGGTACTCGGTGCCCGCCCCAATGACAATGCGGTCGGGCGACACGAGCATGCCGCGGAACTCGTAGAGCTGTGTGGCGATGGCTCGGCGCAGCTCGGCAAGGCCGTTGAAGGGTACGGTCTCGAACAGGGCCGAGTCGCGCTCCGAGAGCTTGCGGCGCATGATGCGTGCCCAAGTCTCCGCAGGAAAGAGGTCCATGCTGCTGCGATTGGCCTTGAGGTCGAACGTGTCGCGCACGGGGGCTGCCTGTCGGGCGTCCGCCTGGTTCTCTGCGAGCGCCGACGCGTCCCGCGCGTCACCGTCCGCAGGTGCCGACGCGATGGCGGGTGCCGTGGGCGTGGTGAAGTCGTAGACGCCCGTGGCCCTATGCCTGGCGACATAGAAGCCGCTTCCCGGGCGAGCGATGACATACCCTTCCCCCACCAGGACGTTATAGGCCTGCTCCACCGTGCTCACGCTCACCGAGAGGTGGTCGGCAAGAGCGCGCTTGGAGGGCAAGCGCTCGTCGGCGGCCAACAGGCCGGCGCGCACGTCGTGCCTGATGCGTCGATACAGGTATTCGTACTTCGGCAGGTTGTTACGTCGTGCCATGTCGCAGGTGATCATGTGGGTTCCTCTTCATCAGGCGCCAATAATCCGACTTGGGATTATCCCTACAATATGCCACAAATTTACAGCTCGGTTGAGAACGGGGGGTTTGTGAGGTGGGTTATCGGGAGGCTCTCAGGTAGTGTGCGAGGTAGGGCACCGAGAAACTCAGGAGACCGCGTCCTGCAGGCTGGATGACGCCCGCGTCAATGAGCCGCTTGCGGTACTTCTGTGCGTAGTCCCGGCTGACGCCGAGCCGCGCGGCGATGTCAGAGATCCTGCTGCTGCCCTGGTCCTCGGACATGGATACTAAGAAGTTGACGTCCACCTCCGAGAGCGCGTTGAGCGTCGTCCTGCATACGTCTGTCTCGAAGTCGCTTCGTGATAAGGCAAGTGCGGCATCGACCTCCTCCCTTCCAAGCTCTGTGCCAGGCTGACTCTTCAGGCAGAGGTAGTGGCCAACCAGCTGCAGCAGGTAGGGAGATCCCAGGGTACTCTCGGCAGCCACTCTCCTGAGGGCGGGAGGTATGTTGAGTCCCAGCTTGCGAAAGGAGTCCTCAAAGAAGGCGTCTATCTCCCCGATGGGGATGGGGGCCAGCCTGACCTTCGTGGCCCTGTTGAGAAACGTGAGCATGTGATCGTTGAGGGTGGCGGAGATGGCACCCGGAAGTCCTGCCATGGACAGTGCGAGGTCTGCCCCCTGCCCGATCAGCTCCTGATAGGCAATGACAAGCTGTCGTATGTGCTCGCTGTTCGCCTGCACCTCGTCGATGAGGATGAGCACAGGTATGCCGTGCTGGTTGAACCTGTCGACAAGTTCCGTAAGCTGCCTCTGGAAGCTTCCCGTCGCCTCTTGTTGCGCGGCAAACTGCAGGTTGGCAGAGAACCCCAGCGCAGAGATGCCCCCACCTATGACGCGCGGCCCCCGTGTGCCGAGCATGCGGTCGCATTCGACCCACAGCTTCTCGATGATGCGCTTCAGCATATCGAACGAGACAATGGTCGGCGTTGCCACGGCAAGGCCCCGCTTTCGAGCACAGTTACCAAGTTCAAGGAGGAGGACCGTCTTCCCAGACCCTCTTTGGCCCAAGAGGAGGCTTGCCCGCTCTCGGCTTTCCGGCTTCGTGAGCAGGCCGTCGAGGAGGGCCGTGAGCATTTGGTCTCGCCCGACCAGCTGGCTGGGACGGTTGCCAAAGGAGGGGGAGAATACCGAGTCTCTTATGACGCGAGTCGTGTCATTTCCTTTTTAACAGTCAACCAGTGTGGTGCTGCTCGCGCTTCCTTGAGCTGCGAAAGGATGCATCAGCCATGACCAGATGGCGGAGGACCCTCTCCACCTTTGGCCACCGCTCCTCCGCCTGCTTGACCCTGAAGAGGTACGCGTACCAGTTGAGGTATGACTGGAGGTATTTGAGGTCCATCCCAACGTATCCCCCCAGGTATCGCCTGATCCGGGAACACAGGTTGTTGACCATGGCCATGTGCTCCAGGTACTCCGGGTCCTTGGCGTCTGCCTTGCACGGCCTGTCCGCGCCCTTGGCCGCCCTGAGGAGGGACTTGTGCGGCTTCTCCATGCCGTGGAACATCTCGGCACCCCCCGCGGTGTGCGACCGCAGCGCGTCCTTGATGCGCCTCGCGGACGGCTTGCCGTGGCCGCACCGGACGGCGGCTACGTTCTTGTGGGCGTCGATCGCGACGGCGATGCATATCTCGTTCCTGCTGGGGCCGCGCCTCGGCCTCCATCCGGGCTCGCCCTTGAGGTCGGGGTCGGTCACGCACGTCTCGTCGACCCAGGCCTTGTCCCTCAGCACGATCCGGCCCTGGCAGCCGTCGATGGTGGCCATGACCCCGTGCCTCCGCTCCCAGGCGGTCTGGTGCGATATGCCGCGGAGCCCGGCGCAGGCGTCGGGCTGCGCGTTGAGGCACATGAGGCGCATGAGGGGCGCCCACCTCCAGAGCGCCCTCCTGGCGCTCTCGAAGGCGGTCCCGGAGAGCGGGCCGAGCCTGAGGCCGCAGCCGCCGCACCCTCGGCGCGCGTGGCCGGCGGGCGCCCTCCCGTCCATGGGGCAGTCGCCCGACTTGCATCGCGGGCAGCTCGGGCGCGGCCTCCGCCCCTCGGCCGCCTCGTCGTGGTCGCCGACGCCGACCAGCTCGCGGCACCTCCTGGTCTGGACGGCTTCCCGGGGCATGCGGAAGCCGTCCCCCGAGAGGGCATCGACCTCCGCCGCGAAGGGGTTCGGCTTCACGGGCATGGCGGCATTCCCATCCGCCCATGCACCCACCCGACAGGGATTGTCGCCAAACAAAGTGCCGGATGGGCACATGGGCAAATCTTTGTTTGGCACGCCTATTGTATCGTTGTGATGCCAACCCAGCCCAGGCCAATCTAGCACCACACTGGTTGACTGTTGGGATTTTTTTCCTTTTTTTCCTAAGTTTTCCTTTCTTTTCTATTCTATCCTGAGCTGGCACTCTGTTGCACGAGAGAGCATACGTCTGAAGGAGCGTTGTCCCCGCGTAAGGGAGCTGGGTAGGCGCATGCTACGCCGGGTGAGCGCGTCTACGTATAGCTGGTCTACTCTCCCGTGCGCTGTGGGTGCCCTGCTGGCGCAGGCTTCATCGGTGCCACTAGCGCACCATTGGTGGTTGAGTCACTCGTATCACTTGCTGTAACTCGTATCCAACAGTGTACACAAATGCCCCAATTCGGCGCCGAGATGCCCTTGCGACCAATCTGTGTACACTATTGCGTCCCTGCAGCCGTCACGGCAGCGCGATAGTGTACACAAATGGCTCAAACTGGCGCCCCACGGTTCTTATCACCAATCTGTGTACACTATTGCGTCCCCACGGTTGCTGGCCGTCGCAACAGTGTACACAAATGCCCCAAAACGATGCCAAGAGGTCCTCACAACTGATTTGTGTACACTATTGCGTCCCCACGGCCATTACGGCAGCGCAACAGTGTACATAAATGCCCCAAACCAGCACCGAGAGGCCCTCGCGACCTACACGAGTATCCTCGTCGCCATGGCATCGACTTCTATCACCGCTACAAAGAGGACATCGACCTCTTTGCCGAGATGGGATTTAAGACGTTGCGCCTCTCGATTCAGTGGGCACGTCTGTTCCCCACGGGCACGGAGGAAAAACCCAACGAGGAGGGTGTCGCGTTCTATGAGGGTCTGCTCTCCTACCTCCGGGAGAGGGGCATTGAGCCGCTTGTCACCCTGCATCACTACGAGCAGCCCCTCTATCTTGCGAACCACTATGACGGATGGCGTGATCGTAAGGTCATCGACCTCTTCGTGCGTTACGCCAGGGTGTGCTTCGAGCGCTTTGGGCATCTCGTCAGGTACTGGCTCAGCTTCAACGAGATTGACTCCGTCTTTCGCCACCCTTGGACTACGATAGGCATCTGCGAGGACCGCTATCCTGCAGATGAGCTCGAACAGATCATCTACCAGTGCGTTCACAACCAGTTCGTCGCCTCTGCACTCGCGACCAAGCTCCTGCACCAGCTGGTGCCGGGCGCACAGATGGGCTGCATGCTCACGCGCACGCTCACCTATCCCCTGAACTGTGATCCCCAGAACATGCTGCTTGCCCAGCGTGACAACCGAGAGAACTACCTCTATGCCGACGTGCAGGTGCGTGGCGCGTATCCCTCCTGGGTATGGCGCTACTGGCAGGACAGGGGTATTCGCGTGGACTTTGGCCTCGACGACGAGGCGATTCTCGCGCAGTACCCGGTTGACTTCGTCTCGTTCTCGTACTACATGTCGCTGGTAGACTCCACGGATGCCGACAGGCGCGAGAAGGTTGGGGGTAACCTTGCCACAGGGGTCAGGAATCCCTACCTCGAGACCTCGGACTGGGGCTGGCAGGTTGACCCTCAGGGCCTGCGGTATGCCCTCATCGACCTGTGGGATCGCTATCAGAGGCCCCTCTTCATCGTCGAGAATGGCTTGGGCGCCCATGACGTCGTGAACGAGGACGGTTCGATCGACGATGACTACCGCATCGACTACTTCCGTAGCCACATCAAGGCCATTGCTGTCGCCATCGCCGATGGCGTGGAGGTCATGGGTTACACCCCCTGGGGCTGCATCGATCTGGTCTCGCTCTCCACCTGCGAGATGAGCAAGCGGTATGGCTTCATATACGTGGACCTTGATGATGACGGCAACGGCAGCTATGCCCGTAGCCGTAAGAAGAGCTTCTGGTGGTACCAAGGGGTCATTGCGTCGAACGGAGAGGTCCTGTAGTAGGGTCATGGACGTGCCGTTCACGATACTCATCACGCAGGTCTTGGCCATGCTCGTGATGTTGTCCGTAGGATATGTGTCCTACCGTGCGCATCTTCTCAGCGACGCGGGCGTGGGGGACCTGGCGAATGTCGTCATGTATGTCGCCTCGCCTGCGGTCATGGTCACCTCCTTTTTGGGGGCCTTTCGCATGGAGAAGCTCGTGAACGCAGGAGCCTGTGCGCTTCTCACCATCGTCATCCTGCTTATGTGCGCCCTCGTTGCCAGGATCTTCTGTGGCAGCGAGGGCAGGATCTCTCGCTTTGGCGTCATCTTCTCGAACACGGGCTTTGTGGGCATTCCGCTTGTCCAGAGCATCCTTGGCCAGGAGTATGTGCTCTACGTCACGGTATGCATCGCAGTCTCGATCTTCTTCGTATGGACCTACGGGGTCTATCTTGTTACGGGCTCTTTTCAGGAGGTCTCGCTTGCCAAGGTGCTCACGAATCCTGCGGTCACCACCCTGTTTTTGGGCTTCGCTCTCTTTCTGCTGAGCGTGCGGCTGCCAGACTTCCTGAGTGTCGCCTGCTCGACGCTAGGCTCGATAAACACGGGGGGCGCCATGATTGTCTTGGGCTGTTACCTGGCACAGACGAGGCTTGGACACATGATACGCGACCTGCGTATCTACAAGGTGAGCCTCCTGAGGCTCGTGGTGTCTCCGCTTCTTTGTTGCGCACTGCTCTGGCTGCTGCCTGCGCAGCTCATATCCGCCGACGTCAAAATGGTCGTGCTCATTACCTTTGCCACACCGGTGGGGGCGATGTGTGCCATGCTCAGCCAGAAGTATGGGGGCAACTACGAATATGGGGCGGGACTCGTCTCGCTCTCGACGTTGCTTTCGCTCGCGACCATGCCTCTGATGCTCGAGCTGGGCATGATGGTGCTCTCGTAGGTTTCGTTTGCTTTGCCGTCTTGCTCTGTTACGTCTCTATGGAGAGGGGTTGGTCATGGGTTTCAAGAAGGGGTTCCTGTGGGGCGGCGCCTGCGCTGCGAACCAGTTCGAGGGTGCGTGGGACCTTGATGGCAAGGGTGACTCGGTACCCGATCACTGCAAGGGAGGGGAGTTCAACAAGCAAAAGGTCATCACGGTCGACATCGATCCTCGGCAACTCTATCCGAGTCATGAGGCCATAGACTTCTATCATCACTACAAGGAGGACATAGCCCTCTTTGCCGAGATGGGCTTTAACGTCTTTCGTACCTCCATCAACTGGTGTCGCATCTTTCCCACCGGCCTCGAGACCGAGCCGAACGAGGCCGGCCTCAGGTTCTACGATGCCGTCTTCGATGAGTGCCTGAGGCATGGGATCGAGCCCTTGGTAACGCTCTCGCATTATGAGACCCCCTACGCCCTCGTCAGGCGCTTTAACGGCTGGCTTGGGCACGAGCTGATTGCCTGTTACGAGAAGCTGTGCCATGTTCTGTTCGAGCGCTACAAGGATAAGGTGAGGTACTGGCTTACCTTTAACGAGATCAACTGCTCGACCCTGGGCTTTGGTGCCATGTTTGGCACCTCCATCCTCCGTGGTTTCGAGGGCTCGCGCGACAAGCTTGAGGTCTCGCCGAATGACCGGTTGCAGGCCCTGCACCACCAGCTTGTTGCCTCTGCGAGGGTGGTGAGGTATGCGCACGAGCGCTATCCGCAGTTCAAGATGGGTTGCATGACCGTCTTCCTCCAGACCTATGCCGCGACCTGCGATCCTGCTGACGAACTGAAGAACCAGCACAACATGCGCCAGCACGTGTGGTATACCTCAGACGTGCAGGTGAGAGGCTACTACCCAAGCTATGCCAAGCGGCTGTGGGCCCAGAGTGACGTCCACCTCAAGATGGAGCCTGGTGACGAGGAGGTTCTGCGCGAGGGCACGGTAGACTTCTTCAGCCTCTCCTACTACATGACCAATCTCGTCGGGACGCATGATGACCTGGAGGAGGTGGGTGGCAGCAATGTTGCCGGAGGCGGCAGGAATCCCTATCTGGCCGCCTCGGAGTGGGGCTGGCAGATTGATCCCGACGGTCTGCGCTTCTCTCTGAACGAGATTTATGACCGCTATCAGATTCCTCTGATGGTCGTCGAGAACGGGCTTGGTGCGCAGGACGTGGTCGAGGACGATGGGTCCGTTCATGACACGTACCGCATTGACTATCTGAGAAGACATGTCACGGCGATGCGTGAGGCCGTTGCCGATGGCGTGGACCTCATGGGCTATACCTGGTGGGGTCCCCTTGACCTCGTCTCCAACGGAACCGGCGAGATGCGCAAGCGTTACGGATTCATCTTCGTCGACAAGCACGATGATGGCACGGGAACGCTCGCGCGCAGTCGCAAGGACAGCTTCTACTATTACCAGAGGGTCATCGCCAGCAACGGCGAGGACCTGGGTGACTGAGGCGGCAGGAACATCCCGGCCGCGTCGCCCGTCCTGTCGGCGAGAATGGCGCGAAAGCCAGGCAGGCGCTGGCGTCCATGCGGCGTCTTGCTGGACGTTGCAAAGTGTCTGCGCGACCTTCAGCGCAGGGGCGCCTCTTTTCAGGTCGGGTCCTGTCAAGTGCCAGACGACTACCGCCGCAAGGAGCCACCCGAACTGGTCTGCGTGCCGTCTCCCGCAGCGAGCGTGCGCCTGATCTCGTCGGCGTCCACCCCCGCCGATGCGGCGGCGTCCTGCACGCTCACGAGCCCGTCGCGCACGAGCCGG
>ERZ772960.3293-NODE-3293-length-10959-cov-13.644076_pt1 | contig 10959 bp, 12 predicted proteins | sample MGYA00580678_ERZ772960 | MGnify/ENA primary metagenome ERZ772960 (study PRJEB29015, sample SAMEA2737930) | human oral metagenome | biome: human oral; feature: human-associated habitat; material: dental | place: China | collected 2059 ...
TTCTGAGGCGTAGGCGATTCCGTCACGAATATACATGATGCAGCTCCTATCTGAGTGGTTCGATCTTGTCAAAGTGCATACCGCGCACGATTGTAAAGCCGTTCAGCCGCGTGCGTTCTTCTTCTCCTCCTGTGCACGGCGGAATTTCTCTAGGAGGTCGAGTTTGTGCTCCATCTTGTCTACAAATGTGCGTGCGGCGGCGCGATCTTCCTCGTTCGGATGGTCCGCGGCGCGTACCCAACGCTCCTGCGCCTCGGGGCTGTTGTGTGTGTCGTCGGGGTCGGATTTTTTGCGGCGGGCGATGAGCGCGGGCGAGAGCTTCCCCTGTGTGGAGAAGGTGCCGAGGATTTCGCAGTTTGCGCCGAGGAGGTAGGCGGCGCGTGCGAACGAGGTGACGGCGTGCTCAGAGCCGACGTCCGTGCCGTGGGTCTGGAAAAGGACGGTGCACGCGTTCGTGACCTTCGGCAGGTATGCCTTCATGAGGTCGTCGGGACCGCCGCGCCGCAGCCAGTAGCCAAGTGCGACGACCTCGTACGCAGAGAGGTCGGATGGTGCGTCCTGCACGCGGAAGATGTCGCCGCCCGATGCACCTGCGATTTCCTCGGCGATTGCCTTTGTGTTGCCTGTGGTGGATGAATAGATGACAGCCCATTTCCTCATATTGTGAATACTCCTTTACTTTTTCATCTCGTTTGTTACAATACATTACATCACATTTTCGGACGGTATGCAAGGATGTTGGTCACAGGCGGGATTGCGTTTTTGTTGCGTGATGCCCCTCGCGAACACGGAGTTGCGCAAGCGGTCGTGTGCTTATCTGCCTAAATACCTGCGGACTTCTTAAACGCGCTTCGCTTGAACGAAAGAAATCCGCAGGGGGCAGAACGTGAGCGGTCAACGTCATCCAATCACACATCGCTGACGCTTGTGTTCTTGGGACGTTTTCCCATACGACCTGTTTCCCAATCAGCTACGCCCTATGGGCTTGCTTCTTGGACAGGTCAGTAACTTTTTCCGCTTGCTCCACTAAGGTTCGCTTTGGGGCATCACACAACATTCGCGGCAAACACTGTGCAAAGCAGAACGTATGGAGCTCGCATAAAAGATCTAGGGAGAATTTATAATGAATACAAACATACGGCACGCAACGGCACTGCTATCGACGGGGCACGCGATGGTGGATTTCTATGCGAATTTCCTGCCGATCCTCCTGCCGCTGCTCATGATCAAGTTCGGGCTCTCACTCACGATGTGCGGCGTGCTCGTTATGGTCGCGTCTGTGACGACGAATATGCTGCAGCCGATCTTCGGCTATCTCATGGACAAGCGGAACTTCAGTCCCGTGCTTCCGTACATCGTGCCCGCCGCCGCCGTGCCGATCTGTATGGTCGGCTTCGCAGGGCATGCGGCACTGCTCTTTCTGCTTGTTGCGGTGACGGGTGCGGCGGTCGCGGCGTATCATCCGCTCTCGTCGATGCTCGTGGGACGGACGGCAGCGGACGGTCGCGGCAACGGCATGATGAGCTATTTCATCGCGGGGGGGAATGCGGGCATGGCATTTGTACCGCTCGTCCTTGTGGCATTCCTCGAAAACTTGTCGCTCTCTGCGCTGCCACTGCTGATTCTGCCCGCCGTCCTCATGGGCGTCCTTTTTGTGCGCTCGGGGCTGTGCGCTGTTTCGTCTCTGCCGGAACGGCGGGCGGTGGAGCGTCCAAAACTCAGCCACGTCCTCTTTGCGCGTACGACGATTACGCTGAATCTCGCGATGGGGCTGCGCTGCTGGACGCACGGCGCGTTTGGGACGTTCCTGCCGTTGCTGCTCGTTGGAAACGGCGAGGAACAAAGCGCGGCGGGACTCTTTCTCACAGTCTTCATGCTCGGCGGCATGACAGGCGGTCTCATCGGCGGCAATCTTGCGGACAGGTTCACGGGGCGTGCGATCATTGTCGCATTCCTCGTTGTCGGTATTCTGCCGTGTGCTTATTACTTTACCCATGTCAGCGCGGATGTGCTCGGCGGCATCGTGCTCTTTGCCGCCGGCTTTTCTCTGATGGCGCCGCAGCCCAGCTCGATTATATGGGCGCAGCAGGCACTGCCGGAGAACGCGGCAATGGCGTCGGGCATGATGCTCGGTATGTCGTTCGGCCTTGGCAGTCTCGGCGTTGCGGCGACGGCGGCACTCGGCGATGTCATCGGACTCGCGCCTGCGCTCCTCGTCTCCGTCCTGGCACTCCCGCTTGCGGCTCTGCTCGCGTATATCACGCAGGAGCCGAAGAGACAGTGAGCTGCCCCACTACCGCAAGCAATCCCTCCGCTCTCGTAGCGACAGATCAGCGATTATACATGTAAATTATATTTTTATGAAAAATATTGATGGTGTTATTTCGCCTGTGCCTATTGAAATGTGAATCCAATTCAAGTATTATGAGGGCAACCGATGGGATTTGTTTTCAATGGGGGAATCCATTCACAGAATAGGAGGCAAAATATGCTGCAGAGCAAGAGCTGGGACGGTTTTGAAGGGGGCGTCTGGCAGGAGGAGGTCAATGTACGCGACTTCATTCAGCGCAACTATACCCCGTACGATGGCGACGAAAGCTTTCTCGCACCGCCGACGGACGCGACGAACCGCCTGTGGGCACGCGTGCAGGAACTCCAGAAGGAGGAGCGCGCGAAGGGCGGCGTGCTCGACATGGAGACGGAGGTTGTATCTGGTCTGACGGCATACGGGCCGGGCTACATCGACCCCGCGCTGAAAGACCTCGAAAAGGTGGTTGGTCTCCAGACGGACAAGCCCTTAAAGCAGGCGTTCATGCCGTATGGCGGCATCCGCATGGCGGAGGAGGCGCTCGAGAACTACGGCTACAAGGTCAGTCCAAAGCTGCACGAGATCTTTACGAAGTATCACAAGACGCACAATCAGGCGGTCTTTGACGCATATACAGAGGAGATCCGTGCGGCACGCCGCAGCCACATCATCACGGGGCTGCCCGATACGTATGGGCGCGGGCGCATCGTGGGCGACTACCGCCGCGTCGCGCTGTACGGCATTGACCACCTCATTGCGTTCAAACAGGGCGATCTCCTGAACTACGGCGACGGCATCATGAGCAACGATGTCATTCAGCAGCGCGAGGAGGTCGCGGAGCAGATTCGTGCGTTGAAGGGTATGAAGGAGATGGCGCAGCTCTATGGCTTTGACATCTCAGCACCCGCGAAGGACGCACGCGAGGCGGTGCAGTGGCTGTACTTCGGCTATCTCGCGGCGATCAAGACGCAGAACGGCGCGGCGATGAGCGTCGGGCGCATTTCGACGTTCCTCGATATCTACATCCAGCGCGACCTCGAGCAGGGGACACTCTCCGAGGAGGAGGCGCAGGAGCTGATCGACCACATTGTGCTGAAGTTCCGCATGGTGAAGTTCGCGCGCATCACGTCCTACAACGAGCTGTTCTCGGGCGATCCGATCTGGGCGACACTCGAAATGGCGGGCATCGGCATGGACGGCCGCCACATGGTCACAAAGAATGACTTCCGTTTCCTCCACACGCTTGAGAACATGGGCCCCTCCCCCGAGCCGAACCTCACCGTGCTCTACTCCTCAAGGCTGCCGGAGACGTTCAAGGACTACGCCGCGCGCATCTCCGTCCGCACGAGTTCCATCCAGTACGAGAACGACGACGTGATGAAGCCCGCATGGGGCGACGACTACTCGATCTGCTGCTGCGTGTCGGCGACGCAGACGGGCAAGGAGATGCAGTTCTTCGGCGCACGCGCGAACCTCGCAAAGTGTCTGCTCTACGCGATCAACGGGGGCGTGGACGAGAAGAGTCGCGTGCAGGTCGGCCCCGCCTACCGACCGATCCACACGGAGTATCTTGAGTACGACAATGTTATCATCAAGTACGAGCGCATGATGGACTGGCTCGCGCACGTCTACGTCAACGCGCTGAACATCATCCAGTACATGCACGATAAGTATTACTACGAGGCGGCGGAGATGGCACTCATCGACACGGATGTGCGCCGCACGTTCGCGACGGGCATTGCGGGCTTCTCCCATGTCGTCGACTCGCTGTCTGCGATCAAGTACGCGAAGGTAAAGCCGATCTATAAGGACGGCATCGTCGTGGACTACGAGGTCGAGGGCGACTTCCCGCGCTACGGCAACGACGACGACCGCGCGGACGAGATTGCGAAATGGGTGCTCAAGACCTTCCTCTCGAAGATCAAGGCGCGCCACACCTACCGTCATTCCGAACCGACGACCTCGATCCTCACGATCACGTCGAACGTCGTCTACGGCAAGTACACGGGCGCGATGCCGGATGGACGAAGGGCATGGACGCCGCTTGCGCCGGGCGCAAACCCGAGCTACGGCGCGGAGTGCTGCGGGCTGCTCGCCTCGCTCAACTCCGTTGCAAAGCTGCCGTATCACTGGGCGCTCGACGGCATCTCGAACACGCAGAGTATGAATCCCACGGCGCTCGGACACAACGAGGATGAGCGCGTGAAGAATCTCGTGAGCGCGATGGACGGCTATTTCGATCAGGGCGCACACCATCTGAACGTGAACGTCTTCGGACGCGAGACGCTCGAGCACATCATGGAGCATCCCGAGGATCCCGCATACGCGAACTTCACGATCCGCGTCTCGGGCTACGCGGTCAAGTTCATCAGTCTGACGCGCGAGCAGCAGGAGGATGTGATTTCGCGCACCTTCCATGCGCACATGTAAAGGGCGATGAAAGGACGCATCAGCGCGACGGAGAGCTTCGGCTCCGTCGATGGTCCCGGCATCCGCTTCATCGTATTCGTGCAGGGCTGCCGCTACCGCTGTCAGTACTGCCACAACCCCGAAACGTGGGAGCGGGAGGGCGGCTATGAGGCGACCCCCGAGGAGATCTTTCGGCAGGCGTGGCGGTACCGCCCGTACTGGAAGCAGACGGGCGGCATCACGGTCAGCGGCGGTGAGCCGCTGCTCCAGCTTGACTTCGTGACGGAACTCTTTCGTCTCGCGAAGGCAAAGGGCGTGAACACCGTCATCGACACGGCGGGCGAGCCGTTCACACGGGATGAGCCATTTTTTAGCGCGTTCGAGGAATTGCTGCCGCTCGTGGATTTGTTCCTGCTCGATCTGAAGCACATCGATGATGAAGTGCACAGGGCACTCACGGGTGTATCGAATGAGAGTGCGCTTGCACTGGCTCAGTTCCTTTCGGAGCGCGGCAAACGGATGTGGATTCGCCATGTGCTCGTGCCGGGATGGACGACGGGGGCGGATGCTCTTCGCCGTCTCTCGGACTTTATCGCAAGTCTAAAGACGGTTGACCGCGTGGAGGTGCTGCCCTATCATGCGATGGCACTCCACAAGTATGAGGAGCTGCGTCTGCCGTATCGGCTCGGGGAGACGCCCGCACCGACGGCGGAGGAGATTGCCTGTGCGGAGGAGATCCTGCGCGTGGGGGAGTATACGGGATATTTGAAGTAAACGAAAAGAGAGGCACTGCACGGCGCAGCACCTCTCTTTTTGAATGCACACATCTGTTTTTATTTTGAAACTTATGTTATACTGTCTGTGTTGCCACCTCCTATAATGGCACTGAAAGGAGGTGTGATTATGGAACTTACCATCTCGTTCATCAGCTCTGTCGTGGCAGGTGTGGTTGCTTACTACATTTGCAAATGGCTGGACGGAGAATGATCGGCAACCGGCCTAGGGTTTCAACCTCTTCCCCTGTTCCAAATAAGAGAACCCCCGCAAGTACCAGTTGCGGGGGTTTTTGTGTAATACCGTGACTATGGATTACACCATCTCATTCGCTCTGCCCATATTATAGCACCTTACTTATTTCCTTGCAAGACTATTTTTGGCACAGCCGAATCACAACATCTTCAAGCAGTTCATCGCCTGCCTGTCCCGTTTTCAACAGATAGTCTGCATCGGCGAGGGCGAGGACGGCGTCCGAGAGTGTCGCTTCGGAAAAAAGTCTTGCGTGTCCCCCGAGTTTTTCGGCGATGAAGGGATGCAGTCCCATGATCTTGCCGAGCCCCTTCGGCGGTGTGCCGTTCATCAGCAGACGCTTTGCCTGCCAGAGCTGGCGGACATGGCGCACGAGGAGGGCGAGCAGGACGGTGAAGTGCACGCCGTCTGCGCGGCAGCGTGCAAGCAGATCAAGTGAGCGGCGCACATCGCGTGCGCTCAGGGCATCCATCAGCGCGAACACCGATACCTCGGGCATCTCGGAGAATGCCGCACGCAGATCCTCCTCTGTGAATTGGGCGTTGTCCGTATAGAGCGTAAGCTTTTCGAGCTGGCGGTCGAGGAACTCAAGCGAGATGGTCGGCATGATGCCGACGACATTCAGAAAGAAGGTGCGTGCCTTTGGGTGCATGGAGCGTCCCATTTCGCGCAGCCGCCCGTTCAGCCAGTTCTCCACCGTCCACGGGCGTACGAGTTCGCTCTCCAGCACACGCCCGTGCTTTTCAACTGTCTGATAGAGCTTGCGTCGTTTGTCGGGCTTCGTGCCAAGCGTAAAGATGACATACGTCGTCGGGAGGAGATCGGCGAGGCGTGTGATCAGCGCATCCGCCGCCGTATCCTTGGGCGCGGGGGCGTCCTCCTCCGTCTCCTTTTTTTTCGCTGCGCGAAAGATGGCCGCATCGTGCACGAGGACGACGATCTTGTCCGTAAAGAACGGTGCGGTCTCGAGCGACTCCATCAGCGCGTCGATGGGCGGCATCTCCTCATAGCGGATGAGCGCGTCCGCACGATCCTCTTCGTTTGGCAGGAGACGGCGCAGGATTGCATCCTCCGCGCGCCGCACATAGTAACTCTCCTCGCCCGCGAGTAGGAAGACGTGCGGCGGCTCACCCTTTGCGAGCGATGCCATGAACGCTGCGTAGTTCATCGGCGGTAGCGTGCCATCTCTGCACCCACGGTGGTCGGCTCCGTGTGCCCCGAGTAGAGGATGGTCTCCTCCGGCAGGGTAAAGACCTCACGCACAATGCTGTCCCAGAGTGTGCGATCATCGCCGCCCGGGAAGTCCGTGCGCCCAACGCTCGCGAGGAAGATGGTATCGCCGACGAAGGCCACGCCGTCCCGTGCACTGTAGAAAATGCAGGAATCCGTCGTATGCCCCGGCGTATAGCGCACCTCAAGCGAAAAATCGGGATTTGCTGCGAGTGCGATCGTTTCGCGGTCGGCAAATGTCCTTACATCCGTGAGCGTGACAGCACCGCCGCTCCAGAGCGAGAGATTCCAGTTCGGGTCGCCGTAGTAGCGCGAGCTGTCCTCGGCGGCATAGATGGGCGCACCGGCATGCACGGAGAACTCCTCCGCGCCGCCGATGTGATCGAAATGGCAGTGCGTGAGCAGGAGCCGCTCGATCGTCCAGCCGCGCATCTCTGCGTGCTCGGCAAGCAGCTCGCCGTCAGAGCCCGCGTCGATGAGAAAGCCGTGCTGTGTTGCATCGTCGATATAGAAAAAGGCATTGGTCGGAATCATGTCGCCGACGGTCATACATTCGATCATGCGGATTCTCCTTTTATCCAGTCATAGGCACGGCGCGGGTCACCATTGGTGAGATGGATGATGCCGCAGTAGACAAAGCTGCTCTTTTGCAGACAGTTCTGCATGGTCGCATTGTCCGCGTGGGTGTCCGCGCGCAGATGGTCGTACTGTGTGCGTGCAAAGTCCAAAATCCTGCGGAAGACACCGCTGACTGTGCCGTCGCTGCCCGCGCGGTGGATGGTCGCGTACGGCAGCTTGCTGCGCCATGCGCCCTCGATGTGTGCATACGTCGGGTCGTCGCCTGGGATGAGTGCAAATACGGCATGGAGATCCCCCGCCGTATTTTCCAGGACATAGCTCACGCCGCGCAGGATGTCTGCGCGTACGATTTCCTCCGACGGATAGCCGCCGCTCCACTGCGTCATGTTGCCCGTGCGGCGCATAAAGGCGCGTGCCGCCTCGTAGATGCGCAGGATGTCCGTGACATCCCGTTCTTCTGCCTGACGTACCATAATGTACCACCCCGTTTCTACTCATTTTACACGATTTGCCTATATTTTGAAAGAAGTGTTTGCGGCACTCTGAAAATAATGCTATACTAAACGCGCTTTCATTGGAGGGGAGCCTGAGATGAGTACTTGGCTGATCTACGCGCTGCTCTCGGCGCTGTGCGCGGCGTTCGTGTCCATCTTTGGCAAGGTGGGCGTGGCGGGTCTTGACAGCAGCGCCGCAACGGCTGTGCGCGCCGTAATCATGGCGGTATTCCTCGTCGGTGTCATCATCGCCGAGGGGCATACGGCTGACCTCCCGCAGGTGTTCGCGGACAAGAAGGCGCTGTTCTTTGTCGCACTCAGCGGCATTGCGGGCGCGCTCTCATGGCTCTTTTACTTCCTTGCACTCAAGGATGGTGCGGTGACGCAGGTTGCCCCGATTGACAAGCTGAGCGTCGTTTTTGCCGCCCTCATCGCCATCCTCGTATTCGGTGAGCGCGTGAGCTTCATGCACGGCGTTGCGATTGCAATGATTGCGGCGGGCGGACTGATACTGGCAATATTTCCATAAAGGAGTTGAAATGGAGACACTGATTTCACCCGAAAACACATGGGTTCTTTTGTCCGTCATGATGGCGGCGGTTGCTGCCTCGATCTACCTCGAGCAGCGTTATACATGGGCATCGCGTGTTACGGGAGCAGTCATTGCGCTCGTCATTGCGCTGGTGCTCGTCAATACGGGTGTCATTCCCTCCGCCGCATCGATCTATGACGATGTCGTCTGGGGGTATTTCGTTCCGCTCGCGATTCCGCTCCTGCTGCTCCAGACGAATATCCGCAAGATCTGGCGCGAGACGGGGCAGCTGCTCGCGATCTTCCTCATTGGCTCGATCGGGACCATCGCGGGCGCGGTGATCGGCTGCGCCCTCCTGCAGCACTCCATTGACGGGCTGCCGAAGGTGGCGGCGATGATGACCGGTTCCTACATCGGCGGCGGTGTCAACTTTACGGCACTCGCGGATGCGTTCAAGGTCAGTGGGACGCTCGTCTCGTCGACCATCGTTGCCGACAACCTCAATATGGCGATCTACTTTTTGATCCTGCTCGGGATTGCGAGCAATGCTCTCGCGCGTCGTCTCTATGAGCATCCCCTGATCGACGAGGTGGAGGAAAAGGGCGTGTCGGCAGAGGGCAAGACTCTCGCGGCGGCATACTGGGGGCGCAAGGATGTCTCCCTCCGCGACATCGCCATGTGCATTACCTATGGTGTTGTCGTCGTGACCATCTCGAAGTTCCTCGGCAGTACCTTTGCGACGCTGGTTCCGGCGGATGGCGGGATGCTTTCGAAGATGTGCAGCACCTTCCTCGGCAGTCAGTACGTCTGGATTACATTGCTGTCCGTTGCCTTTGCCAGTTTTTTTGAAAAACAGGCAAGCTCCATGCATGGAGCGCAGGAAATCGGCACGTTCTTCATCTATATGTTCTTCTTCATCATCGGTGTGCCCGCCTCCATCATGGAGATCTTGGTCAATGCGCCGCTGCTCTTCGTCTTCTGCTTTATCATGGTTCTCGTCAATATGCTGTTCTGCCTGATTGGTGGGAAAATATTGAACTTCCCGCTCGAGGACATCCTCATTGCGTCGAATGCGAATATCGGCGGTCCTACGACGGCGGCGGGCATGGCGATCTCGCAGGGGTGGACACGCCTCGTGGGTCCCGCGATGCTCGTCGGCACGTTCGGCTACGCCATCGGAACGTACATCGGCATCATCGTCGGCAGTATGCTTGGGGCATAATGAAAACGGGGCTGTTGCACGAGTCAAAACGACTTCGTGCAACAGCCCCGTTATTCGTCTGCATATAAGAGTGTGAGTGTGCCCGTTGCGCGTGTTGCAGCGAGATCGATGACGCGCTGGTTGCGCGAGCCGCGAAAGTGCAGCGTGAGGTCGCGCTCCTCTTCGCGATAGTCGCCGTCGACGAGTACGTCGAGCTCGTCGAGCAGAGCGTTGATCGCAGGGTTTTGCTGTGCGCGCAGCTCTTCAAGCGTGTAGCCCGTGTAGCTCCATACATCCAGCCCCCGCGCATGCGCTCCGCGTGCAAGCGAGAGCAGCGCCTCTGGCTGCAAGAAGGGCTCACCGCCGCTGAGGGTGAGCCCTGTGAGGAGTGGATTCTCGTCGATCTCTGCGAGCACCGCGCCGACGGTCGTCATGCGTCCGCCCGTGCGCGGCTGCGTGCCCGGATTGTGACAGCCCGGGCAGCGGCGTGGACAGCCCTGCGTGAAGACCGTCAGCCGTATGCCCTCGCCGTCGACAATGGAGTCGCGCGCAATCCCCGAGATGTGGATCTCAGTGGAGTCCGTGCTTGACGCGTTCATGCTCTTCGGCCTGCTTTGCATTGTTCCAGCGATCCGTGGTGCCGACGAGATAGCCCGTGATACGGCGGACGCGCTCGAATTTCGGCTGGCGCATCTCGTAGCCGAGGGTGACACGGCCGTCGTCCGTTCCCGTGATGGAGAGGCGGTCGAGCTTCTCGTTCGTCTGACCCTCGATGTATGCGATGTAGTTCTCAACCTCGTGCGGAGTGATGTCCGAGAGACCGTTCACCGTGACGTTGATATCGTTGACAATCATGCTGCATTCTCCTTTTTGCGCTCCTATACGGCGCGTTTTCTCTCCGGCGTTCGTGTGCCATTTCGTGAGGATTATACAACATCTAGTGGGCACTCGTCAATAGGAAAACTATATATAGTTGTTTGTACACAGACTTATCCACAGGGATTTTTTGGGAATCGGGGTACTGCTGCACGCAGAGGCCGATGGGAAAAGGCGCGGCGGACATGGGGCTGAGAAAAAGTTATCCACAGTTTCCCTAGGGAGAATCTGTGGACGCTGTGGATAAGATATGACGGATACAGGCGGTTACGAGGCAGCGTTCTGTGGATTGTTTTCCTCCGCG
>ERZ772960.3295-NODE-3295-length-10958-cov-2.762634_pt1 | contig 10958 bp, 11 predicted proteins | sample MGYA00580678_ERZ772960 | MGnify/ENA primary metagenome ERZ772960 (study PRJEB29015, sample SAMEA2737930) | human oral metagenome | biome: human oral; feature: human-associated habitat; material: dental | place: China | collected 2059 ...
TAGGAGGGAACTGCTCTATCCAGCTGAGCTACAACCGCAATCACCATGGTCATTTTAGCAAATGCAACACAGATATGCAAGGTTCTTACGAAGGCTTTTCCGATTTTATCGGCGCAAAATCTAACCCAGTTCATAACATTCTATGTTACTATAGAGAATAGTTCTCATGTTAATGGCTAGAAGAAAGGATGTGCTTTGTGATGAACGTATCGCTTCATGGCGTGCCGGAAACCATGCTGATCCCGCTTTGGGCGCGCGCATACGAAACCCAAAAGAGCTCGCCCCTCGTTCGCGACCCGATTGCCGTGGATCTCGTCTCCAAGCTGGACTACGACTTCTCAAAATTTAAGCATGCACGTCTTTCACAGATTGGCACAGCTGTCCGCAGCAATATCTTAGACCGTGCAGCAAGGGCATTTATCCATGCGCACGAAAATGCCGTCTGCCTCAACCTCGCCTGCGGGCTTGACACGCGTTTTGAGCGCGTCAAAAATGGACGGGTGGACTGGTACAACATCGATCTTCCCGAAGGGATCGAATTGCGGGAACGTCTGCTCACGGAAGTGGATCCGCATACGAAGAACATCGCCGCGTCCATCTTTGATCCGGCATGGATAAACCAAATTCCGCATCATGACCGTCCTGTCCTAATCCTCATGGAAGGCGCTTCGATGTATTTCAGAAAAGAACAGATGGAAACGCTGTTGCAACTTCTCATAGAGCATTTCGCACCTGCAACCATGCTCATGGAGGTCATGCCGCCTTTTTTGATTCGCCACCAAAAGCACCATGACTCCGTAAAGAGGGAATCCGCTCCGTTTCAATGGGGTGTCGAGCGCGGGCGCGATGTCCTCGCGCTTCATCCGCAGCTGCGCCTGTCATGGGAACGAACCCTTTACGAAGGGTACCGAATGCACTGGGGATTGCTGGGCATTCTTTCATGGATTCCATGGGTAAACCGGAATCTCAATAACAAGATCCTCTGTCTGAAGCTTCTTATGCGGAAATCGTGATCCAAGAGAGAAAATGCCACGTCTCCCGCACCGATTCGGGCCTGCTTTTCCCCGACGACTACCACTCCGCCTGCGTTCCATCATAATTCTTCCATTTGGGGTTCGTCCAAACCAACCCCTCTGCCGAAACTTTTTTCACGCGTTCCTCATCGATGATAAGCCCAAGCCCCGGCAAGGACGGCAGATCGACGAATCCGTCCTTATATTGGAAAATCTCCTTGTTCTGCACGAAATCCAATAGATCGAACCCTTTGTTGTAGTGGATGCCAAGGCTCTGCTCCTGGATGAATACATTCGGTGCGCAAGCGTCGATCTGAAGCGTTGCCGCGAGCGCAATCGGCCCATACGGCGCATGCGGCGCCGCTGCCATATCAAAGCTCTCTGCCGCCGCGATAATCTTGCGCGTTTCCAATATGCCGCCTGCCAAGGCGACATCGGGTTGAATGATATCGATGACCCCTTCGCGAAAGAGATTCTTATACGCCCAACGGCTGCAAAGGCGCTCCCCCGTGGCAAGCGGCGTCGCAACATGATGCGCGACCTCCCGGAACGCCTCTTCATTTTCAGGCAGTACCACTTCCTCCAAAAACATCAAATGATACGGCTCAAGCGCGGCTGCCAATACCTTCGCCATGGGCTTGTGCACACGTCCATGAAAGTCCACTGCGATGCCAAACCCAGCACCGAGTTCCTTTCGGATCGAGGCAACGCGATCGACTACTGCCTGCACCTTATCATACGAGTCGATATAATGGAGTTCTTCTGTCGCATTCATCTTGACCGCATCAAATCCACGATTCTTGCGGTCGAGCGCTTCCCGGACCACATCGTCGGGCCGATCCCCGCCAATCCAAGAATAAACCTTGATCTTGCTGCGGGCACGTCCGCCCAAGAGTTCATAGATCGGGACCTGCAACGCTTTTCCCTTGATGTCCCACAGTGCCATTTCAATGCCCGAAACAATCGTCGAATTGATCGGGCCGCCACGGAAAAACGATTTGTAGAGTTCCTGCCAAAGCGTTTCTATGGCAAACGGATCCCGTCCGATCAGATACGCCGCCATTTCCTCCGCACCTGCGACGACCGTTTCCGTCTTCGTTCCCGAAATCATCTCGCCCCAACCCTCAATGCCTTCGTCCGTGACGAGCTTGATGAAGATCCATCTAGGTTTTACGCGGTATACCTTAAAGGAAATAAGTTTCATTTCCGACTTCTCCTTTCATTCTGCCCTGCCGCTTTCCTCGATTCCCGAAGCCTGTCCCGCACGTTTTGCGCGTCTATCCATGTAGGCCCAAACGCCAATCAAAACAACAAGCAAGATCGGAACGCATACGAATGGATTGCTCGTGAATGCCGTATATACCAAGTAGCTGACCGTCAGGCTAGTTGCGGCAAAGGAGGATATGCCCCCGCTTGCCGAAAGATCGATCCCCGTCGTCATGGCAAGCTGCGTCAATACGGGGGAAGTAGCAGTGCCCGCCAGCAAAATAGCGGCCATGCAAACGAGACTGATGAGCAGGCTGCGGAACAGATTGCCGCGGCAAAGTGCGACAACCATGGCGACACGGAATGGAACAACGGCGAGATCCGCAAAAGGAAGCACGCGGTTTCCGGGAAGCACGGCTGCCATGAAAATCGTCAGCGGTATGACAAGCAGTGCCGTCGTAATGACGGTGGAATTGCCGACGACCACGGCAGCGTCAAGACCGATCAGGAATTTACGTCCCTTGAACTTCTCTTTGGTCAATTTTTTTGCCGCTTCCGAAATGGGCATCAACCCCTCCATGAAGAGCGCTGTCATTTTAGGGATCAGGATCATGACAGCGGCCATGTTGACCCCCAGCTCAAAAATTTTCGTGACGGGATATTCTGCCAAAACGCCAATGCCGCAGCCGAGTATCAGCCCCATGAAAAGAGGCTCGCCAAAGAATCCGAGATACTTCTGCGTGTCTTTGACAGAAAAGTCGATCCCGTTGACCCCTGGGATCCTGTCAATCAGGCGATTGAGTGGAGCGGCAATGACGACAGACGACAGCGAAGACATCGTCGGGAGCGACACGCCCGGTATGCCAAAATACTTTTCCACATAAGGAGCGGTCCAATCGGCCAGTTTGAACGAAATAACGGCCATCATGACAGAAGCGCCCAGTCCGAGCAGGACATTATCCGTCACAAAGTATGCCATGATTCCGACAATCGCCATATGATGGTAATTCCAAATATCGACATCGAGCGTATCGGTCAGTCTGAACACCAATAAAACGATGTTTGTCAGCAAAATGCCAAAAATCAAAAGCGGAATGATGGGAGACGACCAAGTAACGGCAGCAATCGCCCCCCATCCTACATCGAGGATATCGAGATGTATGCCGAAATTCTCGACCATCGCCTTTGCCGCAGGGCCTAGGTTCCCAGACAATAGATTGATGACCAGCTTGATGCCGGCAAACCCGATCGCAATCGTAAGACCGGCACGAAAGGCCTTCAGCAGTCGGACGCGGAACAACAGCCCAATGATGGTGATGATGATTGGAAGCAGGACGATAGGACCAGCGCCCAAAAGGGCATGGAATACAACATATACAAAATCCATTTCGATACGCCTCCTTACTTTGCCGGACGACATCCATTTGACTTCAAATGCATCAAAATCTCTTCTATCGTCTCTTCTTCGCCAACACCTGTCAAAAGAGAAATGGCGCCAATCACGGGGATGTTTGCTTCTCCGCCTGTAAACATGCCGGAAGTCACGAGCAGATCGTAATCCGCTGCCTTCGACTTGACTTCCAACAGTTTGCACTGGCTCACCGAGACATCGATCCCTGCCTCTTCACAAGCTTCTCGTATCTTCGACGCTACAACCGTAGAAGTCGCGATCCCATTTCCGCATGCCACTAAAACCTTTTTCATCACATTCCACTCCTTCATACCAAAAATTCATGCCGTTTCATCCCAAATATCCGGCTATGATCTGATACGCTTGCTTCGTTTCCTTGGCTTCGACGATCCGTTTCAAATCATCCTGCCGCTTGACAAGTGCAATGATTTTCTGAAGCATGTCAACCTGCCCATGCGGCTCCTTCAGTGCCAGCATGATGACGATGGAAACCGCCACATCACGACTGGGATCATCCATCGCGCGAAACGAAACCGGCACATCCAAAAGCCCAACCGCTATCGCATTTTCACGTACATGTTCACAGTCTGTATGCGGAACCGCAACATTGATGTGCCCCGTCGCGAGTCCCGTCGGATAGATTTCCTCCCGATGCAATATGCCATCCCGATAACTTTCTTTTACGTATCCCGCCATGCAAAGCGTTCCGGCAAGAAAGGCGAGAACATCCTGCTTTGTTTTTCCTTCTGCTGAGACACGCAAAACCATGTCTTCATGAAAGCCTTCTATCATGAAAACACCTCCATCTGCCGCGCAAAAACTTCCAATGAGCGAGCCATCCCCGTCGCATTCCTGTTCAGGATATCTTCTTTTTGGAACAGTCCGGAGGCAATGCCAACAAAGGAAGCTCCTGCGCGGAAGTATTCCGCCATATTTTCTGCATTGACTCCGCCGACCGCCATGAGCGGCAATTTCCCAAACGGCGCTTGTATATCCGTAAAATACTTGCTTCCGACCGTGCCGGCAGGAAAAATCTTAAGGATGTCCGCTCCATCCTTTGCGCACTGCCGGACTTCGCTTGGGGAAAATGCGCCCGGCACGCTGATCACATGATGATACCGGCAGTAATCGAGCATATCCCGCGAAAACATGCTTGGGGCTAGGACGAAGTCGGCTCCCGCCTCGACGACATCCTGAAGATCTTCTGCGGTCAGGACGGTTCCCGCTCCCACGGCGATCCGATCCCCGTACTTGTCGGCAATGCGTCGGATCGTATCTTTGGAATCCACGCGATTCAGTGTGATTTCCACAGCGGATACGACACTTCCGCACAAGACGCGAACGGCGACTTCTACCTGCTCGTAATCGTAACCGCGCAAGATGGCTGTAATTTTTGAAAAATCTGCTACCGCCTGTTTCATTCGCACACCTCCATACCATTCATACGCATCATACGCATCATACGCATATATTTAGGCACACATATACGCATAAAAGAAAAAGAAATAGATGTACATCCCTACACCTATTTCTTCTCGCAAGAATCGTGCCAAGATTTGGCTAAAATTGTTTTTCTATCATAACGGTCAAGCATTCTGCTGGCGTTTTTGCCGCCTTTAGCTTAGACAGCGTGTCCTTGTTCGATAGGATCCGATAAAAGGCATTGACGTATTTTTGATCGTCCTCCCGCAGTGCCAACAAAAACACCAGATCAACCATAAAATTATTTTCCCACAAGACCGGCCGCTCCAAACAAGCCATCGCAATCGCAGGGCGTTTGACGTATTTGGCATCGCCATGCGGTATGCCGATTCCACCGCTCAGATACGTCGCACCAGTGCTTTCCCTTTTGTAAGCACTTAGCAGGAACCCCGCCTCCACTGCACCATGCTGCTGCAAAAGGCCTGCCAACCGATCCATGATCTGCGTCTTATCCGAAAAACCAAGCCCGCATACAATGTTCGATTCGTCCAAGACATCCGTCAGGGAAACCGGGCCGATGACTTCTTCTTCCAAAAGCTGCTTCAATCGTGCCATGCCCGTGCCCGAAAATATCTCCTGTGCTGAGATAAACGGAGCACGTGTGCCGAGAGGGCGCATATTTCCGATGGAAGCCAAGATGCGATGCGTGCTTCGTATCTTGCTGACCTCCTCCTTCATGTGCGCAGAATCCAACGCGCCAATGGAAAAGGTGCGAATGCCTTGAAGCAGTCCTTTTTCGTCTTCCCGCTCGATGTATTCCTGCAGGCGCCGCGCCGTTCCCTCTCCTGTGATGCAAACGAAGAGCAAAGCGGGCGGGCGCTCGAATCCGGCCAGATCCTGTCCGCCAAACTTATCCATGCGCAACGCACTTGCAATCTCTTCCAAGCGTACGCTCGTGAGAGCCGCACGTCTTACCGCTTCCAAGACCATCGCCGTATCGACGCGCGTAACGCACGCCACAGGAATCCCCGTCCGCTCCGTGACCTGCTGTGCGAGAGTCGTCAAGGAGCCAATATCGACAAGGAACAAGCAGCCCTTGCCTGAATCCACTTCCTCCACGACCGAGATGACCTTTTCGAGCATAAACTCCGGCGTTTCATTGAAGTCCATATCCATGCCAATCGCATCATTCAGATTGAGCAGTCGATTTGCCACTTCTGCCATAGCCGAAGCCACGCGCCCATGGCTGAGCACGATGACGCGCACTTGCGCCTTTTCCTGCACATCCGTATGCGAAAACGTATACAAGTACATCGCCATCATAGCGATTTCTTCCGGCGGCAGGTCGAGATCCAATGCATCGCGGAGATCGCGCGCCAAAATACATGCCACCTCATACTCGCGCTGGTATCGCGTACTGATGTCATGGACATCCAACGTAAAATTCCAATAGGCGCCTCGCTTGATCCGTTCTGAAAAGGTGCTTAAATGAATGGCGAAAAAATAAACCAGCTTCATTTGAAGATGTGGCAGGTAGGACCGTGCTTTTTCCACCGCTTCACGGACCGCGACCACAATCTGCGGATCTACAATGGAGCAAAGTTCTTCCAAGGTTTGCCCCACGTCCTCTTTTGGCAATGCATATTCCTGAATTTTCTCCTTGATTTTCCGCTGCACGATTTCGTTGATCTTGGCATCATCTATGCCGATGCGCCGCAGTTCCAGCACATTATCTTCTATCGTATGATAGATGGTATCCAGATGACGTGTCACCATCGCCGCCCCGGCTTGATCCACCGGATCGATGACAAGAGGCTGCAGCGTATATGCACGGATTGCCTCCTCCTGTTTTTTCGATGCATGGACGGATTCCTCATACTTCGCAAGATTCCACGTGCGTACGGCCACTCCCCCGCTTCCTTTTGCAACGGAGTCCAGGAATGCATTTGCACAGGCAACGCGAATATCGCTCAGGAGCTGCCCAATATTTCCGGGGCATTTATACAGGAGCAAAAACCGGATCACACGTTCCTCTACGCGAATGGACCGCTGCGTCTGCACCGCCTCTGTTAGAAAAAAACGCTGCACCAAGGCATAGCGCTCCGAGACCGGGCGCTCTGCCAGCGGCGGTATGTCGATGATCATAGGGATACGCCTGCGAAACGTCAGCAGCAGCGTCGATTCAATGTTTTCCGTCGTAGCGGCAATGATGCGCACATGAACCCGAATGCTTCGCGTATCACCAAGCCTTCGATACGCTCCCTTGTCCAAGATCGAAAAAAGAATTTCCTGCCCTTCGCTAGGCAGGCGGTGCACCTCGTCCAAGAACAAGATGCCGCCGTCAGCCTTTTCGATAAGGCCGGCCTTGTCGGCCGAAGCGCCGCTGAACGCACCTTTCCGGTAACCGAAAAGCTGCGAAAGCAAGAGCTGCGGATTGTCGGCATAGTCCGCACAGTTAAATACGACAAAATTGGCCTCTTTCCCGATGACGTCTTCTTCTTTGGCAAACACGTACATATTTTCGGCCAAATAGCTCTTGCCGACGCCGGAAGGGCCTGTGAGCAGTGTGTGCAGGCCATGCGGCGGGTACAAAATGGCCGCCTTCGCTTGATTGATCTGAACCCGCAGCCCATCATCCCTGCCGATAATATCCTGAAATGCGCCTGCTTTCTCTTGGCTCCCCTTTTGGGGATCCGCCTGCATGGACGGGTGCCGTGCCGACCGTTTCTTTGAGGCCGCTTTCATGCGTGCCTTTGGCTCGCACGCCAATGCTTTTCGAATCGAGGCGGCCGCATAGCGCGAAACCGCATATCCGCATTCCTGCAACGCCATGGCAAAGGCACGCTCCGACAGATTTGGATCCTTCTGCAGGATACGGAATGCATCTTCTTCCATCGCCTTTTGGCGGCGGGCTCGGCACGATGGGATCTTCATTTCACCGCGCAGCAGGACGACCCGCTCGCGACGGATTCCGAGTTTTTTTGCAATTTCCCTGTCGGACAATGGGATTTTTTTGTTTTCTTCCACAAGGATCTGCTGCAATGCTCCCCGCAATGCCTGTCTCGCCTCACGCGTATTTGTCTTGCCTTTCATAAAAATCCTCTTCCAGCCATTCACGCACAATTCCATCCATCCCACTGTATCATAATATAAACGTTATTTGAACACAAAAATCTGTAAGAAATGGCACAACCTCGGGAAGATTGCAAGTTTAATTGTCAGTCCGGGCAGGAAGGTGGCAAACTCCGCTTTCATCTCCGTCAGATAGTAGGCAATGACCTACTCCCTATGACTGCCGAACTGTTCTGTCAGTACCCTGCTATTTGCAGAACATTTGTTTTGCCGTCAAGGCCGAGCGTCACGCCATACTGCATGGGAAATCTCCGGAATATCTTCTCCGTGACCTCAAATCCGTTCTCATAATCCAACGACCTAAAAAACTCAATATGGGGCATTGCCATCAATCTTCAACTCTGACCACGATTTTCCCGTTGACCTTACCCTCATCGAGAGCAATGCAGGCCTCGCGGATATCCTTGAAATCATATACCGCACCATACAGCGGCTTGAGGTGATGTTCATCCATGAAATGATAGATGTCCCGCATCATCTCAGTTGTGGGATAGTTGGAGTAGAAACCCGTCAGGCAGACGCCGTTTGGAATGTCTTTAATCGGGTCAAAGTGATTCCACTCGTAAACCTTGCCCAAAACATCCGTGTTGCAGACGATTCCGCCCTGTTCAACGCTCATCATGGTATCCTGCACCGTTTTGATTCCGATAAGCTCCAAGGCTTTATTCACTCCATGGACACGCCCGCGAAGGCTCCTGTCGTCAAGCAGGCATTCGTCGCAGCCAGCGTCTTTTAAGAGCTGCATTTTGGATTCCCTGTGTGTTGTGCCGATGACCTTGCAGCCAAGCGCTTTTGCAAGCTGAACCGCCGCATAACCGAGGGCGCAGGTCGCGCCTCGGATTAAAAGCGTGTCCTCCGGCTGCAGGCGCAGGCACTGGAAGAGCGAACCCCACGCCGTGAAATATGTTTCCGGAATCGCTGCCATTTCTTCCCACGTGAGATTGGACTCCACCGGAAGCACATGAGAAACGGGGAGCAGAGCATACTCGGCGTAGCTACCGTCAAAGCTCCTGCCCATGCCGCCCATCAGAGCCGCGACTTTCTGTCCTTTTGCAAGACCGCTGTCGGACGGATCGACGATCTCTCCGACACATTCAATGCCGGGAATGATCGGCTTTTTGATATAGTCATTTTCAATTTCAAACTCCCGCAGAATTTCCTCCGAATGGTTCATGCCAAAGGCTTTTACTTTAACCAGCACCCAGCCGGGCTGAACCTGCGGAATCGACACTTCCGAGAGTTCCACGTCCGCGCCTTTTATCGGCTTGTCTATCAAAACCGCTTTCATCGTTTGGTTCATTGCTTTTCCCTCATAATCTTTCTATCGCCTGCACCGGACAGTTTTCGTAGCATCTGCCGCACTGCAGGCAGTGATCCTGATGAATGACGAATGGCTCGCCCTCGTCAATCGCATTCTGCGGACATCCTTCCGCACAGGTTCCGCACTGAATGCACGCATCGGAAATGTGGTATCCTTTAACGATCGGCTCTGCGTTTCCGACCGTGTAATAGTAGCGGCCAATCGGGTGGGTTCCGAGATTGAAATACTCCATCTGCATATCCTTGATTTCAAAAGCTTCCAGGATTTCCCTTGTGCCGTTTGGATAGACATTTTCCATATAGGGCTGTTCTTCCCCGATTGTATTCCGGCAGCTTTCCTGCACTTCGTCCGGCAGGCGTTTTGCCATAGCGGAAACGCGGATCATTTCCTTGAACCGTGTATAGACAAGGATCGGCACATGCCCATCTTCGATCAGCTGATGGTAAAATTCCTTTCCCCTTGCCGTCATGAACCAAAAGGAGTTCTCCTCATAATGAACCGCACTGATACAGCGCACCTGCGGCAGCCCGTTTTGGTCAACGGTAGCAAAATTGAGCACGCCGACATAGGATAGTTTCAAAATACAGGTTTTGGCATCCATATTCAGCCCTCCTGTTTCTTCTTTATAAACAGCATCAGAATTTCGTCCACATAAACTTCCGGCTTTCCCTTTTCGTTGCCTTTTTTGATTGGCAGCAGTTTGCCCATCAGGAAAGACCAGTAAATGTCTCCGTAGACTTTGGCATTTCCATTTTGAAAGATACCCGCGTCTATTCCCTGCTGAAAGAATCCGCCGAGATAACCTCTGCCGAAGTCACGCAGGATGGGATTCTGCTTTTCGTATTTTGATATATCCATTTCCTGATTGGCGAAAGTAATGAGCAGCAGCTGTATCGGTGGCATGTCTGCATATTTGGATTCGTCAGAAGTAAGGAAATCTGTCCCGAACCGTTTCAGTGCCGTCACAGGATTTTTTTCTTTTTTCAGTTTATGAAGATATTCTTCCACTTCATCAGAAAACGACAGCAGCAGGTCTTCCTTGTTTTTGAAGTAGTGATAAATCAGTCCTTTGCTGATTCCGGCTTCCACAGCCACGGAGTCCATGCTTGTATGGCAATACCCGTAAATGCTGAACAGCTTCTTCGCCGCCGCCTGTATCTCGCTTGTGCGTTTATCTTCCAGTATTTTCTTGTTTTCTGCTGTCATTGACATGATTCCTGTACCTCGTGCCAGCACTGCGGATCTTCCGCATAAAAGCTTCCGTATGTTCCGTGCGCTACGGCGGGACACCCACGGCAAAACCGCAGCAACTCGCATTTCGAGCATTTCTCAAATTTGTCGTACTGTCGGTAGTCCTCCATCGGCTTCAGCCATATGTCAGCCAGCCTGTCTTTGAAAACATTCCCGACCTTGCTTGACAGCCTCCGGCAGGCGTAAACATCACCGGTCGGCA
>ERZ772960.3298-NODE-3298-length-10952-cov-10.637056_pt1 | contig 10952 bp, 6 predicted proteins | sample MGYA00580678_ERZ772960 | MGnify/ENA primary metagenome ERZ772960 (study PRJEB29015, sample SAMEA2737930) | human oral metagenome | biome: human oral; feature: human-associated habitat; material: dental | place: China | collected 2059 ...
ACTCCACGGCGCTCAGCGGCAGGTGCACCACCCGGTTCATCATGCGCTCGCGCAGCTCGGCGAAGACCGACTCGCCCAGGGTGCGGGCGTGCTTCTGGGCGAAGCGGTTGATGAGCGCCCCCACGAGCGTGACCGCGATGATGGTCAGCACGATCCGGTCCACGTAGCCGGCGTCGGCCCGCCCGGCCGAGACCCGCCCGACCAGCCGCCCCAGCAGCTGGGGGGCCACGAGCGTGGACAGGACCGCGGTGATCTGGAGGGCCAGGACGACGGCGAAGCGCCCCCGGTAGGAGGCCATGATGCGGAAGGTCTTGCGCAGGGCGACGGGCCCGGGCGCGACGGGAAGTGCCATCAGCAGCTCGCCTCCGCATCCTCACCCATGGCCCGTGAGACGACGGCGCGGTAGTCGGCCGCCTGCGCGTGGCCGTCGCGGGCCATCGCCATGAGCTCGCGGTGCGTGGAGCGCAGGAGCTCGGTCCCGCTGGAGTCCAGGAGGACGACCTCGTCGCAGGCCTCCAGGACCAGCGGCGAGGCGGTGACGACGACGGTCGTGCGCCCGGCGCGGGCCCGGTGCACCTGGGCGGCCACGCGGGCCTCGGTGTGGGAGTCCAGGGCGGAGGTCGGCTCGATGAGCACGAGCGTGGGAGCCTCGGTCAGCAGCGCCCGGGCCAGGGCCACGCGCTGACGCTGCCCGCCGGACAGGGACCGGCCCTTCTCAGTGATCATCCCGGCCAGGCCCTCGCTCAGGGAGGTCAGGACGTCGCCGGCGTCGGCGATCCCGATGGCCTCGATGAGCCGGTCGTCGCCGGGGGCCTCGCGCTCCTGGGGGCGGACCTGCTGGTCGACGTCGGCCCCGGTGGTGCGCTCGGTCTCGGCGCGCACGAGGTCCTCCAGGCCCGCCGGCTGCGGGTCGGGGCCGCCGCGCACGTCGAGGGCCTCACGCAGGGTCCCGGTGAACAGCTGGGCGGTGGCGCCGGAGACGACGACGCTGGCGCGCACCTGCTCCAGGGGCATGGTGGTCAGCGGCCGGCCCGCCAGGGTCACGGTGGGGCCGGCGTCGGTGAAGCGCCCCAGGCGCGTGGCCAGGTCGGCGGAGACCTGCGGGTCGGGACACACGAGGGCCGTCATGCGGCCCTCCTTGAGGCGCAGGCCGCTGCCGGTGTCCACCAGGTCGCCGCTGATCGCGTGGGCGGCGGCCGGGTCCAGGTTGAGGCGCTCCACGAGGCTGCCGGCGGCCGGCGCCACCTCCAGCAGGCGGCTCAGGCGCCGGGCGCCGACGACGGCCCGGGTGTAGTCCTGCACGGAGCTGGTGAACACCCACAGCGGCCAGGACAGGTAGGCGGTGTAGCCGTAGAAGGTGATGAGCCCGCCGGGGGTGAGGCTGCCGGCCACGGCCATGCGCGCCGCCACCCACACGACGATGGCGGCGAAGAGCCCGGGCAGCAGCACCTGGAGGGTCATGAGGGTGGCCTGGGAGGAGGCCACCTCGACGCCGCGGCGCCGCAGCTCCTGGGAGGCGTCCCGGTAGCGGCGGGCGAAGACGTCCTCCCCGCCGATGCCCCGCAGGATCCGCAGGCCCGCCACCGTGTCCGTGGTGATCGTGGTGACCGCGGACTGGGCCTCGCGCTGGACGGCCTGCCGCTTCTGCAGGGGGCGGATGACCAGGGTGACGATGGCCGCCACCAGCGGCATGCCCAGGATGACGATGAGCCCCAGGCTCACCGAGGTGCGCAGCATGAGGACGGCCACGACGAGGAAGCTGGCCGCCGCCCCCAGCAGGAACGGCAGGTGCTCGATGAGCTTGCCCAGGTAGTCGGCGTCGGAGGCGATGATGGTGGCGACCTCACCGGTGGAGACCTGCCGGGACAGGTCCTTGCCGGTGGCGGAGATCTGCCGGCCCACGAGCCGGTCGACGTCGAAGGCGGTGCGCATCCAGGCCGTCACCCCGAAGTAGGACAGCATCGTGTCCCCGACGGCGTAGACGACGAACAGCACCAGCAGCAGCGCGCCGATGCCCCAGACACGGCCGTTGAGACCGTTCTCGATGCCGGCGTCCAGGGCCTGGCCCAGGAAGGCCGGCACGATCGCCTGGATGATGTTGGAGGTGCAGGCCGCCAGGGTCGCCAGGGTGACCGGGACGGCGGCGCGGCGCAGCAGCCAGCGCAGAAGCGCCCCGGCCCCCAAGGACGGGGGATGGGGCAGCGGGGCGTCGGGGGTCATGGACTGTGCGGTCAGGGCGGACAGCGCGGTCGGGACGGTCGGGAACGACCGGGAGGACGATTCGGGCATGATCGCATGAGGCTATCGGAGGGGAAGCCGTCGCGGCAGAGGCAAAGGCGGTGACAAGGAAGATACCGGGCGCGGGAATACGCGCCGAGCACGACTCGGGCAGCTTCCGGGCGGGCCGCGCAGACGTGCCGGCGCCCCGGCCCGCCCCCGTCGCGGGGGTTGGCCGGGGCACCGGGCTTGCTCGGATTGCTCGGCGAACGCCGCTTACTCGGTGGCGATGGCGTCCAGGACCGGAATCCGGGAGGCGCGCAGCGCCGGCCACAGGGCCGCGATGACGCCGACCACCACGGAGAGCACGAGCATGCCCACCATCTGGCCCCAGGGGATGCTGAGGCTCGTCAGCCCCTGATCCTCCAGGACCTCCTTGAGGGCGGCGGCCAGGACCACCCCGGTCGCCCCGCCCAGCACGGTGCCGTACAGGGAGGTGAGGACCGACTCGGTGATGATCTCCCCGGACAGCTGGGCCTTGCCCAGGCCGACGGCGCGCATGAGCCCGATCTCCCGGGTGCGCTCCGAGACCGAGAGCACCAGGGTGTTGACGATGCCCAGGATGGCGATGGCGATGCTCAGCCCCAGCAGGCCGTAGAGGACGGCGAGCATCCGGTTGATCTGCTGACCGACCTGGTCGGAGATCTCGCTGGCGTCGCGCACCGCGTACTGGTAGGTGTCGGCCACGATGTCGCGGGCCTTGCCCCGCACCGTGTCGAGGTCGGTGCCCTCCTTGAGGGTCAGGAGCATGCCCTGCGGCGAGTCCAGGACGTGGGCCGGGTCCGTGGTGGTGCCCGGGGAGTTCCAGGAGCCCACCGCGGCCGCCAGCTCGGGGGCGATGTAGTAGTTCCCGCCGGTTCCCTTCGGGTCGACGACGGCGCTGACCGTGGCCTCAACCGACCCGGTGGGGCCGGTGACGGAGACCTTGTCCCCGAGCTTGAGGCCCTCGTCCTTCTTCGCGGCCACGTGGGTGGCGTCCAGATCCTTCATCGACCCGGCGCTCGCGGAGACGTCGTAGGCCTTGGAGTAGGTGGCGGGATCGACGACGATGACGGTGGCGGTGGCTTTCTGGGTGCCGTCGGGCTTGGTGACGGCGTCGACGTAGATGGAGTAGGAGGAGGTCTCCTTGACCCCGTCGATGGCGGCGATCTCCTTGGCCTTGTCGGCCGAGAGCCGGGTGCCCAGGCTGCCGATGGTGGCGGGCTGGACCACGAGGTCGGCCTTGAGGGACTTGTCGATCTCGTCGGAGGTCGAGGACTGGAAGGAGGCGGCCAGCGTGGCGCCGGCGCACACCAGGGCCATGCCCACCATGAGGGCGCCGGAGGTGTTGGCCGTGCGGCGCGGGTTGTGGACGATGTTGCGCACCGCCAGGCGCCCGGCGGGCCGCAGCAGCCGGAAGGGCAGGCCCAGCACCGCCACCACCGGGCGGGCCAGGGTCGGGGAGACGACGAGCAGTCCCAGGACGGTGCCGCCCGCTCCCAGCCCCATGATGAGACCGCGCTGCGTCAGGTCCGCGTTCACCCACGCGGCGGCGATCGCGGCCGCTCCGGCCGCCAGCAGCAGCCCGCCCAGGATCGTGCGCAGCACCAGGGACTTCTCCCGGGAGCCCGACACGCCGCGCATGGCCTCGACCGGGTGGGTCAGGGCGGCCTCCCGAGCCGGCAGCAGAGCGCCGACAACGGTGACGGCCAGGCCCACCGCCAGCGAGATCGCGATGATCGTCCCGCTCAGGCCCGTGCCCTCCAGCAGCGGCATGCCGGCGGCGTCGAGCAGCGCGGACAACCCGGCCAGCAGCCCCGCGCCCGCGGCCACGCCCAGGGCGGAGCCGACGACGCCGATGACGACCGCCTGCAGGAACACCACGCCGAACACGGAGGCCGGTGAGGCCCCGACCGCCCGCAGCAGGGCGAACTCCTTGACCCGCTGACGCACGCTCATCGCGAAGGAGTTCATGATGATGAAGGAGCCCACGAACATCGCGACGACGACGAAGACCAGCAGGAAGACCTGAACGAAGCCCAGCTGCTCCTCAATGGCCTTGTTCTGCTCCTTGATGACCTCGGCGCGGGTCTGGACCTGGGCGCCATCGGGAAGGATCTTGGTGATCTCGGACTTGACGGTGTCCACTGAGGAGCCCTGAGCGACGTCGACGGCGATGGTCGTCACCTTCCCGTCCGGGGCGGCGATGGGCATGAGCCAGCTCGGATCCACGCCCACGACCGTCGCGCTGGCCATGGAGGACTCGTAGTGGAACTCGCCGACCACGGTGACCTCGGAGGGTGAGCCCTGCACCACGATGTGCGTCTTGTCCCCGACCTTGAGGCCGGAGTTCTTCAGGGCCCCGGACTCCAGGGTGATCTCACCGGCCCCTTGAGGCTTGTGGCCCTGGACCCAGGTCAGGCCCTTTTCGTTGTCGTACAGCGGTATGAAGAGCGTGGGGGCGCCGGTGGTGGTGACCGGGGCGTCGTTGGAGCCGACGAGGACCCCGACCATCTGGACACCGGGGTTGGCGGCCTCGACGCCGCCGATCTGCTTGATCTGCTCGGTCAGGGAGCTGTCGATGGGCTGGGTCTGCTGCGAGCTCGACGAGCTGTCGTCGCCGCTGCCGGCGATCTTGGGGCCTTGGGCGTACAGGTCCGAGGTGACGGTGGAGGAGGTCAGATTGGAGAAGGTCTCCGACATGGAGGCGCGCAGGGCGAGCGTGCCCGACAGGAACGCCACCCCGAGCATGACGGCGAAAGTGGTCAGGAAGAATTGTTTGGCGTGGGCGCGCACGGAGCGCCAGGCGACTCGTCTCATGGCTCAGGCCCCCTTGACGGCCGAGCCGGACTGCGGGGCGGCTGCGGGGGCGGGCTCGGTCTCGCTCAGCTCGCGCAGGGCGTCCAGGACCCGGTCACGGTCGGGGTCGTCCAGCTGGGCGACGACGTGCCCGTCGCGCAGGAAGATGACGGTGTCGGCCCAGGCGGCCGCCTCCGGCTCGTGGGTCACCATGACCACCGACTGCCCCAGGTCGTCGACGCTGCGGCGCAGGATCTCCAGGACCTGGTCGGTGGAGTGGGAGTCCAGGTTGCCGGTGGGCTCGTCGGCGAAGACGACCGCCGGCTCGCCCACGAGCGCCCGGGCGCAGGCCACGCGCTGGACCTGGCCGCCGGAGAGCTCGGCGGGCCGGTGGGACAGGCGCTCCCTGAGGCCGACGGCGTCGATCACCTGGTCGAAACGCTGCGGGTTGACCTTCGTGCGGGCGATATCCAGGGGCAGGGTGATGTTCTCCGCCGCCGTGAGGGTGGGGACCAGGTTGAAGGACTGGAAGATGAAGCCGATGCGCTCGCGGCGCAGGCGGGTGAGGCGACGCTGGTTCATGGAGGAGACCATGTCGCCGTCGAGCATGATCTCCCCGGAGGTGATCGAGTCCAGGCCGGCCAGGCAGTGCATGAGCGTGGACTTGCCGGAGCCGGACGGCCCCATGATGGCGGTGAAACGGGCACGGGCGATGTCGACGTTGACGGAGTCGAGCGCTGTGACGGCGCCCGAGCCGCGGCCGTAGACCTTGGAGAGGTTGCGTGCGGAGACCACGGGGTCATCCACCGGGTGGTGAGGTGTGAGGACGGAGGGTGCGGCGACGGGGGTGGAACTACTCATAGGTTCAGTCTGGCAGTGGCATGGGGCACGCGAATCCTCCTGGCGGAGGACAGGTCCCCTGAGCGCGTGGAGGCTCGACCCTGAGCCGGGGTCGGGGAGGTCCCTGAGACGAGGGGCGGACGGGGCGCATGGAGGATGCGGGCGTTCGTCGAGGTGGAGTCCGTTTTCTAACTTTTCCGACGATTCGTGATTACCATCGGGGATGATCGGAGCCTGGTGAAGGACCCGGGATGGGTTGGCTGCGCGCCCGATCAGTCGAGGTCACCCATACGTTCTCCCGGAAAGGCTCTGCATGGATCCGGTTCAGCTCATGATGGCGGCGCATCAGGCCGATGCGACGGTTGCCGCTCAGACTCCGGACCAGGCCCTGCAGGCCGCCATCGCACAGAGCCGGCCTGACCTGTGGGCGCCGCTGTCGACTAACCCGGCCGCCTATCCCGACCTGCTCGGCTGGCTGGCCAGTACCGGGAACGTCGAGGTCCTCGCCAATCTCCGTGCGCGCGGCTACCTGACCGACGACGCGGCCGCCAATGCTGCCGACAGCGCGGGTGCCGCGGGGGCTGCGGCTGCGGCTGATAGTGCGGCCGGCGAGCCCACTGTGGATCCTGCTTTCAGTCAGGGGGACCCGGCGCAGACGGAGCCGACCGAGTCGGCGGAGTCGGCCGGAGACGGCGGCACGCCGGTGGACGAGGACGAGGCCGCCGATGAGCCCGGGCCGGTTGACGATGATGAGGCCGAGGATGTGCAGGCCACGGAATCTGTGGCTGAGGCTGCCACTGAGCCCGATGCGGAGACCGCAACCGGCGAAGCTCAGGCGCCGCGCCCCGATGATTCGGGTGACGAGGCAGAGGACGATGCTGAGGATGCCGACTCTGGCGAAGCTGGTGTCGAGCCGGAGACAGAGGAGTCTGACGAGGACTCCGAGGGCACTGAGGGCACCGAGGATGCCGAGGCTGAGGGCCCGGCTCCGGAGGACCAGCACGTCGAGGACACCGCCGCCGACGAGTCTGCCGACGAGCGCAGCGCGGAGCCCGCTGAAACGGCCGAGGAACCGGGGATTGATGAGCCTGCCGAGGACACCGAGGGGGCTGAGGCTGCCACTGAGCCCGATGCGGAGGACGCCGCAGTCGATGACGACTCTGGCGAGGCCGGTGACGAACAGAAGACAGACGAGCCTGCCGAGGACTCCGAAGACGTTGAGGACGACGAGGCTGAGAGCCCAGATTCGGAGGCCCCGCACGTCGAGGACGCCGCCGTCGACGAGTCTGTCGATGAGCGCGGCGCGCAGCCGGCTGATGCGGCCGAGGAACCGGGAACTGACGAGCCTGCTGAGGATTCCGAGGACTCCGACGCGGCTGAGGCTGCCACTGAGCCCGATGCAGAGCCGGAGGTCGCCGACGAGGCGGCCGCGGATGCCGACAACAACGACACGACCGTCCTAGCCACCGCCTCGCAGTGGCACGAGGTCGACTCGGCTGACACGACTGACATCACGGCTTCAGCCCAGTCCGCGGCCGTGACCTCCGGCTGGACAGCGGGCTCGGCCGCTCCCGCCGCGGGCTCGGCCGAGTCGGTGGCCTTCCCCGTGCCTCCGCCGCCGTCGGCCGAGGACATCGCCGCCTGGGCCGAGACCCCCAGTGGGGCGCCGTCGGGCTTCTCCGCCGCTCAGCCGGCCGTGGAGCTGGACATGTTCGGCCCCCAGATGATGGCCCAGATGCCGCCTCCCCAGCAGAAGCAGCCGTCGAAATCCAGCAGCGGTCGCCTGGTCGCGATCATCGTGGTCCTCCTGCTCGTCATCGTCGGCGGAGGCGGCCTGTGGGCCGGCAGCCACTTCGCCAACAAGGACAAGAGTGAGGACACCTCCCAGGATAAGGCCGACAGCGACGGGAACGGGGACGGCAAGCAGAACGGTCAGGCCGACGCCGCGGCCACGTCGACCGCGGCGGCCCTGCCCTCGGGCGCGGTCAAGGCCTGCTCCAGCATGCCGACCTTCACGATCACCTCGGTGGAGGACGGCCAGGGCGAGCTCAAGGTCCACGGCAACATGGCGACCTCCTGCGCCGAGGGTGACTTTCTGGCCGGATCGTCCAGCCAGGTCCTCGTCTACAGCTCCACCAGCCCCACCGGCGGCGCCGACGTCGACCACCTTGTGGCCTCGGGAACCTTCGACCTCTCCAGCGACCCGCTCATCATCCCCAACGGCGGACGGGCGGTGACGCTGCGCTTCGGCGAGCAGCACTACTTCCGCACCGCCAAGGACCTCGACCTCAAGGGCCTGACGGTCCGGCCCTCCTTCGACCGCGGCAGCTCATCGACCGCCACCGCGAAGAGCTCGACGAACTCCGCGATGACCATCGCCTCCTCCGCGAGCTCCAACGCCAACCAGGAGGCGCAGGACGAGCAGGCCGCCGGAGACGCCATCCAGTGGCAGATCAAGCACGACTACCCCATCGTCATGAACAGCTTGCGGGGCAAGTGGACCCCGCAGCTGTCCTCCAAGCAGGTGGGGCTCGTGGCCGACGGGCAGACCTGGACCAAGCGCTCGATCCTCGCCGAGTACCTCAGGACGCAGCAGGCCAACCCGAAGGCCGTCATCATCGACACCAGTCAGTGGCCGGTCTACGACACCGGCGGCTGGTGGGTGACTCTGCAGGGTGATACCTACTCCGACGGCGACCAGGCCAACGCCTGGTGCGACGCCCAGGGCTACGACTCCGACCACTGCCTGGCCAAGCGCATCGAGTCCAACGGAACATCGCAGGGCACCACCAAGCTTCGCTGAGACCTGAGCCGGCTCGCCCGACAACGTGATCGGCCCGCCTCGAGCCACTGGCTCAAGGCGGGCCGATGCGCATCTCGGCGCGCGTCAGGACTGCAGGCTCTTCTTCAGGTTCAGCACCCGCGTGGCCGACTCGTCCACCCGCGCCGCGAAGGCCGGATCGGACCGGGCAGTGGCGATGAGGGCCTTGACCATGTCCGCGGCCACCGTCGGGTCCGCCGAGGCCAGCACGAGGTCGCAGCCGGCCCGGATCGCCCGCACGGCCCGATCGCCCGCGCTCACGTCCTGGACCTGGACGGCGGCGGAGACGTCGTCGGTGATGACCACCCCGGAGAAGCCCATCTCCCTGCGCAGCATGTCGGTGACGATCGTCGAGGAGAAGACCGCCGGCGCCGAGGGGTCGATGAGGGAGTACGTGGCCGAGGAGACCATGATGACCGGCGCCCCGGCGGCGATGGCGGCGCCGAAGATGACACTGACGGCGGTGTCGGCGCTGCGGGTCGTGGTGGAGTCGACGACGCCCGCTGAGGTGTCCGTGTTGTCCTTCACCCGACCCAGGCCCGGGAAGTGCTTGTAGGTGGGGATGACCTTCGAGGCCTGCATCCCCTCGGCTAAGGCACCGGCCTGGGAGGAGACCGTGGCGGCGTCGTGCCCGTACTCCCGCCCCCAGCGGCCGATGGGCTCGTTGGAGGCCGGCCGGGCAATGTCGACCAGGTCGGCGACCGGGGCCAGGTTCATGTTGACGCCGACGTCGGCCAGCTCCTTGCCCCAGGTGCGCGCCGAGGCCACCAGCTGGTCGCGCGGCTGAGCCGACTGGTCCAGCGCCGAGGGGATGTCGGAGAAGCCCGATCCGGCCAGGACCTGGACCTCGCCGCCCTCCTGGTCGGTGGCCACGAGCATCGGGGTGGCGTGGGTCGTGCCCGGGCCGACCTTGGAGGTGAAGGAGCTGATGACCTTCTGGGTCGCCTGGCTGCCCGCAGTGGTGCGCCCGGCGATGAAGATGTTGCCGACATGGTGGGTGTCGACGGCCTCGTTGGAGGACTGCTTGGGGGCCTGGGCGTCCACGCCGACCATCATGAGCTGGCCGACCTTCTCCTCCAGGCTCCAGCCAGCCAGTGGTCCGTCTGTGGCCGTCGCGGTCGCCGTGGCCGACGGAGCCGGGCTCGCGGCCGCGGTGGGCGAGGGGGTGGCGCTCGACGCCGCCGGCTCCGGGGCCTTGGGCTTCGCACTGGAGGAGGAGCCGGCCGACGAGGAGCCGGGGATGAGGGAGCATCCCGCCAGGGACCCGGCGCCCACCAGGGCCGCCAGGAGCACTGGTCGTCGACTCATGTGGTGCTGCGGGGACGTGCTCGGGTCGGCGGGGGTGGGAGTCTCCCCGGCATCCGGAGCTGCAGGCCGATGACGGTCGTTCATGCCGGCCACACTAAGACAGGTCCCTGGGTGCTCGCGAGGTAATGACCCTGACGGTCTGTTCACGCACTGCTCGCGGCGCTATTCCCAGCCCAGCTCGTGGAGGCGCTCGTCGGGGATGCCGAAGTGGTGGGCCACCTCGTGGATGACGGTCACGGTGATCTCCTCCTCCAGCTCCTCGCGACTCGTGCACCAGCGCTCCAACGGCCCGCGGAAGATGAGGATGCGGTCGGGCAGCACCATGGACCAGCCCTCGTCGCGCTCGGTCAGGGGGACGCCGTCGTACAGCCCCAGGAGCGTGGGCATGCCGGCCTCGTCATAGTCCTCCTCGGTGAGCATCTCCGGATCGGGCTCGTCCTGAACGAGGACGACGACGTTGTCCATCACCTCGGCCAGGTCGGCGGGGATCCGGTCGAGGGCGTCACCGACGACGTCCTCGAACTCCTGCTGCGACATCCTGACCGGTTGCGGCTCCCGGGTGCGGTCCGGCTCCTGGTGGTGCTCGTGGCTCACTGGCACAGCCTGCCAGACCGCCGGGCTCCGGCCCGGTAGTCCTCGCGAGTCGGAATCCCGCCGAAAACCGAGCGGTGAGGAGGGTCACGCTCCTGGGATTTGCGCTGCGGAAGACTGTCCCCTTAGTGTTCATCCCGGTTCGAGGCGCGACGACGTCGAAGGCCCCTGGCCCCCATCGTCTAGCGGCCTAGGACCCCGCCCTTTCACGGCGGTAGCACGGGTTCGAATCCCGTTGGGGGTACGGATTCGCACAAGTGAATAACACAGTGAATTCACACTGGCCTCGTGGCGCAGTTGGTTAGCGCGCCGCCCTGTCACGGCGGAGGTCGCGGGT
>ERZ772960.3301-NODE-3301-length-10946-cov-18.623083_pt1 | contig 10946 bp, 14 predicted proteins | sample MGYA00580678_ERZ772960 | MGnify/ENA primary metagenome ERZ772960 (study PRJEB29015, sample SAMEA2737930) | human oral metagenome | biome: human oral; feature: human-associated habitat; material: dental | place: China | collected 2059 ...
AAAGATGCAAAGAATTTTGAATTTCTTTGCAACGTCTGTATGCTATATGTAACCAACTTTACATTCATGGGCGCAAAGGTATAAACTTTTACGCAAAGCAACAAATTTACCTGCAAAAACGTTTTAAAAAATGAAAAGAACGCATGCCGAAAACAACAAGAAGCAGTTGGCAGCACAGCAGGCGACAAAAATATGGCGCGTGGCTCTTGCTATTTCATATTATTTGCTATCTTTGCAACGATAACGACAGCAAAAATATGACACAAGAGGAAAAGACAAAGATTGAGGAACGCATTGTTGATGTGTTGAAAACGGTTTACGACCCCGAAATTCCGGTCAACATTTGGGACTTGGGCATGATTTATAAGATTGATGTAAAGGACGATGGCAACGTGGATCTTGACATGACTTTCACGGCACCCAACTGTCCTGCAGCCGACTTTATTTTAGAGGATGTGCGCACAAAGGTTGATAGTGTTGAAGGCGTTGCGGCAACCAATGTCAACTTGGTGTTTGAACCTGCTTGGGATCAAAGCATGATGACGGAGGAAGCGCGCGTGGAATTGGGATTTGAATGAATGGGGCGCCGCTTGCAGTTGTGGTGGTGCTATCGTGTAACTAAACTTTATCTACATGGAAAAGAACATCTATTTCTTGAGCGATGCGCATTTAGGTTCGTTGGCCATTCCGCATGCTCGCACACAAGAACGTCGTTTGGTGCGTTTCTTAGACAGCATTAAGGAGAAAGCCTCGGCGATTTATCTGTTAGGCGACATGTTCGATTTCTGGGACGAATATCGCTACGTGGTTCCCAAAGGATTTACGCGCTTTTTGGGCAAGTTGAGCGAACTGACCGACGATGGAGTCGAAGTGCACTTTTTTACGGGCAACCATGATGTGTGGACCTATGGCTATTTAGAAAAGGAATGTGGTGTCATCGTGCATAAAGCGCCCATCACAACAGAGCTTTACGGTAAGATTTTCTATTTGGCACACGGCGATGGTTTGGGCGATCCCGACCCTATGTTTCGCTTCTTGCGACGTGTTTTCCACAACCGTTGCTGCCAACGACTGCTCAATTTTGTGCATCCGCGCTGGGGCATGGCTTTGGGATTGAACTGGGCGAAGCACAACCGCTTGAAACGAATAGATGGCAAGGAGGTGCCATTCATGGGCGAAGAAAAAGAATATTTGGTGCGGTTTGCACAGGAGTATCAGCGCAACCATCCCGACATTGATTATTTGCTTTTTGGCCATCGCCACATCGAATTGGATATAACCATCAACAAAACGGCACGCATGCTGATTTTGGGTGATTGGATTTCGCAATTCACCTATGCAGTCTTCGATGGCGAACATTTGCTGTTGGGGCAATATGTGGAGGGCGAATCAAAGTTCTAACATTTTCTTAACTTCATCTTGCGGCCCATTGCTTTGTTTGAAAAGCGGTGGGCTTTTATAATTTCCCCTCTTCACGATAGGAGAAATATTGCCCGTCGGTGACAATGACATGGTCGAGAAAATAGATGCGCATGGTTTCGCAAGCGGCTTGCACACGGCGGGTCAACTGGTCGTCGGCCGAGCTGGGTTGCGCATGGTTGCTGGGATGATTGTGAGCCAAAGCCAGCACAGTGGCATTGCAGAGCAAGGCTTCTTTCAACATGATGCGCACGTCGACAGCTGTTTCGCTCAGACCGCCATGGCTGATACAAAGGGACTTTATGAGCCGGAAATGCTGATTGAGCAACAGCACCCATGCCTCTTCGACATCAAGATCCTGCATGCGTGGATGCAGGTATTCGTAGATGGCCGCCGCCGAATCCAAGGCCTTTCGTTCCTCGGCCTTCTCCATAGCGCGTCGTTTGCCCAACTCGCACGCGGCTAAGATGGTGATGGCCTTTGCCGGACCGACACCTTTATAGCGTTGCAATTCCCGGCAGGTGAGCTTGCCCAATGTGTTGAGATTGTTGTGGCAATCGTTCAGGATGCGCTGCATCAGAGCGACAGCGCTCTCGTTAGACGTGCCACTTCCGATGAGGATAGCCAGCAATTCGGCATTCGACAGTACTTGAGCTCCAAGACGTTCGAGCTTTTCGCGCGGCCGATCTTCTTCGGCCCAATGCGCAATGCTGGTGCAATGTTTTTCGTGTGCTTCTTCCATGTGCGGTAAAGAGTGGAAAAGAGAGGGTGGGAAAGTCTATTGATAAAAGGTCTTTTCGTAGGCATTGAAGCTACCGCGCCGCAAGATGATGCGCTTCCAAAGTGCTTCGAAAAAACCACACCCATAACCAATCAGCTGGATATAGGCTGCAAAAATGCTCCATATTCCAATCTTAAAGCTATGGTTTTGCCGAGTAGAATCAATCAAAATGATGAGAGAATACAGCGATATTGGTGCGAGACCACAAACCATCATCAAAACGCCTATGATAGAAACGGGATCTGGTATGGTGCAGAGATACAGCACAAGCCCGTTGAGAATCAACAGCAGAAACTGTGCACAAGCAAAGGTAAAAGCGGCCGGAAGCACATGAACGAACTTCAGACTCTCAGGGTATTCCATGTAGAGGTTGATGCGGGCGATGCCACTGTTGTAGACTTGCCGCCAAAACTTGCGAAAGTCTGTGCGGCGTTTATGCCACACCCATGCCGTAGGAAACAGACAACAACGATAGCCGGCCTTGAAAATTCGGATACTGAAGTCGATGTCTTCACCAAAGCGCATGTCGCTGAAACCACCTAATTGCTGATAGACTTCGCGCCGGATGCCCATATTAAATGAGCGCGGATAGAATTTATCCAATTTCTTTTTCCCGCCGCGAATACCGCCTGTGGTGAAGAAACTGGTCATCGAATAAGAGATGGCTTTCTGCGTATCGGTGAACGATTCGTGTGCCCTGTCGGGGCCGCCAAACGCATCAGCGGATGTTTTTTTCAATTCATCGTCAACGGCTTTGAGATAGTCTGGCGGCAAGACCACATCGCTATCCAAAATCAAAAGATAGTCGCCTTGCGCACGCTCTGCACCATAATTGCGACTCATGCCAGGGCCACTGTTGGGCTTCATGAAATACTTGATGTCAAGCTGTTGTGCAAAACGCTTACAAACGGCTTCACAAGTGATTTGCGAACCATCTTCAACAATCAGCACTTCGAAGTCGGAAAGCGACTGTGTTGTCAAACTTTCCAAAAGTTCTTCAACTTCATTCGGCCGATTAAAAACGGGAACAATGATGGAGTATTTCATAGCAACGAATGGATTTTAAATGAAAAAACCTACTTTTGTGCGGATAGATAGCGCACAAAAGTAGGTTTGTATTTGATTTATTCTGAGACGCGTCCGAGGTAACTTCCGTCGCGTGTGTCGACCTGAATGGTCTCGCCTTCGTTCACAAACAAAGGGACACGCACCTCAACACCAGTCTCTAAAGTGGCGGGCTTCGTTGCATTCGTTGCCGTATTGCCTTTCACCCCCGGTTCACTGTGCATGATTTTGAGCGTCGTCTTCACAGGCATCTCAGCCGAAAGAATGGTCCCGTCAGTGGTGTCGGTGCACACATCAACCACGTCTCCCTCTTTCATGAAGTCGACACCCGTAATCTGTTCGCGATTAATGGGTATCTGTTCGAATGTCTCTTGATTCATAAAAATGTGTCCTGTTGCATCTTCATAGAGATATTGATAGGGGCGATGCTCCACACGAACATCATCCAATTTAAAGCCAACCTGGAATGTTCGCTCCAAAACACGACCGTCAGCAACATTCTTTAATTTCGTGTTCATCACCGTGTTTCCCTTACCCGGCTTACGATGTTGAAAGTCAATGCACTTCCAAATACCACCATCCATACGGATGCAGGTACCGATTTTTATTTCTTGTGAATTAATCATTGTTGTATAATTGATATTTATGATAATCTTTTGGCGTTGCTAAAGTGCCATTTCTGCACCCTCTTCTTGGCCTGCAAAGTTACGATATTTTTATAGAAAATCGTCGCCCAGATGCTTAAAATTCACTTAGTTCTTTGGTAATTCGAAAATTATAAGTAATTTTGCAAGCCAAAAAGGAGGAACGAACGCTGGTCCGGCATGACCGAAGAGCGCTCATACGTTGCAATAAATAACAAAATAAATAAGAAAGAAAATGAAAAGAACATTCCAGCCTCACAACCGCCGTCGCGTGAACAAGCATGGTTTCCGCGAGAGAATGGCAACAAAGAATGGCCGCCGTGTGTTAGCTTCACGTCGCGCTCATGGTAGAAAGAAATTAACAGTCTCTGACGAAAATCACGGCAAGTAGCATCGAGGAGATTGATGATAGACCCAAAAAAGCAGCAAAGTGCATTGTTCTTTGCTGCTTTTTGCATTTAATTATTTTGTTGTTTAAGCCATTTATCTTATCTTTGCAACATAGGAAAAACGAAGTTAATCGGGCAAATGCAGTCATCAGAATTCGTTAAAAAGTTTAGCAGTTGGTATCTGTGGAAGAATATTCTTATCATGGGTTTGGTTGTCGCTGTGTTAGGTATTGGCGTAAAGTTTGGCCTCGACTTCTACACACACCATGGTGAAGCCATCCCCGTTCCCGACTTAAAACACAAAGCTTTAACGGATGCAGAGCACTTGGTGCACGAGTTAGGACTCGAAATTCAAGTGGTAGATACGGGCTATGTAAAGTCGCTTCCTGCCGATTATATCCTTGGACAATCGTTGGCTCCGGGCGAGAAAGTGAAGTCGGGACACATTATTTATGTCACCATCAATTCGCCTCTGTCCCCAACCATCACACTGCCCGACATCATTGATAACAGTTCTTTGCGCGAAGCAATGGCGAAATTAACCGCCATGGGCTTTAAACTTGGCACGCCAAAATATATTGCAGGAGAGAAGGATTGGGTGTATGGTGTGTTGGTAAATGGCCGTCCTGTGAACGCAGGTGACAAGATTTCTGTAGAGGCAACGTTGGTTATTCAAGTGGGAAATGGCGAGCGGAGTGCCGACGATTCAGTGGACTACGTAGACCCGGCCCTGCCTCATCTTGACGAAACCGGTGGAGATGTGGATGAGTTTGAGGTGGTAACCGCTCCCGACAGCCCTAAAAAGGGAGGTGAAGGCGCCAAAGAAAATCCAAGCAAAACAACGCCTAAAGAGTAGTGTATGATTGAAGAACAAGAAATCATAGATGACGAATTGGCTACCGAAACGCCACAACGTTTTGAGCATTGGAAGATAGAAGTCGATGCAGGGCAGACGCCTGTGCGCATCGATAAATACTTGACGGACAAAAATCCCTATCAAAGTCGTAACCGAATACAGCAGGCGGCCGATGCCGGTTGCATTGAAGTGAATGGGCAAGCGGTGAAGAGTAACTATAAAATCAGACCACATGATGTGATTACTCTGATGCTCGACACGCCCAAACACGACACGAGTATTGTGGCCGAAGACATCCCTTTAGACATTGTTTATGAAGATGATGATCTCATGGTTGTCAACAAAAAAGCGGGTATGGTGGTGCATCCCGGTGCCGGAAATTTCACGGGTACGCTCATCAATGCCGTGGCCTGGCATTTAAAAGACTTGGCCACATTTGATGCAAACGACCCGGATGTGGGGTTGGTTCATCGCATAGACAAAGACACCAGCGGGCTCATCGTCGTAGCAAAGACCGCCGATGCCAAGTCGAAATTGGGCAAACAGTTTTTCAATAAAACCACCCACCGCAGCTATCATGCCCTCGTTTGGGGTAATTTTGTGGAAGATGAAGGCACCATAGAGGGCAATATTGCACGCGACCCCAAGAACAGATTGCGCATGAAGATATTTCCTTTGGATAGCGAAGTGGGCAAAACGGCCATCACTCACTACCGTGTGATGCAGCGTTTTGGCTATGTTACATTGGTGGAATGTATCTTGGAGACAGGCAGAACGCACCAAATTCGTGCACACATGAAGCACATTGGGCACCCACTCTTTGCCGATGCCACCTATGGCGGCGATGAGATAATTCGCGGACAGCGCAGCAGTTCTTACAAAGCCTTTATTCAAAACTGCTTCAAAGTCTGTCCGAGACAGGCGCTACATGCAAAGACATTGGGCTTTATCCACCCCACAACAGGCCAGCAAATGGACTTCGATTCGGATTGGCCGGCAGATTTTTCGGCATTAATTGATAAGTGGCGCGCCTATTTATCAGGCACTACACAAGACACTTTTACAGCATAAAGAAACATAACATCATTATATATGGAAAATTCTAAAAGAAATATTGCCATCGTTTGTGGTGGAGATTCATCCGAACATGACGTATCCATGCGCTCTGCACAGGGCTTGTTTTCGTTTTTCGATAAACAGCGTTACAACGTGTTTATTGTTGATGTGAAAGGCACCGACTGGCATGTTAATCTCGAAAACGGCGGCATTGCCGAAATTGACAAGAACGATTTCTCTTTTCAAAAAGACGGTCTTCGTGTGTTTTTCGACTACGCCTATATCACTATCCACGGGCAACCCGGTGAGAATGGCGTGATGCAAGGCTATTTCGACTTGATACATCTGCCCTATTCCACCAGTGGTGTGCTGGTTGAAGCCATGACGTTTAATAAATATGTGCTCAACAACTACCTGCGTGGTTTCGGCGTAAATGTGGGCAACAGTGTGTTGCTCCGTCGCGGAGAGCGCTATGATGAGGAGGCCATTGCGCGCCGCATTGGCATGCCGTGTTTTGTGAAACCGGCGGCCGACGGCAGTAGTTTCGGTGTCTCAAAAGTGAAAAATGCCGACCAATTGGCACCGGCTTTGCGTGTAGCTTTCATGGAAAGCAATGAAGTGATGATTGAGCAATTCCTTCAAGGCATGGAAATTTCACAAGGTGTTTACAAAACAAAAGGAAAGCAAGTGGTGTTGCCGGCAACGGAAGTGGTAACGAAAAACGAATTCTTTGATTACGATGCGAAATATAATGGACAGGTAGACGAGATTACTCCCGCCCGCTTATCCGAGGAAACGGCTGCGAAAGTGGCTGCCGAAACTGCGCGCATCTATGACATCCTTCATGCCAATGGCATCATTCGCATTGACTATATTATTTCGAAAGACGAGCAAGGAAACGACGTTATTAACATGCTGGAGATCAACACAACGCCGGGCATGACCCCAACAAGTTTCATTCCTCAGCAAGTAAAAGCTGCCGGTTTGAATATCAAAGACGTGCTCAGCGACATTGTTGAGAACCAGTTTTAAACCCCATCATTATGAAAATCCCCGCAGAATTTGATCCTATTCGGCCTTTTGAGCCGGAGGAGTTGCCCGCCGTTTATGATCGGTTGCTGGCAGATGAGCAATTCAAACAAGTGTTGAACTATCTCTATCCGGAGGTACCTTTTGAGCAAATTGCGGCCAAGATGCACGCTTGTAAGACCAATCTTGAGTTTCAAAAAACCTTCTGCTATCCCTTTTTACAGGGACTTGTGCACAAACTCTCATTAGGATGCAACATGGATGCCTCCAACATCAACATCAAAGATCGCTACACCTTTGTGAGCAATCATCGCGACATCGTGCTCGATTCTGCCCTGTTAGACAAACTGTTGATTGACGTTGGTTTCGACACAACGTGCGAAATTGCCATTGGTGACAACCTGTTGAAATTACCTTGGGTGCACGATTTGGTGCGCGTCAACAAGTCGTTCACCGTAGAGCGCGCACTCCATTCCGTTGAGATGCTACGTGCCAGCAAGCGCATGTCGGAATACATCCACTATGCCATCAACGAGAAACACGAAAATGTTTGGATTGCCCAACGCCAAGGGCGCGCTAAAAACTCGAATGATTTAACCCAGCCTGCCATTCTGAAAATGATGGCAATGGGCGGAGAAGGCTCCATCATCGAGCGTCTCATGCAATTACATATCGTTCCGTTGGCTATCTCCTACGAGTATGATCCCTGCGATTATCTCAAAGCACGCGAGTACCAACTGCGCCGGGATGTGCCTTATTGGAAGAAAGGTGACGGCGACGACATTGAGAGTATGCTCACGGGTATCCGCGGTTATAAGGGTCACATCAACTATGTTTGCGCCCCTTGCATCGATAAATGGCTGCTTACAGTGGATGAAGACATGCCGAAAAATAAGCTCTTCGACACTATCGCTGCACACATTGACACCGAGATTCACCGCAACTATCGGCTCTATCCGTGCAATTACATTGCGCTTGATTTGATACAAGACACGCGTCTCTATACCGACGAATATACGCCTGAGGAGCTGCAAGCCTTTGAGGAATATATGGGAACCCAGTTGGCAAAGATTGAGATTGACAACAAAGACGACAAGTTCTTGCGCCTATGTATGCTCAGCCAATATGCTTATCCGGCCAAGAATTATATGGCAGCACGCGACGGAAACGGGCGTTTTAAATCGTGGTTCAACCATCTTCCTTTCGTCAAATAAGATGCAGAAACTTAACAAAGCAGGGCTCGTGGCAACCATAAGTCTGTGTTTGCCACTGCTCTTAGCTTGTTCAAAAAACAGCTATGACGATGGGGATGGGCGCTTTTCCTATCTGCGGGCTGACTTTGTTGAGGCACCCGCACAACAACATTCCATCACATTTGCCGTTACCGATGCGGGCGACACCCTACGTTTCGCCCCATCTTTCACCGCACCTTGGCTTGCAAGGCACGACACACTTTATCGTGCCTTGCTCTATCATCAGCCCTCATCCATGACAACCACGGCCGTCCATCAACTCATTCCTATCGCCGTGTTGCCCTATATTCCTCGCCAACGCTTCGGCATTTTGTACACCGACCCTGTGGTTTTTGAAAGCGCTTGGCTGAGCACACGCCGCCAATATCTTAACATTGGCTTAGCTTTAAAGACGGGGAAACAAGAGAATGGCATCCACCATCAGCAGCTCTCCATGGTAGAAATGGACAGCGTCATGAATGGAAGTCAACTGCAATCCGTTCACCTACAGCTGTATCACCATCAAGGTGGCGTGCCCGAATACTATTCAACCCATGGTTATATCAGTATTCCCATCCGACATTTGCCTCGAGGTTGCCGCATCAAACTTTCCATCAAAACCTACCAAGGCTATATCCATCGAGACTTTATCCTATAAAAGCGAAACATAATTATTAAACATATTACCTATGAGAATCCTTAGACTTCTAACACTCGCATGGTTGTTATGCACCCTATTAGCAATACATGCACAAGGGCCTAACAACACAGGCACCTATTATGCAACTGCCAATCTTCAAAAAGGTAGCGCTCTAAAAACGGCTTTATCCACCATCATTGGCCACGGAACGCAAGATTTAGGTTATAATGCCCTATGGGAGGCTTATGAAAAGACCGACTTGCGCCCCGACGGAACAATTTGGGATATGTATTCAAGCATCACGCATTACAATCCAAAAACCGACAGAGCCGGCAATTATAAAAAAGAAGGCGACTGCTATAACCGCGAACATTCTGTACCACAGAGCTGGTTCAACAAGCAATCCCCCATGCGTTCCGACCTCTTCCACGTCTATCCTACTGATGGCTATGTAAACAGTCGTCGTGGAAACTATCCTTTTGGCGAGAACCAAGGCGAAATCTATACGTCACAAGGTGATTTGTCAAAGCTTGGGAAATGTACCACTACGGGCTATCATAGCACCGTGTTCGAGCCTGCCGATGAATATAAAGGCGACTTTGCACGCACCTATTTCTATATGGCTACACGCTATGAAGACTATTTAAACAGCTGGGAAGGCCCCATCTTCGGTCCCACATCCTATCCCGGCATTGCGCAATGGCAACTGCAAATGCTGCTACGTTGGGCGAAAAACGATCCGGTTAGTGAGAAAGAAATCAAACGGAATGAGGCCATCTACGCCTTGCAACACAACCGTAATCCCTTCATCGATTACCCGGGATTAGAGCAATATGTGTGGGGAGACAGTGTGAATGTGGCCTTCCACTATGATGGGAAAACCAGCGAGTCCCCCACACCTACGCCCAATCCCGGCGAGGAACCACATCCCAATCCCGGTCCCATCGTGCCCCCAACACCACCCGTTAATCCCCCAACTGGTGAAGTAGTGTTCAAACAAGTCACCTCTTTGGCCGAGCTAAAGGCCGGCGATGAAATCGTCTTTACTTATACCTCCGGAGGTGCTTTCATGGCCAACACCGAGAGAAACTACCGCAAATTTAAATATATCAAAATTCCTTTTGACCAGACTGTCAGCCTGCCCTTGCAAGGAGAAAAGGCACCACGTGTCTTTGTTTTAGGGCAACAAGGAACCGCTTATACCTTCTATGACCCTGTCGAAAAGACGTATCTTTCCTTCAGAGGAACGAAGAATGCACTCTATAACAATCCCGATCCAACCAATGCTGAGTCGCAATGGTTCATCAAGATTGGTGCTGACAACAGCGCGGATATCGCCCCTATTCAGCACACGGAGCGTGGCATATACTTCAATGGTTCTGCGCATCGCTTCTCATGTTACAAACCTTCTTCCACAGCAAAAGCTATTGCAATCTTTGTGAGACAGACGCCTTCAGCCATCAAAGCAAACACCTATGACCAACAAACCCTCGTAGAGGTCTACACGATAGGTGGTCATTGTATCCGTCGAAAAGTGAAGATGCAGGAGGCTTTGCAAGGACTTCCGGCAGGTGTTTATATCGTTGGGGGAAAGAAATACAGCGTCAAATAAAGCCAACATTCGCTTAACAACATCATTCATCATACCTTAAAGCCCGGCATCAGCTCATTGAATAGGCTGACACCGGGCTTCATGTTATAGGGAAAAACCATGCTTTTGTGCCTATATCCACCCCATCTTACAGGTATTGTCCTAAAAAGTGTGTAACCATAATTTCCCATATCTTCCATTTTGTTCAAAATTATTTACTCTCTTTCCAGCATCTCCATTGATA
>ERZ772960.3303-NODE-3303-length-10943-cov-3.683321_pt1 | contig 10943 bp, 11 predicted proteins | sample MGYA00580678_ERZ772960 | MGnify/ENA primary metagenome ERZ772960 (study PRJEB29015, sample SAMEA2737930) | human oral metagenome | biome: human oral; feature: human-associated habitat; material: dental | place: China | collected 2059 ...
TTTCTTCTGTTGCCTTCCACATATATCTATTAGCCTATTCCTAGTCAAAATTTTAGAAAATTTAGTTGCCAACTTCATTTTAGTAGATGGAACTATTATAGTCTTTCCTTTAAATAGATTTTCTAGGGCTTCTCTTGCACATTGGCCTGGTCCTATACTGCCTATATCAAAACTGCAATTGGCCACATCATTAAATTCTGTATCCACCGGACCAGGACACAAGGCAGAAACTACAACTCTTGAACCCCTATCCTTGAGTTCTTTGGCAACTCCGCTTGTCAGGCTGGTCACATAGGCCTTAGTCGCATAATAGGTAGACATATAGGGACCTGCTGGCATAAGACCGGCGCTTGATGCCACATTTAATATATGACCCCTATCTTCTTCAATAAATCTTTTCAAGTAGTGCTTCATTAATATATGAAGACTCTCTATGTTTACATGGATCATATCCAGTTCCTTGTCTAGGTCTGTATCTCCAAAGAAGCCAAGATCACCAAAACCAGCATTATTTACCAAGAGGTCAATCCTTATGGCTTCTTTTTTCTCTAACTCGTCTATTTTTTGACACAAGTCTTTTGCGGTTGAAGGCTGGCTAAGGTCAGCTTCTACTATATAGCTTTTGTATTTTAGGTCCTCGGCAAGGTCTTCCAACCTAGACCTCCTCCTGGCAACCAGGATTGACCCATAACCATAGGATTCTAAGAGCTTTACTATCTCCCTACCTATACCAGAACTTGACCCTGTTACCAGGGCCCACTTATCTGGTCTTATATCTTTTTCCATATTTATCATCCTTTTCTTTTTTACTTTCTTTGCTATCAGGCCAAGTGCCACCTCTTAAATAGGCCTTGTAACCTCTCTTAACCAATGCCTTTCTTCCTCTTCTAGGCCTGGCCCTATAAGGTCATATACTTTTTGGTGGTAATCATTCAGGTAGGCCTTGTCATCCTCTGTCAACATATTTACCATGACAGGGTCCAGGTCTATTGGGCAATATGTAAGGGCTTCAAAGTACATAAACTGACCATAGTCATTTTTAGGCCCCTTTCTTACCAGGAGCTCATTTTCTATCCTTATACCATGTGACCCACCTATGTATAGGCCTGGTTCGTCGGTTATTACCATTCCCTCTTCCAGCCTAGTAGCTGGCTTAACCCCAACCTGCCACCTAAAGCTAATAGGGGGTTCGTGGATATTGGCCAAGTAGCCTACCCCATGGCCTGTACCATGGTTGTAGTTTAGGTAGGCATCCCATAGGGGTTGTCTAGCCAGGACATCTAGATTGGCTCCCGAGCACCCATACAAGAACTTGGCCCTAGCCAATCTTATATGGGCCTGCAAGACCCTAGTGTAGTCCTCCTTCATTTTTTGGCTAACCAGACCTAGGGCTGTAGTCCTACTGATATCAGTAGACCCCTGGATATAGTTGCCACCTGTATCATTCAAAAGGAAGCCTCCTTGAGCCAGTTCTTTATTTGATATACCATCAGCCTCATAGTGAACTATGGCTCCGTGGTCCCCAAAGGCAGAGATTGGGGCAAAGCTAGGACAGATAAAGTCCTCCTGGTCCCTCCTCAAAGATTCCAACTTGTTAGAAACAGATATTTCCGTCTGCCTTCCTATACGCCCACTTGCAACTTCTTTTTTCAACCAATAAAGGTACTTGCTATGGGCTATACCATCTTTAATATGGGCCTTCCTGATGTTATCAATTTCTATCTCATTTTTAACGGTCTTCATCATGATAGTTGGGTTTTGCCCCTCTATTATAATATCCTTGTCACATATATTGCCATATATGGCATAGTTGACCCAGTCTGGGTCGAGTAAAATTTTTCTCTCTATATGTTTTATATCCTCATAAATGGCATTGTAGGGCCTAATTTCCACACCATCACTTATTAGGCCTGCCATTATTTCCCCAATTATTTTTTCTTCATCTATATATAGGATGACCTTATCCATATCCACTATTAGGTAGGATAAGGCTAGAGGGAAGTAGTCTACATCCCTACCCCTTATATTTAGCAACCAGCCAATATCATCTAGGCTAGTAATGATATGACAGTCAACTCCTATATCTTCCATGGCCGACCTAAGTCTGGCTAGTTTGCTAGCCCTTGACTCACCCGCATACTTTACATCCAGTTCAAATATTGGTTCTTTTGATATAAGTGGCCTATCCTCCCATACCTGGTCTATCAGGTCCAGGTCATATACCAGGCTACCCATCTTATCGGCTACTATTTTCTCCAGGACCAGGCCTTGACCATATGTGACGCACCTGCCATCAAAGGCCAGTTTACCACCTTGAACCAACTTATCTTTAATAAAATCTTCAAGGCTAGGCACACCTTCCTCCCCCATTCTGTATAGGTCTATACCAGACCCCTCCAGTTGGTCTTCTGCCTGCAAAAAGTACCTACCATCTGTCCATAGGCCTGCCCAGTCTTTACCTACTAGAACACTTCCAGCAGAACCTGTAAAACCACTTATATAGGCCCTTTCCATAAAATACTTACCTACATTTTCACTATTGTGGTAGTCGGAAGTAGGCACAAGGTACATATCTATATTTCTTTCCTTCATCAAGGTCCTCAGGGACTCGAGTCTTTGATTTATCTCCATAGCTTTTATAGCACCTCCTTACTAGTAAAATCTACATTCTTTCCTTTAAATTATACCATATTTTACCTTGGTATATTTCTATCAATATTGTTGTATGATATATTGTTCTTAATAACGCTCATTTCTTCTTGACTAAAATCTGTATTAAAGTCTATATACACACTCTCGTATGCTGATATCAATGTTGCTCCCAATATAAATGAAATTACAAAAGCTAATATTGTTTTTGTGGATGCAATGAGCTTTAGCAATTTTGTTAGCTGACAATTCATCTTTCAAGAGAATCTAAGTCAAAACTCGTTCATCATAAGGAAGATGTTTCCCTTTTTAACACTACAACATATGTTATTCATCTGTGTTAATTAAAATTCATTAAAATATTACATTGTTTCTATTGTAATTTTTTTAAAAAAAATGATAGAATATAGATATATAACATTTATGTATTTTATTAAAAAACAGGTTATTCATCTACTTTATATGTAAAATTAACTGAAAATTCAGAAATATAATATGATCTTTATAAACAGTTAAGATAACCTAAGTAGAAAAAATTAATACTATTTGTAGGAAGAAAGAGATTTAAAGCAAGTGAATGATGAGTATGAAAAAAGTAAAGTTTTGTATGAAAAGAATGTCAATGAGAATAATGAAGTAAAAAAAATAGCAATAGAAAATTTTATAAACAATGAGAGAGAAAAAAATATGAAAACTATAATATGATTCAAATAAGAAGTTATAATACATACAACAGGAATGGTGCTAGAAATTGGGCACTAGATTATTGTCATAAAATTCCTTGGGACTATGATGCAGATTGTACTAATTTTGTATCTAAGGCTATGTGTTATGGTGGACATATGAAAACAGATAATGTTTGGTATTATCATTCTAATGCATGGATACGTGTTATTGAATTAAGAGATTAGTTAATAAATAATAGCTATGCTGAAGAAATGGACAATTATAAGTATGCAATGGTAGGTGATATAATACAATATTTAAATAAATCAAATGTATGGAGGCACTCTGTAATTGTAACTACTAGAACAAATTCATATCCATATGTTAAAGTCACAGCACATTCTAGAAATAGAAGAAATGTAAACGTTAGCGGAATTTATTATCCAAAGGGAGAATTTAAATCCTATAGAGTTTTGCATATAACAAGATAGGGGGTGTAATTATGAAGAAAAAAGTTTTTATTATAGTTCTCATTTGTATCTGTGTCATGTGTATTTTAGCTAAACTTAAAGAAGAATCTGAGGAAAATGAAATTTATACAAATAAAGCTTTTAGTCTAGCTGAAAGCACAGTTAGAGATTATATACTTGCTATGGATAAAAGAGATTTTAATAAGTTGGATAAATTATTAATTAATTCTGATGAAGTTATCTCGACTATAAAAAGTGCTCGGAAAAATAGTATTGAAAATATAGTTAGTATAGATTATGTTAGAGCAGAACCCAGCAATTTAAAATATAAACCACAAGTCTACCATATAAATGGCAAAGAGAAAGAATTTAAAAAAGGAATATTGCTAGATGTTACTTATGATATCAAATACAAAAATGATAATCAACCTGAAAGCAATGGCTTAAATTCAATGATATATGAATTAGTTTGGGATGATGGGAGATATCTAATAAGTAGTATAGGAACAGGCCCATAAAATGATTGTATAATATTGCTTGTATAATATTTATTGGGATAGAATTTTTCTCTCACCAACGCTAAATATTATACAACCGAAATTTTAAGGCAAGGATAATGCTAATGGAAAGGTATAAAATACAAAAGGGCAACATCCATAGCTATAAGTTTGCTATGGATGCTGCCGCATAATTTAATAGATTTTGTTGATTTAAATTATCACCAACGTTATTTGACATAGAGCCATAATTCAAGGGACAAAAAACTTTTTTGATTCGGATAGACTTCAGAAGGTTAGACAATATAATTACTTGAAATATCGATTTCCTATTGTATTTGCAGTAAAAATATAGTAAAATAACATCAGAGTGTTGATTAACGTCGCACGAAGGGGTACACCACCACGGGTGTAGGCTTCCTTCGTGCGTTTTTTTTCGGCAAAAATGAATATATACACGAAAAGGGATGGTGAAATCATGGCGATTATAAATGGACAGGAAGTGTTGGCTGGAGGTCAAAGTCTGCTTAAATATTTGCAAGACCAAGGCTTTGATGTAGATAGGCTGGCCGTAGAGGTAAATGGGACCATTATAAAAAGAGGAACCTATGGAGACTATGTAATAAATGAGTCAGACAAGGTAGAGATAGTTTGTTTTGTAGGGGGTGGTTAAGATAGAAGATAAATTAGAGAAGTCTAGGGAAAAAGAAGAGAATATCATTAGCTTAAAGAGAAGTATATACAAGGGACTAGAAAATATAAATATAGGAGGAAGGGTATTAGGTCCTCAGGATATATTTAAGAGAAATATAGGTGACACAGATGGGGTCTTGGCTAGGTCCAGCGTCTGTATTTTGGGCCTTGGAGGCCTGGGATCAAATATAGGAGTCTACCTGGCCAGGTCTGGGATAGGCAGGCTGGTCTTGGTTGATTTTGATCAGGTGGAGGCTTCAAACCTAAACAGGCAGTATTATAGCCTGGGCCATATAGGTATGAAAAAGACCCAGGCCCTGGTAGAGGTTATCAGGTCCATAAACCCCTTTATAGACCTAGAGGTCATAGATACTAAAATCAATAGGGACAATATTATGGACATTGTCAAAGGCCAACAAATAATATGTGAAGCCCTGGATGATCCTGCCACAAAATCAATGGTGGTATCAGAGGTCCTGGCCAACTCCGATGACAAGCTGGTAGTAGCAGCTTCCGGCATGGCTGGTCTGGATGATGCCAACCTTATTAGAACTCAAAAGAAGTTTTCCAGGCTATATATATGTGGAGATGAGAGGTCTGACTTTGAGCTTACACCTGGTATGATGGCTCCGAGGGTCAGTATCTGTGCAGGTCACCAGGCCAATATAATCCTTAGGCTACTTATGGGTCTAGAAGGATAGGACGAAAAATATCAAGTGTACAATTTCAAAAGAATATATTAATTAGGGATGAAAAATAGGGAGGAAATAATTATGAATGATAAGTTGATAATCGGTGGTAGAGAGTTTAATTCCAGATTTATATTGGGGTCAGGTAAGTATTCCCTGGACCTAATAGATAGTGCGGTAAGGTATGCTGGGGCAGAGATTATTACCCTAGCCTTAAGGAGGGCAGTGGGTGGCCAGGTTGAAAATATACTGGACTATATACCTAAGGGAGTGACCCTTCTACCAAATACATCAGGGGCAAGAAATGCAGAAGAGGCAGTCAGGATAGCCAGGTTGTCAAGAGAGTGTGGCTGTGGTGACTTTGTAAAGATAGAGGTGATCAGGGATTCAAAGTACCTACTTCCAGACAACCAGGAGACTATAAGGGCTACAGAAATCCTTGCCAAGGAGGGCTTTATAGTTATGCCATATATGTACCCGGACCTAAATGTGGCTAGGGACCTTAAAAATGCTGGAGCAGCCTGTATAATGCCACTTGGATCTCCAATAGGATCAAACAAGGGCTTGGCTACCAAGGACTTTATCCAGATCTTGATAGACGAAATAGACCTGCCTGTAATTGTAGATGCAGGAATTGGTAGACCATCCCAGGCCTGTGAGGCTATGGAAATGGGGGCTGCAGCTATAATGGCCAACACTGCCATAGCAACTGCTGGAGATATACCTATGATGGCCCAGGCCTTTAAGCAGGCTATAGAAGCTGGTAGGTTGGCTTACCTGGCCAAGCTGGGCAGGGTTGTAGAAAAGGGTGGGGTCGCTTCATCACCACTAACAGGATTCTTAGAGGACTAGGGGGTGCCAGATATGAAGAAATTAGACCACATGGAATATATGGATGGGATGGAAAGACTAGAATCAGATATTATGGCCAGGGTAATAGACCAGATGGAGGCCTATGACTATGATTCATTTACTGCAAGTGATGTCAAAGTCGCCCTTGCCAAGGATATCTTGTCACCTAGGGACTTTCAGGCCCTCCTATCACCAGTTGCCCAGGACTTTTTAGAAGAGATAGCTCAGAGGGCACAGAGGGAGACAAGGGCCCACTTTGGTAATTCAATATATATGTTTACCCCCCTATATATAGCCAACTACTGTGAGAACTACTGTATCTATTGTGGTTTTAATTCCCACAACAAGATAAAGAGGTCTAGGTTAAATTTCGACCAGATAGAAAAAGAAATGAAGGCCATAGCGGAGACAGGCCTTCAAGAAATATTAATCCTGACTGGAGAGAGCAGGAAGCACTCCGATGTAAAGTATATAGGAGAGGCATGTAGGTTGGCCAGCAAGTACTTTAGTATAGTAGGCCTGGAAGTCTACCCTATGAATACTGATGAATATGCCTACCTTAATTCTTGTGGGGCAGACTACGTTACAGTATTTCAGGAAACCTATAATTCTGACAAGTATGAAACCCTACATTTGGCAGGTCACAAGAGGATCTTCCCATATAGGTTGAATGCCCAGGAGAGGGCCCTAAGGGGAGGCATGAGAGGGGTCGGTTTTGCAGCCCTATTAGGCTTGGATGATTTTAGGAAGGATGCCTTTGCTACAGGCTACCATGCCTACCTACTCCAGCAAAAATACCCCCATGCAGAGATAGCAATTTCCTGTCCGAGGTTGAGACCTATTATAAATAATGATAAAATAAATCCTAAGGATGTTCACGAAACCCAACTACTACAGATAATTTGTGCCTATAGGATCTTCCTGCCATTTGCCAGCATCACGGTATCAACTAGGGAGCTACCAAGGTTTAGGGACAACATTATAAAAATAGCAGCTACAAAGATATCTGCTGGTGTAAGTACGGGTATAGGAAGTCATTCCGAGGAAATTGAAAATGAAAAGGGCGATGAACAGTTTGAAATCGCTGATACTAGAGATGTTAAAGAGGTATTTGAAGCCATAAAGGCAGGTGGCCTGCAACCAGTTATGAGTGATTATATAAACCTAACTGAAGAAGGTATCAAGTAAGGGAGTAGTATGGAAAAAAGAGGGAAAAGAAATAAGAAAAAATTGATGGTCGTAACCAATAGGAAAATCTGCCAGGAGGGTCTTTTAAAGAGGCTTGAAGAGGTATTTGTAGCCTATAGGCAGGGAATCTATTTGGAGGATTTCCTAATAGAAGGCCTAGTCTTGAGGGAAAAAGACTTAGACCAGGAAGTCTACCTAAAATTACTGGGGGATGTCCAGGAACTCTGTCAGGCTTATGAGATAGACATTTATGCCCACAAGTACTGGAAATCTGCCATGGGATTGGGGATAAAAAATATTCATATGCCCCTCTATGACCTCCTAGACCTGGCCGGTGATGGGGAAAAATATCAGTCTTTTATAGACCATTTTGATCGTATAGGTGTTTCTACCCATTCTCTAGATGAGGTCAGCCATGCCCAAAGACTTGGGGCCAGCCATATATTTGCCGGTCATATCTTCCCAACAGACTGTAAGAAGGGGTTGGATCCTAGGGGTCTGGACTTCTTGGCTAAAATGTGTAAAACTTCCAAGCTACCAGTCTATGCCATAGGTGGGATAGGCCCAGATAGGGTGGACCAGGTACTTGAAAGAGGTGCCCAGGGTGTAGCAGTTATGTCCGGCCTTATGAGGGATGGCAAGTTTGGTCACAAGGCACGTGGGCCAGCTAGAAGCATGGATAAGTCTGACCAGGGAAGTCTTGGGTCAGGTCAAATAGGGGCTAGTGACAAGGCCTATTTTATGTCCGAGGCCTTGAAAGAGGCTAGGAAGGCCTATGCCATGAAGGAAACCCCCATAGGTGCCGTAGTAGTATATGATGGCCAGATTGTGGGTAGGGGCTTTAATCAGGTAGAGCTGACAGGGGACCCAACCCAGCATGCAGAGATTGTAGCCATCCAGGAGGCGGCCAAGGCCCTAGGCAGGTGGAGACTATATGACTGTCAGATGTATGTGACCATGGAGCCCTGCCTAATGTGTGCTGGTGCTATAGAAAATTCTAGGATAAAGAGCCTATATATAGGGGCCAGTCATAAGAAAAACCACCTAGTGGGTAAACACAATGATTTCAAACTAGAGGTTTACAAGGATAGGAAGATAGACTATGAGTTTGGTATACTGGAAAAAGAGGCCAGCAAGATTTTGACCGACTTCTTTAAGGAAAGAAGGGAAGAAAAATCAAAATAGGCTAAAGTAGATAGGATTAATAAGTAAAAATCACCTAAAATATATAAAATTAATAAATTGTGGATTAAAATATAATCACAAGGTCCGTATTATGTGATATTCTATTGAAGAGAGAAATTTTTATGTGAAATTCTATTATTTGGAGGTATATTAATGGTTAAGTTTTTAAATAAATGTCTGGCACTTGCTAGCGTGATTAGTATTGGATTGGGATTGGTAGGAGGCCTGGGTGTAGAAGCCTATGGAGAAAAACAAGTTGACCAATTCCTTACCGATTCTAGTAGGGACTACATAAGCTTAAGTGGTAGGGACAGGCAGGAGACATCCAGGCTCATATCAAAGATGGCCTATGATCATTCAGACGAGGTTATAATAGTAGATGGGTCTAACTATGTAGACAGTATGTCTGCCATCCAGGTATCAGCCTACCTAGACGCCCCGATACTCTTAAACAGTAAGGGTGGACTAGATAAGGGAACCAGGGAAGAAATGGTTAGGTTGGGGGTTGAACACGCCTATCTTGTAGGTTCTAATATAAATCCAAAACTAGGATCTGACTTGGCTAGCAAGGGTTACAAGGTTACAAGTATCAGCGCCGATAGACCATTTGACCTATCTTATAAGTGTGGAGAATTTGCCCATAAAAATAATAACGATATAAAGAAGAACCTGATATTGGCAAGCAGTGAGGTATTTGCAGACAGCCTATCTATGTCATCTTATTCCTATATGAACAGAATCCCAATGCTATTGGTACCAAGAGATATAGACGACAAGATGGCAAAAATTATAAATGACTATGGGGCAGAAGAAGTATTGGTAATTGGTGGTGAAAATACTATCAGTAAGGAGTCCATGGCCAAGATAGGCAAGGCCAGGAGAATAAGTGGTAAGGACAGGTATCAAACATCTAGGATTATCCAAAAAGACTACTACCCAGAAGCTAAGAATGGCCTGGTTGCTTCAGGTCAGACATTTGCAGATACAGTAGCAGCATCTCCCCTGGCTGCAGCTATGAATGCCAATATAGTATTGGTTAAGAAGACAAGTGAAGAAGTCCACGACTACCACTTCCAGAAGATAGTGGCTGTAGGTGGCCTGGTTAAAAAATATATGACAGATGTAGTATATATAAATCCCCACCAGGATGATGAGACAATCGATATGGGACTGGATATAATCAGGGATGTAAAGGATGGTAGGAAGGTCTACCTGATACTGATGACTGATGGCAGCAAGAGCTGGATATATGAGGCCCTGGACCGTGAGTTTATCAGGACTGGAAGGAGCAGGATTAGTAGGGAAGACTTTACCTATCTAAGAGATATGGAGATGGTAAGAGCCCTTGAAACTATGGGTGTAAATAAGGAAAATATAATATTTACCAAGAATAGGAACCTGGAAATAGACAAGAATACTGTTATCAGGGCCATAGAAAAATTTGAAGCTGAACATGGTAACAACTTCTCCTACAAGAGTCTTGCCAAGAATAGCCATGACAAGAGCGGGGGTAATGTAGACCACTTTGCCTGTCATGATGGGGTAAAGGAGTTTTGTCAGAAGAACTCTAGAAATTGCACCTTCTACTCATCCCAACCGGACCATGAAGATCCTAACATACATGTAAAGAGCCCTACCTATGAAGAAAAGGAACTATGGACTAGGGCCTTGAGGCAGTATGAACTTACTGATCCTTCCCTTGGTTATTATGGTGTAGGATATCGTTCAGTGGGCGGTATTATGAATAGGAAGATGGACAATATGCTGGAATTTATTGATTATAATTAAAATAGGGGCTTATAAAATTGGACTACTTGTGGTATTATTATTTAGGTGGTAATAATACGGAGAGGTGTCCGAGTGGCTTAAGGGGCTCGCCTGGAAAGCGGGTGTGTGGGAAACTGCACCGAGGGTTCAAATCCCTCTCTCTCCGCCATTTAAGATGAATTAAATAAACATGAAAATATATGGTTGTATAATATTTAGCCTTGGTGAGAGAAATAATGGCTCTATGTCAAATAACGTTGGTGATAATTTAAATCAATAAAATCTAT
>ERZ772960.3307-NODE-3307-length-10929-cov-2.926246_pt1 | contig 10929 bp, 6 predicted proteins | sample MGYA00580678_ERZ772960 | MGnify/ENA primary metagenome ERZ772960 (study PRJEB29015, sample SAMEA2737930) | human oral metagenome | biome: human oral; feature: human-associated habitat; material: dental | place: China | collected 2059 ...
AGGTTATCACGGCTGTCCTAATGTGGAAAGTTTGAAGCAAATGTTCACTAAGGCCAAAGTTTATCCATGGACACGCAACTTCGAATGGAATGACGAGTGGGTAACAAAGTCGGTAAGGCGTTATGCCGTGTGGGGTAAAACTTACGACCGTAATAACTTAATGTTGAATCAAATAAAATGTGTCTTCGGTGATGTGCCCAGTAAGCTTGACGACTTTGTTTTCGCTTCGCAAAGTGTTCAGGCCGAAGCCATGAAATATTTCTTAGAGTTTTGGCGTGGCCGTAAGTTTGATGACAAGAGCGGTATCATTTGGTGGAATCTGCGAGATGGTTGGCCACTGCTGTCGGATGCTATTGTTGACTACTATTTCCGCAAAAAGCGCGCCTATTATTATTTACGTGAGGCCGAGCGCGATGTGTGCCTGTTTATTAACGATGCTGCCAATGGAGCATTGGCTTTGACCGCTGTTAACGACACCCGTAGTGAAGCCAAGGGTGAGGTTATAGTTTCTGATGTTGGGACAGGACACAACATTTACCAAGGAAGGTTTACCATTCCGCGTAACGGAAAAGCCCTTGTTGCTAAGCTTGCAGCACCTGTGGGGCAGGGCGTCTACCTTATTAAATATAAGGTGGGCAGCCACATGTATGGCAACCACTATCTTTATGGCAAGCCTCCTTACCGCTTAAACAGTTACCGTAAGTGGATGGAGAAGACCTGTCTATATAATAATTAAGGTATAAAACAATAATTTATTGAAATACTAACGCGTATGAAAGAGAACCTGATAGGCATAGATATCGGCGGTACCAAGTGCGCAGTGTCTTACGGTTGTAAAGAAGGCGACAGCCTTGTTGTTGTAGACAAGGACCGTTTTGCTACAACTGAGGTAAACGAAACAATCGATCACATCTGTCAAAGTGTGTCTAAAATGCTTGAGAAACATCAGCTAAATAAGGATAATACCAAAGGTATTGGTATATCTTGTGGCGGTCCGTTGTCAAGCACAAAAGGCATTGTGATGTCTCCTCCCAACCTAATAGGATGGGATAATATTCCAATTGTGAATATTATAGAAGACTTGACGCACATTCCTACGCACCTACAGAACGATGCCAATGCCTGTGCTCTGGCCGAGTATAAGTTTGGAGCAGGCCGCGGTTCGCGCCATATGGTGTTCCTTACATTGGGTACAGGTTTGGGCGCAGGTATTGTTATTGACGGCAAATTGTACAGTGGTGCAAATGATAATGCGGGCGAAGTGGGACACATCAGGCTGGCAGAGTTTGGTCCTGTGGGCTACGGCAAGCGCGGATCGTTTGAGGGTTTCACAAGCGGAGGCGGCATAGCGCAGATAGCTTCTGTACTGGTGAAAGAACAATGGCAGCAGGGAAACAAGGTGTCATGGTGTGAATTGGGCGGTCTGGACAAGATAACCACGCAGCTTGTAGCCGAGCAGGCTACGGCAGGCGACGCGGTAGCGAAAGAGGCTTTCAACATAGCCGCTGAGTATCTGGGTCGTGGTTTGTCTATCATCATTGATACATTGAACCCAGAAGTTATCGTCATTGGTAGTATTTTCACTCGTTGTGAACATCTGCTCAGGGAAGGCATGCAACGCGTTATTGACCGAGAGGCCCTACCATGTGCAAGTAAGGTGTGCGAAGTAAGGACGGCAGCCTTAGACGAACAGATTGGAGATTTTGCAGCTTTATCAGTTGCAGCGATTTAACCGTTTAAGTATTTAGAAATGAATGATTTAATTAAACACAGTCTGCAAGAGGCTCACGAAGAACTGATGGCGTTTATGACGAACAGTGTCAATATCGCTGCCATAGCTGAAGCAGGCCATATCATGTCTCAAACCCTGAAACAAGGTAGTAAGATTATAAGCTGCGGAAACGGAGGATCGCTTTGCGATGCTACCCATTTTGCGGAAGAACTAACAGGTCGTTATCGTTTTAACAGGCGCTCGCTCCCTGCTATTGCCATTAACGACCCTGCTTATATGACGTGCGTGGGTAACGATTTCTCGTTTGAAGATATTTATAGACGTTACGTCGAAGGCGTAGGACAGGCAGGCGATGCGTTGCTGGCCATCAGCACGAGTGGTAATTCAGAGAACATCCTGTGGGCCGTTGAGGCTGCCCATGAAAAGGGAATGAAGGTGATAGGACTGACTTCTGAAGGCGGAAATAAGCTGTCAGCGGTAGCTGATGTTGCTGTTTGCGCACCCCGTTCAGCCTTTTCCGATCGTATCCAAGAGATACATATTAAAGTAATCCACATCCTGATTCAGCTGATAGAAGCCGAGTTACAAGTGGAGAAATCATAAAAAACAGAAGAAATGGAAAACGTAAAAAATACATCTTTACCACTTATGCGAATCCTGCCCATTATGTTTGGGTTCTTCGTGATGGGCTTTGTCGATATTATTGGCATGGCTAATAACTACGTGAAAAACGACTTTACGGATCTCAACGACTCCGTAGCCAATCTTATTTCCTTATCGTGTTTCGTATGGTTTTTTCTGTGCGCTATTCCCACGAGCATGCTAATGAACAAGATTGGGCGGAAGAAAGTAGTAGCCCTTAGCTTTTGCGTGACGGTGCTTGCTATGGTAGTACCTTTGGTTGATTACAGTTTTGGTACCATGTTGCTTACCTTTTCGTTGGTAGGGATTGGCAATACTATTCTGCAGGTAGCCTTGAATCCGCTGGTAACAAACGTGGTATCGCCGAAACAATTAACCGGAACGCTCACACTTGGACAATTTATAAAGGCCGTAAGTTCTTTCCTCGGGCCTGTTATTGTAGCCTGGGCAGCCGGCACTATTTACGGCTGGAAGTTTATCTTTATGTTCTATGCCGTAACGTCGTTGCTGGCTTTTGTATGGCTCTGGCTGACGCCCATTCCCGGAGAAACCGACGAAAAACAGGAGGTATCGTTCACCCAAACCCTGTCGTTATTGAAAGATCCGTATATTCTTGCTTTCTTTTTGGGCATAGTAGTATTGGTGGGAGTGGATGTAAGTATTAACATGACGTTCCCCAAATTAATCATGGAGCGTTGCGGATTATCGTTGAAAGATGCCGGAATGAGCAACAGCATCTACTTCTTTGCCCGTGCAGCGGGAGCCTTTACAGGCGGTATTCTGCTGATGAAAATGGCCGAAGTGAAGTTTTATACCATCAGTATATGGACGGCATTAGTGGGGCTGATACTGTTGGTTATCAGCAAAAATATAGCTCTTTTCTATATCAGCATTGTTGTTTTCGGATTGGGTTATGCCAACTTATTCTCTATTATTTTCTCCCTTTCCATGAAACACATGCCCGGCAGAGCCAATGAAATATCGGCATTGCTGATAGTAGGTCTGGTAGGTGGCGGCATACTTCCACCGGTATTGGGCCTTTTTACCGATGGCTTTAAAACGCAAGTGGCAGCCGTTGTTTTCCTTATCTGTATTTGGGGATATATGTTTTGGCTTATGAAACGGGTAAAACCGGTTAGCTCTGCCAGGTAAATTCAATCATAAAAACTGCGTTACAATTTAATATTTACATACTATGAATATCAAAAGTTTGATGATAATATCCTGCATGGCCGTTCTGTCGAATAGCAGTGTATATGCTGGTCGTACAGGAATTGATGTTTCAGAGGCGGTCAAAACTGCCGTTGGCGTGGGCCGTGAATTGCCCCAACAGCAGGGCAAACAGTCGCAGGGTCGCGTAATCGACGAGCAGGGCAACCCCATTATAGGGGCTACTGTTACACAAAAAGGGACGAATAACCGCGCCGTTACCGATGTTGACGGCTACTTTACATTGCAGGCACCCGCCAGGTCAACGCTGGTAATTTCGTACGTGGGCTACGAAACGAGCGAGGTAAAAGCGGGTCGTCATATCAGTGTGGTGCTGAAAGAGAGCGACAATTTGCTCAACGAGGTGGTAGCCGTAGGCTACGGTGTGCAGAAAGTAGGAACGGTAACGGGTTCGGTTTCTCAAATCAAGACCGACAAAATAACCGTTGCTCCCATCGGCAATGTGACGAATGCACTCGGCGGTCAGCTCCCGGGGTTGATTACAAAACAGGAGTCAGGCATCCCCGGACAAGACGATTCGCAACTGTATATCCGCTATTTCAATGCACCTTTAATTATAGTTGATGGTGTCGAAGCATCGTTATCGGCCTTGGATCCCAGCCAAATTGAGAGCATTTCCATATTGAAAGACGGTGCCGCATCAATATACGGTGCCCGCGCCGGCAATGGCGTTATCCTTGTTACAACCAAGCGAGGCGTAGCCGGAAAGATGCGTGTTGACGCCAATGTAAGTTTTTCGTGGCAAGGTTCATCGCATGTCATCAAGCCTGCTACGTCGGCACAGCGCGCCCAGTATTTGAATGATGTCTGGATTTATGGAGGAAATAACCCCTCTGGTGCGCCCTATACGGCTGAAGAGATAGAGCTTTTCAAAAAAGGGACAGACCCTCATTATCTGAACACTGACTGGTTTGGAGCCAGTGTTCGTTCCCATGCCCCCATGCAGAATCATAATGTAAGTGTGTCGGGTGGAACGGATAAATTGAAGTATTATAGTTATATCGGCTATGGTCGGCAGGAGACTCTGCTTAAGACACACGGAGGACGATACGAGCATATGAACATCATGACCAACGTTGATGCCGAGATTGCTCCTCGCCTGACGGCGTCGTTAGACTTAAAATATTATAAGCAGCAACGCCTTTATCCGGCGGCATGTGACGGTATGTCAACCCCCGATAATTTCTGGCGTGACATGATTTACGCGGCCGATCCACAGTATCCGCTCTCTCTTCCCGACAAAACCAAGCTGGCTTATGCAGGCATAACTTACGGAAGTCCCGTCTTCGGAACGAATACCGAGCTTAGTGGTTATCAGAACTTGAAGAAAAACATGACGGTTATTCATGGTGTATTGAAGTACGAATCAAAGTATGTTCGCGGTTTGGATGCCCGTGGATCGGTTACTTATACACACACAGAGGACGGCAGTAAAGTGTTTAAGAAGCAGCAGGCTTTTTATACATATAACGCAGATACCAACGAATACACGTTCTCTCGCAAGTCTCAGGACCCCATGCATATGAGCATGTCGAATTCGGATAATAACCATACCAACATGCAGTTATCACTGAATTATAACCGCACATTCAATGAAGCGCACACTATTGGTGCACAGGCCATCTATGAATATGACCTTTTTCGCAATTCGGGCTTTAACGGAAGCCGTGAAGGTTTCAAGTCATACGTCCTCGATGAGTTCTTTGCAGGCGACCCCACAACATCTTATGTCGCCTCAAATTCTGCTGCCGTTGGACGCATTAGCTGGATAGGACGTCTGAACTATAATTATAAAGACCGCTATCTTTTTGAAGGAATCCTCCGTGCCGACGCCTCCTCGCGTTATGCAAAAGGCAGTCGTTGGGGCTATTTCCCAAGCGTTTCGGTGGGATGGAACGTGGCTAATGAACCGTTCATGAAACTGCTTAAGGCCGTTGAATTGCTGAAGCTCAGGATGAGCTATGGTGCTTCGGGCGACGACGGCGTGGCCAATTTTGCCTTCCTTGCCGGCTATTCTTATGACAATTCCTATACGTTTGGCAACACGCTTACTTCCGGTCTTTTGGCTACAGGGCTGCCTAATCCGAACCTTACATGGGAGAAGATGGCCATCACGAACTTAGGTATCGACTATGGTTTGTGGGGCCGAAGGCTCTACGGTAGCTTTGATATATTCCGTCGTCGCCGCAAGGGCATTCCGGGGCAGCGTTCTGCTTCGGTTCCCTCTACGTTTGGAGCCAATCTTCCTGTGGAAAATTTGAACAGTATAAATACCGATGGTTTCGAGTTCAGTGCAGGCACAGCTGGCAAGCTTGGTGATTTTGTCTATGATATAAGTGCCAATATTTCGTATGCAAGGGCGAAGTGGGCCAAGTATGATGAGGCCAATTATACTGACCCAGACCAAGACCGTCTATACCGCATGCAGGGCAATTATACCGACCGCCGCATTGGCTACGTGTTTGACGGACTGTTTACTTCACAGGAAGAAATTAATAATTGGAACTGTACTTACGATGTGTTAAACAACGACAACAGCAAGCTTCGTCCCGGCGATGCAAAATATAAGGACCTCAATGGTGACGGAGTGATTAACTGGCGTGACCAGACTGTAATAGGGAAGAGCACTTGTCCTCACTGGATGTATGGTATCAACTTCAAGTTCTCGTATAAGGGTTTCGACCTTCAGGGACTGTTACAGGGCGCATGGGGCTATACAACCTATGTCGTTCTTGACGGTTGTGAGACCGAGTTAAAGTATAAGAACATGTGGCGTGAGGACAATAACGACCGTTGGGCATATACTCCGCGTCCCGGCGGTGTTGCATCAGTTAACTGGTTGTATTCCGATTATCGCAACCACAACACCTCTTATCTGCGCCTTCGTAATGTAGCATTGGGTTACTCGTTGCCCAAATCGGTTATTGGAAACCTGGGTTTAGAGCGCGTCAGACTTTATGTAGCGGGTACCAATTTGTTCACGTTGAGCAACCTTAATAAATATGGTGTCGACCCCGAAATGTCTGAAGGCCATTATGCGGGCGTGGGCTATCCGCAGCAATACACGTTTAGCTTCGGTGTAAACCTTTCTTTCTAAGAGTATAACTGCACAAACGATTACTTCAAAACTTAAAATCATGAAAACGAAGATATATTTAGCTCTTATAGCTTTATCGACGGCTTCTTTCACCTCTTGTATGGATGTGTTAGACCAAAAACCTACTGATCGCTATACCGATGCCGTTGTCTGGAACGACGAAACTTTAATACTCCAACACCTTGCACAGCTTTATGCCTACACCCCCGTCATGGTACAAGACTGCCCTGCATCGGCTTCTACCTGGAATGGTGCAACCTTGAACCGCGATGATAACAGCTGGGGCGTATGGATGGGACAAAGTGAACAGATTGAAGGTTCGACCCGTTCAATGGAGCTTGCCGATGAAACTCGCTATAATTTTGGTGCACAAACCGATTTCAACACGCTGAAACATTATGGTTATCAGGTCAACGACACCTATTTTCAATGGTGGGGAAATGCCTACTATCAGATTCGCAACCTCAACAATTTCATGGACAAGATAGATAAATCAACCCTTCAAAATAAAAATGAGCTGAAAGGTGAAGCCCGTTTCCTGCGTGCTTTCTGCTACTTTGCCATGGTGAAACGTTATGGAGGGGTGCCCATTATCACGGATGTGCAGACCATCGATGCCGACTCAACAGTGCTTTATCCCTCGCGTAGTTCAGAGAAACAGTGCTACGATTTCATCATAGACGAGTGCGAGAAAGCTGCTGCTGAGCTTCCCGCGCAGCAAGAAACAGGCCGCGCTTCCAAATGGGCTGCGTATGCTCTGGAGAGCCGTGCGGCTCTCTTTGCCGGCAGCATTGCCCAGTGGGGACAGCAGCAGCTCAACGGCCTGCTGGGCTTTGCTCCATCCGAAGCCAACCATTATTACCAGCTCTGCCTTGATGCTTCCGGCAAGATTGTTCAAAGTGGCAAGTTCGCCCTTTACAATCAGGATGCTGACAAAGTGGTGAATTATCGCAATATTTTCCTGAAAAAAGGTAACAGTGAGGGTGTAATGGTATGGCGTCATAGCGGTCCAAACTGGCAGTCGGGTGGCACAGGACTCTGGTCGTGGGATATGTGCGAGTGTCCTCGCCCCAGTGTTTGGGGTGTCGGGAACTACCACATGCCTTACCTTGACTTTGTAGAGAAGTTCGAATGTGTGGACGGAACTCCCGGGACACTGCAGTTTAACCCCAACCAGAGTTACACCATGGACGAGATATTTGGTAATAGAGACCCACGCTTGGCTGCTGATATCTGGACCAATGGCACCTCATGGCCCAATGCCGTAGGTGGTGTCTGCTTTGGCAAAAACCGCATAGACATGCATCGAGGTATAAGGAAACGCAACGGCGTTATTGAAAGTGGTCGTTTTGGTTCTTACAAGGGTATCGGTGCTATAGGCGACCAGTTGGCACGTGTGGTTGAGTATAGCCTGCTGAATACCGGTTTTGGCGTTCGCAAATACTTGGATGATAACGCTGATGTTCAGACATGGTTCTGTACCTCTACCACCGATTATCATATCTTCCGCTATGCTGAAATTCTGCTCAATCAGGCTGAGGCTGCTTTCGAAATGGGCAATACGGCCATGGCTTTGGATAATGTAAACCAGATTCGCCGCCGCGCAGGCATTGCCCTACTGACCAGTATCACGCGCGAACAGCTTCGTCATGAGCGCGAGATAGAGCTGTGTTTCGAGAACCATCGTTACTGGGATTTGCGCCGCTGGCGTGTGGCAGAGCAAACACTTTCAAGACCACACAAGGGTCTGACCTACATTCTCGACCCCTTCTCGCTGCTCGATTCGCACAACAAGATAGTGCAGGGAGCTACGCCTAAGTTCTATCTTCAGGTGGTCGACGATATAGATGGCGCCAACGAAACTCCTGTTTTTCCCGCAAAGAACTATTACTGGCCCGTGGGCAACTCGCGCATTGCCCAGAACCCTAAGCTGGTTGAGAACCCGGGTTACGCCAACTAACATTATCTGTTACAATGGACAAACACAGCATTTATAAATCTATTTTCCGGCTTCTGTGGTTGGCGGTGCTCCTCTTGCTCCCCGCCATGGGAGCTTTAGCGCAGGTAAGTGTCAGGGTGGGACGACATGTTCCTAACGTTGAAACATGGATACGAAATACCTTTGCCCGCGGCAAGGTGCCGCCTTTTTCGTTTATTTACGACGGGCAGCCGTCGGCATCGTTTATTAAGACGTGGCTTTACGAAGCGGCTTCACAGCCTGCGGACAACCCCGATGAGGTGGCATACACGTTTGTTTATACCCATCCCCACGACGGTTTGCGTGTGCGTTGTGACGTAAAAGGCTTTTTAAAGTATGGCAGTATCGACTGGACACTGCACGTTGAAAACCATGGGCAGGCCAATTCAAAGGCTATCCGCTCCCTGCAGGCCGTCGACCTCGGGCTGCAATATGGCAAAAAAGGTCCGTTCGTACTGAACTATATTGAGGGAAGCCAAATCACGAACGCCGATTTTCAGCCCCGCCAGCTCACGCTTCCTGTGGGCAAACCTATGGTAATGTCGCCCGAAGGCGGCCGCTCCAGTCAGGGTAAATATACGCCGTTTTTCTGCATTACGTCGCCCCGTGGCGGCGGTGTGGTGCTCAGCATAGGCTGGACAGGCACATGGCAAACATCTGTTTGTGCCCGGGATAACGGCGAAATAAGCCTGAAAGCAGGGCAGAAACGTCTTGACCTTTACCTGCATCCGGCCGAAGAAATACGCACACCGCGCGTTAATCTCATGTTTTGGGAGGGTGTCGATTACATTGACGGCACCAACCAATTTCGCCGTTTAGTGCTGGCACATAATAGCCGGCGCGTTGACGGTAAGGTGGCACAGTATCCCTTTTCAACCGGTTTCAACTACCATGAACCCCAGCCTATGCAGGAATATTCGTGCCTGACGCAGAAGTATGCCATTGCCATGGTAAACCGTAACTACCAGTTTGGCATTCGTCCTGACGTGTTCTGGCTTGACGCCGGCTGGCATCAGGACGCCGGAAAATATCAGGAAGGCAAGAACTGGGCAAACACAACGGGCAACTGGACCGTCGACAGTGTGCGCTTCGGAGGCTCTCTTCGTCCCATCGCTGAGGCCATACACCGCCACGGTGCAAGGTTTATGGTATGGTTCGAACCCGAGAGAGTGGTCGCAGGAACGCAATGGGGCAGGGAGCATAAAGCCTGGATGCTACACAAACCAGGGGGTAGCGACTGGCTGCTTTTTAACTTATCCAATCCCGATGCCTGCCAGTGGCTATGCCAATACTACGGTAAAATGATAGAGGATAACGGCATTGACTATTACCGGCAGGACTGCAACATCGAGCCTGAACCCTATTGGGAGGCTGCCGATGAGCCGTACCGCGAGGGCCTTACCGAAATACGCTACATTGAAAACCTGTATCGTTTCTGGGACTATCTGCTGCAACGCTTCCCCCGTTTGCTCATTGACAACTGTGCAAGTGGCGGCCGGCGTATCGACTGGGAGACGATAGGGCGCAGTGCTCCGCTCTGGCAGAGCGACTATTACCACTATTATGCCACCGAGGGACTGCAAACACAGAACTATGGTTTAAACCTTTTTGTGCCGTTTCATGGCACGGGTGTGGCCACGAATGATGCCTATGCAGCCCGCTCGAGTTACAGTTCGGCCATGATTTGCCACTGGAAACTCACCACAAAACAGACCAACTTAGAGGTGGTTCGCCGCAGCATTGACGAGTATTTATCGGTGAAACCTTATTATACTGCCGACTATTACCCCCTCACGGGCGTCGATTCCACAACGGCTTCCAATCGCTGGCTGGCCTATCAGCTGAACAGAACGAGCGATGCCACAGGCATTATCCTGGCCTTTCGCCGGCCCGAAAGCACCGACAGCACGCTTACCGTGCGCCTGCAAGGTCTCGATATGAACCGGCAATATGAGATTGAAAATGTCGACACGGGGCTTAAAACCACGCTCAGCGGCCGCGCTCTGGCCGACGGATTACAGCTGAAACTAAGCCGGCCGCGCTCGTCGTTGCTCATGCGTTATCAAGAAGTAGCGATGCCAAAACACCAAAAATAATGAATTTTTTTATGAAAAACAAACCCTTAAACCGCTTGATCGCGGCCCTCTCTGTGCTGGCTCTGCCCCTGATGGTGCGCGCGCAAACCTCGCTTGACCTGAATAAAGGCAAGATAAATGTTGAACAATGGGTGGCCCGTCACTTTGCAAGGCA
>ERZ772960.3315-NODE-3315-length-10899-cov-2.824788_pt1 | contig 10899 bp, 4 predicted proteins | sample MGYA00580678_ERZ772960 | MGnify/ENA primary metagenome ERZ772960 (study PRJEB29015, sample SAMEA2737930) | human oral metagenome | biome: human oral; feature: human-associated habitat; material: dental | place: China | collected 2059 ...
TAGTGCGAGTTTGCGATGCAAACTCGGTAGTGAGCAGAGCGAACGAAGTTCTCGCCGAAAGCATAGCTTTATTCACGCATACTTTCAAAACTCGATATTCGACCTAAAAGACTTTTTCGATGAAATTCTACGGCGGACGGTTAGACAGCTTTTACAGACTTAGTTTATTTCCCGCCTTAAGATTTCTCTCTTGAAAGTCAATCTTCCTTATGACATGACAAAGCGGCTTCTACATAATTTTGCTGCACGGCAAAAGCGCGGTATGCAAAATCGTTTTAATTTTTCGGATAAGGTCGGACATTGAGGATAAATAAAAGAGCTCAGGTAATCTACGGCACGATTTCCGTCCGCATACCGTTGCTGCCTTCCGGCTCTGGCGGGGTTTTGCGGCGGATACCTGCATAGCACCTGAGCTCAAGCGGAAAGAGGGGGATTCGAACCCCCGGTACCTTTTGGGTACGCACGCCTTCCAAGCGTGTACCTTAAACCACTCGGACATCTTTCCAAATTTCGGGCTTAAAAGAATAGAATTTATAGATTCTCACTGATAAATAACGGAAAGAGGGGGATTCGAACCCCCGAAACCCGAAGGTTTAACGGTTTTCGAGACCGCCCGAATCGACCGCTCTCGCATCTTTCCAAAATAACAGTATGAGACTGACACGATTCGAACGTGCGACCCCCACCTCCGCAGGGTGATGCTCTAATCCAGCTGAGCTACAGTCTCAAAATGTACAACAATATAATTTGTTGTGAACGGAGGCGACAGGAGTTGAACCTGCCCAGCCCTTTCGGAACTGACGGATTAGCAATCCGTTGTATTACCGCTCTACCACACCTCCAGACTCATCGGAGCGAGAGGGATTCGAACCCCCGGAACCTTTCAGCTCAATAGTTTTCAAGACTACCTCCATCGACCGCTCGGACATCGCTCCAGAAGATGATGATGAAAAATATCAAAAGACCGTGATTATGTCAAGTGTACCGTTCATACTCACAGGACTTATAATACGGAGTCTTTATCTTTCGGTCGGATAATACGCTTTTTGTCCGTAATGTTTTCCGCTATACTTCAACGAGATATGAATGTGAAAGAACAAACACAATCCGTAGAATCCGTTGCCGCTTGTCTTGAAAACTTGGGTTTGCAATACATGGCGACAATCGGGTCTTGACGGAAAACCGAAAGTGCGTCCCGTTCAATTTATGACGCTTAAGGACGGCAAATTATGGTTTTGCACAAATTCCGAAAAAGCCATGTATGCGGAATTGAAAAAGTCTCCGTATATCGAACTGTGCGCAAGCCGTCTTGAATCCGATGAAATCGATTCCGTGTGGATCCGCTTTAGCGCGGAGGTTGTTTTCGATGAAAATCAAGAAGTAAAAAAAGAAATTATGCAAAAGAGTGCGATTGTTCACGAGCTTTACGAAAACAATCCTAATCACCCGCTTTTTAAAGTCTTTTATCTGAAAAACATCAAAGGCAGCATGAACAATCTAGGACACGTAAACTCCGCGCCCGAAACGGTTTTGCAAAACCCGATGAATTCGTTTTTTAAGAAAGCATCGCCCGCAGATTTCTCAATTGGACATCGCAAAGTATCTTTTACGCAATTTTGCTATGCAAAATTGCAGCGGACGGGAAACCGATTATGTCTTTCATATTACGTTCTTCCGTCCGCCGTCTGCCTGCACTTTTTCAAAATTATTGATAAAATAGCGTTTAACGATTATATTTTAATTACCATTTTGGTATGAAAGGCGGCATTTTATGGAAAAAAATCGAAATTCCTGTGAAGAAATTATACCTATTAGAATAGGAATCGATGTAGGCTCTACTACCGTAAAAATTGCCGTTCTTGATAATGACGATAATATTATTTATTCCGATTACAGGCGGCATCGCGCGGATATACGCAGTACGATTATAGATGTAGTTAATAAAGCTTTCGATGAGATTGAACCCGCATTTTCCGCGGGTGAAGAGCAGACGATTTCCGTAAAAGTTACCGGCTCGGGCGGACTTTCCGTTTCTCAGTGGCTGAATATACCTTTTATCCAGGAAGTTATTGCCGCCACGACCGCCGTAAAAAAACTTATACCCCAAACGGATGTGGTAATAGAGCTGGGCGGCGAAGATGCAAAAATAACCTATTTCAGCGGCGGCGTAGAACAGCGCATGAACGGTACTTGCGCCGGAGGAACCGGTGCATTCATTGATCAAATGGCAGCCCTTCTTGAAACCGACGCAACGGGTTTAAATACGCTTGCTGCCGGCGCGACAACGATTTATCCGATTGCCGCCCGTTGCGGTGTATTTGCAAAAACCGATGTTCAGCCGTTAATTAACGAAGGTGCCCGCCGCGAAGATATTGCCGCTTCTATTTTTCAGGCAGTTGTGAATCAAACGATTTCGGGGCTTGCTTGCGGCAAACCGATACGCGGTAATGTTGCTTTTTTAGGCGGCCCGCTTCACTTTCTCGATAGATTGCGGGAACGTTTTGTCATAACGCTTAAACTGACACCGGAAGAAACAATAGTTCCCGAAAATTCTCAGCTTTTTGTCGCGGCGGGATGCGCATTTTCCGCCGAACGCTCTTACAGCTGCTCTTCCGGAACCGAAAAAAAATCGGTTTTCCCGACTATTGCCGCGTTCCGCAAAAATCTTAACAATCTCGTCGGAGCGGAACTCTCCGAAGTGCAGCGTCTTGCACCCCTTTTTAACAACGCAAACGAACTTGAAGAATTCAGAAAACGTCATGCCGAAGAAAAAGCGATGCGCGGAAATCTTGATACTACGACGGGACCCGTATTTTTAGGATTGGATTCCGGCTCGACGACAACAAAAGCCGTGCTTGTAGACCAGAAAGGACGAATTGTTTGGGATTTTTACGCTTCCAATCAAGGTAATCCCGTTGAACTTGCCGTCAAAGTATTAAAAGACTTATACGGACTTCTTCCGAAAGACGTTTATATAGCCCGCGCAGTTTCTACCGGCTACGGAGAAGCGCTATTTCAAGCTGCACTGGGCGTTGATTCCGGCGAAGTTGAAACGATTGCACATTTTAGAGCCGCAGATTTTTTTGTGCCGGGAGTAGAATTCCTGCTTGATATAGGCGGACAGGACATGAAGTGCCTTCAAATCAAAGACGGTGCCATTGTCTCCATTCAGCTTAATGAAGCCTGTTCCGCCGGCTGCGGAAGTTTTCTTGAAAATTTTGCGCGCACAATGGGAATGGATATACGCGAGTTCAGTAAGATTGCACTGCTTGCGGATAAACCCGTAGACCTTGGAAGCCGCTGCACGGTGTTTATGAACAGCCGCGTAAAGCAGGCGCAAAAAGAAGGTGCCTCGGTTGCGGATATTTCGGCAGGACTTTCTTATTCGGTAATTAAAAACGCGTTATTCAAAGTAATAAAACTCCGTAAAGCAAGCGATATCGGAACAAAGGTTGTAGTCCAAGGCGGAACGTTCAATAATGATGCCGTATTGCGCGCCTTTGAAAAAATCTCCGGAGTGGAAGTGTTCCGCCCCGATGTTGCAGGACTGATGGGTGCTTACGGTTCCGCGCTTATAGCCTACGACCAATGGTGCGACCTTACCGCTCCCAAACCCGGAGAAGAGACTTCCGGCGTCAAAGAAATCCGTTCCGGTATTGCGACGCTCGACGAGCTTGAGAAGTTCCATGTCGATTTGGAATTGAGACGTTGCGGCAAATGCCAAAATAACTGCCTTCTTACGATAAATACGTTCAGCACGGGCGGAGAAAGCCGCATATTCGTTACCGGGAACCGCTGTGAACGCGGCGCGGAAATTGAAGGCAAAGTAATCGATGCCAGCAATAAAAACAATACTGCCGTAGAAGATTCCGGCGAAAAAATGCCGAATCTGTTTGAATGGAAATACAAAAGATTATTCAATTATACTCCGTTAAAAAGTGCCGACGCGCCTATGGGAGATGTAGGAATTCCGCGCGTACTTAATATGTATGAAAATTACCCGCTGTGGTTTACATTTTTTACAAAGCTCGGATTCAGAGTACGTCTCTCGCCGCGTTCAACAAAAAATATTTACGAAAAGGGAATAGAAACAATTCCGTCGGAATCGGTCTGCTATCCGGGTAAAATAAGTCACGGTCATGTAGTCTCTCTTTTGCAACAAGGCGTAAAATTCATCTTTTATCCTTGTGCACCTTACGAGCTGCAAGAAGATTCCGGCGCGGGAAATCACTACAACTGCCCGATAGTAACGAGTTACCCCGAAGTTTTACGGAATAACGTTGATGCGCTCAGGCAAGAAAAAGGATTGATTTATATGGATCCGTTTCTGCCGATTTACGATAAAAAGCGTCTTTCAGAGCGGCTTTACGAAGAAATGCACGTCCATTTTCCGGAACTTACCCGCCGGCAGATAGATGAAGCCGTCGATGCCGCTTGGACGGAACAGCAAAAATTTAGAGAGGACACGCAAAAAGCCGGAGAAGATGCTCTCGAGCAGGTTATACGCGCAGGCGGCAACGGAATCGTACTGGCAGGCCGCCCGTATCACATTGATCCCGAAATAAATCACGGAATCCCCGAAATGATAAACGGTCTGGGGCTTGCGGTCTTTACGGAAGACAGCGTTGCACAATTCGGAAGTATCGAAAGACCGCTGCGTATCGTTGACCAATGGGTGTATCACAACCGTCTCTACCGCGCCGGCGCGTTCGTTTCCGAGATGCCCAATCTTGAACTTGTGCAGCTTACAAGTTTCGGATGCGGACTCGATGCGGTTACAGCCGATCAAGTGGATGAAATTATGAAATCCAAAGGCAGAATGTATACGCTGATTAAAATCGATGAAGGCGCAAATCTCGGAGCCGTACGAATCCGTATACGTTCGCTTATTGCCGCCGTAAAAGAACGCCAAAGGCATCATCGTACAACCGTAGTAAAACCCGCTTCATATCAACGGCAAGTTTTTACAAAAGAAATGAAGTACACGCACACGATTATCGGTCCTCAGCTTTCCCCGATGCACTTTGTGCTTTTGCAAAAAGCATTCCAATACAGCGGCTACAATCTTATCGTTTTGGATTCCATCGATCCGAAAGCCGTAGATACCGGTCTTAAATACGTTAATAACGATGCGTGCTACCCGTCCATTCTAGTTGCGGGGCAGATGATTGCCGCCCTTGAATCGGGAAAATACGACATAAATCACACTTCTTTGATAATTTCTCAGACCGGAGGCGGCTGCCGCGCAACCAATTACATCGGTTTTATACGGCGCGCATTGAACGATGCCGGCTGGAGCAAAGTGCCGGTTATATCTCTTAGCGCGCAAGCCTTTGAAAGCAATCCGGGATTTAAAATTACGCTGCCTTTGCTCCATCGTCTCATTATGAGCATTATCATCGGCGACTTACTGATGCGCCTCTTATACAGAACGAGACCTTACGAATCCGTGCCCGGTTCCGCAAATGCCATGTATGAAAAATGGAGCGGACGCGCCGAAAAACAGCTTAAATCGCTTTCGTTTATCGGCTACCACAGACTTTTAAAAAACATTATAAAAGATTTCGATAATCTTCCGCTTTTACCGATAAAAAAGCCGAGAGTCGGAGTTGTCGGTGAAATATTGGTAAAGTTCCATCCCACTGCAAACAATCAAATTGTCGAAACGATTGAAAAAGAAGGAGCGGAATGCGTAATGCCCGACCTTGCAGACTTTTTTGCATATTCGTTCAGCACGGGAATTTTCCGCCACGAAGAGCTTGCTTTCCCCAAAAAGACGGAACGCAATGCGAGACTCCTTGTCCGCTTCCTTGAACTTTATCGCGGCAAAATGAAGAAATATCTCGCCAAAAGCAAGCGTTTCGAGCCGCCGTCTTCGATATATGAACTTATGGACGGGGTTGACGACATCGTTAAGCTCGGCAACATCACGGGAGAAGGCTGGTTCTTAACGGCGGAAATGGTTGAGCTTATCAAAGAAGGGGTTCCGAGCATTGCCTGCGTACAGCCTTTTGCCTGCCTCCCGAATCATGTGACGGGCAAGGGAATGATAAAAGAACTGCGGCGGCGTTTCCCCGGAGCGAATATCAGCGCGATTGATTACGATCCCGGCTCAAGCGAAGTAAACCAGCTAAACCGTTTAAAGCTGCTTTTATCCAACGCTCCTGCAGGCAAACATCCCGACGAAGATGAAAACGGACTTATCGTAAATCCCGACGGTACGAAAATCCGCCCCGAAATTCGTCTTGCAGCAGGCGCAACGGGATTTAACGACCCGGAACCGGTTTTACTTTCCGCCGTCCCCGTTGCAAACACCGGAATATTGACTTCAGTCCCGCTAAAAAAAGTAGAATTGTAACACGGAGGGTGTTTAATGTATTCAAGGAACGGAAAATACGCTGTTTGCTTTTGTCTTGCGTTTTTATTTATTTCAAGCGCGCCGCTTTTCGCTTTATATAACAGATACGGCATTCCCGACTCATCGGAAATTCGTAAAGATTTGATTGAAACTTGGTTTGAGGCGCCTCTTTCGTCGGTACGCATGAATCGTCCGGAAATACGCGAAAACAGTGTGGGACAGAAATTTCAAATTCGTCTTGAAGAAAGCGAAGATTCTTTCAATATTTTTGTCGCTCCGTATGCGCGTATAGAAGTCGATATTTATTCCGATAAAGGCAGATCTACGGAACTGCAGGATGTCTTTCCCGGCGACGGAGCCGGTTCGTGGCTTTTGGTGCGCGACAAAAAAACAGGTGCGCCGTCTTCCATACGCTATTATTTTGCAGCCGACAGCGAAGTTTTCGTGCAGTTTACGCCTGCTTCAAAAACCGCATTTGCCGATTTTATAATTTACGGTTTATATGCTTCTCGCGGAGTTCCGACCGGACTGTCTTTTTCACGCTTTTATACGGCTTCGTTTGAAGAAATCGTAAAATGGACTTCGGGAATGCTTCCGTGGCAATATACGCGCATTCACACCGACGGATATCACGCTTCACTCCAGATGATTTATTACATAAGACAAAAACAGTCTTCAATTCTATATACCGAAGATGCAATGTACGATGAAAACGGGGAATCCGTATACATTTCTACCGGCGAAGCGCGTCCCGTCCAGCCGGAGGAAAAAAACAAGCAGGTTCTTTCCGGTGCGGGATTCTTAAAATGGATTGCAGACGGTATCATCGAGCCCCTTACCGGCGGAAAGTCAAAACGGGAACCGCTTCTTATGCAAACCGTTTCGTATAAAGATACGGGTTTTCAGGGTGTTCTTTCGCAAAAGTACAATCTTTCTTTTTCTCTCGACTGGGTAAGAAATCTTGCAACGGCGATTTATTCCGTTCGTACGGGGCGTAACTATCTGTACAATGAATCCGGCGTAGATGTTACCGTTGAACCGTTTGCGGCGGAGATAACATCGCAAGGAATCCGCAATCTTTCAGGTTTTATAAAAGACAGCGGCTACCCTGCAACGGCACTGATGCCGCTTTTATACGTTCTTGCCGCAACGGAACCGGAGACATTCTATTTTGCAGCTATCCGCGAAACCGACCGCCGCAGCCCCGAGGTAAAAGTTTTTAATGAATGTGCGGCGATATTTCCATATTTCGACGGCAGAGGACATTTTAAATGTGCGGTATTTAAAGACGGACTTGAAATACCTTTCGATGAATTTTACAGCCGTTACTGCAAAGAATACGTTTTTCTTACGCGGGCAAGATGTACGGAGCAATTCTTCCCCGATTAAGTGCGGAACTTTACATCCGTTTTAATTAATTCAAAAAAAATGCCGCCGAATCCGCTTCGCGCGGCGTTTTGAATTTGCGGCAAACTTTCGTACCCGAAAAAAAATAGTCGTAACGGCGAATTGCCCGCATACCGTAAAAACATAATTTTAAAGGAAATTATATGATTGAAAATATTGACTGGATATTTTTTGACATCGGCTCGACTTTGACGGACGAAAGTGCCGCCTGCGCTCTCCGCATAAAAGAAATGGCGGAAAAATCCGGCGTTTCGGTTTCAGAGTGCGCCCGAACGGTAAAAGATTATTTTTCCGCCGGGAAAAACGGATTTTTAGAAACCGCACGAACTTTAGGAGTTGCGCTTCCCCCGTGGAACTCCGAAGCGGAAAAAGCGTATCCCGACGCGAAAAAGTGTCTTGAAACGCTTTCATTCCGATACAAAATCGGAATCATCGCAAATCAAAACGCAGGGTTAAAAGAGCGGCTCGAAAAATTCGGTTTTCTAAAATATCTATCCGTGATTGCCTCTTCCGCAGAAGAAGGCTTTTCAAAACCCGACCTAAGACTTTTTGAAATCGCTCTCGAAAAAGCTAACACAATTCCTTCCCGCTCGGTGATGGTTGGCGACCGAGCCGACAACGATATCGCCCCCGCAAAATCGCTCGGAATGAAGACCGTTCTTTTACGGCGCACGGACAATCTCTATGCGAACGCCCGAACGGAACGGGAATCCCCCGACTTTAGTGCAAAAGACTTGGACGAAGTTACGCGCCTGATTCTGCAATGATGATTTTAACGAAACGGCGAGGACGTTTCCGTCCTGCGACGCATTTTGTAAACAGGAGTGCTTTTTCCTTACGTTACGGATAGTAGCGGAAATAAAACTGCCCAGTAATTGGGATGCAGTTCACCGACCTGCTTCGCGCGGCGTTTTGAATTTACGGCAGACTTTCATAACCGAAAACATAGTCGCAGCGTCGGCATTGCGGCAAAGTTGTATCGTTTCCGGATTTATAGAACAGCCTCGCCCATTTGCATATTGCGTGCAAAATCGGAAGAACGGAAAATCCGTGTTCGCTCAATCGATATTCGAACATGGTGCGGAATTTCATTAAATTGTTCTTGGCTCAACCATGCCGTTTTTTATCAAATCTTTAAGAGCCGCTGTCTAATCATCTTAAAACAATGAAACTGCAATATCGGTAATTTCGCGCACGAATATCCCGGAAACGGAAATACCGATAAAAAATCCTTCTTTCATCAATACGGAAAGAATCAACGACGCAATAAAAAGTAGAAGATTCAGTTTGGAAGAACGTCGTGTATCGGGCAGACAGTGATTTTTACACTGCCTTCCGGCTTGAGCGTAAAAAAATAGCCGCAATTTTCTCAGCGGTAAAAGCCATGTCTTTCCGTACACCGGCTTTTACAATCAGGGCATTTTGCGGCTATGTTGTATCTGTATTCCATAAAATACTCGGTTGCTGCCGTTATAACATTGTAAAAATAACAGTCGGCGGTAATTCGGTTAAATTCTTAAAACCATATTCTCCCCGCCGCCGAGCTAAACCTTAAATTTTTTCACCTCATGCACAAGTTTCTTAATGCTCAAGTCGTTTTTCTGTGCAAGCCCATCTACTTCCTGCACTGTGGTACTGATTTGCAATGCACCGTTGCTCATTTCATTCATGAGGTCTTTAATGTGCAGTGTCAGTTCATCCAGTTTATGCATTTCGTCAAAAATTCCCCGTCCTCCGGTAAGCATCTCTTGGGAGCCGGATTTTACGTCTGCCGTAATTGCGCTTATGTGTTTTATTGCATCAAGCACTTCGCGGCTGCCTTTTTCCTGTTCGTGCATGGCTTGCGTAAGCTCCGCGCTCATGCTGCGGACATTTTCGGACAGTTGGAAAATTGCATTAAACTTTTCTTCGACAATCTGCGTTGAAGAAGAAAGAGTTGTAATTTCATCGCTTAAATGTTTGAGGGTTTCCGTAATCGTCTTTCCCTGCACACTTGATTCTTCGGCAAGTTTACGAATTTCGTCGGCAACAACGGCAAAACCTTTGCCGCTTTCTCCGGCATGGGCGGCTTCAATGGCGGCATTCATCGCCAACAGGTTCGTCTGCTCTGCAATATTTTGAATCACACTCGACGCTTCAAGAAGTCCGCCCGATTGTTCAATTATCTTCTGTGTTACGGAATTTGAATTGAGCAGCGTGCGCTTTCCTTCCGCTGTCGCATCCGCAAGCGTTTTAACCAGCGCGTTGCTTTTCTCAAGAGACTGCGTAATAGAATCGATATTGGCAACCATTTCTTCAATCGAAGAGGACGAGCGCATAACGCTTGCCACCTGATTTTCAATATTGCCGTTGAGCGATTCAATGTTTCCGATAATCCTCTTAACCGTACCTTTTGTCTCCGAAACACTTTCGGTCTGCTTGAGCGCTTCTTCCTGTACGCCGACGATGCTCGCACGGATTTCATCAATCGAAAGTGCTGTTTTTGTCATGCTGACTGCAAGAGAATTGCCCAAATCTTCCATTATGCTGCTGTGTTTTCCTACGGAACCTATGGATTTCCGCAGTTTTTCAATCGTCTTATTAAAAAAAAGCGAAATATCGCTGATTTCATCATTTCCGTGCATCGGGAGACTTACCGTCAAATCTCCTTCACCTTCTGCAATATTTTTGAGTGCCTCGGCGGTAGAAACAAGCGGAGTGCTGATTTTTTTAGAAATGAAAATAATAATTATCATGACAATCAAAATGCACGCGCCTGCAGCGATGCAAAGCAGACGGATAAGGTGATAAATAGAACCCATAAACTCTTTTTCTTCGGCGTAAGCAACCAAAGTCCAGTCTGTTTCAGGAATTTTTGTGTAAGCAGCGGTTTTTCGTACGCCTTTGTTATCCAGATAGAAATCAAAACCGCTTCCCGAACTTGCAATAGCTTTTTTCTTAAATATTGAAAAGCTGTCTTCTTTTTCAGATGTGGAAGCGGATGAAGAATTGCCGCCCGTATTATTTTTTGCCGCTTCTTTTGCGGCAAAAAGATCCGCTTTGATTTTTTCCGCATCGGGTTCGGCAATTACAGTTCCTTCTGCGTCCAGCACAAACAGTTTTCCGCCGCGCCCCAAATCTATTTTTCCGATGTC
>ERZ772960.3317-NODE-3317-length-10896-cov-4.186791_pt1 | contig 10896 bp, 9 predicted proteins | sample MGYA00580678_ERZ772960 | MGnify/ENA primary metagenome ERZ772960 (study PRJEB29015, sample SAMEA2737930) | human oral metagenome | biome: human oral; feature: human-associated habitat; material: dental | place: China | collected 2059 ...
TCGCTCTCGCCATGTGCTTCTTTGTTCTCGGCCTTCATGGTCTTCATGGTCGGGAGTCCATTTCAAATAATTTTTTGATGATCTGTTTCCACTTGTTATCGCAGGTTTCGTCCCAGTGCTGCCTGAAATCGCCTGTCTGTCACCATGGTTTATCGTTTACTTCATGCCATGTGCCTGTTGTGAAAATGTTGTACATCGAGTCAATTGTTACAGAATGTTATGCTTCCCAGTTCTGCCTCCTGCCAGAATCAATCACCACATCTGCGGGCAAATCATCTGGCGGAATCGTCCTGGCGCGGCATTCTGCCAAAGACACATTCCTATTCCGTATTGCGCCTTGTGACGATTTGCTCTCCTTCATTTCTGATTATACGAGGCTGAACGGGAAATACCGAATACTTTCGTGTCAGAATTCCTGACATTGAAGGATTCCTTGATCTACTGCCTGGAAACAAGTTCATCCATCATTGCAACGACGGCACCACAAGTCTCTTCAAATTCAATCCCTGCGGCGTAGTCAAAATCCTTTCTGTAATTGTCCCACTGTCGTTTCATAACATCACTACTCTTCACAGTCCTCATGATTTCTGCATATTGCATCATAAGCTCTGAAGATCCCCTCTTGTCTGTTGTTGCTGACAAGGCTGCTTTAAGACTATCTACGTCAATATTCTCCGCCTGCAATTTGCTTAGAATATAAATGTCGTAATAATCTCTCGGTCTGGTATTCTGATCGCCTCTTGACACAACCGTTTCCAACTTTTCAGCTAGAATTGTCGACAAATTATATGCCAGAACACGAATGCTGCGATCTTCCATCATCAGCTTATAGGAATACTCTATCTCCCGCGGTGTAATCTTATCTCCAGTCGTAATATCCAGTTTCAGCGGAACCGCCATCGTCTCATAATCAGCAGTCAATGCAACACGATAACCAGTGTACTCATCGCCTTCCCGGATTTCTCTAACACTTTTCAAGCAAAAATGAATAGCATCTTCTACAGGGACAGCAATAATGTCTTCCACCATTTTTCGTATTGCTTCTTCATTTACCGGATACCCTTTTATTGTCGCATCCATGTCCATCGTTGCTCTTGAATCAAGTCCGACCATAGACGCAATCAAAAATCCTCCTTTGATGATATAGTTGTCATGATACCTGGATAAGGAAACTCTTTCCAAAAAACGTTCCAACATATAGTTCTGAAGAACAAGTGCCGCAGAAATATTTTTATTCTTCGCAATGTTTTTTATGATTGCCTTCAACTGCATAGCGTTTTTCACAGCAACACCTCCAGATAAGATCTTAGTTTTTCTTCTACATGCAATATCGCAGCATATTCGGACAAAAGAGGAATATTTTTCTCCTTGCCTGACATATACCGCTTGTAAGCGTCTGTTATCACCTGGACATCAGTATGATTTTTAGGATTTAAAACATCACACAATGTCCGCTCAGCTGAATAGGCTTTCACCTTATGGCCACTTGGTGTGAATAGATCTGTTACTCCTAAACCATATAGCGGCTCCTTCATACCTTTGCATAGGATACCTTCCCGTTTTGGATTTGTCAGATTGTAAGTGGACGGAAAAAACATATGAAAATTCGCAGGAGTCCTGTCTGTGAGATCACATAAAAACAATGCTGTATCAAGAGAATAAATACCTCTCTTGTAGCGGCACTGAATATTTACAAACTCATCCTCCCAAACTTCCGGTAAAGTATAGACGCCACGTGCGACACGTTCAAGGATTCCTCTATCAGACAAATATTTAAGACTTCCTCTTGGAAGTCCGGCATTGGCAATCATGGCAGTAGTGATCACACCATTATTGTCTTTCGCAAGTTTCAGAATCTGTTGTGAAGGGATCATGTAGCCACCGCCTTTATTTACTTTCTTGCTTGTAATTGTACCAGTTGTAAGCAAGAATGTAAATTTCATTTTTACATTTTGACCTAAATAAAGAAATCCATCGAACGGACGAGGACACCTATCATCGAAGCAACCATAGCGAGAAATGTTCGAGCTCTACTTGATGCCAAGAATGCCTATGCAATAGCTCTGTCTAATGATACGAAAGACCGCGAATACAGACCTTTGGATTCAATAAAGGACAATTATCTCAAATATGTAGCTACAGCCAACTCTCTTCTCCAACAGCGCACTGGCATCGAACACATTAACCTGGCAGACTTCATGCGTAACAGAAAAATTTTTTAGCCTCATGCACCAGTTGTCAGATTGCTGTACATCGAATCCCTTGTTACAGAGTGTTGTACTTCCCAGTTCTGCCTCCTGCCAGAATCAATCAACGCATCTGCAGGCAAATCATCTGACGGAATCGTTCAATGCGCGATGTTCTGCCATTGACAAATTCCGATTCCGTATTGTGCCTCTGAGCCATCACATATTCCAGTGTATCAGCAAAAGAAAGAGCGTATGAAAAACGAAAGTTCTTTCACACGCTCCTCTTATAATCTCTATCCGGTTGGCTTCCCGCACTTCTTAAAAACAACTCGTCCAGCTTCGCCGCGAGATTTTCAAAGGTTTCTTCCTTCTTCCGATCCGTCGCTTCCGCATATATATCCATTGTGGTCTCGATGTTCTTGTGCCCCATGATGGACTGGATCACCTTGAGATTGCTCTCCACCTCGCAGAGCCGGGTTGCAAAGGTATGCCGGAGATGGTGGCTGGAAAATTCCGGAAGCAGCATTGGCTCGCGACCTTCCCTTGCCGCATTGAGGCGCTCATCGGCGTTATAGCTGTTCACAATCCGCTTAATCGTGCGGTTTACGCTAGCGGGATTCGGCAGGGTACCAAAGCGGTTCTGAAAAATGAAACCGGAGTATCCATCCACCTCCTGCTCATTGCTTCCGTTCGATTTTTCCTCTTCCCGAAGGATATCCAGCGCATCCCGGACGGAATCCAGAAGCGGAATCGTGCGGATGCCGGCATCGGTCCTGGGCTTGTGAATGTGAAATTCCCCTCATAAAGAAGAGGCTGGTATGGCTGTTCCGAATGTGCTGCAGATCAAGTCTATCCCTGGTGTCATCGAGGGATACGCCCATCAGTGTATCAGCAAGGACGGTTTTCCAGACATCACTGCTGTAATGTGAGCCAGACAGAAGTGTGTTACTTGTTGTAACAAATGACTTTCCGCATGCCCGGTACAGAAATGCCTGCTCGCCATGCTTGTGACCATTTCTAACAGCATGTGAACTGGTATGGCAGACCGGACATTCCATCCGGGGAACGATCTTCATCGAAGATGTGAACGCCTTCTCAGGGTTCAGCCGATCCATGATCCTGTTAGCGAGAATCTTGCGATCCGAATCGGAGCGGTTGTTTACTGCAGCCTTTTGGGTTAGACATCGGGAGCTGCCGTTTGGCCTATGCCCTTTCCTCAGATCACCTCCAATTCAAGCGTTTTGGAAAGCAGGCCTTTTGCTTTCACTGTGACTGTAATCTTTCCGGGCATATCGCCGCAGCGGACCACAGCCAATGCCTTTCCATAGTAGGTCGTGTGGGTATCGGAGAAAAAGTTTTCCCCCATATTGGGCCTTGCAGAGCCAAGGGCCAGCAGCGTCCCGGCACCGTCAACCTCCACAATAACCGCAGTATCCTCAGAAGATTTTGTGATTCCGTCCGCTCCCGTCAGATCAATGCTGACATAGGCTAAATCCTGCGTTTTTGCCCGCAAGATGCTCCGGTCAGCCGCCACACGAAGTTCGGTAGCCCCAACAGCTGTCTTCATGCAAGTCCGGCTCAGTTCCTTTCCCTCGCCATCATAGCTGATTGCGGTGATGGTACCGGGTTCATAGACAATGCGTTTAAAGACAGCCTTGTATTCCTTCGTCTTTTTTCTGCCATAGGAGCGCCCATTGACAATGAGTTCCGCTGCTTCGCCGTCAGAATAAACCGTGACCTTCGTTTTTTTACCTTCAAAGCCGGCCCAGGACCAGCTTGCCACTGCGTCTATGTCACGCCACATGGTTACGGAGCCAGTCTCCCCTGCATGGGTGTACGGTTCAACGCCGATACCAGGGGTATGATCCAGCCCCCAGATCAGCCGGTTCCACTGCACCTCGGGGCGGAGCTGTCCGCAAATATCGATCACGCCGCAGCCGGCGGAGATAATGGGCGCATCCTGACCGGGGTTTTTGAAGCTTCTGTAACGGACGGTACCGATGCCCGCCTCTCCCAGATAATCCCAGCCCGTCCACATAAAATCCCCGATGACATAGGGGAGTCTTTTCACCAGTTGCCAGTTATGATACAGGTTCCTGGGCAGGGTCTCGGACCCAACAATGACGCGGTCAGGATGGAGCGTACCGTCCTTCTCGTACCGGGACGCGGCGTAGTTATAACCGCCAATATCCAGATAGGAGAAACTCACCTTTGTGGCCTCGTCCGCGGCGGGTTTGGCGGCCATTTTTTCAATCACACCCCCAGCCAGGTTCATCAGCATGTTGAAGAAGGCACTGGTTGGAACGTTGTCCATCGTCTGACTTCCGTTTTTGTTCTCTTTCCCATTTTTTTTATTGCCGTATATGCCGCCTCCCTTGGCCAACATACTGCACAGCATCAGGTTGACCCCCATCGTCACTGCTTTGCCCGGGTCCAGCTTTCGTGCCAGGACTGCCAATTTTTTACAGTACTCCTGCCCTTCGGGCATAGCCAGTTCGGAGATCTCATTCCCAATAGAGTTCATGACCACACAGGGATGGTTGTAGTTTTTGATGACCATAGCTGTGAGATCCTGCTGCCACCATGCGCGAAAATCCTTGTCCGCATAGTCATAGGGGGTTTTATGTACCAGCCAGCCGTCGCAGAATTCATCCATGACATACAGACCCAGCCGGTCACAGGCATCCAACAGCTCCTTGGAGGCAGGGTTGTGGGCGGAACGTATCGCGTTGAAACCGGCCTCCTTGAGAAGACGAACACGGCGGAACTCAGCATCCTCAAAAGAACATGCACCCAGAATACCATTGTCGTGGTGGACGCAGGCGCCGCGAAGCAACGTTTTCTTGCCGTTTACGAAAAATCCTCTGGTGCTCCAGCTGAGGGTGCGGAATCCAAAACAGGCCTCCGCCTCATCCACCACCTCACCATTTTTCAACAGTTCCGCTCTGCATTTGTACAGTACGGGATGTTCCGCGTCCCAAAGCCGCGGCTGGGAAACGGGAATGTCCGCCGACGCAGCATCTCCCTTGACTGCAGCCCTGGCCTGCGCTGCTGTCTTTTCCCCATCCAAAATAGAGAGCCTGAGCGTATCACCACCGGTGACCGACACTTTCACATGCGCCACATTGTTCCCGGAGGTGGAGACGAGCAATCCATCCGGGCGGATATGACTCTTTTCGCCTAAGAAGAGGTTTACGTTGCGATAAATTCCGCTGCCGGAATACCAACGGGAATTTGGTACTGACGAGTTGTCCGCAATTACTTTGATCTCATTTTCCTCGCCATACTTCAGGTAAGGATCCAACACCACAAAAAAGTTAGTATATCCGTACCGTTGTTCAGCTACAAGTGTATCGTTCACGAATACCTGCGCATTTTGATATACCGCCTCAAATTCCAATATAGCGGACTGCGTCCGCCACGCTTCAGGCACAAGAATCCGTTTGACATAGACATAGGACCCGCCAGGAAAGTATCCGCACGCTCCTGCTGTTGGCGCATCCTTCGCGCGTTTCTCGTACAGCATGGCATCGTGTGGAAGCGTGACCGGTTGCATAGACTGTTCCTTTCCCACAGCGCCAAATAGCCACCCTCGGTTAAAATCTTTCTTTTTCACTTTCCTGCTCTCCTTAAATATGTGCAAAAGCTTCGCTGTTTGTGCAATACACGATATCGCTTTGGCCTGCGATAGATTCAAAAAGCCTTTCTAAGGAATACCAACTGGCGCTTCCCTTTTCGTAGTCCATTTCATAACTGTGTGCCCATAGGAACAACAGCAGATCCTTTTCTCCGGGTTCCTCACGTTTGAAGCGCTCCACCAGCTTCAAGGCATTTTTCATAATAAGCGAGGAGCTAGGTCGAAGGTTCATCGGATTATCCGGGAAGGCAAAACCACCGGATGGAAAAATCACTCTGGCATATCGATACCCTCGCGCCTTCAGATACGCCTGGACAGCCGGCGAAGTTGAACCCTGCGCATAGGCGTGTCCTACGACCGTGGTGCCAAAGATTTTTTCCAGCGCGCTCTTGTCCGCATCCACCGATGCGCGCATTTCATCCTCGCTGACAGCCCCCAGCGGTTCATGCCAGAAGCCATGGGTGGCAATCTCCATTCCCTCATAGACCTGACATACCTCGTCCTGTGGGATTCGGTTGTGCGGCACATAGGAAAACGGCCACCTGTGCCTGACGCCTTCAGGACAGTCCTGGAATGAAAAGGTTCCTAGTCCCTTCACCTCCCCGCGGGTTCCAAACAGACCTGCGTTGAGGTTGAAGGTACCTTTGAGTCCGTATTGCTTCATGAGATAGATCACCCGTTTGTCCTGTTCCAGACCATCGTCAAAGCTGAGCGTAAAATACTTTTTCCCCATGCTTACGTCTCCCCCGTCAGTTTTTGCAAATCATAAGCCTGCGCCAGCAGCATGCCACCAGCCTGATTCGGGTGCAGGTGATCCCCCTGGTGGTAACGATCGTCGGTAACCGAAGGATTCTTCTGATCGCGCAACAGGGCATCCGCATCCAGCACACAGTCGAACATCACGTTGTCCCTGATCCAACCATTGATGCGAACTCTCAGCTCTTCCATCTGCTGGGTATATCCCTTTTTCGCAAAGCCAGTTCGAGGCGGGAGCGTCTGGGCGATCACCCGGACGCCTGCCTTATGAAGCCGGTCCACAATATCAGTTACGGCCGAGCTATATTTTTCCAGTGAGATGGTTGCAGCTGTCTTTTTGGAATAATAGGCCACGTCATTGACCCCCAGCGCAAAAATCACCCCGCAAAGTTCCGGGAAACAGAGCACATCCCGTTCAAAGCGTGATACCCCCTTCTCCCCGTAGGAGACCCCCATCAGCCCCGGAATATCATATAGCAGACAATTCCCGCCGATTCCGGAGTTCATCAGCGCGTAACCGCCGCCATACGTATCGAAGAGACGCTTTTGTAAAGGCTTTACCCAGCGGTTCATCGCCGTTATACTGTCCCCGAACGCTACTATGATTTTGGAAGGGCGGCTGGTGAACACCTCGATCTGGTCCATCCCGGGAATCACTTCATAGAGATTGTACTGTTCCATATAGCTTTTCCGACGGGGCGGAGGCAGTTCTCTGTCCGCCGTATGATTCCCCTTGTAGCTCACTGCATTTTCCTCGATCATATTGCTGTCCATGACCTTGGTCGCATAGTAGAGTCTGATTTCCAGTTCTTCTCCCATCGTCACCGGGAGCGACAGCTCGTCCGAATAGCAGCTTTCCCCGACAGGGACCGTGAAAACACGGTTTCCTCCACGCGTGACGGCATGCATCTCTCCATGTGCCCACACGGTCAATCCCCCGATGGTGTAAGGTTTCTTGCCGTAGTGGTTGGAGAAGCGAACGCGAATCTTTTTACCGGAAGCCTGGGATGTCACAGAATACACCACCGTTTTTTTCTTGCCCGCCAAAAAGCCCATCGCGAACGCAGGGGCCGCAGCCTGATGCCAGATTGGTGTCCAGTCCATTGTGATCCTCCTTATGCCAGAATAATGTTCAAGATATCAAGCATGCCTTTGCCCTTATACCGGAAATACAGTGGGCAGGAATCCATCGGTCGGCTGCTCTCCAGTGCCAGACGGCTGGCGTTGAATGCTGTCCCGGCCGTTGTCCAGTCGGCTGTCCCGGTAAGGGGGATGGAAGCAATAACAGGTCCCTTCTCTCCGGGCAAAAGTTCCAGCACGCCGCCTGCACCGCGAACCGTTACAGCAATGTGGGTGCTTGCTGTCAGATCGAAATATCGGAAACCAGCAATGCTGCCATTCTTCATTTTGGAAATATAAGCTTTCGGCGCCATCCGCTCGGTTTCTATGTTCACTTCGCGCCCCTCAGCCTCCGGCGGCTCATAGTCCGGGCCTTCCTGGGTAATTTCGGGTCCGCCCATTGGGTTGCGCAGGCCAAACACCCCCGCATGATGCAAAACGCAGGCGATGTAAGCCGGATAGGTCCCAGTTCCCTTCAGCGGTCCGCCGTTCAAACCGCAGCTTGTGGACTCCACCATGCGGATGGTCCCATCCGAACGAATCTCTATGGGCTCAGCCACTGCCTGCCGGTTTCGTTTGGCGCCATTGGTCGTTCGATGGTCAAATATATACCATTGCCCATGGACACATACCATTCCGCCGTGGCTGTTTCCCATCGGATACGCCGCGTTCATGAGTTTTCTCCCATTCAGACCGATATCGCTTGAAGAATGGATCGGTCCCTTGTGGATAAATCCCTTATCAGGGAACAGGCTCATAGCGTAATTAAGACCGGTGATGTCCGTGGCCGGATAGACCAGATAATACCAGTCACCAATGTGACGGATAGAGGGTCCTTCCCAGTAATTCGGCTTTTTGGGATTAAAATCCGCCGGCATAATGATGGTCGGTTCGCCGATAATGGTCAGCATATCCTGGCTGAGTTCCATCACAAACAACCCTTTGATCTCGTGTCCAAATTGTCCGTTGGATTTCTGCCCGCTTCCCACATAGAGGTAAACCCGGCCGTCATTATCCACTAGAACAGCAGGGTCGAACATAAACCAATCCTCCGGCTTTGATCCGTATACGCGCCCGTCCGGAAAGTGAACATCGCCCAAATACTGATATTTTCCCGCCGGCGTATCGCACACGGCGACAGAGATAATCGACGTATTGGCCACAGAATAATAAAGGTAATACCGTCCGTCTGTACCGCGCACCACATCCGGTGCATAGTAGGACAGTTTCTTTTTATTCCACGGCGTATCCTGTTTTTTGTAGATTACGCCTTCATACCGCCAGTCGGAAAGGTCATCTGTCGGGGTCGACCAGCATACGTAATCGCCCTCACAGTATTCCTTGGCGCCAAACAGATCATGGCTCCCATAAATGTACAGCCGTTGGCCGAACACTTTCGGTTCAGCGTCTGGGATGTATTCCCAACTGGGGAGATAGGGATTATAGCATTGCCGCTTCATAGATACTTCCTCCTTAAATTAAAATCCCCAATTTATGCTATACTGCTATGAAAGGGGGATGCTCGCGTGGAACACCTGTTTTTTAACAGCATTGATGAAATGCGGAACCAGATCGGCAACCATTGGCCGAACTATCTTCGCAACCATACGGCCGAACGGGACTACTTTTCTCCATTGTCGATCGTAACCAGCATCCAGAAGCTTCATGAATATCTGTTCTCAAACTATATGGATGCATGGTCCTTTTGTGTTCACACCCCAAACAAACACGAATTCTTTCATGAGACCTATATGCACAAACATAATTTTTTTGAGTTGATGTATGTGCAACGGGGCTATGTCCGGGTGATGATCGAGGGGGCAGAGACCACCTATACGCAAGGAAACCTATGCCTCCTCAATCGAAACACCATGCATCGCGAAACAGATATGTCAAATGCGGATATCGTTTACATCGGTATCAATGCCTCTCTGCTGACACAGTGGCCTAAATCATTTCCGCCGCCCTTTCAGAATAAAAGCATTCTCAATCAGTTTTTCAGCGACAATCTGTCGGAACGCGCCATCTATAAAAAAGATTACCTAGACTTCACCCTTTTAGGAGAAGATGCGATTCCGCAGCTCACCCAAGAATTGATTCGCGCATTTTCGGTCAAGCGGATCGGATATCAGTTTGACGTTTATTCTTCTCTGCTCCGGCTGTTTGCCGCCTTGGAAAATCCGGATATATACAAAGCAACACACATTTCGCTCAGTCACAGTCAAGAGGCACTGGCGGTGGAACAGGTCAAGAAGCTCATTGAAGCCCACCACGGTGCTATCCACCGGACCAATCTGGCAGCGGAACTCAACTATTCCTGCGAACATATATCCCGCATCATTAAGACGAACACCGGATACACACTTAAGGCGTACTGTCAAAAGATACAGATGGGCGAGGCGGCGCGGCTTCTGAGAACCACACAGTTGCCGGTCTGCCAAATCGCAGCTTCGCTGGGCTATGAGAACAGAACACAATTCTACAAAGTGTTTCAGCGTGAGTATAGTCTCACCCCATTGGAATACCGTCGACATAGTGCAGAGGAATGAGCCTTACCCAGCATTGCCGCGATCCAGGCATTCCCGGATTTTTCACACAGATAGATTTGTGCATTGCTATCCCCCTGTCATTTGTTCAGTTATTCTCAACCAAATAAGCCCGGATTCGTGCAACTCCAACAATTCAATGATGGATTATTCCTTTTTATTCCACAATGTCAAAAGGTCGCCCTTCTTCAATAATTAGTATCATTTTGTTTCATGGCTCCTACGTAAGAAAGAATGTTTATATTTTGACACAATGATGCCTACGACAATAGGCAGAAGATAATGGTAATCCGTAAGCGTAACAACCAGCGTACGCTGAAAAAGTCTGCATAAGGCGTTATCATTATCGGGGAGGCTGCCAGTGATATCGGCAGGCACCCTGGATACACCGTTATACGCTTGCTGGCAGCCGGGTGCGGATCAGTACGAGGATTCAGATTCCAGAGGCTTCTCTCTCAGAAGGCTGCCGCTAAAACCCCGGATCCTGCCAGGGGATCCGTTTCCTCGCCTTTGACCGCTCGCGTACTGACAAAAAAGAAGTGTAGCTAGGTGGCCCCGCAGGGGATCTCCTAGCTACACTTCTTTTGAAAAATCTGGTTCTACAATAAATGTTGGGGCGAATAGATGTTTCCATTCGCCCCTAAGTGTA
>ERZ772960.3321-NODE-3321-length-10883-cov-6.465183_pt1 | contig 10883 bp, 7 predicted proteins | sample MGYA00580678_ERZ772960 | MGnify/ENA primary metagenome ERZ772960 (study PRJEB29015, sample SAMEA2737930) | human oral metagenome | biome: human oral; feature: human-associated habitat; material: dental | place: China | collected 2059 ...
CTGGCTGTTGCACCGTCACATAGAGGATAAAGTCAGGATTTTCTGCAGGATGCATTGACACAACAGAGAAAATGTAGTTTGTTGAACCTATAAGATAACCACCATTTTTCTCATCCGCAATCTGCGCAGTCCCTGATTTAAGGGCCACATTCTGACCTGGAACATTCACAGTTGCCTTGCCTGTACTATGATTGTACATAGTTCCATAAACAGGATCCGTACCTACCATGACCATGTGGTCTCGCGTTGACGATGCTGCCGCTTTTGATACAGGATTTCCGACGATTTCCTTTTGAGACTTACGAACAGACTGGTCATTTGGATCATAGAGGGCACTGATAAATTTCGGCTCCAACATAACCCCATCGTTGGCAATAGCTGTAAAAGCACGAAGCATCTGGGTCTGGGTAACAGAGATCCCTTGTCCAAATGAACTCATGGCGATATTGACAATGTTATCAGCAGGCAATTGACCTGTGTACTCATCTGCCAGACCAAAACGGGTCGGTACCCCAAACTTAAAACGGTTGAGGTAGTCCAGCCAGGTTGCATCCCCCATCTTTTGCTCAAGCAAGGTCATTCCGATATTACTTGAGTGAGCAAATCCTTGAGAGAAGGTCATGGTGCCACCACTAGTCAATCCTTCATTGACGTCCCAGTCTCGAATGGTCGCATCTGCTATTTTCAATTCACTACTGTTAAAGTACTCGCCACCAGGGAAGGTATTGTTATCAATAGCTGAGGCCAACATCATCACCTTCATAGTTGATCCTGGCTCATAGTTACTTTGATAGAGGATATCACGCCAGACAAAGTCTTTTGTGATGCCATCCTTGGTATCAGCATTAAAGGTTGGCCGTTGGGTCGTAGCCAGGATTTCCCCTGTTTTAGCGCTAACCAAGGTAGCCGTCATATACTTGCCTTTTACCTTTTCCTGAAAGGCATCCATCTGGGTTTCCATAAAGGATTGCAAGGGACTAGAAAGGGTTGTGTAGACATCTTTTCCATCTACTGTTTGTTGAGAAGCTTGATCTGTACCCGGAACAATATTTCCCAGACGATCCTTCTCATAGGTGATGATCCCATCTGTACCCGCCAGAATGTTATTTAAAGAACTCTCCAATCCAGATGTCCCAATCAAACGTTTGGTCCCATCCTCATTTTCATGGAGTTGCGCTAAACCGATAAAGGAAGAAGCAAACTGTCCATTGGGATAACTGCGGTTAGGGCTAGTTGTAAAGTCAACTCCCTCAACGCCAGCTGTTTTAAGGTCATTTTTAATAGCCATCATATTGGCATAGGTGATCCCATTTCCCTTGGTACCAAAAGACACCTGTTTTAGATCTGGCTGAGAAAGTTGTTCCTTGACATAAGACTCCTCCATATCGAGGTATTTATGGAAAATTTCAGCTACCTTATTAAATTGAGAATCCTCTACATAGAGAATTTTGCCTGTTGCTGACTTGTAGGTCTTGTCAATAACAGCATAGATATTATAAGAAGTTGCATCCTCAGCAATAGGCGTTCCATTACGATCGTAGATGGTCCCCCGCTTGGCTGGAATCGTCTTGGTTGTTTGGTGAACCTTTTTGGCTTCTTGAACCAAGTCCTTACCAAATTTTTTACCCGTTCCGATAATGACCGCAAAGTTGACCAAAAAGACAGCGAAGAGTATGACAGCCAATAAACTCAGGCTTTTCCCTACTCTTCGGCGGTTTTCTTCTGGAGATTTGCGATTACGAACGGCATAACGGATGATTTTTTCTTTCCACTGTTTCATTTCTTACTCCGCTGCTCGGATATTTTCGTTATTCAGCTGCAAATCCTTAGAGTTTGCAATTTCTTTCAAACGTTCTGAACGAATCAATTCATTGACCTCTTGCTTGGCATCGTCGAGCTCTGTTTTCTTTTCTTCGATTTGAGCATTGACCTTGGTCAATTCATTCTGAACTTGTAATAGCTTGGTCTGCATAAACACAACGCTAATTGCCAGGATAATCATTGTTGCAGCAATCGAAACATAGAAGGCCTTTTCCACACGTGAAAAACCTTTAAACTTCGTTTGCAATAACTGGCTTGTTTTTTCGATTCTTTCTGCCATGTTTTTCCTCTTACTTGTGAATTTTTCTAGCCACGCGCAACTTGGCTGAATGCGAACGGTTGTTGGCTTCTAGCTCTTCGGCACTTGGCAAGATTGGCTTACGGGATACCAATTCCATCTTAGGCTTAAGATCGTCTGGAATGAAGGGCAAGCCTTTCGGAACTTCCACTGTAGAAGCCTCCTTAAACAACTGCTTGGTCAAGCGGTCTTCCAGCGAATGGAAAGTAATGACTGAGATTCTACCATCCAGAGCCAGCATGTCCATGGCCTGCTGGATGGATTCATCTGCTGCTCCTAGCTCATCATTGACTTCGATTCGGATAGCCTGAAAAATCTGCTTGGCAGGGTGCCCCTTTTTCTTGAGTTCCTTGGCAGGCTTGGCTGACTTTATAATCTCTGCCAACTCCGTCGTTGTCTCAATTGGTTTCACCTCACGCGCTTGCTCAATCTTGCGGGCAATCTGTTTAGAAAACTTATCCTCACCATACTTGAAAAAGATCCGAACCAAGTCATGATAGTCATAATGATTGACCACCTCATAGGCTGTCAGACTAGCTTCCTGATTCATCCGCATATCCAGTGGCGCATCCTTTTTATAAGAAAAGCCACGCTCACGCTGATCCAGCTGAGGACTGGACACTCCCAAGTCATAACAAATTCCATCAATTTCCTGGACACCAGCCTCCTGCAAACGTGCCTGCAAATGACGGAAGTTATCCTTGATAAAGGTTACCATCCCCTTTTCGATATAGGGTGCCAACCGTTTTTGCGCATTGTCAATGGCATTCTGGTCCTGGTCAAAGGCATAGAGATGCCCTTTTTCGCTCAATTTACTTAATAAATATTCGCTATGGCCTGCTCCGCCCAAAGTCGCATCAACGTAGATACCGTCAGGTTTTACGTCAAGCATATCAATCGTTTCATGAAGCAAGACCGTTACATGATGAAATTCTTTTGTCATATCTTATCTATTTTACCACAAATCTGACCAGCTTGCACTTGTCAGACAAGGCTAAGTTTCTTCGAAAAAAATTCCCAAAAAATGTCACATATACTTGACATATCATCTCCAAAAGAATATAATATAGTCAAATATATGCGACATATCAGAAAGGAGACCCTATGAATCGTGTCAAAGAATTCCGCAAGGAACTGGGCATTTCTCAGCTCGAGCTCGCCAAAGATATCGGTGTCTCGAGACAGACCATCAACATGATTGAAAACGACAAGTACAATCCAACCCTGGAACTCTGTCTCAATCTCGCCCGCAGCCTCCAAACTGACCTTAATAGTCTCTTTTGGGAAGACGATTTTTAAAAAAGGAGCAAACAAATGAAAAAAGAAACTCTCACTGACAAACTCATCAAACGCACATACGGCATTTCTGGTCCCCTTGACGAACACAAACGGCGCGAGGCCGATCGTATCGGGAATCAGGTCTTTATCGTTCTCTTTTATCTCATGATATTTGGCAACCTCATCCCCTTTGTCCTTGCTTATAAATACCCGCAAATTGTCGCTATCGGCTATCCTCTCGTGGTGTTTGGCATTTCGATGATGGCTGCCCTCTATGTGGTCTCTCAAACCAAGAAAACGGGCATCACAGCTATTGATCCCGAAATGCTGAGTCAAAAAGAAAGCAAACAGCTACATTTTCCTGGTCTAAAAGCCGGTCTGATCTACGGCATGGGCATGTTCTTTGGAATACCGCTTCTGAATGTCCTAACCGATGATAGCAAGGATTATCTTAGTTCTCTTTTAAATGCAGGACATTTTGTATCAACTATCCTAGCTACCTTCTTCTTCGGATTGACCATACAAATTATCGTCTCTCTTCGCATTCGAAAAGCCAAAAAAGACCAAGAAGACGACTAGGAGGTGCCTTATGAAATCACTAGCTAGACTACTAATCAGTCATGTTTTTATCAGTATTTTCCTTTCCTTCGCCATTGTTTCAGGAGCTATATCTCATACCGTTTTAATACTCTTACTCCTCTTTCTTCCTGCGCTCAATAAAGGACTTGAGAAGATCCAATCAAAACGGATACCTATCCTCAACGCTGCCCTTTTCTTCCTCCTTATATCCTTTCCACAACTTTTAACCAACCCTGTCCAATGGAAATTTCCAATATTCCTAGTCATAACCATCATTTCAAGTTTGGCCTACTTCTATAACTTTTATCAAGTAGTTAAAGAAGTAGATCAAAAACAGTTGATTTAGGAGAACACTCCCATGAAAAAAGAAGATTTCACCACTCGCTTACTCAAACTATTCTTTCACATACAAGGGCCTTTTGATGAATGTCGTCAAGAGATAATCTACAGGGCTTGTGCCCGTGCCTTGATCCAAATCGTTTACTCCTCCCTCCTACTCTTCTTGTTCTATCTCCTATTTGGACGCTTCATAGAGTTGGTTCGAGAGGCCATGCCCTACCTCTATTTTGGACTTATCTTCGTCCTCTCATCTAGGGCGAGACTAGCAGTTCGCGACTTACATTTGGACAAGGATGACCAGTCCGAAATCCATCACAAAAGCTACAGCAAAAGTCAAATCAAAGTTCGTAGTTGGGGTGTATTCATCAGTATTCCAATTGGCTTGTTTGTCTTATCAGCCTTTCACAAACTCTTTGTTCAGCATCTTCCCCTCAATACCTTTTGGGACAATCTCTCCCAGTTCGATAAAACGCTCCCTTTACTAGTCTTAGGTTTGGGAATTGGTGCCATCTTCGGAACCATGACCTACGCCTTTTTATCGGAACACGAGATGAAACACTCTGAATCAAGAATGCATAAGGAGAATATAGAAAAATGACCAGTATATATGATTTTTCTGTTTTGAACCAAAATAATCAAGCAACTCCCCTGGATAGCTATCGTGGCAAGGTTCTCTTGGTTGTCAACACTGCTACTGGATGTGGTTTAACACCCCAGTACCAGGGGCTTCAAGAACTCTATGAACGCTATCAAGATAAGGGCTTTGAAATCCTAGATTTCCCTTGCAATCAGTTTATGGGACAAGCACCCGGCAGCGCAGAGGAAATCAATAGCTTCTGCAACCTACACTATCAGACCACTTTCCCTCGCTTTGCCAAGATCAAGGTCAACGGCAAGGAAGCAGATCCTCTTTATGTTTGGCTAAAAGACCAGAAAACTGGCCCGCTAGGAAAACGAATCGAATGGAATTTTGCTAAGTTTCTCATTGGTCGAGATGGGCAAGTCCTTGAGCGCTTCTCTTCCAAAACAGACCCCCAAACCATCCAAGAGTCTCTCCAAAAGATACTCTAATTTCTTTTTAAAACGTGTCCTTTCATTTAGTTTGAGACTTGAAAGGATGCTTTTTTTCTTTAAAAAGTAACTTATTTTCTTTAATTTATATTTATTTTTTTGCTTTTTGCTATTGCAATTCTTTCATTAATTTAGTATATTTGTTATATTAAAAGTTTTCAGTCATTTTAAGGGAGAAATGACCTTTTAAATTTTTTTATCTTAAAATGAAAGCGCTTTATAAACAGGAGGTAAGGTGGCTTACAAATTATCAGAGAGTTTTTTCATTAAATCAAGTTGTAACCAAGTCAGACTTGGGCTTGGGCAGTAGCTGACTGCCTTTCTAAAAACTAGGAGTATATTATGAATCGATACCTTTTTGAAAAAGGGCAAACATTTAGCATTCGGAAGTTGACTGTAGGTGTGGCCTCTGTTATCGTCGGACTGGCATTTTTTGCTTCTGGAACCGTGCGTGCAGACGAAACGTCTCCTACCACAACATCCAATTTAGATCAGCAAATGAAACAAGTCGCAGATATAGAAGAGACCAAGGTTGAACCAGTTAAAGAAGAAGGCCGTGTAGAAGCTGAAAAACAAGAAACACCTGCTACCGATACCAACAGTGCTGACTTGCTCCCTGAAGACATTCAGGACCGTGCCTATCCCGACACACCTGTCAAAGAACTCGATACGACTACTATCGTTGACCAAAAAGCTAGTCCAAAAGTAGAAACTAAGAGCATTCTAAAGGACAAGGAAGAAGCTCCAAAAGAAACTGAGAACGGAAACCGTGCCATCATTAACGGTGGACAAGACCTCAAACACATCAACTACGAGGGACAACCTGCAACTGCTGCTACTATGGTTTACAGCACCTACAATGCAGGAGAGCAACGCTACCTCGTTTCAGGCTCAGGTATCTTTGTTGCACCTAATCTAATCCTTACCGTTGCTCATAACTTCCTAGAAGCCAATAAAGAAACTGGCGAGGGGCACATTCGTGGTGGAAAATCTGCCCAGTTCTACTATAACGTTGGTTCAAACAGCGAAAAGAAAAACTCACTGCCATCTTCTGGAACTACGGTTTTATTCAGAGAAAAGGACATCCATTTCTGGAACAAGAAAGAGTTTGGAAAAGGCTATAAGAACGACCTTGCTCTTGTAGAAGCTCCTATTCCTCTTCCGATTGCTAGTCCAAACAAAGCAGCAACCTTTGCGCCTTTAGCGGAGCACAAGACACATCAGCCGGGAGAAGCCATCAGTACGATTGGCTACCCAACTGACTCAAGCTCCAAAGAACTGAAACAACCTATCCTAGCCGGTCAGCTTTACAAGGCAGATGGGACCATCCGATCTGTTGAGTCCTATGATGATAAGGGAACGACTGGTATCACCTACAAAACCACTTCTGTATCTGGTTTGTCTGGTGGAGGGATTGTCGATAGCCAAGGAAAAGTTCTGGGGGTTCACCAACACGGAACCGTTGACAATGGTGTGGCTGAAAAGGATCGCTTTGGTGGCGGACTCGTCCTTTCACCTGAACAACTGAAATGGGTGAAGGACATGATTGCCAAGTATGGTGTGAAAGGCTGGTACCAAGGTGATAACGGAAATCGTTACTATTTTACTGATGAGGGGCGTATGCTTCGGAATGAGAAAGCTGTTATCGGAAGCAACGAATATTCCTTCAACCAAGATGGGATTGCTACCTTGACCAAGGGAGTTGAATACGGTCGTGTTCTTATCCAACACGAAGACGAAGAAGGAAATCCTGTCAAAGATAATGATACCTTTATCGAACAGACAGCTGTTGATTCTCCATTTGATTACAATTTCAAAAAAGAAATCGAGAAAACGGACTTCTATCAAAAAAATAAAGACAAGTACGAAATTGTATCCATTGATGGCGTAGCAGTCAATAAACAGCTAAAAGATGCTTGGGCTGAAGATCACAATGTTGTCAGCAAAGCGCCTGCCGGTACACGTGTCATCAAGGTGGTCTATAAAGTCAACAAAGGCTCTTTCAAAGTTTACTACCGTCAAAAAGGAACAAGTACTGAACTAGCTGAGGCAACAGTTGATAACAATGAAGGCCAAGAATATGAGGTTTCCTTTGTCAACACCTTCCATGCAAAAGACATTACTGGCTACCGTCCAGTTAAGGCTAGCTTGGAAGCAACTATCCAGCAAAAAGGGGTGAATGAGGTCGTCTTTGAATACGAACCAATCGCTGATACAGCCAATCCAACAACTCCGACTCCTCCAGTTGCTCATCCAGAAGATAAAGAAACTGAGATTGGCAACCATGGACCTCTTCCAAGCAAGGCCCAACTCGATTACCACAAGGAAGAATTGGCGGCCTTCATCCACTACGGAATGAACACTTATACCAATTCTGAATGGGGAAATGGGAAAGAAGACCCTCGATACTTCAATCCAACCAACTTGGATACTGACCAGTGGATTCGCACTCTGAAGGAAACAGGCTTCAAACGAACCATTATGGTTGTTAAACACCACGACGGTTTCGTTGCTTACCCATCTAAGTACACCAACCATACCGTAGCTGCTAGCCCATGGAAAGATGGAAAGGGTGACCTTCTCGAAGAAGTTTCCAAGTCTGCTAGCAAGTACGACATGAACATGGGTGTTTACCTATCCCCATGGGATGCCAACCATCCTAAATACCATGTCGCAACCGAAAAAGAATACAACCAATACTATCTCAACCAGCTGAAAGAAATCCTTGGTAATCCGAAATACGGAAATAAAGGCAAATTTATCGAAGTTTGGATGGACGGTGCACGTGGTAGCGGTGCCCAAAAAGTAACCTATACCTTTGATGAATGGTTCAAATACATCAAAGAAGCCGAAGGAGATATCGCCATCTTCTCTGCTCAGCCGACAAGCGTTCGCTGGATCGGAAATGAACGAGGTATCGCAGGTGACCCTGTCTGGCATAAAGTCAAACGTGCCAACATCACAGACGATGTGAAAAATGAATACCTCAACCATGGTGACCCAGATGGTGATATGTACTCTGTAGGGGAAGCTGACGTTTCGATCCGTTCGGGCTGGTTCTATCATGACAATCAACAGCCGAAATCACTCAAAGAGTTGATGGATATCTACTTCAAGTCTGTTGGTCGTGGAACCCCACTCCTTCTCAACATTCCACCAAATAAAGAAGGAAAATTTGCAGATGCGGATGTGGCTCGCTTGAAGGAGTTCAAGGCAACTCTAGACCAAATGTATGCGACTGACTTTGCCAAAGGTGCCACTGTAACAGCAAGTTCTACCCGTCAGAACCACCTCTACAAAGAAAGTCACCTGACAGACGGTAAAGATGATACTAGCTGGGCGCTCTCAAATGATGCCACAACCGGTAGCTTTACAGTTGATTTAGGACAAAAGAGGCGTTTTGATGTTGTTGAACTCAAGGAAGATATCGCCAAAGGCCAACGTATCTCTGGTTTCAAGATTGAAGTCGAAATCAACGGACGTTGGGTGACATACGGTGAAGGTTCGACCGTTGGTTACCGTCGCTTGGTTCAAGGCAAGCCTGTAGAGGCACAAAAAATCCGTGTGACCATCACCGGTGCTCAAGCAACTCCAATCTTGACCAACTTCTCAGTCTACAAGACACCAAGCAGCATTGAAAAGACAGATGGCTACCCTCTTGGACTTGAATACCACTCAAACACAACGGCAGATACAGCTGGAACAACTTGGTACAATGAATCTGAAGGTGTTCGTGGCACTTCTATGTGGACCAATCAAAAAGATGCCAAAGTAAGCTATACCTTCACAGGAACCAAGGCCTATGTCGTCTCTACGGTCGATCCAGGTCATGGAGAAATGTCCGTCTACGTTGATGGTCAAAAGGTTACCGATGTCCAAACTAAGAATGCTAGCCGTAAACGTAGCCAAAAAGTCTTTGAAACAGATGATTTAGCACCTGGTCAACACACCATTACCCTCGTTAATAAAACAGGTGAACCAATTGCTACAGAAGGAATCTATACCCTAAACAATGATAGCAAGGGAATGTTTGAACTCGAGTCTACCAACTACGAAGTCGAAAAAGGAAAACCAGTCACTGTTAAAATTAAACGTGTTGGTGGAAGCAAGGGAACTGCTACTGTTCGATTCATTACGGAACCTGGAACTGGAGTTCACGGTAAAGTTTACCAAGATACAACTCAAGATGTGACTTTTGAAGATGGAGAAACAGAAAAGACTGTTACCATCCCAACGATTGACTTTACAGAACAAGCCGACTCTATCTTTGACTTTAAAGCCAAGCTCACTTCTGTTTCTGATGGTGCCTTGCTCGGTTTTGCTACCGATGCAACCATCCAAGTGATGAAAGCTGAATTGCTGATCAAGGATCAAACAAGTTATGATGACCAAGCTAGTCAGTTGGATTACAGTCCTGGCTGGCACCATGAAACCAATTCCGCAGATAAGTACCAAAAGACAGAGTCTTGGGCTTCCTTTGGTCGCTTAACTGATGAGCAAAAGAAAAAGACAACCGTAACAGCTTACTTCTACGGTACTGGTCTTGATATCAAGGGCTATGTCGATCCAAATCATGGTATCTACAAAGTCTTTCTAGACGGCAAAGAAGTTCCTTACCAAGATGACATGGGAAATGCTTCAACCATTGATGGTAAGAAATACTTTAGCGGTCATGCAGCCCAACGCCAAGGCAATCAAACTCTGGTTAGCCTAAAAGGTCTTGACGAGAACTTGCACGCAGTCACCCTTCAACTCGATCCTGATCGAAACGATTTGTCTCGAAATATCGGTATTCAGGTAGACCAATTCATCACTCGTGGCGAAGGTAGTGAACTATACAGCAAGGCAGATATCATCCAGTCTATCTCTAAATGGAAAGACGATCTGTCAAACTTTGATCCAGCAGGTTTGAAAAATACGGCTACTGCACGCCAAGCTTTCCAAGCAAATCTAGAAAAATTGAGAAACCAACTCAGTGCTGATGCAGTGGATGTTCAAGAAGTCATGTTGACAGTCAGTGCCCTACAAGATATCCTATCCAAGGACGAGAACTATCAAAGAGGCCAAGAGGAGCCTAGTCCAGAGCAACCAGAACAGCCAGAAGAACCTGAGAAACCTGATCAGCCTGAGCAACCAGCCGAACCAAAACAACCGGAAATTGAGTACGATAAGGCTATGGACAGCTTGACGAAAGCTATCGAGAAAAAAGTCGCTGAACTTGGATCCAACAATGAAGCTAAGAAGCAATTGTTAGCAATTGCTGACCAAGCCATTGCTGCAATCCAAGAAGCTAAAACTCAGGAAGCAGTCAATCAAGCGCTAGAAACTGCTCTCGAACAAATCAGCAAGCTCGAAGCAGCTCAGCCTGAGAAACCTGCTGAACCTGAAAAACCAGTTCAACCGGAAAAACCGGCTCAGCCTGAAACTCCGGCTCAGCCTGAAAAGCCAGTTCAACCGGAAAATCCAGAGCAGCCTGAAAAACCGGCTCAACCAGAAA
>ERZ772960.3324-NODE-3324-length-10875-cov-3.511275_pt1 | contig 10875 bp, 18 predicted proteins | sample MGYA00580678_ERZ772960 | MGnify/ENA primary metagenome ERZ772960 (study PRJEB29015, sample SAMEA2737930) | human oral metagenome | biome: human oral; feature: human-associated habitat; material: dental | place: China | collected 2059 ...
GTTTCACAGATGAGCAGAATGAGCGTAGGCGATCTGCTGATAGACCTCGCGCTGCTAACAAGGATGGCGGAGCGAAAGAAGGAGGAGCGCGATGCTAAAGCTTCTGAAAAAGCTATTTAAGAGGCGTACGAAATTTACGATTTCGAATTTGAGGTTTGGGATATTGAAAGGATGAAAGATGAAAGAGAATAAAAACAATATCGTAAGCGTAAGGCTGGACGACGAGACGCTACAAAAACTAAAAGACGACGCGCAGAAAGAATATCGCCCGCTAGCAATGCATATACGTAAAATTTTAAGGGATTATCTAAAATCAAAGTAGAATTTTGTATAATTCGCTTTAGTATAACTACTAACCCGAAAAAGGACAAAAGTAAATGGCTAAAACAAACTTTAAGCGTTTTGTCGGTAATATACGCTCATTCAACTTAATAGCTACGGCTATTAACCGAGCCTCTTTATAAGGGGCTCGGACTTATGAAAACGAACGCCTATATCGACGGCTTTAACCTTTATCACTCTATCTTACCTTTTAACGACAATCGCTTAAAATGGCTAAACCTACGCTCTTTATGCGAGAAATTTTTACAAAGCGGCGACGCCTTAAACGACGTCTATTTTTTCTCGGCTTACCTTACGCATAACCAAGAAAAATTCTCGCGCCATATAAATTACGTAAAAGCTCTAAAAAGCGCGAACGTCATTCCCGTTATGGGTAAATTCAAAAAGAAATTTCCGCATTGTAAAAATTGCGGGAGAGACTATCTGTCCTACGAGGAGAAGCAAAGCGACATAAATATTGCCATAACGCTTTTAAAAGACGCCTTTTTAGATAAATTCGATAAGGCTTTTTTAGTCACGGCGGATACGGATTTGGTCTCGACTATCAAGATGATAAAGGGGCTATTCCCGCAAAAGCGCATCATCTTGCTTATACCGCCCAAGCGTAGAAAATACGCGACCGAGCTTATCCAAACGGCAAACGCAAGCCTTGAGATTAAAAAGTCGCATATCTCAAATTCTCTTTTTGAGGACGAGATAAAATTTAACGGCGAAACTATCAAAATACCGAACGAATATGTAAAGGAGAACGAATGAGCGAAAACAAAGGGAGCAATAAATGGAAACGCAACTAACTCTTTTTGACGTATCCAACCGGGAAAACGACGCTTTCGAGCTATCCTCGCACAAAAATGGCACTACGTATTGGTTGGCAAGCGAATTGGCGCAAATGCTAGGATACGACGGCGTAAAATCTCTAAATAAAGCGGTGAATAAGGCTATCGCCGTATGCTCTAGCATAGGCTACAACATATTAGATCACTTCACTCCCGCAGGCAGCGATTATAAGCTATCCCGCTTCGCTTGCTTTTTGGTGTCTATGAATGCCGATATTAAAAAACCAAGAGTGGCGCAAGCTCAGGCATATTTCGCCACTATCGCAGAAGCCCTGCATAGACATATCGAAGCCGAGCAGTTAGAACGCCTAGATGTAAGGGAAAAAACCAAAGACGCAAATAAGGCTTTAACGGGCGTGGCTAGCTCTCACGGAGTGGAATGCTATGCTTATTTTATGGACGCTGGTTATATGGGTATGTATAATATGCATCTAAAAGACCTTTTGCGTATCAAGGGGCTTACGGCAAAGGATAAGGTATTCGACTTTATGGGAGCTCGCGAATTAGCCGCAAATCTTTTCAGGCTTCAAGAAACTAAAGCTAAGATCGAAAATAACCGAATTTACGGACAAAAAAACCTAGAAAACACGGCTTATGAGGTAGGGCGTGAAGTAAGAGGCATAATGATGAGAAACGACGGCGTGCGCCCCGAAATGCTAGCTAGAACCGAGCACATAAAAGAGGTGCAAAACGAGCTTAAAAAAGTAGATAGAAAATTCAAAAAGATAGATAAGAAAAAGGAGCAGTAATGGCAGAGGAAAAAGAAATATACTATGATGATGAAATAGAACACGTAGTTACCGTATCAGGTAAGTATATTGACAAAATCGAACTAGAGACGGAACCAAAACGCTCGAACTATATAAAGATAAAGGAGGAGCTAACGCAAAAGGTTTCGGCGCTATATGGATCGCCTATTAGCCCATCTAAGAGCGGTGGCAACCATATAGAGTTTAAAGACGAAAACAAAGATGATCTTTATGTAATAAAGTGGGATTACCAAAAACAAAACATCGTAAAGCAGGTTTGCAGGAAATTGGGTATCACTCAAAGAGAGCTGGCGGAGAGGATGGATATACCTGAAAGCACGGTTGCAAGGTGGAAAGGCGGCGATTTGCCGAGACTTGCCGAGCTGTATCTAAATGCCTTGCTCGAGAATATCAAACTCAAATCAAAGCTAGAAGCAATCAAAAAAGCCCACGAAATCGTATCTAATTTATAGCGCGTTGAAATTTTCAACACGCTTTTTTATCATTTTTGAAAGTATTTTTTCAATATTTTTGCAAAAATGAATAAAATCCCTTGACAAACTTTCAATAATAATATATAATTCGCTTAAAATATTTCAAAAATGAAAGGTTTTAAGATGAATTCTTTATTCGACCAGCCAACCGCGCAAGTTGAAATTTTAAATTTCCAAACTTTTACTTCTGAATACGTCTCTAAACGTTACGGCGTCAGCGAAGCAACAATACGAAGCCATAAAAAACTACATGCCGACGAAATCGTCGAGGGTATTCACTTCATAACCGAGCAAAACAAATTCGGCGTAAATGAAATCAAATGGACGCTCCGCGGCATAATAAAGCTAGGTATGTTTATTCGTAGCGAAAAGGCTAAGGGGTTTAGACTATGGGCGGAGCAGGAGCTCGAAAAGGCTATCTTAAAGCAGGTGCGGGCTTTCGCCGAAGCTCGCGAGCATAATCTCCGTCTAGTGGACGAAATCTCAAATCTTAGAGCGGTGCAAATTTTGAAAGGCAAGCGTCATAGAAGAGAGCTAGCAAATAAGCAGGGTCAGATAACTAAGCTTAAAAACAAGCTGGCGTTTTTCGATGCGCCCGAGTTTAAACCCTTTAGCTCATCTCATCCAAGCTATTTGGAGCTATTTAGGCTCTACATCGAAGCTCTTGGCAAATGCAACGCCTTAAATATACGCATAGACGGCTTAATAATTGAAAACGAAAAGCTTAAGCAGTCTGTAAAAAGTTTTGACAAGGGCGAGCGTATAACCATAGCTTTAACCAAAATCCAAAAAGAGCTTGATCGGGTTTATTCAGGCATAGGTGCGGTTATGGCGTATGCAAACGATAATGACCGCTTTTTTATGGAACAAAATGAAATTTTAAAAGGATAAATAATGGAAAATCTAATCATCAACAGCCAAGAGATAAAGTTGGAAGTAGCAGGCGGTCAGGTCTGGACTACTTCCCTACAAATTGCAGATGTGTTCGAGAAAGAACACAAGCATATTTTAGCGAAAATTAGGGAGCTTCCGCAAGATGATTTCCGTAGGACGAATTTTCGGCTTACGGAGCGAAAGGCTAAATTTGGGGCTGTCGAGAGAAACGAAAGATATTTTCTGGTTTCAAAGGACGGGATGGCTTTACTAGCTATGGGATTTACGGGCGAGAAGTTTTACAAATTCAAAGTCGCCTACATCAACGCCTTTAACGCGATGGCGGAAAAACTAAAAAATTCGTTTAACGTTCCGCGCAACTACAAAGAGGCTTTAGAGCTAGCAATAACCCAATTAGACAAGATCGAAGCATTAGAGGCGCAACGCAGGGCGGATATACCTAAGATAGTGTTTGCCGAGGCGGTAGAAGCAAGCGCTACAAGCGCATTAATAGGCGACTTTGTAAAGACGCTTTGCGATACGGACGTAAGCGTCGGACGCAATAGAGTGTTTAAGTGGCTAAGAGATGAAAAATATCTGATGGCGGACAATATGCCTTACCAGAGGTGGGCAGAAGCGGGATATTTTGAAGTGATACCCCAAATCATCGTTACGCCCAAAGGCGACAAAGAGCGCTTCACTACGAAAATCACGGCAAAAGGGCAAGTGGCGTTAAGCGTGAAAATCATAGAAGCTTTTAAAAAATCAGCATAAAGGATAAACAATGAGTTTAAAAGATTTTAAATTTTACCTCTCATTGATGAGAGTGGATAGATACACGACGATCGGCGATTTTATCGCGTTTGTTAAATCTTACAATGCAAAGGACGAGGAATGTTAGAGGTTTTAAACAAAATTCAATGTGAGCTAAAGGCTCCCAAAACGCAAATGAATAAATTCGGCGGTTATGCGTATCGTAGTTGCGAAGATATCTTAGAGGCGGTAAAACCGCTACTGCAAAAATATGAGGCGGCTCTAACAATCGGAGATGAAATCATAGCCGTAGCCGACCGCATCTACGTAAAAGCGACCGCCACGCTAAAAGGTAAAGACGGCGAGGTAAGCGTAAGCGCATACGCTAGAGAGCCCGCAAGCAAAAAAGGCAGCGACGAGAGCCAAATCACGGGCGCGGCTTCAAGCTACGCTAGAAAATATGCGCTAAACGGGCTATTTGCGATAGATGACGCCAAGGATGCCGACGCTACAAATACTCACGAGGATGCCCGCGATAAAAAAGGCGAATACCCCGCGCCGATGAGTGCGGAACAGGTGGCGGATCTGCTTCAGCTTTGCGAGGCGAGCGGCACCGATCCGCGAAAGGTAGCCGCGGCGTATAAGACAAGCGACATAGCGTTTGTGCCGTTTGAGAAAGTGCGCGCACAGCTTCTGCAAAAGCTCGCAAAGGCGCAAGAAATGAGAAAGGGCGCGTAATGAAATTCATAAATTTACAACAAGGAAGCCCCGAGTGGCTGGAATATAGAAAAGACAAATTTAATGCCTCGGAGGCTGGCGATGTTATGGGCTGCGGCTTTAACAAGCCCTACAAACTAGCCGAAATCAAATACGGCGGAAAAGAGATTTTTCAAAGCGAGGCAATGAGGCTCGGCAAAGAGTATGAGCCCAAAATCCGCGAGTATATCAACAAGCTTTTAAACGCGGATTTTCAGCCCGTCGTAGGACTTAGCGACGACGATCCGAGATTTAGCGCGAGCTTTGACGGGCTAGACATCATAGGCGGCGAAATTTTAGAGATTAAATTTAGCGCGAACGAGTATGAGGTTTTAGAGCGCACCAGCAAACCTAGCGAAAAGTATTTTTGGCAGATCCAACACCAGCTTTTCGTTTGCGATCTCTCTAAGTGCATTTTTGCCGTCGGCAAGATAGATGATGATTTCGATCTACAAATCCGCCACATTGTCGTAGAGCGAGACGAAAAGGCGATCAAAAAGCTTATTAAGGCGTGGAATGAGTTTGAGGCGACCTATGCGGGGGCTGCTCCCGATGAGGAATGGCTAAGCTTGAGCGATGAAATTTCAACCCTTAGCGCGCAGAAAAAAGAGCTTGACGATAGGCTTGATGAGCTCAAAAAGCGTGCCATTAAAAAAGCTGGCGGCGTGGAGGTAAAGGCTTACGGGCTAACTATCTGCAAATCAGAAATTAAGCCTAGCTATGACTATAAGGCATATTGCGAGCAAAGCGGCGCCGTAATCCCAGACGAGTTTTTAAAGGCGGGTAGCGAGCGCTGGAGCGTGCGAGTTGCAAATTAGCGGGCAATTCAACCGCTTTATGCACGGCGTAGTGCTGGCACAGATGCGATCCCTTAGATATTTATGTATTAGGGAACATCGCGTCGCCATTCGCCCGTTTTATCTTAGCGCGGACACCCTAAAGCAGCTTTTAAAGGTGCTGGATTTCGACTATCCAAGGGAAAAAGACGGCACACCGCTAAGCTACACGCAACTAAGCACGGCGGATATGCTAGGGCACCTAGCCTATATTGAGACGCTTTGCGCCGAAAACGGCATAGAGCCCGAATTTATAAAAGAATTTGAAAAGGAAATAAAATGAATAAAGTCGTTTTAATCGGGAATTTGACGCGCGATATCGAGCTAAGATACACCCAGAGCGGCTATTGCGTCGGAAATGCGGGTATCGCCGTAACGAGAAAATTTAAGAACGCGCAAGGGGAAACTGTGGAGGAAACTTGCTTTATCGATTTAAAATTTTTCGGTCGCACGGCGGAGGTCGCTAACCAATACCTCCGCAAAGGCTCAAAGCTTGCCGTAGAGGGGCGGCTCAAGCTGGAGCAGTGGCAGGATCAAAGCGGACAAAACCGCAGCAAGCACGTAGTAGAGGTAGAGAGCCTAGAGATGCTAGGCGGCAATCAGGGCGGCCAGAATAACCAAAGTAGCGGTACGCAAAACTACGCTCAAAGCGGCGGAACACAAGGCGGGCAAGCCCCTAGCCAAAGTCGCAAACCCGCTCTGAGAAGCGCCGATAAATACGATGACGGCAACGACACGATCCCGTTTTAAGGAGGACGAGATGGCAGACGTAGAATGGCTAAACGAACACGGCGACTACAACGAATGGCGCGCCGCAGCAAGGGCGAAATGGATGGAGGATTACGGCGCCGATGAGGCTTATGACAGGATGATAGACGATGCGATGGATTTTGCAGAGAGGGAGCCCTATGTGGATGAACGCGAGTGAATTTGCAAGGCGCGAGGGCAAAAAGCTCTACGTGATAGATGTGCAGGCAAGTAAGGACCGAAAGATCGGACGCACGGATCGCTTCCGTAAGCTAGATGGGGCGCTACAGATAGAGACGGAGTGCTACTATCTGCCGCGCAACGATCCGATCACGCCTGCGCTGAAAGAGCAGATAGAGCGGCTTTATTACAAGGCGCGCGAACTAGTCGCAAGCGATTATGAGCTTGCGTGGATAGCACACAAGGGCACGGGCTCGCCGCACTTAAATGTGCTTCAGCGATTTCTGCGCTTTCGGTGGCATCGCGGCGGAAAAATAGTGCAGAAAATGTGCGAGAACCTAGAGGCGCTTTTGGCAATGAGCGAGGAAGCGCGCGCAGAGTTTCTGACTCGTGAGCGGGAAGCTATGAGAGAAGCGAGCAAAGCAAAGGTAAAAAATGAAAGGATACAAAATGACAACGAAAGAAAAGATAGAGGTTATGCAAGCCTATACGAGGGGCGAGGAGATTGAGAGGCTAGAGCGGCTTTTACGCTTAGAGATAAAAGATAAAGATTAAAGCCCCTTGCGGGGCTTGTGAAGAGGCAGAGATATTTTAACATAAAAGGCTTAAGAATGAATTCACTAGAAGCGTATTTTGCACAAAGAGACTGGATATTACGAAGTGGATATTATCGCAAGCTCACGTGCTTTAGCGCCTATTTATACGCTGATTTTAGAGGGCGCGACACACTAATAATATATGTGCGCGATCCGGACGAAAAAATCGCGCGATTTGCATTTACGCTTACCACGGCTACCGGTCAAAGAAGCAGACGAGGAAGTAACGCATTCGACAATCTATCCATAATAACATCCAGTATGCAAAACATCGACGCAGATGGGGATTTCGAGTTTTACTCGTGGAAAGCTTTTAAAATCGTCAAGTCTCACGGGCGCGTTTGGAAAGAGATCGTAGGAAAAGAATTCGCCGCATTTTTTGAGTCCTATATCCCGCCTATGCGAAGGGGAGATGTAAAGATATTCTATAAGACTTTTGAGTTTTTTGACTCTGAAACGGAACAGACTGCGGACGAAATCATAGCAGGAGCTGAGGCACAAACAATAATAGAGATACAAAAAAGATGGGATGAGAAATGGGAAAAACGATCGTAGCGCTAAACGCGCAAGTATTGGAAAAGAGCCTAAACGATGCCGTGCGCGATGTAATGCAAAGCACGGAGTTTCGCGCCACGTTTTATTCCATAATGTGTGAAATGATGCGGGATTATCATATCGAAAACTATATGCCTGAATGGATAGGAGGCGATAAAAGAGCTGGAGAGCTCATAGGTAAAGACGCTATGGCGATGAAAAATATGCGCCGCTCTGGAAAGTTGCGCGAGGGCGTAGATTGGAAAAAAGCAAACGATAAGGCAGAGCGCGGTAAAATTCTATGGAGTAAAAACGCGCTCCTTAAAATGGTGAAGGGGTAGCGATGGCAAAGATTTATTCAAGAGGCGGACGGCTCTATGCGAGCTGGACGATAGACAAGAGGCGTTTTAGGCGGGCGTTAGGGCTGGACGACACCCCCGAAAACAGGGCGCGGGCGATTGAGGAGATATTGCCCGACGTAAAGAGGCAAGCGGAGCTAAAAATCGCGCCGCGAAAGAATTTTAAACTAAGCTCTTTCGTGGACGAAGTTATCGAGGGCGTAGAAAAGATTTCTACGGAGGCGGCGTATGAAAGCTACAAACAAGCGGTTTTCGCGGTGCTACCCGATAAGAACATCGAGGATTATTCGCCGCTAGATTTTGATATAGCGACGAAAAAACTACGAGCTCGCGGGCTGAAAGATAATTCGCTAAGAGCGTATTTCGCGCCGTTTAAAAGCGCTTTTACGCTAGCGATACAAAAAGGTGTGATAGATCGCAATCCGTGCATCTTACCGCGCCTGCACGTAAAGGTGCAACCAAAGAGCGCATATAGCCCGCAGGAGGTAGCCGCTATGCTACAAGAGGCGGAGGGAGAGCTAAAAGCTTTCCTATATTTCGCCTTTTATTCCGGCGCTCGCTGCGGCGAAATTCTCGCTCTTACGTGGGGGGACATAGGCGAACGAGCGATAAGCATAAGCAAAACCCTCGTTCATACGCTAGGCGCAATCAGTCAAACGCCTAAAAATGGGAAAAATAGATATGCGGTCTTGCTCGATCCGCTAAAGAGTTTCATCGCTACGATGAAAAGGGGCGAGGAGAGCGAGCGGATTTTTAAGCTCGACGTGCGAACGATGCAGCGGAAATTTAAAGCGCTATGCGAGCGGCTAGGCTTTGAGGTGCAAACCCTGCACTCGACTAGGCACACGTTTATTTCGCAGTGTGTAGCTAGCGGACTTGATTTGGCACTTATCGCGCGAAACGTAGGGCATAGCAATATCGATATGATAACGCGAGTTTATACGCATTACATACCGAGCGAGGAGAATATAGCCAAGATGCAAAAAGCTTTTGCAAAATAGCTTTTTGGCACAATTTGGCACATTCTTGCACCTCTAGGTGCGAGCAGAGTTGATTTTTGCGCCATTGCAATTACCCTGTCGTTTTTCCCCACTAAATCGCACGAGGGAGGTATATTAAATTTTACTTTTAAAAGCGAATTTAGTGGCGTGCGCTAAGCTTTATTAAATTAATACTTCGTTACAATCCACATTAAATTTTAAAACCGAGGCGAAAAATGTCTAGAATTCCGCTGCAAAGCCCGTATTTCGGAATATTCGTAATGCTAATCCTGGCTTTTTGCGTCTTTTCGCTCATCGTTAAACTATCCTCTTTGGTAGGCTCGCGTTTGGCAGACAGGCGCGACGAGCGGCTAAAGGGCGAAATTTACGAAAGCGGTCCCGAGGCCGTCAAACAGCCCAACCGAATGAACTCCCACTTTTTTTTGATAGCCGTGCTTTTCATACTTTTTGACGTCGAGATTATCTTTATGTTTCCGTGGGCGGTAAATTTTAAAATTTTAGGCGTGTTCGGGCTCGTGGAGATGGCGTTTTTCATCGTATTATTAGGCGCCGGTTTCATCTACGCCTGGAAAAAAGGAGCGCTAAATTGGCAGAGCATAAGATAAACTACGCGCGCGAAAACGGGCTTCCCGTAGTTCTTACCACCGTCGATAAGCTGATCGCGTGGGGCAGGAGCAACTCCTTGTGGGCGATGACGTATGGGCTTGCGTGCTGTGCGATCGAGATGATGGCGGCGGGCGCTGGCAGATTTGACTTCGACCGCTTCGGCACGATATTTCGCGCAAGCGCCAAGCAATCGGATGTGATGATAATCGCAGGCACGCTTAGCAAAAAGCACGCCGAGTTTACGCGCCGCCTATACGACGCGATGCCCGAGCCCAAATGGGTCATCAGTATGGGTAGCTGCGCCAATACCGGAGGGATGTTTAATACCTACGCGACGGTGCAGGGCTGCGACCGAATAGTGCCCGTGGATATCTATCTGCCCGGATGTGCGCCGCGCCCCGAGACGCTACAGTTTGCGCTGATGGTGCTGCAAAAAAAGATCCGCACCCAAACTCCGCGCCGCGCACAAAAGGCAAAAAGGCTGATCTGATGAGAAAATTTAATCCCAAAGGCGATCAGAGTAAAAAAAATTACTACAAAGACAGATTTTTCATCCCCGAGGAGACGCAGAAGCTAGACGCAAGCGCGAGCGATTTTAAAGACGATTTGGATGCGCTTGAAGGCGTCCAAATTTTAAACTCATACGTGGAATTTAACACCCTCGTGCTCTATGTGGAGCCCGCGCAAAATTTAGCGGCGCTGCGTGCGCTTAAGAGCGCGGGATATGAAATTTTATGCGAGCTAAGCGGTGTGGATTTTACCGAGGCTCGCGGCGGCATCGAGGTTTTTTATCAGCTTTTGGATATCAAAAGAGCGCGCCGCGCGCGGCTAAAGTGCTTCGTGCCGAATGAGAGCTTTTTGCAAAGCGCTGCGGGCATCTACAAAAGCGCGAACTGGGCGGAGCGCGAGCTATACGATATGATGGGCGTTTGGATTGAAAATCATCCAAATTTGGCGCGCCTAATAATGCCCGATGATTGGTTCGGACACCCGCTTTTGAAGTCCTATCCGCTGCAAGGAGACGAGTTTGCCAAATGGTACGAGGTGGATAAAATTTTTGGGGTTGGCGCACGCGAACGCATCGGAGAAGAAAACCGAAATTCCGCATTCGTGGATGAAAAAGATACCTTTAACTTCGCGCGGCTCTATCACGAGAGCGGTTACGGCGAGCCGCGGCCGCAAGAAAAAATTTTACAAGAATATCAAGAAGAGG
>ERZ772960.3327-NODE-3327-length-10866-cov-6.908242_pt1 | contig 10866 bp, 9 predicted proteins | sample MGYA00580678_ERZ772960 | MGnify/ENA primary metagenome ERZ772960 (study PRJEB29015, sample SAMEA2737930) | human oral metagenome | biome: human oral; feature: human-associated habitat; material: dental | place: China | collected 2059 ...
TCATTGATAAATTGTAAATTCCTGGCAAATCAATTAATTTTACATCTTCATCTCCAACGGAAAAAAATACTTCTTTTTTTTCAATTGTTACCCCTGGCCAGTTTCCCATTTTTAGACTTGCATGTGAAATTTGATTTATTAACGCTGTTTTTCCGACATTTGGGTTTCCGACAAATGCTATATTTATCATTCTACCACCTCAATCTCTACCTTTTCTGCCAAATTTTCACTGATAACGATTTTGGTTTCTACTGTTTTAATCAGAATATTCCCATTTGCAATATTTTCAATTTTGCAGATATCACCCCTACAAACTCCTAAACTAAGTAATCGCGTGTCAAGTTTTTTTTCAATAATGTCTTTTAAAAAAAACTTGTCCCCCACTTTTCCTTGCAATAAAGTCATCATAATCACTCCTCTAAAATACAAATTAATTTCTCTAAAATAATTTTATCTTCAAAATATAAATTACTTGTTTAATATTATATTTTGCTTATCAAAACTATTTTATACTTTTTTTGAAATTTTTGCAAGTATTTTTAAATAAAATATATATTTAATTATAAAAATATAATAGCCTAAATTTTTTGAGGATAAAATATTTTTTACTCAAATTTTTTTATCATTAAAATTTTTATTTTATTAAAAAATATTGACTTTTATAGAAAATAATTGTATTATTAAACAACGATTATAAAGAAGGAGAATTTTTTTATGCAGAAAAAAAAATTTTTTTTAATTTTACTTATTTTTCTGTCAATATTTTCGTGCAAAAGTTATGAAAAAATGGGACTCCAGACCAAAACTACCGTTTACAATGCCGACAATGTTGACTTTTACTACGATTTGACTTACAAAAAAGATGGCGCAACACATTACGAAAGACAAATTTGGGATCAGGCTTATGATATTTTGGACAACGCTCATGACTTCTTTCTTATGGATATTTTTGTTTTTAACGATTGGGTTGGAAAAGGTGTGGAAGAAAAATTGCATCCACTTCCAATCGCTGAAGAATTTGCACAAAAAATTCTGGAAAAAAAGAAAAGAGAGCCAAATGTTGAAATTTATTTGATACTTGATGAGAGTAATACCTTTTACGGCGCATTTGACAATCCAACACACAAAAAATTGGAAGAAGCTGGAGTAAAAATAGGTTATGTTGATTTAGCAAAATTGCGTGATCCGCTGCACTTGTATTCAGCACCTTGGCGACTTTTTATAAGACCGTTTGGAAATCCTAAAAATGTTGGAAAAACTAAAAATCCAGCTTATGAAGGAACTGATCCAGTTACGATTAGAAGTATTTTAAGAGCGTTAAATGCCAAAGCCGACCACAGAAAATTGATTATGAACGAAAGCACGGCTATGCTAACTTCTGCAAATCCGCATGCCGAAGGGTCAAGACATTCAAATGTGGCTTTTAAATTTTCTTCGCCAATCATTCAAAAAATCTACGACGCGGAAAAGCCAGTTGCAAGAATTACCAAAAAAGATGGAAGCTTAAAACAAAAATTGCCAAATAAAAAACTTGATATCCCATCTTCTCAAAACGATAAAATTAAATTGCAATACTTTACTGAAGGAGCGACAGGAATTGACATTTCAAAAGAATTAAAAAAGGCGAGATTTGGTGACAAAGTTGTGATAGCGCAGTTCTTTTTGGCGGACAGAAAAATTATTAATGATATAAGAAAAGCCGCTAAAAGAGGCGTAAAATTTGAAATAATCTTAAACAATTCCACAGCCGGACTTCCAAACAAAGCATCCGCTGGAGAACTTATGAAATTTGCACGAAAGCACAATTACGACATCACAGTTAGATTCTACAACAAAGGCGAAGAGATGTATCACGTGAAAATGATGTCTATCTTTAAAAAGGATTATATGATAACTTATGGCGGCTCGACTAACTTTACAAGAAGAAATATGAGAAATTATAATTTAGAAAATGAACTAAAAATAGTTTCGAGTTACGATCAAAAAGTTTCAAAACAAATTTCAGATTACTACGACAGACTTTGGACAAATAGAGATGGTGATTTTACCTTACCGTATGATGGGAATAAAAATGAAGGAATTTTTAATGATTTGCTTTTTAGATTTATTGAGGTGAATGGAATTGGAATTTTTTAAAAAATTATAGGGAATGAAAATTCCCCATTTTTTTATATTAAATATTACATTATATTATACATCAACTGAAACAACTTTAGTTTCCCCAATTTCTTTATTCATCGTAATTCCATAAAGTCTGTGCGAACCTTTCATAGTTTCTTTATTGTGCGTGATTAAGATAAACTGCGATTTATCAGTAAAATTATGAAGCAGTTCCACAATTTTTTTCGTATTTTTTTCATCAAGAGCAGCTTCAATTTCGTCAAAAAAAGTAAAAGGACTCGGTCTGAACATAAAAATTGCCATAATAAACGAAACTGCCAACATTGATTTTTCTCCACCTGACAAAAGTAAAAGCGATTGCTCAGGTTTATTCTTGTATTTTACGCTAAGCTCAAGTCCCGTTGTCAAAATATCTTCAGGGTTTATCAGCTTTATGTTTCCCTTTGCTCCATTCAAAATATTTTCGCACATATATTCAAAATTTTTATTAATTTCTTCGTAAGCAGTCAAAAATTTTACTCGCACCTCATTTTCAATTTCTTCAATAAATTCCAAAAGTGTTTTTCGGCTTTCCACCAAATCTTTTTTTTGATTCACAAGATTTTCATATTCTTTATTTTCACGCTCAAATTTTTCAATTGACGACAAGTCAACTTCCCCAATTTCCGCCCGCCTTTTTTCATTTTTAGAAAGCTCTTTTTTTATTTCCAAAAATTCTTTTTCATTGCTTATCTCAAAATATTCTTCATCTTGCATAACTTTGCTTTCGTCAATTTCGCCAATTTTTTCAGTTTCAAAATTCAAATCTTTTTCATTTTTTTTGATTTTTTCAGATAATTTTTCATTTTCGCTTTGAAACTTAACAATTTCAATTTCTAAATTTTTTAGTTCTCCCAAAATTTCTCGCTCAAACTTTTCAAATTTTTGAATTTCTTCTTCATTTTTTTTAATTTCGGACAAAATATTTTTATTTTCATTTTCATATTTAGAAATTTCATTTTCTTTAGAAAAAATTTCAGAATTTAATTTTTTCTGTAAAATTTCTTTTTCATTTTCAAATTGTACAATATTTTCAATTTCCCTCAAATTTTTTTTGTAGTCGCTGTAAATTTCATCATATCTTTTTTTATTGCCCTCTTTTTTTACTTTCAAAATTTCATAATCTTTATCAACAATATTTAATTTTTGCAAAAATTTTTCAGTATTTTCAATTTTAGAACTCTCAATTTTAAGTTTTTCCAATTTTAAATTATTTTCTTTAATGTATTCGTCAATTTTTTTTATTAACTCAAGATTTTGCAAAAGTTTTTTTTCTTTTTCCGAAATAAAATCGTCAATTTGAGAAATTTCATATTCCAAAGTGTCAATCGACCTTTTTTCCTGTGAAAAATTTCCGTTAAAATTATCGTAACTTTTTACGAACTCACTATATTCATTTTGAAATTCTCTAAAATTATTTTGCAACTCCTTTTTCCTTCTGTCAATTTTTTCAGCTTTTTCAAAAATTTTTTCAACTTTTTCATTAAACTCAAAAAACTTTTTTTCTTTTTCCAAAATTTTTTCTTCTAATTTTTTCAATTCTTTTTTTTGAAAAAGAAGCTCATCTCTTCTCTGCGAAAATCCTCCAGTCATTCTTCCACGAGAAGTGATAATATCGCCGTTAAGCGTCACAATTCTGTCACTAAAACCTTTTTTTAAAAGTTCAATTCCAATTTCCAAATTTTGTACAACAACAGAATTTCCATAAACAAACTGAACAACTTTTTCCAAGTTTTTATCAAATTTCACAATATTTCTTGCAAAATCAATTATTCCATTTTGACCTTTCGTATTTGAAACAATGCTTTTTTTCTCACTTTCACTAAATTCGCCAGACAATTTTTTTGAAAAATTTTTCTCAATTTTGGGAAGAAAATTCAAACTTTTAAAAACTTTTATATCGTTCATCGGCAAAAATGAAGCTCTTCCCATTTTTTCTTTTTTCAAAAGTTCAATGCAATTTCGTGCAACTTCAGTATTTTGTGTGACAATATCTTGAAACATTCCGCCTGACAAAGTTTGAATTGCCGCTTCAAAGCCAAAGGGAATTTCAATCAAATTTACAAAAGCTCCTACAACTCCATTTATTTTTTTGTCTAATATGTATTTAATGCTTTTGTTAAAAGTTTCATTGTTTTCAATCGCACTAGAAATCGCATTTTTTTTAATTTTCAAATTTTGAAGCTCAAAATTCATTTTATTTTTATTTTTCACATTTTCCGAATGTTTTTCTCGCAAATCGTCAATTTCACTTGTTAAGCGAGAAATTTCCTTTTCACTTTGCACTTTTTCCTTTTCTTTTTTTTCCTTTTGAAATTCAAATTTTTCTTTTTCTTGAATAAATTTTTCAAAATTCTCTTTTAATTTTTCCATTTGTGAAAAATTTCTTTTTTTCTCGTTTTTAGACAAAAAAATCCTTTTTTCCAAATCTTCATTTTCTCCAGCAATTTTTATTTTGTCAATCTCTAAATTAGAATTTTTTCGAGTTCTCTCTTTCAACTCTTTTTCGATTTTTTCACTTCTATTTTTTATTTCCAAAACTTTTTTATAAATTTCTTTTTTTTCTTTTTCTTTTTCAAAAAATTGTCTTTCCAAAATTTCTAATTCATTTTTTGAATCATTTAAAATTTTTTCTTTAGAAGAAATTTCAATTTCCAAATCTTTTTTTCTTTTCTCTTTTTCCAAAGCCTCAATTTCCAAATTAGAACTTTTATTCAAAATCTTAGAATACTCATCTTTAAGTTTTTCAATTTCGCCAAAATTACTATTTCTCTGTTTTTTTTGTAAAACAAGATTTTTTTTAGCTTCATCATTTTTTTTGCCAATTTTTTCCGATTCTTCTCGCTTCTCAGACAAATTTTTTTCAAGTTTTTCCAATTTTTCCAAAATTTCACTATTTTTTTCTTCAAACTCATCACGCAAAAATTTTTTTTCATTAATTCCATATTCCAGAATCATAAATTTTTGAGTGTCCATTTTATCAGAAATTTTTTTGTAAAGCCTTGCCTTTTTTTGTTCAATTTTAAGTTCTTCCACTCTTTTTGACAAACTTTTTTCCACATAGTCAATTTTCTCAATTTCATTTTTGACATTTTCAAGTTTTTTCGTAGCTTCTTCCTTCTCATTCTTAGCCTTTTTAACTCCAGCCGCTTCCTCAATTATTTCTCTAAGCTCTTTTGGCGAAGACCCAATTATCCGCTCAACTCGTCCTTGACCAATCACAGAATAAGCCTGTTTCCCAATTCCTGTATCCAAAAACAAGTTGTGAATATCTTTTAGCCGAATTCTTTCGTTATTCAAAAAATATTGATTTTCCCCACTTTTAAAAATTTTCCGAGTGATTTTCACATCTGTAAAATCAATGTCCAAATATTTATCGTCGTTGTTAATATAAAGACTAACTTCTGCTTGATTTTTTGCCTTTTTATTTTTTCCTCCAGAAAAAATCACATCTGAACTCTCTTTTGCCCTAATATTTTTATAACTCTGCTCTCCCAAAACCCACAGAATTGCATCCAGAATATTACTTTTTCCACTCCCATTCGGTCCCACAATTGAAGTTATTCCGCTGTCAAATTCAATTATTGTTTTATTTGCAAACGACTTAAAGCCGTTTATCTCCAATGCCTTTAAATACATCGCTTTTCCTTTCAAAAATTTTATTTTTTTAATATCTATAACCTAGTTTTTATTTTATATTATTTTTTTTATTTTATCACAAGTAAAAAAATACTTCAAACTAAAAAGTTAATGTCGCTAAATAATAATTATTGTGATATAATTTTAGAACATAAAGTTAGAATATTAAAATAAATAAATAAATAAAGAAAAATAAAATTAAATAAATAAAATTAAAAAAAATAATAAAAATTTTGAAAAGAGGTAAAATGATTTATTTTATTGGTGGGACAAAATTTAGAGAATTTAAATATTTTGAAATTTTAAATAAATTGAGAGAAAAAAATCCTAATATCTCTGAGAGCTTTTTTGATGCAGAACTTAAGGAAGATGAAAATTTTTTGGAAAAACTTATGACAAATTCTATCTTTTCTTCGCAGGAACTTGTCGTGTTAAAAAGAGCGCAAAAAATAAAAAAATTTGAAACATTTTTGAAAAACATCGCTAATTTGGATATAATAAATAAGCAAATTATTATTGACTATGAAAAAGAAGATGGAAAATTGAATGCCGAGCTAAAAAAAGTTCTTGATAAACTTGAAAAAGATAAAAAAATTAAAAATTTTTTGTTTTTAAAAGACGAAGATATTGAAATACAAAATTATGTTATGCTTGAGCTGAAAATAAATAAAAAAAATGCTAGTTCACTTTTGGAAATGATTGGAACAAATCCTTTTAAAGTAAAAAATGAAATTGAAAAAATAAAAATTTTTTTAGATGGAGAAAAGTTTGATTTAAAAAAACTAAAGAATATTATTTCTATAGAAAAAGAATATAAAATTTACGAAATAACTAAAGAAATTTTATCAAATAGAATAAATGAAGTTATGAAATATTTGGAGCAAACCAAAGAATATATGGGAGTGCTTTATTCATTATATAACGAATTGGAAGTTTTATATAAAATAAAAATTTTAAAAAAAGAAGGTAAACAATTTAGCTCTAATTATAACACTTTTAAGATTCAGTTTGAAAAAGTAAAAGAAGCATTTAAAATAAATAACAGAATTCCAAATTCGTATGCTATTTTCAAAAAATTGGAATTAGAGAAAAATTATAGTTTAGAAAGTTTAAAAAAATTGGTATATCGCTCCTGGGAAATTGAAAATTCTATAAAAACTGGAAAAATTGAGATGAGTGCTGGAGTCGAAAGGCTAATAATGCAGATTTCTTCACTTTATAAGATAGACTGTATAATAAAATGAAACAAATTCAAAATAAAATAAAACTCATGATAATTTCGTGTTAAAATGTTAGTAACCACAAAAACATTAACAAAAGGAAATATATCATGAGTTGTAAATATTTTACCATAAATGCGAAAAATAAACCAGAGGTTCTGCTAGAAAAAAACTACAAAATAAAAGAAAGTTGCTGAGATTTTTAAAAAAAGTCAGGGCTACTATTTATCGGGAAATTAAGAGACTTAAAGGTGAATATTGTACTAAAAAAGCTCAGATAAATGCCAATAATAAAGTCTGTAAAAAAGGCAGAAACTTACAAAATTACTTCTGAATTAAAGTATTTAATAGAGTCCAAGCTTTATAAAATATGGTCGCCAGAACAAATTGCAGAAAGAGAATTGCAATTTATAATAAAAAAAAATAAAAACCCCAAAATATTTTATTTAGAGGCTTTTTTTATTTTTTCTAGTTATATTGAATAAATATCCGTTTCACTCTCAGAATATCTTTTCAAAAAATTTTGTAACCTCTTATTTTGAGAATTAACAAAAATTTCTTCAGGCTTTCCTTCTTCTATAATTGTTCCGCTATCCATAAATACTATATAATCAGATACTTCTCTTGCAAACTGCATTTCATGGGTAACAATTATCATTGTCATATTTTCTTTTACCATATCTTTTATAACTTTCAGAACTTCTCCGATAAGTTCAGGATCAAGTGCTGAAGTTGGCTCATCAAGTAAAATTACTTCTGGACTCATTGCAACCGCCCTTGCGATTCCCACTCTTTGCTGCTGTCCTCCAGAAAGCTGATTTGGGTAAAATTCGGCTTTATCTTTTAACCCCACTTTTTCAAGCATTTTCAATCCAATTTCTGTTGCTTCGTTCCTATTCATTTTTTTTACAATCAAAAGACCTTCAATTACATTTTCCAAAGCAGTTTTGTTTTTGAATAAATTATAATTCTGAAAAACCATTGTCGTATTTTTTCTAAGTCTGTTTATATCTTTTTTATTTATTTTGCTCAAGTCAAAAGTTTCATTTCCAAAAGTTATTGTTCCCGATGAAGCTGTTTCAAGAAAATTAAGGCTTCGTAAAAATGTTGATTTTCCCGATCCACTCGGTCCTATGATGCTTATTACCTGTCCTTTTTCTATTTTAAAGTTTATTCCTTTCAAAACTTCATTTTTTCCAAAAGACAATTTTAGATTTTCAACCTTTATCATTCTACAGTCCACCTACTCTCAATTTCTTTTCCACAATTCCCATGACTTTTTCCACAATTATACAAACAACCCAGTAAATTCCAGCAACAACAATATATGCCTCAAAAATATCCAGCCCCGAAGCCGATATTATTTTTGCTTTTCCCATCATTTCCACAATTGAAACTGTAAAAGCGAGCGAGGAATCCTTTATCAGACTTATAAAAGTATTTCCAAAATTAGGAAAAGTTATTATAATCGCCTGCGGAAGTACAATTCTTCTCATTGCCTGCCATTTTGTCATTCCAATAGACAATGCAGCTTCAACTTGCCCTTTATCCACCGACTGAATTGCCGCCCTGAATGTTTCTGACAGATAACCTGATACATTTAAAATAAATGCCACATAAACAAATATAATCGCAGGAATATTATTCACATCTATATTAAATCCATACTTTAAATGTATATAATCTAATATTTTAGGCAATCCATAATAGGCAAGGTAAATCTGAACTAAAAGAGGTGTCCCTCTTATAAAGGACACATAAATTGTAGCAAGTCTTGTCAGCACAGGAATTTTATTTATTCTCACAAGTGCGATAAAAAAACTGAGTATCAGCGAAAATATCATCGTAACAATCGCAATATTCAGAGTCATTGGCAATGCTTTCAGTATTTCTGGAATAGCTCTTACCATAAATCCCCAGTTTAAAAAAGGTACATTATTATTCATTACTTTTCTCCTGTTTATAAATTATTTTGTATAATCTCCACCAAACCACTTTTCTGATATTTTGGCAAGCGTTCCGTCAGCTTTCATTTCAGCTAGTGCTTTATTTACTTTATTTTTCAATTCTTCGCTATCTTTTCTAAATGTGAAGTATACAGGTGTTTTTGTTACAGGCTCTCCTACGATTTCTACAAGATTTCCTCTTTGTTTTGTGAAATATCCTACTGTCAATCTGTCATTTAAAGTAGCGTCTGCTTTTCCTTGTGCAATTTCTTCAAGTGCAATTGAAACATTTCCATCAAAATAAGCATAATTTATTTCCTTATTTTTGTCAAAATCAGTCAAAGTCTTGTTATAATTGCTTCCTACTCCTGTCATAACTCTTTTACCTTTTAAGTCCTCAAGTGTCTTAATGTCAGTTCTTCCCTTTTTAACGATAATTTGAGCGGCTGATACTAAATAATCATCAGAAAAAGTATATTTTTTCTCTCTTTCAGGATTTTTAGCAATTTCATTTGCAATAAAGTCAAATTTTTTCGATTCCAGTCCTAAAAACATACTATCCCAAGGTGTAGGCACAAACTCTATATCTAAATTTGCTCTTTTCCCAATTTCTTCAACAACTTCCACATCATATCCAGTTAATTTCCCACTTCCATCAGTAAACGTAAATGGTGCATAAACTCCTTCTGTTCCAACTTTCACTTTTTGTTTTCCTTCACTACTCCCACTTTTACCATTTTCTTGTTTCCCTCCACAGCTGATAAGAAATAGTCCTATCAATAAAATTCCTGTTAATTTTAAAATATTTTTCATGATTTTCCTCCCAAAATTTTTATATTTTTTATTTATATTATCGTAAAACTAAATTTTTAACTATTTTGTATAATCTCCGCCAAACCACTTTTCTGATATTTTAGCAAGTGTTCCGTCAGCCCTCATCTCAGCAAGTGCTTTGTTCACTTCATTTCTTAATTCTTCGCTATCTTTTCTAAATAAGAAAAATGTTGGTGTTGTACTCAAAGGCTCCCCTACCAGCTGAACCTTATCTCCTTGCTGTTTTTTATAGTAACTTACCACAAGTCTGTCGCTCAATGTTGCATCCGCTTTTCCTTGTGCTATTTCTACCAATGTCAATGTAATTCCGCCATCAAAATAATTAAGATCTATCTTTTTAGCAGCTGTTTTATTATATTCCTCAACAGTTTTTGAATAATTGCTTCCAACTGCTGAAATTACTCTTTTACCTTCCAGATCCTTTAAAGTCTTTATGTTATTCTCTCCCTCTTTTACAATAATCTGAGCAGCTGAAACTAAATATTTATCAGAAAAAATATATTTTTCTTCTCTTTCCTTAGTTTTTTCAATTTCATTGGCAATAATGTCATATCTTTTTGACTCTAGCCCCAAAAATATACTATCCCAAGGAACAGTTGTAAATTCAATATCTGCATTTATTCTTTTTCCAACTTCCTGAATAACCTCAACATCATATCCTGTCAATTTTCCACTACTTTCATCCTTAAACGAAAATGGTGCATAAACTCCGTCTGTCCCTACTTTTATAACCCTTTTTCTCCCAGCGTTAGTTTTATTTCCGCAAGATACCGCTAAAATAAGTAATAACAAGACTCCTAGCAATAATTTAATTTTTCTCATTCCAAGACCTCCAAAAATAAATATTTTTTAAAGAAAAAAGCCGAATAAGATTATCCGGCTTTCTAAGATGCAATCTTATTTTTTCAATTTATTCACTTTAAAATAAGCTTACATCTAAAATTATTTTTTAATTAATTTTAAAATAAACTATACAAATTCATACACATTATCATATCTAATTTTTGATTTTTTTTCATAATATTCATCATTTTTACAGCTCTCTTTCATAATCACATTTGTATATA
>ERZ772960.3329-NODE-3329-length-10864-cov-12.856416_pt1 | contig 10864 bp, 10 predicted proteins | sample MGYA00580678_ERZ772960 | MGnify/ENA primary metagenome ERZ772960 (study PRJEB29015, sample SAMEA2737930) | human oral metagenome | biome: human oral; feature: human-associated habitat; material: dental | place: China | collected 2059 ...
TGTATGATATGTTTGACAACACCCGCCATAATGACAGCCCTGCTTTGTGCCGCCGCTATAATCTTTTCCCGAGTATTGATGATTGGAACGGTAAAATACTGCTTTTGGAATCGAGCGAAGAACGTACAAAACCTGAGCTATATCAAAAGATGCTGCAAGCGTTAAAGTCAACCGGCATTTTTGAAGTTATAAACGGTATCCTTGTCGGCAAGCCTATGGACGAAGTATATTATGAAGACTACAAACGCCTTTTAATCAGCGAAATCAACAAACCGGATTTGCCGATTGTGTACAACGTTAATATCGGCCACGCAACACCACGGTGTATTATTCCGCTCGGCGTTGAAGCAATGGTTGACGCTAAAAAACAGATTATACGAGTTATGTAGAGTAGATATTCTTGTATGAAAACTTGATCACTTTATAGAATAATGGCGCCTTGCTTTTACACAATAATCTGTGTAAAATAAATGCGGAGGTTAAATCTATGGCAACAAATCTTGCAATAAATGAAGAATTGCTTAATACCGCTTATAAAATCGGAGGATACGGCACAAAAAAAGAGACGGTAAATACGGCGCTTGAAGAGTTTATTGAACGGCGAAAATCCGAAGAACTCATACAGCTTTTCGGAAAAATTGAATATCATCCTTCTTACAATTATAAAAAGATGCGGTCACGATGAAGTTTGTATTAGTGGATACTTCCGTATGGTCTCTTGCTTTTAGAAAAAAGCACCCGGATAGTAATGATAAAAAATTGATAGAATATCTCACATTTCTCATTCGTAACCGATATGCGGTGATGATTGGTCCTATACGGCAAGAAATTTTGAGCGGTATATCGGATGAAAGTACATTTAGAAAACTAAAGGAAGCATTAAAGGCATTTCCCGATTTTGAAATTACTACCGATGATTACGAGCAAGCCGCTGCATATTACAATATATGCAGAAGTAACGGTATACAAGGTTCACATATCGATTATTTGATATGTAGCGTAGCTCATAATAATGATTTTTTGATATTTACGTTGGATAAAGATTTTGAAAACTATCGGAAATATATTGGTATTGAATTGATTGATTGATATGATAGGAGAATAGGTATAACTTCGGTAGCTTTCATCAAGCAATATACATCTCAAAAAGAAACGATGCATAAAATATCATATGAAATATAATGGGAGTAAAGCATGATACGAATATTACATTGCGGTAAATCTGTTGAAAATTTTAATATATGTTTGGATAAGGGTATCGTAGGATTTATGATGCTTCGGTAGTAAAATTGGTACAGCGCATTAACCTTATCAATCAAGATTTTGAATACGGTCTGACAGTTCAGTAAAAATCATCTGTAAAACTTATTATTCGGTTACTTGGAATATGATAAAGGTTTTAACTTGTACAAAATATAAATACGGTTTAGAATATAAAAGAAATAACTGAAAATCGCAATTCGTTTAAAGGAAAATAGATGCGAATGAAACTAATAAAAGTAGCAAGTCTTATTTTTTTGTTTTTTATTATATTTTTATTCGTCTTCGGAAGAGCCTTTCCTTCATATATAGACATACGGACGGTTCAGAATTCAAATAGCCATATTTTGGTTTTTGACGGTGATTTATTTTATCGGCAAACTTTAAACAATTGCGGACCATATTCGGTAATGGCTGTAATTAATGTGCTAAAAAAAGAAAGAATTTCACCTGAACTTCTTGCAAGAGAAATGACGTGGCGGATTCATAAAAATTTGACGTTTCCAATCGGACTTATGAAACTCTTACGGAAATATGGTATAAAGACAAAAGAATATATTTTGAATAATAAAAGTACGGATGAAAAAATAAATTGGATAAAGGGAAAACTTGAACAAGGCTTCCCCATAATTATACTTATAAAAATAAATCATATTCAGCATTACTTAACAATTTTAGAATATGATGAACACGGGTTTATGTTGTATGATTCACTGCAAGAAAAGAATAGTGAAGATACGCGAAAGACAATCATTGATAAACAGTGCCGTGTTGGAAATAGATATTATCCGTATGAAAAATTGATTACTTTATGGGATAACGGCGGATATAAAATATTTTTTAAAAATTGGGCTATAGTTTGTTATTTATAAGTGATATTTTGAAAATCAGAAGAACTTATACAGCTTTTCGGCAAAATCGAATATCATCCTTCTTACCATTATAAAAAGATGCGATAGAAGGAACAAAAGCCTCTCTAAAAACTACAGTTTTTGGAGAGGCTTTTAAATTTCTTTTACGGCGGTTATTTACTTCTTCTTCGTTGCGGTTTTGGCGGATTTCCCCGTTTTAGAAGTCTTTGTTGTCTTAGCCGTTTTTTTAGCTCCGGTCTTTTTTGCCTCTATTGCGGCCTGTGCAGCGGCAAGGCGGGCAATCGGAACACGGAAGGGTGATGCCGAAACGTATGACATACCGGAACGGCAGCAGAACTTGACGGATTCCAAATCGCCGCCGTGTTCACCGCAGATACCGACCTTTAATTCGGGGCGGGTTGAACGGCCTTTTGCAATGCCTTCTTTTACGAGCAACCCGACGCCGGCCTGATCCAAAGACTGGAACGGATCTGCAGGGAATACTCCTGCTTTTTGCTCATCGACATATTCAGGCAGGAACTTCGCAGCATCGTCGCGGCTTATACCCAACGTCATCTGCGTTAAGTCGTTGGTTCCGAACGAGAAGAACTCCGCCCGTTCTGCGATTTTATCGGCTAACAAAGCAGCACGCGGAGTTTCGATCATCGTACCGACCAAGTATTTAATCTTAGCCTCATGCTTTTTCAGAATCGCACTGGCAACGTTGCGGACTCTCGTTTCCAGAATCGCAAATTCTTTAGGATCGATGGTCAGCGGAATCATAATTTCGGGCAGAACCGTAATACCCTTCTTATGTACATTGCACGCAGCGGTAATAATAGCGGTTACCTGCATTTCGAGGATTTCGGGATAGGTAACGGCCAAGCGGCAGCCGCGGTGACCGAGCATCGGGTTTGCCTCATGGAGCTGCTCCACCCGTTCCTTTACGCTTGCAAAGCTGATGTTAAGCGCTTCGGCTAACTTCTGCTGACCTTCCTTATCATGCGGTACAAACTCATGTAGCGGAGGATCGATTAAGCGGATGGTAACGCCCTTGCCGTCCATTGCTTTAAAGATACCTTCAAAGTCTTTTGTCTGAATCGGAAGCAGCTTTGCCAAGGCTTTTTTGCGCCCTTCGGTACTGTCGGCAATAATCATCTCACGGATTGCGAGAATACGCTTTTCATCATTAAAGAACATATGTTCGGTGCGGCACAAACCGATACCTTCGGCGCCGTGTTCGATTGCGATCTTCGCGTCTTCGGGGCGGTCGGCATTGGTGCGTACTTTAATAGTGCGGGTTTCGTCAACCCATTTCATCAAGGTCTTATATGATTCAGGCTGTTTTGCCTGTACTAATTTCAGCTCGCCGATATATACATCGCCTTTGGTTCCGTCAAGAGTGATAAAATCGCCTTCTTTAAGCACTTTACCGTTATAGCTGCATTCGCCTTTTTTATAATCGATGACGAGTTTCTCGCATCCGACGATACAGCATTTACCCCAACCGCGCGCAACAACGGCCGCATGGCTCGTTTTTCCGCCGGTTGCAGTCAAAATACCCTGTGCAGCGTGCATACCGCCGACATCTTCGGGGCTGGTTTCCTTACGCACGAGGATTGCTTTTTCTTTCTTTGCAGCAAGCTCTTCTGCCTTAGCGGCGGAAAAACAGATCTTTCCGGCGGCAGCGCCCGGGACTGCGGCAATTCCGCTTACAAGTAAAGCGGATTTCAAGCCTGCCTGTTTGTAGTCGATGGCCGGATAGAAGATTCCTTCAATATCGCTTGCCTTAATGCGCATAATCGCTTCTTCTTTTGTAATGAGCTTTTCATTTACCATATCGACAGCCATTCTGAACGCAGCGGCAGGAGAACGCTTACCGGTACGGCACTGGAGCATATAGAGTTTACCTTCTTCTACGGTAAATTCCATATCCTGCATATCCTTGTAGTGGTCTTCCAAAAGAGCGCGGACTTTGCAGAGCTGGTCGTAGGCTTTTTTATCTTCTTTTTCAAATTCGGAAAGTTTAATAGGCGTGCGGATACCTGCAACGACATCTTCACCCTGCGCATTAAAGAGATAATCGCCGTAGAATACGTTTTCGCCGCTGTTGGGGTCGCGGGTGAAGCAAACGCCGGTACCGGAAGTATTCCCCTTGTTACCGAATACCATCTGCATAACGTTGACTGCAGTGCCTTTAATTCCGACAAGGTTTTCTACACGGCGGTAGGTAACCGCTTTTTCGGCCATCCATGAATTGAATACCGCTCCGATAGCACCCCAAAGCTGTTCGATCGGATCCTGCGGGAAATCTTTCTTAATCTCTTTTTTATACAACGCCTTAAATTTTGTGATAACTTCTGCGAGTTCGTCTTCATTTACATCGGTATCACCGACCTTTTTACCTGCAGCAATGTTCAAACGTCCGCGGGTATGTTTTTCCTTTACCTCATCAAAAAGGTTGTCGAACTTAATGCGGTCGATGCCCATTGCCGTTGAACCGTACATCATAATGAAGCGGCGGTACGCGTCCAAGGCGAAACGGCGGTTCGATGTCTTTTTTGCCAAGCCTTCAACCGATTTATCGGTTAAACCGAGGTTCAAAATCGTTTCCATCATACCGGGCATCGAAACGGGGGCGCCTGAACGGACGGAAACTAAAAGCGGGTCATCGGGATTACCGAGCTTCTTACCGGCGCTTTTTTCCAGCTTTGCCAAGTTTTCTTTCACAGACTGTTCCAAGCCGGCAGGATATTTTTTATTATTTGAATAATACAACTGACAAACTTCAGTGGTAATTGTAAAACCGGCGGGAACGGGTAACTTCGCGCGGGTCATTTCGGCTAAGCCGGCCCCTTTACCGCCTAGCAGCTGCTTCATCTCACCGTTGCCTTCCGCCTTGCCGTTCCCGAAGAAATAGACATATTTTTCTACTGCCATGATTTCCTTCCTTTTAATAAGTAGATAAAAATAGATTAGATACCCGAAGATGTCTCAAAAGAGGGAATTGTCCGAAAACTCAAGTTTTCGGTCAGCTCCGGATACCTATTATTTATATAAATAATGCCGTTATTTTATAGTGTACGGTAGTTTATGTCAACGGCTCAATCGGGGGGCAATCGGGGCTGTCCGCTTAGCGGTATTTACAAAATCGTAGGCCTTACCCCCGTAGAGGCGGAAATCACTGCATGATTTAAGCGGTACCGCTCAGCCGCCAATGAGTGCTCCCTTAGGTTGCCAAATAGCCGTTGGGATTATTAATCGTTCCGCCATCGTCATGCAGAACATCACCGCTACTCGGATGTCCCGTAATGGTACCGCCATCCCAGTTGAAAGTGCCGTTAATCCACACCGATGTTCTATGTTTTTATAACGGCAAACAGCCGTATAACACCGATTCAGTCTTAAAGCTATCCGATGCATTTACGCAAAAACATGATGAGTATGCCCTTGAATTATCCGTAAAAGTGATTAATATCAATTATGATAAAGGTAGTCCAATACTAAAGAGCAGCAAACCGCTGGAACAATACAGCCGATTTGTCGATACCGTACGCCGCCATGTTGCCATTGATAGAGAACACGGGTTTGAAAATGCCATTAAAGAATGTATGCAACATGATATTTTAAGGGAGTATCTACAGCGTAAATCAAAGGAGATAATAAATATGTTAATAGGCGAATATGATTATGATACGATATAGCGGTGCAGCGGGAAGAGAGTTTTGAGATCGGCCTCGCCGAAGGCGAAGCCCGCGGTTCCCGCCAAGCAAAGCTCGAAACGGCAGCGGCTTTTAAACGTTTCGGCTTTGATATTGACAAAATAGCCGAAGGAACCGGTCTAAGCCGCGAAGAGATTGAAAAACTGTAATTCTTAATTATGAATTATTTGGAGGTATATATGACGACAACAAAACATGTGATTGCGCTGACTGTATTTGCAGCGATGGCGGTGAGTCTTGCCTTTGCACAAGAGCTGACAGGTAAAGAGATTATGCAAAAGGTTGATAAGCGCGAAAAAGCTGCAACCGATTCGTTTACGATGCGGATGACGCTGATCAATTCCGGCGGTAAAAAGCGGGTACGCCAAGTTACGGCATATTCGAAGGATTACGGCAGCGAGAAAAAAACGGTGATGGTGTTTCTGCTGCCTGCTGATGTGAAAGGCGTCGGATATCTTTCTTTCTCGTATGATGACGCGGCAAAAAGCGATGACCGCTGGCTCTATATGCCTGCGCTCAAAAAGGCGAAGCGCATTTCCGGCTCTTCAAGTCAGGACTATTTTATGGGTACCGATTTTACCTACGACGACATAAGCGGGCACAAGATCGACGACTACACGTACACGCTGCTCGCCGAAGAAAACGTAGACGGAAAAAATTGCTGGAAGATTGAATCGGTTCCGGTGAAAAAATCGATGTATTCAAAATATATTTCGTGGATCGATAAGGAATCGCTGGTGCAGGTAAAGGCGGAATTTTACGATGATCAAGGTTCGCTGTTGAAAGTGCTTACGGTAAGCGGCATCGAGAAAAAAGACGGCTTTTGGACTGCGGGCAAAATGGAAATGAACAACCTGCAAAAAAAGCACACAACCGTTATCGAAACGCTCAAGCACGAGTTCAACAAAAACATTCCCGATCCGTATTTTAGGGTCAATTCGCTTGAAGAAGGTAAAATCAAGTAGTCCTTTTGAAATATACGGTGCATCTACTTCGTTGCTGCGCACAAATTAATCCTCAACGTATCAAAGATACGCCTGCGGTTAATTTGTGCTCGCGCCTTGTATCTACACCGTCTATTTCAAAAGGCGCTGGTGGGGCGGTTTCGCTAAGCCGCTTCTGAAAACAGTCCTTGACGTTTAAGAACGGACACGGATGTCCGTGGTTCCATGCAGTAGCGTGTTTGCCTTGCAAACACGTAGGTAAAAAATGTACAGGGATGTACATTTTTTACCGTGCCTGCGGGTGTTTTTTGTACGCTCCTAGCATCTGCACCGCCTATTTCAAAAGGCGCTGGCGGGGCGGTTTTACTAAGCCGCTACTGAAAATCCTCAACGTATCAGTACCGCCACGGATGGCGGTGGTTCCATGCAGTAGCGATGTTTTTGCGACGCAAAAACTCGTCATCAGAACGCCCAAGGATAGGCGGGATATTAATCAGAAGCGAGTTTTGTATAAAACTCGTCTTTTCCCGACATACACGGAAGTATGTCGGGAAAAAGTGTACACAGATGTACACTGTTCAACAGGCTATTTCAAAAGGCTATTTCAAAAGGCTTACGGAAGAGGGCATCTCTAAAAGCTAATCGAGTTTTTAGAGATGCCCTATGGGTGTTAAAAAAACAGGTTTTAGAGATAGTAAACCGAAATAAAACAAGGGAGATGCGACATGAAAAAAATAATATTGATTATGCTAGTTATATTTACAGCTGTTTCTGTAAATATATTCGCAGAGGAATTAACTGCCCGGAAAAATACGGTAAGTATAAATTTTGATTTTACTAAAAAATTTGGACTGGCAAGTAATCAATTTGCCGTATGGGTTGAAAACGGAAAAGGAATGCTCGTAAAAAATTTATTTGTGACTGATTTTACAGCAAGGAAGGGTTGGGAAAAAAGACCTGAAAGTCTTCCCTCATGGAGGAAAGCCGTAAAAGATGCTAACATAGATGGCATAAGCAGTGCGACTCCTAAATCCGGAAAGTTTCAATTGCAATGGGATATCAAAAATGAGGACGGTGAACCGGTAGAAAAAGGTATTTACACAATATTTATTGAAGCAAATATAAAATGGGAAAATACCGTGTTATTTACATGCGAGATAAAGATAGATGATAATATCACAATAGGCGAAATTACAGAAAAAATATCGGGAAAAGGTTATGATAAACAAACCTTGATGACAAATGTAGAAATAAAATAAAAGCAGCTCTATTCCGAAGGACACGAAGCAAATCCAACAAAGTTTTTAGAGATGCCCTTTAGTGTTAATTATTATAGAAAGCAAATCTAAATATCTTGATTTTGTCAAATGAATATATGATAACTTATTCGATAAATATTGCGAATGCTGAGGAGATAAATATGATTTCAATAAAACCCGTTTCCGATTTGAGAAATTATAACGAAGTATTGCAGGACGTACGGGAAGATTCTCCTGTTTTTCTGACAAAGAATGGGCGCGGTTGTTATGCAGTACTTTCAATTAAAGATTATGAAAAACTAATTGCGGTACAAACGCTTTTTACGGAATTAAAAAGAGGGGAAGATTCAGCCGTAAGAGACGGATGGATCGATGCAAAAGATGTCAGGAGTATGGTTGGCCTTTAATGTATACAGTGCAGCTCTCACCGAAAGCTGTAGAGGATTTACAAGAAATAAAAGCATACATAACAGATGAATTGGGAAATCCCATCGCAGCCGGAAATACGGTGAATAAAATTATTGAAACGTATGAAAGTCTTATAAGTTTTCCTGATAGAGGAATTCCTGTGCAAAAATATGTCTTATTTCCAACTGACTACAGATTTGTACTTGCCAATAATTATTCTATTTTTTATCGTTGTGAAAATGAAGTAATCCGTATTATAAGAATTTTGTATTCACGGAGAGACTTTATCCGTATTTTATTTAAAGATGCTAATGAGCGATAGTATCACCCATAAAATCTTCATTAATTTACGGAATAATGCATAATAAAGAAAGAAGGAGAGGAATACCAATATGAAAACGATACAAAAAAAACACGGAGCGGTTATCGCGTGTTGTGCGCTGTTTTTTGCGGTACTATTGTTGCCTTGCTCTGCGCAGGAAGCAGCGGGAACCTTGTCCCAAGATACGGCCGAATATCAAACAGCCGATGCCGTAACTGATATTACGGATGAAGACGAATTTACTGTCGATTCGGAAGATAGCAGCACAAAACCGGTATTCACGGTAAGCGGTAAAATTGGAACGCTGCACGGAGTCCGCTGGAATGATGCTAAAAAAAATTTTGAATACGGAGCATCCCGTTCGATTGCACAGGTAAAAGGTGAGGTCTCTGCCGGTTCTTCTTATGCAGTTATTTCCGCCGCAGCCGAATACAATTACCGTAATCCCGCACGCACAGGTTTCCGGCTGAACGAAGCGTATTACCGCTATTCGGGTGAAATATGGGATATCAGTGTCGGACGGCAGGTTATTGCGTGGGGACAGGCGGATGGGTTTAAGCTCACTGATGTATTAAGTGCGCGGGACAGCTCGGAGTTTATTGCCTTTAGCGGCGATGATGCGCGGCTTCCATCGGACAGTATCCGTCTGCGTTTTTTTCACGATCTGTTTACGTTTGAAGCGATTGCCGTACCGTTTTTTACCCCGAATAAACTGCCGCGTTTTGGCTTTGAAAACGGCGCAAAAGACGGTCTCTACTATATCGATACACCGGATATATTTACTCTGCCGTATGGTTCTATTCCGGTTAAGTACACAAAGACGGGAACAAAACCAAAGATGTTTACCGACACGGAAGCGGCCGCTCGTTTTTCTTTCTTTTTACCCGGCGTCGATTTTTCCGTTTCCGGCTTTTACGGCTGGGATAAAAATCCACACTATGTAAAAAGCGGGTATGTAACATTGAACGCAATGCACTTACCCGAACAGGCATTTCTTACGATCAATCAGGAGTATTACCGTATCAAGATGGCAGGCATTGACGCGGCGATTCCTGCAGGCGATGTAACAATCAGGTTGGAAACCGCGTGGGTCGGGGGGCGTTATTTTGAACCGAAAAATCAAAATCCTATTCCAGGGGTGCCCGGTGCGGGGGGTATACCGCTCACCTTTAAACCTGCACTGCAAAAACACCAGCTGCTGATGCTTGCCGGCATTGACTGGATTAAGAGTTCGTGGACGCTGAGCGCTCAGTATTTTGAAGACCTCATCCTCAATCATAAAAACGATATAGAGCGGCCGATGCACAAGGGTTTTGTCAGCCTCAGTGTAAGCAAAACATTCTTGCGCGACACGCTCAAACTTTCGGCAAGCGGCGTTATCGATATAAACTACGGCAGTACATCCGGCACTTATTCGGTCGGCTATGCCCTCACCGATAATATAAACTTCTCGCTCGGCGGTGATGTATATACCAAAGGCTATGACGGCAAAGGCGACTTTGCGGCCTTACACAAGATAAGCGCTGTGTGGCTGAAGGGGACGTTTACGTGGTAGTAGAATTCGACGGTTACCAAGGCTGCATAATGAGGGCAGCCTGGTAAACCTTTGATTTTTGCTATTCTTTGATACGGGCGGCAAGCGCTTGGGTGGTAAATCCGAGATGTTCCGCAACTTTTTTTGCGGGTCCCGATTCGCCGAAACGTTCTATTGAGAAAATATCTTTCTCCGGTGACTGTACCCAACCTGCCCAGCCCTGTTTAACTCCGGCTTCCGCAACTATTACACGGGTGTTGTTACCGACTAGCTGTGCTTTAAACGGATTCGTTTGTGCATCCAGAAGCTCTTTCGACGGCACTGACACTACCCGCACTTTTTTCGGAGCGGCGAGTTCTGCGGCTTCGCAGGCGAGGCTGACCTCGGAACCGGTCGCAAGTATCGTTACATCGGGCGTACCGTCGGTGCCTTTTACGATATAGCTGCCGGCGGTTTTCATCAGAGCTTTCCACTGAGGTTCGGCTTTTTCCAGTATGGGCAGATTCTGGCGGCTCAGTATTAAACAGACCGGCCGGTCTTTCTGCTCCAGCGCAATTCTCCATG